>Ga0126381_100001396_pt1 | contig 26055 bp, 24 predicted proteins | sample PanSoiMetPlot_28_FD_96465 | JGI IMG/M metagenome (GOLD analysis project Ga0126381, IMG submission 96465) | Tropical forest soil microbial communities from Panama - MetaG Plot_28 | ecosystem: Environmental > Terrestrial > Soil > Tropical forest > Bulk soil | place: Panama | collected 2016-02-17
CGTCAGCAGGCGTCCGGTACGGACCATCTCGTCGAAGAACGGCGTGCCGGGCATCGGCACGACGATGCCTACCGTTGCGCTGTCGATGCCGATCCCTCGATAGAATCGTAGAGTGCGCTCGAAGATCCTCGAGTCGTCGCCATCGAGGCCGAACATGGTTCCCGCCTGAATGGCGATGCCGTGCCGGTGAAGGTTGGCTACCGCCCGCTCGTATAGACGCACCTGATTGAAGCGCTTCGCTTGCAGGTCGAGGCTGTGTTGAGAGATTGTCTCCAGCCCCACGAACACTGCCTTGCATCCGCTCTCTGCGGCGACAGCCATCAACTCCTCGTCGAACGCGATGCGCATCGTGGTCTGCGTCGTCCACCACTTGCGATAAGGAGCGATGGCGCGGCATAACGCGAGCGCATAGGCTCGGTCGGCCATCAGGTAGTCGTCCCAGAAGACCACCGATTTGCCGGGCATCAGCGCCACCTCTCGTGCCACCTCCCCGACCGGACGCCGGCGTTGCCCGCGCCCGTACAGGAAGGGGATCGAGCAGTAGCCGCAGCGATGCACGCATCCGCGGGTGGCGATCGTAACCGCGCGTCCATAGCGTCGACCGCGAATGAGATCCCAGCGCGGCGCTTTCATGCCGCGTAGGTCGGCGGGCCGACCGCGATAGATCTCCTGCCACCGGCCGCGTGAGAAGTCATTGACGACCTCCGGCCAGACGAGCTCCCCTTCGCCGATCACCAACGCATCAGCGTGGCGTAGGGCATCCGAAGGCATGGCGGTGACGTGCGGTCCGCCCAAAACGACGCGCCGGCCGCGGGCGCGCAGCTGCTTGGCCAGCCGATACGCGTGGGCCGCCGCCGGGGTGTTACAGGTGATCGCAACCAGATCTGCGTCGCGGTCCAGGTCAACGGGCTCAACGATCTCGTCGGTGTGGTGCAGCTCCACGCCCGGCGGGGTATAGGCTGCGAGCAAGGGCATTGTGAGCTGCGGAAACCGGATCAAGCGCCATTTGCGCAGCCGCCGTGACGGTCCAGACTCGGGAGTGATGAGCTCGATCTTCATGCGGATGTCCCATACGTTGTCCGTCTCGACACCTTGACCATCTCGAAATTTCAAGTGAAATCGGGGTCACCCTCGGGGTGGAAGTAGCCAAGCATCGAATGCGTCTGTTGCATTGTTAAGTCCTTGGTCCCTCAAGTCGTTCTGGAATTTTGTTTGTTCCAGTCATTCCCACGACCGCCTTTAAATCATGAATAGCCTTGTGGCCCACGAACTCGCGCGGCTGACCCACCACGTCGAATCGCACAATATCACTACCACTCTCGAAGTACTTCATCGCTTCATTGGCGTTGGTCACAGCGGCAAGTTTGCGCTCCATGTCGGATACCGCTTGTTGATCGTCGGCTCGCGCCCCAAGGCCGAAACGCAGATCAACGTTGCAAAAATAGCGAGCGATACCATGACGAATTGAACCTCTTCATGACCGCTTCTCCTTCGTATTTTTTGACTCGCTAAATGCTTTCGATCCGTCTCAAGTTGCCAGCAATTCCGTTCAGAAGTTTTTCAAGAGCGAAAATAGTTAGCATTAAGAGTGGACCGCATCAAATGACGCATCGTCGGTTTAAAAAAGAATTGGACAAGATGCGCTTTTCCCACTTTGGCGACCGGTGCCACGCGTACTGCTATCCAGCGGACATGAGCAACGCCGCGAAAGCCGACGACGCATCCGGCTGTTAATCACACGCCGGTCGTCCGCGCGCGGAATGCCACGCGGGAAAAGGTTTCGCGCTTTAGCTGAGCCTTAGTTAGCTACAATTGGAACAGACATCGGCAGTTACTTCTGCCGCGCTTGAATCACGATGCGCATCAGATGGAATATGAGTTTGCAAAGGTCTGCCTATGCGGATTAACCGGACACGGAATGGGTTCGTCATCAATCTCAGTGAGTCTGCCTTGACAGCTTGCCTGCCCCGCAGCCGATGATTTTCGCCAGGGAAGCCTCACGATGGCCATCATCATTACCGCCTTTGAACGTTCACCCGATGGAGGCAAGGGACTTGCGCGTGACACGCGCGTTCGCTGGGTGCTTGAAGAAGTGGGCCAACCTTACGAGGTTCGCCTTGTTTCATTCCGTGCGATGAAGGAACCGGCGCATCGGGCGCTTCATCCTTTCGGCCAGATTCCGACCTATGAGGAAGGCGATCTCGCCCTGTTCGAGACAGGGGCGATGGTGTTCCATATCGCCGAGCGCCATGCGGGCCTGCTGCCGGACGATGCAAATGCCCGGGCGCGCGCAATCACGTGGATCTTTGCTGCGCTCAACACGGTGGAGCCGCCGATCCTTGAACGCGAAACCGCAATGCTCCTGGAGAGCGACAAGGCCTGGTATGAGAAGCGCCTGCCTCTGGTCGAGGATCGCGTCCGCAACCGGCTGGACCAACTTTCCGGTCGCCTGGGCGACGCCGACTGGCTCGATGGCGCGTTCAGTGCGGGCGATTTGATGATGGTGTCGGTGCTGCTCAGGTTGAAATCTTCGGGAATTCTGGACGAATATCCGAACCTGACCGCCTATGTCGCCCGCAGCGAAGCGCGGCCCGCCTACAAGCGGGCTTTCGACGCTCAATTAGCCGTTTACACCGCAAGCCACCGGCCAGCTGATTGAGTCCGTCCTGGGATCGAAGTCGTCATCCGAGTTTTCGTTCATTTATGGGTCCTGACCCTAAAGGTCCGGTGCTCCGCCGGCCAACCCGGCAGATGGCATGGCACTACATCGAACCCGGCAAGCCAGTGCAGAACGCCTTCGTTTGACAAATGGGCGCCAGCCGTGGCGCTCTGCAGGGAAGCTTCTCGATCGGGAGGTCAAGCTTATGAAGATCGGCATGTCGTTTCTGGGCATCGGTCCCTTCAGCGCTCTCGAGCCAATGACCCATATCGCGCAAAAATCGGAGCAATGCGGGTTCGAATCGCTGTGGATGCCGGACCATTCCGCCATTCCCGACGGGCACAAGTCTTCCTGCCCTTACACCCCCGATGGACGAATCCCGCCGTCGGGCGAGCCCACGCCGCTCAACGAACCGATCGTGGCGTTGTCTTACCTCGCGGCGCTGACCTCGAGGATCAGGCTCGGCACCGGCGTCATGATCCTGCCGCAACGCCATCCATTTTACGTGGCCAAGGAACTGGCCACACTGGACCTCGTTTCCCAGGGCCGCGCGCTGTTGGGAATCGGGAGCGGCTGGCTCGCAGAGGAGTTCGACGCGCTCGGGCTCGACTTCCATAAGCGCGGCAAGCGCACCGACGAGGCCATCAAGTCATTGCACGCCCTGTGGAGGGATGATCCATCGACCTTCAAGGGCGAGCATTTCAACTTCGAGCGCATTCGGAGTTTTCCCAAGCCGGTTCAGAAGGGCGGAGTGCCGATTCTAATCGGGGGGCATTCGCAGGCCGCGGCCCGACGCGCTGCGCGCTTGGGCGACGGCTTCTTTCCTGTGCCCCCCGCATCGTTCCAGAGCTCCGAAGCTGCCTATCTGGGCGAGCTCAAGCGGATCCTGGCGATGTTCAAGGAAGAATGCGCCAAGGCCGGGCGCAAACCTGACGAGGTCGAGCTCTCGACCAACGGCACACCCGACCTCGATTCAGTCCGGCGCTTCGAGGATCTGGGTGTCAAGCGGGTGATCTTCGGCCCTCCGGCATGGGAGCGCGACGAGTTGGAGCGCGCGCTGGAAAAAATGGGCAACGAAATTATTGCGCGGGTCTAACGGCTTGATGCCGCGGGTTTAGCCGCACGTTTTCAAGCATCGCTAACCACGATTTCGGGCGGGATGACGCTTAAGGCAGTCTCCAGTCCCGCGACGGCACCGCTATTCTTGGCATTGATTGGTGGACCACATGACGCAGCGCTAGTTCATTTCGGCTGCGCGCTCGGCAAGCGACGGCTGATTTAAGCCAATGGCCACGATCATTCACGGGGTGCCCAAAGTGTCGCCTGGACCAAAGCTCGGACGGGAAAGATCTTCCAACTCTCTTTTGAATCAATAGAGGATGAACCATAGATGTCAACGACCGAAAATCCAGGCGCCGATCGAACCGAGGCCAACTGGGTGGATATAGCCACATTTGTTGTGTTGCTATTAACGTTGATAGCGGTTGCTTTGTACACCTGGGAGGCAATGGTCGCCATCGCCCTTACCCGCCGGGCCCTGGAAACGGATTTTCGGCCCTACATACGACCGATACCGTACGATCGCAGCATCGCGTTATTCAGCGGACGGCCGATTCAGGTCGACGTTCGCTTTGCGAATCTCGGCCGACGGCCTGCCCGCGTCAGGTCGCGCGGTAGCGTCACGTATAGTCAAAGCCACCTGGACAAGGGGTCGCCCAGGTTTTCCGAGCTTCCTGCCAGATTTATCTGGCCTGGGGATAGTCCTGACAAGGAAACACATGTGGAAATCAACAGCAATGAGGTCCTTGATGACAAGCAACGCGAAGACATGAACGAGGGCCGCGGCTGGCTATACGTCAATGTTGAGGTCAAGTACGAGGACTATATGACCCGGATCTGTTATGAATATCCCTTTGTCACACATGCCCTGGTGCTTGGAAACCCCAAGCTGTGTTCCGATACCTCATCCAATTGTATCGACGCGGATTGTAAGTAAATTTGCGCCCAGCCATTTGCCGATCACAGGTTTGGGAAACAGCATCGGGTCGCAAGCGGCGATTACGGCGCGCTACTAACAAACGTGCCGAGACCGCCCTGCGAGCTGCTTCAGGACGCACGTATCGCGGCGGCCTGTCCCGCAGCGATGAGTTAGCCAGAAATCTTCAATCCTCCCTGAAGCACGCGACCGCAGCTGAGCAAAGGTTATTGAGCAGCAGAGGATGAGATCGCCGATGAGCTTCAGAGTTATCGGGCAAAGCACACCGCCCACCGGCGATGAAAGATGAGGTAGATATAGGACTGTCTATCGGGGCCGCGAGGGTCGATGCCGGATGGTCGCGATCTATTATTTCACCCGTAATGACCCGCCGGTACGAAAAATTTTTCCAGTGCACAGTGTTGCGATAAACTAACGATGTGAATGCGTGCGCATTTCTGGCATAGATCCTGCTCCGTAATCCGCAAACGTCACGCGGCGCAGCCCTCGCTTTTAAAGCAGAAATCTGGTCATGGAGGTGGCGTATGCGACTTACCTCTTTCCTTCGCTTCTCTCCTCTAAAGTTAACCTGTCTTCTTCCCGTGGTCCTGGCTGGATGCGCAAAAGTTGCAGTTACTCCCCGATCGATTCGTCCCCCTGATGCGTCCCTTGCCTACAATGCGATCGAAGCCGAGCCGACCGTTCCTGCGCAGATCGTTGTCAGCGATTTCGACTTTGTCCCGTCCTCGGTAAGCGAAAACCGGAGCCCTATCCATCGCGCTATTGATCTTGTGCGGCGCAGTTCGGCGGATGAGCGTCGGGTAGCGATCGGTCGTGATGCTGCGGCAAGCCTGTCGGAGCAGACTGCAAAGCGGCTACGCCGGACGGGTCTTGCGGTAACGCGGATAGGTTACGACCAGGAGTTACCTGTCAGCGGTAACTATCTCTTGGTCACCGGACGTCTTATAGATGTTGACGAAGGCGACCGGTTTACCCGGGTTGCATTTGGCTTTGGTCTGGGGGAGTCGCGCCTTGCCAGCGAGGTTCATGTCTTCCGCGTCGTGGACGGCGAAAAAGCGGAAGTACTTGCCTTTACCACCTATGCCGACAGCGGAAAGATGCCGGGAATGGCGGCCTCGATGGGTTTTGGAGAATTGGCGTTGGGTCCAATTACGGGAATTACTCTTATCGAGGATGCGCTCTCCAGCGGCCAGAGAATTTATGTTTCCCAAGTTGACTACCTGGCTGGCCAGACAGGTGATCAGGTGTCGCGCTACCTGCCCAATACGCCGCCTCGGAGCATTGGATCCCGCGCGATAAGGCCAAATCCGTTCATATAGCTGGATGAACAGACGATGGGCCGGCGAGCGTCCTTTCGATCTCTCCAACGGGATGGCTAAAAAAAAGAGCTTCTTATGGTTGGTATCGAAATGGGTAATTAAGACAAGTGTGCACGCTCATCTTATTTGTCGCTATTCCTAGAGATAAAAGTAAAATGATGGATAATAGTATACCGGCGGTTCGCAGTGACTCGTTGCTGGAAGCGGAGGGAATTTGAACCGCCCGTCTCATCGGACTAAGAATCTAGTCTCGTCGCAATGAAAGAGATATGTGGGCGAGCGTTCCCGGGGTCAAGGAGCGCCAATCGGGACCGGCAGTTCGAATATCTCCTCCTCGAGCAACGAGGCACCGCGAACCCGCCGGTTCCGGGCCTCGTGATACCGTCAAAGAGCTTGATTACTTGGGTTGTGGCACGATGCGGAGATAGGGCCGCGGCGCATTCCAGCCTTGCGGATAGATCTTCTTCGCTTCTTCATCGCTCACCGAACCCGCGATGATGACGTCCTCACCCAGCTTCCAGTTGACCGGTGTTGCAACCTTGTGCTTCGCAGTCAATTGAAGAGAATCGATCACCCGCAGAACCTCGTCGAAGTTGCGTCCGGTCGTCATCGGATAGACCAGGATTAGCTTGATCTTCTTATCTGGACCGACCACAAAAACGTTACGCACCGTTAGATTGTCGGTTGGGGTGCGCTTCGACGCATCACCGGAGGCGCTGGCCGGGAGCATGCCGTAAAGTTTCGCGACCTTAAGTTCGGGGTCTCCAATTAGTGGATAATTCGGCGCGGTTCCCTGGGTCTCCTTGATATCGTTCGCCCATCTCGAATGGTCCCCGACCGCGTCCACGCTGAGCCCGATGATTTTGACGTTCCGCTTGTCGAACTCAGGCTTGATCCGTGCCATGTAGCCGAGCTCGGTGGTGCAGACCGGGGTGAAATCTTTCGGATGCGAGAATAGGATCGCCCACGAGTCCCCGATCCAGTCGTGAAAGCGGATTTTTCCCGCAGTAGTCTCAGCCTCGAAGTCAGGCGCTATATCGTTAATTTGTAGCGACATCACATACCTCCTTGTCTTGCGTTGCGTAAAATCGGCCCTACGTCAAACCCTCGCAACCCCGAAAGATGCGTTTTCACGGGTAGCCTCGCAGCCTGGATCCGGCCGACTAGGGGAAGTACCACCTTGAACTACAGGACCGTAGTTTACATTCGCTCAAACGAGCTGAGAAGTCAAAAGGACGGACAGCTTGTCTGCAATTTGAGACGCGGACCTTCGTACGGGCTCACTTCCCCTCGACTTCATTCCCAGGTCAGTCTCCGAGCGTGCACTTTAATGCGCGATCTCGATATCCGCCGCGGCAGGAAAATGATGGCTTGACGGACTTGCGCAGGTACCACGGGGGTAAATGCTGCAAAGATAGACTTTTTGCCGGGTCAAGCATAAAGCCTTAAGGTTTTATATGAAGGCTCGCCATCCAAAATTTGTGAGCGAACTCTTTGCGGCGGGGACGCGGCGAGCGTGGCTGCGCAGCCCATCCGGGTCAGCCAACTTTGCGATCGCACCGCGCGTCAGTTGACATAGAACGTGTAGAGTTTTGGGGCTAATTTTCCCCAGCGATTAAAAAGGTTCCTTTTCGACTTTGAAGAGGCCAGGCAGATGAAGTTTGCGATGGGTGTTGACTATTCGCTCAGGGCGTTGCTGATGCTTGCGGAGCAGTATCCGGCCTCACAACCGCAGCGGCTCGAGGTAATAGCGCGCTCGCAACATATTCCTAGGACCTACCTTCGGTTCTTGCTGGTGGCGCTTCGGCGCGCGGATTGGTGCTGAGACAAAAGGCGCCGGGTGGTGGTTACCTTCTTGCGCAGCCACCTTCGAGAATAACCATAGCGGGTGTGATCGAGACAATCGATGGCGAGTACTCACCGATGGTTTGCCTCGAACCCAGTACCCAGTCGGCCTGCCGACCAGACGAAGCTTGCGCGATGCGGCCGGTGTGGCGCTAGGTACGCCCACCAAATAATCTCAATCCTTCGATCTAACACTTTGGAAACATTAGCTCGCAAGCGTTCCGCTGAGCTCACCTTTCATATTTAGTTGTCACGCCGAAGAAGTCGGAAACACGATTGAATGCATTGAATGTGGACGACCTTCAAGGCGATCAATGAAGCCTTCGGAAGACGGACGGATGTTGAGAGTTCCCGCCGAAGCAACGGACCAAAGCAAACCATACACCATCACTAAGTCAGGCTTTGAGTTTTCTATAAGCGCACGCCGGCGCTTCTTGGCTGCGCGGGGAAAGAAACCCTGGTAAACAAACTCGTAAACCTCGATGTGCAGCGCCCTCGGTCTCGCTTTGATAGGGTGGCTCTTCAACAATAACGTTGCGGAGATGGTTGGAGCGTCCTCACCGATCTATCTATTGAAGAAGCAGGCCATGCCGCCATCAGAGCGGCGTTCCACCCGGTTGCGAGGGTTACACCAAGCGCAAGGACTAAGTAGAAGAACAACAGCCGTGCCCCGAGGCGGACGAAAAAGGAAAGAAGCCCTTGGCCCCCGAAGCCGAGGAGAAGCACACCACCGCCGACTACGGACACAAATCCTGACGGTACCGTCCTGGGATCGTTAGAGATATTTTGACATCCAGTGCGTCTTTTGTCATAATGTCTTCATGCCGGCGACAATGACCGACAAGGAGGCTGCCCTCCGGCGCGCGAGGATCCTGACCTCCGCGCGCTGGTGCTTCCTGAACTTCGGCTTTTCGAAGACGGCGTTCGAGGACATCGCCAAGCGCGCCAACCTCTCGCGGACCTTGCTCTACCGGATCTTCAAGGACAAGGAGGATATCTACCGGGCCGTTTTCGTGGACTGGCTGGTCTCCCGGCACCCTGCTGCGAAGCAAGTGGCGAAGGGGCCCGGCAGCCCCTACCAGCGCTTGCTCAGCGTATGCCGCTTGATGGCGCTCGAACCCTGGGCCGAGATGGTCGGCGCGCCTATGGGGCGCGAGTTCCTCGAGGCCTGTGAGCGGATCGACCCTGAGAATGAGGCGCTCTACCGCAAGGTTGTGCACGAATGCATCGCCGCCATCCTGGGCGACGAAGCGAGCGCCGAGGTCTTCCTCCTCGCGTTGGACGGGTTGTTCGCGGACCAGCCCTCGACGGAGGTGCTCGAGCAGCGGACGCAGCTCCTCGCAGCGCGCTTCGCTCCTCGCTCGTCGAAGAAAGGACCACAGTCATGACAGCGTCACCTGAAATCCAGGAGATCGCCATAATAACCGGTGCGTCTACCGGCATAGGCGCGGCCACGGCACGCGAATTGGCCCGGCGGGGGTTCCACGTCCTCGCGGGTGTGCGGCGCGACCGGGACGCCGACGCAATCAGGGAACCGGGCATAGAACCGCTGATCATCGACATCACCAACCCGGAACACATCCGGGCGCTAGCTACACGGGTGCACGGGGACCCGCAGGGCCGGGCGGTGCGAGCGCTGGTAAACAACGCCGCCATAGCGGTAAACGCACCGTTCGAGGTCTTCGCGATCGACGAGTGGCGACGCCTGTTCGAGGTCAACCTCTTCGGTCACATCGCCGTTACCCAGACACTCCTGCCGGTCCTGATCCGCAGCAAGGGCCGCGTGGTCAACATCAGCTCCGTGGGCGGAAGGGTCGCCATGGCCACTTATGGTCCTTACGCAGGCGCGAAGTTCGCGCTCGAAGCCGTCAGTGATTCCTTGCGACGCGAAATCGCCCCGTTCGGCGTCCAGGTGGTCGTGGTTGAACCGGGCGCCGTGCGTACGGAAATGGCCGGCCGGGCGATCGCCACCGTCCATGAGCTGGCGTCGATCATGACGCCCGAGCAAAGCCAGCGCTATGGCGGGCTAGTGCAAGCCATCACCGCACAGACCGCGTCGTTCACCGAGTCGGGCCTCCCCGCTGCCGCCGCGGCCAAGGTGATAGCCAAGGCAGTGACGGCGCGCAAGCCGCGCACTCGCTACACCATCGGCCGCGACGCTGCACTGCTCATCCTCTTGGCGCGCATCCTGCCCGACCGGATACTCGACCGCGTCTTTGCCGCCGCTCTGCGTCCACACTTTCACAAGGAGAGCAATGAGCACCACGACTCCGCTGCCGCTCACCGGTAAGTCCGCGCTGCCACCAGATCCGAAGGCCGATATTGCAACACACACTTGCCAGCGTCGACTTCCCAATCCGCAAATCCGACGCAACCCGTTCGCGTGGTCAACCTGCTGGTCAGCGCAATCCGAACGGCTTCCTGTAGAACTCTTCACTATGCTTGATCATCTGTTCGGTCTCCTGTTGCGATCTCCATACGCTCAGGTGATCGGCGCAAACCCGTTACGAGTCCAAACTGACTCACCAGGGACGGCTTTGACTTGCCTACTCGTGAGCAGCTATCCCCGATGAAGTGCAACGGACCGAAATCGCACATGTCAGGGTGGATTATGGATTGTTAGTGTATGGTCGCCCCTGGGCGCGGCCCGCCACTCTCGTTTCGTGCGCTTCGGCAAAACTTACGAACCATCCGAAGGCGGAGCTCAGCACCACATCTGCAAAAGGCTGCGGCGGGAAGAAGCGCGAGTTGGCCCTCAGGTCGGAGATCTTAATCTTCAACAACCCGCGATCCCGTTCAAAGGGTAACTTGAAGGGTAAACAGGACATTCTGCCGATCTTGAGCGAGTCGATCGAATAACGGTTGCCGCAGAAGCGACAGACCAGGCCGCCCCTGGTGCGCTCGTAGCCCAGGTTGTTCAGGTAGCAGACCCGGCATGCGTCAAGCACCACGTTTATGGCGCCGTCGTTTTGCCGAGCCACGATAAACCGGACCGTCTTGGCGCGATCGGGCAACTTCCAGCAATATTTTTGCGCTGTGCCGCGTGCCAGCCGATCGACGTTTAACAGCAGTGTATTTGAGGCGCCGTTTACGGCGACACATCCATAGGTCGGAGGCAACCACCAGGCAAGGACGGCGCCGGCGACGCCAACTAATAGCGCAATCGCAGCGACGCTGCGCGGGGACCATCGCTTTCGTTGCCGCGCGGATTTCGCTGGCCCTTTGCTCACCCGTCAATCCTCAAGCGACGGCCATGATTGAACAGCTCAATGCCATTCATGACGGGAGAAGCGCGCCCGCAGCGCGTCGCGGATTTGCTCGACGGGAGAGCCCTGGTTGAAAAGTTGGTTGGCCTCGAGCGCCTCTCCAGTACAGATGGCGCAACTTGCACCGTGGTAGTCCCGATAGCAGTCGAGCAAATTGCGGTGGCCGTTCGTCCGATCGCACCCGCAATAACACCACAACTGGGCTAGCAGCCACGGATTCTGCTGCGCGATGACATAGGCTTGGCGGGCCGGTCCCACGAACATCAGGGGATTAAGCACTGGACGATCACCGTTGGCAGCGGCTTTGGCGAAGTCCGCGGGGCAAACCTTGCAACATTTGCCTGAATGGCAGATCAGGCCGCCGCCCAACAGATCCGGCTGCCGCCTCAGCGTCAAGTATAAGGTGATGGCTGCTGCCGCTGCCGCGACAGCTCCGATGGCCAGCCACTTGCGTCCAATCCCCGTATCCAGTTTGGGTTTCATTTCGTTGCCCCTAAAGCTGGAGTCGGCAGCTCATTGCGCTGACGCGACGCTTCATCCCTTCGCCAGGGCCTTGTTGATGTCGGCGTTCACGCTTTCGGCCTTCAGGATTTCGCCGTTGTACTCGCGCAGCTCACGTCCGTCCGGCCCCAGCAGAAACACCCCGATGATGTGGTCGACAGTGCCGTCCGATTCTCGTTGGCGGATCAGCTTGAAGTTTGCCATTACCCTCTCGATCGTCTGGGGCGATCCTGTCAGGAAATACCATCCGGGACGGTCTACTTCCTGTTTTTTCGCGTACTCAAGCAACTGCGCCGACCCGTCGTGCTCGGGGTCGACCGTGATCGAGAGCAGAACGACTTTGCTTCCCAGGTCCTTGGACAGGCCATCCGCAACCTTCGCCATCTTCTGCGTCTCGGTCAGACACGGACCGGGACAAGACGTATAGATGAAATCGACAAGCACCGGCTTCCCTTTTAGCGAGGATAGCACTACCGGCTTGTTATGCTGATCGACCAGCTTGAGCGGCGGCAGGCAATCCGCCTTATTGGTGGCGTCATAACCATCCTCGGGTGATGGGTGGTTGCAAGCGGTGATGGCAGCCGTGACCCAGACCATTGCCGCGCAAAGGAAGATCGCGCAAATGATTTTCTTGGCGGGTTGGAACATCTTGTTTCTCCTTTCGGTCTCACTTCAGATCATGGGCTGGCGGTGTATTGGCCAGCAGCACCGCCAGCGCCAAAACTGCCATCATCAGCAAGCATTCGATCCGAACCGAACGGATCAGCTCGCTGCGTGCTGACGCCACGCTGAAGCGGGGCAGCAGTCGATAGCGGTTGTAGCCGCCCAGCGCGACCAGGATCCCGAATATGGCGACCTTGGCGATAAGCGTTCGTCCGTATGCCGAATAGAGGAGATGGTCGAGGTTCAGCCCAAGGGCGCAATACGCGATGTAAACGCCGCTGGCCACAAGCGCTGCGACGCACCATCCAGCAAGGCGCGACACGCGCCGTACGATCAGGTTGGCGGCCGGCAGCTCCATATCTCCACGTCCAGCCACAAACGACAGACCCAAGAGAGCACCGCACCACAGACCGGCGCCGGCTTCGTGAATGAAATAAAGAACGATGGCCGGAGTCCCAAAATCAATTGCATGGGTCGCTAGCGCTCGCAGAGCCAAGAGCACCGCACCGATCAAAGCGATCAGGCTTGCGTGCCAGCGCGAATGCCCCGATGTCCATGCGGCGGCGGCCAATGCCAGGAGCAGCGGAGCACTGGCCAGCCATACGTTACCGAAACGCGTTTGGCGCAGAACTTCCGGTGCCAAAGGTAGCGCCTGCGCGAAAGCAGTCCCGGCCATCGAGGCTACTCCGATGAGGAGTTGCAACGGGGCCAGGATCAACACCGCCAGCGCAAGTCCACGGACTGCGTTCCAGAGTTTAGAGGGCGCGGACGGCGACGACTGAGACGGCACGATCGCCGAAGCAAACGTTGCGAGACCAAAAACCAGCAGCAGCGCGGTGAGCATTGGCCATTCGCACAATGTTCTGGTTGTGAACGGGTCGCTCATGCCGCCGTGCGTCATTTCGCCCATTGCGCCCATCATCCGCCGCCCCCGATCGTGAAAGTATAAGAGCCTTGCGTGCGATGTGTATCGATGCAGACGACCGCCCATTTGACCGTGTAACCGCCCGGCTTAAGCGGGGCGAGCTTGATCGACAGAGTGCTACCATCGGAACCGTAGATAGGGTCGCCCACCGCCTGGCTTTTGCCGTCGGCGTTAAGCACTTCCAATTTGGCGAAGAGCTTTTCGATCGGCGCATCGTATTTGATCGTTACCTCGGACGGGGGCGATGTAAGCGTTTGTCCCGCTGCGGGGCTTTCTCGTTCCGGAAAAGAATGTGCGTAAGCGGTAAGCGAGCCGCTCATCAACAAGCCTAAAATCAGACCGCCCGGCAGCGATAGCTTTCCGGCCTTCATTCGGCGAATCCTCTGTTGATGGTCCAATTGCCCAGTTTCGGTACCAGCGAGTCGTAGAAAATATCCAGGAGTCCCAGCACCGCGGCATGAGTATCAGGCCCACTGGCGTTGTTCAGTGCGAATTGGGTCGCCAGAGCCAACTCAAAGTGATAGCTCACGTACGCGATTCCAGGAGTCGCTACGAGGCCGGGAAAGGTCTGACCTGACGGACCCGTGATCAACTGATCATAATTGATCTCATTAAAGAGAAAGAGGTTTCGAAGCGGCCATTTCAAGCCAATCTCCTGGACATTGTTGCTCAGGTACGGGAGCGAATACTCGAGCACGGCGTCGGCGAACATGTGATGGCTCGTATGCCCTCCCAAGGCCGGCACATAGCCGAAATCGCTTTGGATGCCGAAAGGACGCAAGTATTTCAGAAGCGGCGCATTGGGAAGGTCGCCAAAGCCCTTTTCCCACAGAAACACCGGGCCCAGGCTCGTATGGCTCTGCTCCTCAACGTCCGTGTCCCCGGTGGGTAACTGGAGTTGCGCGGCGATCGACATGAGGAACTCGTGGTCCAGGGAGTAATAGAACGCGTACTTGGCAAAAAGGGTAAGGTCATCGAAACCTTCCAGGCTGGGTCCTTGGTAAGGCGACGAATGACTCCAATTGCTGCCGCCGCCGACGCTGAATCGGGGCATGTAGTTGCCATCCAGCCAGAGGGCTTTTTCCACCGAGAAGCCGATAGAGTAATTATTGGCGTCGCGGGTTTTGACCCATGATGGCTGAAGGATATCCAGTTCATTGGCCGGAGTCGGATCCTGGGTGATTATCGGTTCCAGGAAGACATAATCGCCCACCACGCCATGAGCCCACGCGGTAGTGACGGACAACCCGGTCGCCAGCAGTATGACGGCAACCAGGACAGAGCTTTTTCGCATGCCGATCCCTCATGGCCCTGAAAAGGGCCACGTCAAAAACGCCCGCACCGAAAAGGCAAAGAGACTCGCCAATTGGGCGTTAAATCGAAAATTCGTGCGTATGGTCGGCGCTTATTTCAGGCGCCGATTTTTGGGGGCGGGGTATCGGGAGATTCGCTTACTCGGGGCGAAAAAACGGAGGCGAGTTCGAGAGCTACGCCCGACTCCCTCGGAAGCTGCGCGGCGGTATGCGTGGGAATCAGAGGAGCTTCGCTTTGGCCGAAGCCAAATAAAGCCCCGCCGATCGGGTGACATAGGTCAAGGGTGAGAGCGGGCTTCGAATCGGCAATCACCACGATGCCGGTTAGCGTCGGGAGTCCACCGATCAGGATGGCGGTGATCAGCGCCCAGGCGACGACCGGCGAACTTGTACGCTGAAAATTCCGAAATGCCGGTCTTTTGTTCCTGCGAGACTCCACACCTAGGATCCCTACACTGCGCAAGCGATGGATTCAAGATAACACGTCTCGAGGTTATCGTGCCGAGCGGAACTGGTAGCCGTCCAGCGCGACGGATTGCCGTTCCCTCGACGTTCATCCCGGGGCTCGAGTCGCTTATCCGCTTATCTATTGGCCCTGGGCCTTGATCATCTCGAGAAATTTGGTGCCACCCTTCTTGTAGTCCGAGAGCGGGAGCACTTCGAAATCGAGGAACGCGTGCATCGGAAATCCTATCAGTATTTCAAGCAGTTGCTCGTGAGATTGTGCGTTGACGATGGTGATGCCTGTGCCGACGGGGCCAATGTAAGTGCAGTCGAACACACCCTTGGCGCAATGTTCATCCATCTGCTTTACGGATGCCTCGACCACTCTGCTGCTGGGTGCGGCTCCAGGGTGAACTTTCGTAATCACCAAGAACTTCACATCGTCCTCCAAGGTGATCGGAAAAGCGCGCCGTACAATGAGAAAATACGCTTTACTGCATTGCTGAGCAAGCCATGGTGTGATGGTTTCTCGCCTTCGGGTACAGTAGGGAACAGGCGCGCCTCGCGCCTTCTAGCCCTCGCGTAAAGCCGGGCAGAAAACGTGCCGCCGAAGCTTGGTGGGCCGGCCACCGGGCCTCCCAAGCCGAACAGATCGGACGCCTGACGAATTCAGGCGCACTCGATGTCATATCCGGAGAGGCAAGTCACGATCGGAACGACGATCTCTGTCCATACGCCAATTAGGCGTCGAAGGTGCGCAAACTCCGGAGTGCCCTTGACCGGGTTGGAAGACATCATAAAAGGCTGCGCTACTAAGGTGTTCGGAGTAAAATAGGTGCAAGGAACCAGTATGCTTGGGGAATCAGTTACTCCTAACGAACGCCGATAGGACAACGATATGGAAGCGGAAACAAAAGATTCATTGTCTGCTGGTCGGCTTGACCCTGAGAAGGTCGAATATCTCGAACAAGAAGGCTGGAGCTGGAACCTGGAAAGAACCAAAGTCACCAAAATGTGGCCCGACGGAAATCAATCCGAGATTCCTTTTGAGCACGTGCGAGACTGGACTCTAAAGGAGTTGAAAGTAATGCTCGCGTCATTCCCGGAGCACCCAGAAGCAAACAGGATTGAGAATTAGCCTTTGAGTGTCCCGACATAGAAGATGTCCGCCAGCCGTCAAAAGCGATAGGAAACGAGCCAACGGGCGGAGTGGGTTGAACGGTGCTGGGGCGACCGAGCCTTGGCGGCAATGGGGAAGCAGGCTGAGGCGATACGCTGCGCCGAGCTTTGTTACGGGGTCAACGACGATCCGGTTGCGATCGCGCGCGCCTGCGAACAGATATAGCTCGCCTCGGGCCTGGCCCAGAAGGCAGAACGAACGCTTCGCGATCAGAGCACACCGCAACAGCTCCCTACCTCACGATAGTGCGGAAGTAACCGCGCAAAAGAGCCCGCGCAATTCTCCGGAACCTTGAGAGCTCGATGAGCAGCGACGAAGTCGATGTGGTCGTGATTGGCAGCGGGTTCGCTGGCAGTATTTCGGCGAACCGGTTGGCCTTGGCGGGGTTGAACGTCCTGGTGTTGGAACGCGGGCCTTGGCGAGATTCACTGCCCGTCCGCTCCATGGGTATCGCAGATCGAGCGCCTTTTCCCTACGGGATGAAGTTCGTTACACATCTAATGCGAACGATTCACTTCGGCCGGTGGGGTCTGACGCTTAACAAGTCCGGTCTGCTTGAGATGTTCTTCTATCCCGGGCTCCGTGTCGTCGTCGGTTCGGCTGTCGGCGGGGGCAGCCACATTTGGTTTGGGTTGCTCGTGGAGCCTCAAGACCCGGGCTATTGGAGGGAGCGTCATCCGGACTTGAATCCCGCCGAAGTGGAGAAGTACTACGACAAGATCCGATCTGACATTGAGGCTGTTCGAATCTCGCAAGACCGTTGTCTCCCCAATTCGATATGGAAACACCTCTCCGTCTCGCCCGCCAAATGTCTTCCTGCCGACCCACAGCCCCACTTCGCGTTCAAGCTCCCCCATTCCGAGAGCGAACTAGGCCAGGTGATTGAAGGAGATGGAGGAGTGAAGCGCCAGAGATGCGCTTTTGACGGGGACGGTCTTTTGGGTTCCAGGGGAGGGGCCAAGGCGTCGGTCGATTTCATCTACCTGGCGCCAGTGCTTAACAAAGGCGCGTTGGTACGCGACATGTGCGAGGTAACTAAAATTATTCGCGACTCAACTGGTGCGGCTGAGTATAGAGTGCACTTCTCCAATCTCCGCGACGGAAGGAAAGAAGTGATCCGCGCCAAGCGCGTCATCTTTGCCGCCGGAACCATGAATACGCTCCGGCTGCTGTTTGCCAGCAGTCTGGAGCCGGGTGGTCTCAACCCAATGTTATCTCTTGGGCATACCTTTGGGGGCAATGGAGATTTAGTTGGCGCCTGGTTCAAAGAGTCCGCTCAACCCTCGACCTTCGAGGCCCTTCCGGTGCTTGGCCGCTATAAGGTGGATGGACAAGAAGTACCTTTCATCTGTATGTGGGCCTTGCCGGGCTGCGATACTCTGCCGTTGCCGCCGGGATTGAAAAAAAAGCTGGCGAGGACAGTTCCACTCATCGGAATGGGTGCAGACACCGGAAGCGCCGCGGCCAGATTCGAGCACGCGTCTCTCCTGGTGGACTACGAGCCAAAGCAGCAGCCCGTGTTCGACAGAATCCGGGAAGCTATCGGAGCACTGGAAGCCCAGAGCGGTTTGAAAACCTGGGCGATCAAGATACCCGTCACCGTTCACGCGTGGGGTGGCGCTTGTCTGGGCGCCGATCCCGAGCGCGGCGTCGTTGATCACAAGGGCGAGGTCTACGGAAATCGAGGTCTTTTCGTTGCGGACGCGGCCGCGCTGCCAGCTGCCGTCGGCGGGCCGCCGTCACTTACGATCGCGGCATGGGCTCATCATGTGGCCGATCGCCTGGCCCAAACAGCCACGTGAAACTATTCAAAATGTGAGAGACGCAGCCGCCCTGAGATCAATCGTTGCATCTGCAACGAATCCCAGAACGCGCAGTGATGATCTTTGGCGAAACCCGATCGATAGCTGATATTGCCGGGTGCGAATGACAGGACTTGATCCTGAGCGTTGCGGTAAGGTGACCATTTCGGGCTGGTACCGTCAGGATGGCCGCTTGCCGCAAACCTGGTCCAGTAACTAATCATCTGCTCGGAGAGTTTCAGTTGAGCAGGCCATTTGACCGCGGCTCCGTGCTTGAAGTAGCTGGCGGTCGGAAAGACATATGGAACTTCGACGCCATGGTAAGCGCCCATCTCGAGGCCGTTATGTCGAACCATCGTCTCCGGCGCTTTTGGATCCTCGAATTCATACGCGTAAACGGAGGTTTGCGGTGCCAGCAGGCGCGTGGTGCGGCGAACCGGGCAGGAGAAGAAGGCGTCGGTGAAAATAGTAGCCCAGGCCTGGATCGGCGTCGGGTAGGCGCGCAGCGGATACTCCTCCATCACCCGCTTGGCGTTCTTGTCGAAACGGCTCCGAATCGTCGCTGAATATCCGTCCTCGTCAATGGATTGGCCGGATGCGTATAACCTGCCCTCGTCGTGGTTGGATCCATTGATTACCGGTACCCGCCTGAACCTGCCCGACTTGAAGGCCTCATCGGGGCCCAGCGGCAATACAAATCCGTCCACGACCGGAAACCATAAAGCGCCGTCCTTCGGATTGGTCGGCAATGCACTAGCCGGCAATGCACTAGCCGGCAATGCACCAAGCACCTCATTGGTTGGCTTGGAACGCATGCATGCGATCACGTCGGAGGCGTCGCGGCAACCCAGCGTTGCTATCAGCTTATCTCCCTGCTTTTGCGCCAGGGCGATCGGTTGCAGGAAGCCTGGACCGCTTTCATTGATTGCGCGCCCGAATAATCCAGCGGCACCCGGCGCAATCATCTGCAAAGCTACGCTGATGCCTCCTGCGGATTCGCCAAAAATCGTAACCCGCGCCGGATTGCCGCCGAAACGGGCGATATTACGCTTCACCCATTTCAGTGCGGCCTGCTGATCGAGCAGTCCGTAGTTACCTGACACATGATGCGGATTTTCGTCATCAAGGACTTTGTCTGTCAGGAAGCCGAACGGTCCCAGCCGGTAATTGATGGTTACCACAACCACCTGGCCCTTAACTGCCAGCATGCTCCCATCGGTCCACTGCCCCGATCCAATTACAAAGGAGCCACCATGAATCCAGACCATGACAGGCAGAAGCCGGCGCGGCGTATTGGGACTGTATATGTTGAGGTAAAGGCAATCTTCGGAATTATTGTAGGTAAGTACCGTGATCGGTTGCGCGCAAGTGGGACCAAACAGACTTGCATCCAGCGCTGTTGTCCACGCCGCGTGAGGCGCGGGCGCCTTCCAGCGCAGTTCCCCCGTGGGCGGCGCGGCATAGGGGATACCGAGAAATCCGCGATGATCTTGAGCGAGCGTGCCGCGGACCGGTCCCTTATCCGTCATCACCAGCGATCGATCGTGCGCCGCATGATGTCGGGATTGTGCAAGAGCACCTCTCCTGGGTGCAGTCGGAAGGACCATAGCAACGGCGATCGCGAGGACCACAGAATGTATTTTGGATACGGTCATTTGTTCCCCTCGCGGTACTGGCCTGACACGCCGCTCTTGACATCTTGTGAGTTTTAGAGACACGGTGGAGCCAACCCAACGATAGGAGGTCCTGGTTATGTGTGCAAAGAAGATAACTGCAACATCACTTGTCCTGCTCTTGCTTGGGATCACTGCAGCGGTAGTCTTGACTCCCATCAAGATACCCAAGTTGAGGCCCGGAATGGCTCCGGCATTTGCGGGGACGGACCCGACCTACAGCCAACACTGCGAAGGGTGGATTGTGAGCTCCACCGATGCGACCACGAATTGTAAAGCGGGCCCCTGCACTGCGGTGTCGATTTCGAGGCCGGAACTTGATTTCCTTAACTCGACTGGCACCCTTTCGATTTCAGGCACCAGCGTTGTGGGTAATGCCCTGTCGGTAAGCGTGAGCAATAACAGCGAGGAGGGTACTCCCGCACTCAAAGATAACATGTTCCTCAATCCATTCGGCATCACACTGACCGGTACCATATACAACGGCACCGCCACCGGCACTTGCACGAACCCTGACCCCAACCTCAAGCCGCCCCAAACACGATGCATTCCGGTTGGTTGTTTTGTCATCCAGGAGACCGGAAGTGTTCCTGGTCCCCCCAAAGTAACCTTTGCTTCCAACTCTGCTGGCTGTTACTCGAACAATCACAACGTCTTCGATTCCGATCTTACTTTGACGACCCTAACCATCGGAACAACCACCGTCAAAGAACCGATCGTCCTTCATTGCCATGGCGAGAACACATCGGCATTTTGAGTGATTGAGGAGTTGTTCCAACGGAGAACCCCCCTCTAGAACCGGGGACCTCGCCTGAACCCGCGGCGAGGTCCCCTCGGCCAACCGGCTGTGGTGGATATCGCTGGGGAGGAAGAATAAGCCGGCCACCACCCCCTGGACGTGAAGTGGTGATCCGCCAAGCAAACGCAACTGGTGTTTCGCACGGACGCGTCGCTGGACAAGGAAGGAATTCGAACCACCGGTCCAGTTTTAGCTTTCCTACCTTCATTGACGGCCAAGAAACCGATTCTCAGCACCTACGTAAATTGGGTGGCACGATTACTCCAGCATCGGGAGATCCTGATGTTCAACTAGCAGCGGGATCGAGCGACCGCGCCATGCATACCATTCGATAAGACCCTTGCTTCGAGGGTCAATACCATTTGGTGCGCTGAGGGCGGCGTGACTCGAAAGTACTTCTTCATATCGACTTCAGATGACGCACGGCCATTAATCTTGTGTAGTAGTAGATGAATGCAAGGTACTGCCTTGCTTTTCTGTAAAGCGAGGTTTTCATCGGAGAAGCGTCAACCTACTCTTTCTCCACCGCAACGCGAAGCGCAGGGGCCTATCAACTTGGAGCGTTGCCGCCTCTGCACGTCTGCGACTCGACCGCTAGCAAAGTAGAAAGCGAACCGCCGGTTCGAATATCCTCTGTTCCAGCAACGAGGCACTACGAACCGCTAATAGAAATCGTCCATGGCCATGTCGTAATCGCGAATCCGTCCAATGCATAGTGGACGGCCACGTACTGTCAGCGGCGCCAGGGAACAAGCGGTGGTGGCCGCAACGCTTCAAGCGCCGAGCAATGCCACGCATTGGAGTGCGCGACGACTGGCTCGCCAAGTCGGTTTGTCCAAAGCGACGGTGCTGTTCTTGAGTGAATAGGAGGCGTCTCGCGATTCATGAGCTAAGAGTCTTTTATCGGCTCCAGGCCGGCTGCCGGTTCTGTTGAAACCGACGTCGCGGCTTGCGTCGCAAGCCGTGCCTAGTCGTCGGCGTTGCTGCGTTCTTATCAAGCATCAGATCGTCGCGGCCGCCGTTTGTGTCGTGGTTTGTACCGGTCTTCGGGACTGGCATCGACCTTGGCGCACTCGCCCGTCGCCAAATACTGTGCCGAGGTCTCGACGGCCACCATCTTGAGTTGCTGACGGAGCACCAGATTCTCGGCTTCGATCCAATTATTGAAGCGAAGGGATTTGTCAGCGCAGCATAAAAGCGCCACCCGGGCCGGTGCCGGAACTGGTGAACGGTACAAAAGGCGGATTAAGCGCCTGCTCGTAAGCCTTACCCGCGACCGCGCCGGCCGGCTCGCTGAAAGCAAATCTGCTGTCATCGACCAGGGTTAAGGGAATTTTCGGCGCTCCCCCAGGTCCTAGTCCACCGAGGTTGACCACCGCTCCCTGCAGATTAAAGAAATTTATTACCGTCAGCTTCGAAAACCCGGTCCCGTTGACTTTGATCATGCGGCCCGCCTGAGTCACCGAGAGCACGGAGATGGGGGCTCCAATTGGAACCGATACCGCGTTGCTCTTGGCAGCGTAGTTGCCGGCGATGCCCTTGTTGCTCACCACGAATGAGCCCGGTCCGGTGGCCGGAGAATTGAGGGTGCCTGGCGCCGGAACGCTGAAGCTAATCGCGCCCGGAGTGAGCCCCGGGTTACCCGGATTTAGAAAGAATGGGCCAACCTTGCCGCCCGGGCAGGCGCAAAAGATATCGACCGCGACCCCGTGTACGATGTCAAAGCCGGTTCCACCAACCAGCGCCTTCGTGCCCTGCTTCACCACTGTTTCAACGTTATCGGTGGCGAAGCCCGGATTGCTGCTGGTAGCGGCGAGCCCGACGCTGTCGATGGAAGTGATGCTCGGGATGCCTGCAGCGGGGTCTCCCTCAAGCAGCGCAAAAGCCAGGTTCGAGCGCAGAAAGCCCCGGTCCACATCCACCACCTGCACGGCCACAAAACCCTGGCCCAGCGGAGTGGAAGCCGGCACATCCACGTCGAGCCTGATCGCAGTCTTTGCGATTGGAGTAAGCGGTCCTCTGTTCACCGACCCGCGCGCTGTAGCGACGAAGAAGTTAACCTCCGCTCCCGGACTGAACCCCGAGCCCTGAATCACGAAATTCGATCCGGCGAGAATCATCACCGGTATCGACGTGATAATCGGGGGCGTAGCGGTGGCTGTCGCTGTCGGAGTGCGGGTCGGCGTCGTGGTCTGTGTGGGCGGAGGAGTATGAGTTGGCGTTTGTGTTGGCGGCGTACGGGTCGGAGTACCGCCCGCCGTGCGCGTTGGAGTCGGTGTTTTGACCGCAACGGTAGGAGTGACACCGATCACCTTCGGTGCCGGGGTTTCCGTAGCGGTGTGCGCCGGGCTCGTTGGTATTTCGGTTGGAGTTTCGCTGGCCGTCGGAGTTTCGGTCGGCGTTTCGGTTGCCGTTTCAGTCGGTGTGCTGGACGGGGTTTCGGTCGGCGTCTCGGTGGCGGTGGGCGTTTCTGTTGGAGTGTCGGTCGGAGTATCGGAGGGAGTCGGCGTAGGAGTATCGGTCGGGGTCGGTGTGGGCGTGTCCGTCGGAGTTGGTGTCGGCGTTGGTGTGGCGGTGGGCGTCGGGGTCAGAGTGGGACTGGCGGTTGCGCAAACAGGCGTTACAGCCGGTAACGGAGTGGGCGATGGCTGGGCGTTCGCGGGGAGTACCGGCTGGTACAGTTCAACCGACAACTCGGGAGTGGAAGGATCGGAAGAACCGCCGAGGATAAGAATCTGTTCGTTCATCAGGCGGGCGGTGAACGGACCAAGCCGCGCGACGTTCATGTCTCCGGCCGGGCTGAACAGGCCCGTGTTGGGGTCGTAGAGTTCTGCGCTGGCGAGGTTATTGAAATTCACATCCAGCCCGCCCACTATCAGCACCTTTCCATTGAGCAGCCCCGCCGCCTCCTGGCCCGCACGCAGGGTATTCAGGCTTCCCGTTGGAGCGAAGGTTTCCTTGACTGGATCGAATAACTGCGCCGATCCGATCACATTGCCGTTGATGTCCCTGCCGCCGGCCACCAGCACTTTTCCGTTGGGCAGCAGGGTCGCGGTGTTGCTGTCGTTGGCGGCGGGTTCTCCGATCAGCGTGAATGTTCCGGTCATCGGGTTGTAAAGCTCGGCGCCCAGCGGATCGCCGCTTAGCGGGTCCACTCCGCCGATGACCAGCACCTGCCCGTTGCCCATCACCGTGGTGGTGGGCGTGAAGCGGTGGGAATTCATATCACCGGTCGCGGTGAAAGTTCCGCCCTTTGGATCGTACAACTCGGCGTTGGCCAGCGGTCGGAAGTGCTGGTCAACTCCTCCAAGGATCAAAACCTTACCGTTGGGAAGCAAAGCCGAGCTCGCCAGCCGCCGCGCCGTGACCATGCTGCCTGTTGCGCTGAAGGTGCCTATGGACGGCGAATAGACTTCCGCACTGCTCAACAGCGTCTGTGTGTGAGGCGGATTGGTGTCGCTCACGATCCCGCCGGCAACCAGGACCCGCCCGTCGAACAGCAGGGTAGCGGTCTGGTCGGCGCGCCGGCCGTCGGGATCGTCGCCCGTCCCAACCATCGAGCCGGTTGGCCTGGTGGCTCCTGTTGTCGGATCATAAAGCTCTGCGTCGCCGACCTCCAAGAATGGTGAGGTCGTCGCCAGGCCACCCTCCAGCAGGACCTTGCCGGTTGCCAGCAAGATCGCACCTTCCAGCGGTTCGACAAGCGGAGCGATAGTGCGAAAGGTTCCGGCCGGAAAGCTGGGATCAGGCACGGGCAGCAATTGAAAGGCGCCCCGTCCGAAGGTGCTGGCGAAGATCAACCCATTGTAGTTCTGCTCCAAATCGAAGACGGCAACATTCGGAATGATTCCTAGGTTGAAGGGCGACCATGATGCCCCCCCGTCGCTACTGCCGAAGACACCCATGTCAGTACCAACCAGAACATGGCTGCCGGTGATGTCGCGCCGGTCAACCAGCGCCCTCAGCACTGGCACATCAGGCAAGCCACCCGAGCCGGCCCCGTCCGCCGGCGTCCACGTCGCGCCAAAATCGGTGGTGCGGAAAAGATGGCGAACGCCAGTAGTCGCTGTGAATCCCGACAGACTCAGGTAGGCGTCCATCGGGTTGTGGGGATTGAGCGCGATTCCTGTGGCCTGAGTCGCTCTCGGGTCCAGGGGCAGGTTGCCGGTGACGTCGTCCCAGGTCCCGGAGCTCTGATCGGCCTGCGTTGTATTGAAGACCTTGAACGGCGTCACCGGCGCGGTGGCGGACCTGGCGCTCACCGACCACGCGCGCGTGTTGTCCGCCGACGATATCTGCAGATCGTCCAGTCCGCATTCATCGGCGCCCAGCGTGCACCCCCCGGTGAGATCTTGCGTGGTTTGCCGGTTCCAGGTCCGCATTCCGTCTGTGGAGACGTACACTGAATGAGCGCCCAGTAGAACGCGTTGGGCAGTAAAAGGATCGCCGGCCAATGGAGGAAGGAAGTTGGCGCCGACGTCGGCTGCGGCCTTCAGAGCCGCCTCGATCGCCGCGGTCGGAGCGCTGGTATCCCAACTCGTCCCACCGTCGCTGGAAGTGGACAACGTGGGGAGGAAATCGTCACTGGCAAAAGTGTGGTAGACAAAACTGGGATCGGAGCGATCAAACAGTGCAAAGCCGCCGTCACCAGTCTCGGTCTGCGCCATTTCGGTGCTCGCCGTGTCTCCTGCGGTGTGCCAGGCCAGGGAACCTGAGTAGAGTAAGGCGTCGTTATCCTGCAGGCCAGCGATTAGCCTGGCATTGTCTGTGGGATGCGGCCCGATCGTTTCGATCAGTGCGGCGCCGAGGTCGAAGTTGAGTTGGCTCCATGTGCCGCTGCAGAGATTGTAGTTATAGAACCCGCCGTCGTTGCCGACATAAAGGGTGTTGCTGAACGCGTCCGCCACGGCGGCGTGTTGATCGGTCTGAGTGGTGAGCGCCGAACCACCGATTGCCCCGCCGAGAAATGTCCAGGTCGTACCCGAATTGCTGGAGATGTATGCCCCTACGCCGCCAAAATAGACCGACGAGGCGCTCGCAGGCAGGACGGTGAGCGCCTGGTCAAAATCGGACTGCGCGTAGGTCGCGGCGGTGGTCCCGGTACCGTCGATACGCACTCCGGAGAGAGTTACGGTCGGGGCCTTAATCGCGGTCCAGTGAACACCGGAATCGGCCGAGCGGAAGAAGCCGAGATAGTGCTCCGTGTCAGGGGCGCCGATCGACGCATATACGGTAGCGGGCGAACTTGGCGCGACGGCCAGCGAATCACGCCCCGTACCACCAAATATCCCTGGCAGAATCAGCGGGTCCCAGGAAACTCCACCGTCGGTCGAGCGAAGCAATCCGCTTGGATTGATCGCGGCGTATATGGTCTTCGACGCGACTGGATCGAATGCGACGTCGTCGGCCTCGCACGGCGCGGCACAACCCCATACGTGATTGCTCAGTTGGGTAAAAGTGCTTCCGCCATTGTCAGATACCCACAATCCCAGATCGGCGGTGTTGCTGATGGGAATGTCGACGTTGCCGCGGCTGAGGCTCGAAGCAGGCTCCACGGCCGCGAAGATATGCTGCGGATTGCGCGGATCGATCCCGATACGGGCGATGGCCAGTCGGTCGAAGACCCCAGGCGCCAGGTCCGTCCAGGTGGCACCCAGGCGGTCGACTTGA
>Ga0126381_100001397_pt1 | contig 26043 bp, 28 predicted proteins | sample PanSoiMetPlot_28_FD_96465 | JGI IMG/M metagenome (GOLD analysis project Ga0126381, IMG submission 96465) | Tropical forest soil microbial communities from Panama - MetaG Plot_28 | ecosystem: Environmental > Terrestrial > Soil > Tropical forest > Bulk soil | place: Panama | collected 2016-02-17
CGAGGGGAGATCGATCCCAGCTTCGTAATTACTCATAGGATGCCGCTGGAGGAGGGCCGCGGAGGGTTTTTCTACATTTATGAATGAGCGGGACGAGTGCGTAAAGGTGGTTTTGAAGGCGGGGATGGTGCATAGGAGGGCAGATGGGGGACGTGGATCGCGTCCCCTTCTTTGCAGACAGTGAGAATGGCAGATTGCCAATCCGCCGCAGACTGCCAGTCTGCACTACATGGCTACTTCAGTGCGTTCAGGATTAGGTCTTCGGTTTGGTTTACGTCGTGGTCTACTCCGTGGGTGTGGCGGAGCGGGGTCCAGTTGTATTGGTCGATTTGCGTTGGGTTCGCGCCGGCATCGAGGAGAACCTTTGTGACCTCGCGTCGGTTGGCGATGGCGGCTCGGCTGATGAGCGGAACTTCGTCGACCATGTTCGGATCAAGGCCGCGCTTGAGGAATTCACGCAGAAGTTCTACATCGTCCAACTGAATTGCTCCCATGACTGGCGTGGCTCGAACGAATCCTTCGAGCATCATCGCTTGCGTGAAGGATGCTCCGGCATCCAGCAGAACTCGGGCAGAATCGATGTCATTTGCATATGCGGCGTAGACCAACGGGTTCGAGTTGAATTGAATTCCCGGTTCAGGTTTCGCGGTGGCCCCGTGCTCGACCAAGAAGCGCATACCGGGCGCCGCGCCAGAATACGTCGCGGCGATCCAGAGGGCGGTTTGGCCGCTCTTGGCTTTTGCGAGAGGGTCGGCTCCGCGGTTCAGGAGCGCTTTAACCTTCGCAGGGTCATTGGCGGCGATCATCAAAGGCGTCGAGCCGAGTTTCGTCGCAACGTTCGGATCGATTTTCGCGATCTGCTCCGGAGTTCCGAAGGCTACGGTCTCGATCCATTCTTCGGCGTTAGGGCGGAGTTCGGGCAATTCCTGGACCGGCGGTTCATTGATATCGAGCGCGAGCGATAGCGCGGCGACGGCCCAAGTCGAGCCGAACATTGACATGATCTGGTTTTCGCCGTGAGGGAATCCGGTTTCCATTTTTGGCGGGCTGATTTGCGCCACTTCGTGCAGCCGCGTTTCAACGATCCAAGAACCGTCTTCCAGTTGTGAATTGATGAGGAACTGGATGCCGTTCTGGAATGCTTCGGCGGACGCGCGGCCCGTCCACTTCAGCGCGACTAGTGCTTCACCAGTTGCATAGGCGTCGGACTTGCGAGCCTGGGTTTGCGCCCAGCCGTCGTCTTCACGCTGCGCCTCCTGCAATTGATGCGCCGCTGCTTCGATCTCCTTCTCCGGCGCATCGGTCCATGCGAGTCCTAAAAGACGGTACGTCATGTCTTCGGTGGAGATTGCAGGAGTAGCCTCGAGCCATGCGCGTGCCCTGGAGAGTCGCGTTGCACGTTCCTGATCGAGCGAAGCCGGTAAGTAGGCGTTCAGTGTCCGCACCGCGAGCGCTGTCACCATAAACGGGCTGGAAGACTGCGGCGGGCGCGCGTCGAAAGTGACCCAGCTTCCGTCTTTCCTTTGCAGACTCGCAAGACGGCGTGCGTGAAGCGCGGTGGTGATGCTGGGGGCTATACCGATTTCTTTCCCGAAGGCGAGGAATTCGGCGCACTCCATTACGGGGTCGACGAAATGGGTTCCTTGAATCGCGCTGTCGGCGTCTTTCAGAAAACTGTAGCTGCGGAGTGCAACTTGGCGCGATTGATCCTCGTTGATCGCCAGGCCGTGGTTCGCAGCCATGCGCAACACCCATTGGGGTTGAATATTGTGATGGCAAGATGCGCACGGGATTTTAGCCGTAAATCCCCCGATGCTCGATTCCATGAGGCGTATTGCCTTTTGGGCAGACGCTTGAATTTCGGCTCGGCCGGGTTGCGTTTTAAGTTCGGGATCGGGCGGCGCAGCCCGGGACACCGTCGCCAACACGGGTAAGAGCAACAGGACTACTTTTCTGATTGTCATATGGTCTCCTCTGCCGCAATACGCGGAAACGGGGAGCGAGTGTTGTCACGTATGAAAAGAAGTCGCCGCCTAGCGCCAACCCACCCGATTCGGAAAGCAGGTAAGCGTTATCGCGCAGAAGCGCGCAGTACTGGCTTTTATCTGCTTGATTTGAAGCGGCTTGCAAGACAATTTGGGTGGTCTTCCAACTGCGCATGCTCAAGCCGGAAGGAGCGGGAAGATGCGACACAAAAGAAACTTTCTGATTCCGGCGCTGGTGCTGATGGGCGCCGTGGCTTTCACTTTTGCGGTTTACGCCGCGAGTAACGTGGAACCCCGAGCCGTTCATGTTCGTGAGGTGGACCGGTTCGCAGCGGCTCCGGGCGATGTCGTAAAGGCTAGCGGCGATGGCCTGGACGTGGACAATCTGCTGGAAGTCTATCTGGCGAATGACGCGGGCGAGACCTACAAGGTGGAGGTGCTCAAACAAACCGAGCATTGGTTCACATTTCGGATTCCCGAGGGAGCGCCCGTGGGAAAGTACTCTATCGCGGTGATGACAAAGGACTCAAAGGATATGTTGTTGGAACCCGTGCGTGTGAAGGTGGTCGAGGCCCACATCACGACGGGTGATTGAGAGTTCCCACATGCTGGCCGCATCGGACAAATCCGCCGCCGCCAACCAGTGCAGTAAAGAAGCGGGCGCAACCCCTCCGGTCTGCGCCCGCTTTCGTTTTCGTATGAGCTACTTGAAGTCAGCGACCGCTCTGCCGCCATCGCCTTTGTAGAGAAGCGAGAGGTCTTTCAACTTATTCTTCCCATCCATGCGGAAATAGAGGAGGCCTTCGACGGGGTCTTTCGTGTCGGTTTCAGGCACGATTTTGGCTTTTAGTGCTCCAAGGAGGGTGCTGTCGCCCGAAGTCTTACCTGCGGGAGCGGTATCGACTTTACCAGGATCGGTCTTTTCGGTGTTCATCACCGTGGGTGGGGCTGTGGTGCTTCGGGGAGGCGCGGCGCCGATGCCGCCCCAGATTGGGCCATTGGCGGCCTTGGTTCCCCAGGAGCTTGGCTGATCCTTCGCGGCTTTCACCGTAATGCCGCCTCGCCCGGCGATTTGCGCGGGCGCGAGTGCCGGGCTGCGTTCGCCGTCTTTGCGGGAGAGCAGCGTGAAATCATCCGGGGAGACGTGGATCGTCTTTTCGCCTTTAGGCGACGCTTTGATGTGCACGACGACGAAGCCTTCCCCGAGATCGGCGCCGAGCGCCTGCGTAATTTCATCGCGATCGAGGATCGGGGTGGCGGAGAACGCTAAATCGTCGGCTGAACCTTCGGCGGGGCCTGCGGGTTTCTTGTCGGCAGCCTTCTTGTCAGCCGCCAAGGCAAGTGCGGCCAGGATGGCGGCAACTGTTAGGAGTTTATTCACGCGAACCTCCTCAGACTGAGAACACTTAAAGACTCAGGTTACCTGGGCGCTGGCGAATTTCCATGCAGCCCCGACCGAGCGGAAGAACCTTACCAGGGTTTAGACGGCACTGGGGATCGAACAGTTTCTTGAAGCGGCCGATCATCTCCAGTGTGTCCGATGAGAATTGCTTCGGCATCATTTCGCTTTTTTCCATGCCGACGCCATGCTCCCCGGTTATGGAGCCGCCCACGGAGATGCAGTGTTCGAGGATCTCGTCGGCGGCATGCTTTACCTTTTCGGCTTCGCCTGGTTTGCGGGGGTCAAAAAGGATTAGGGGGTGCAGGTTGCCGTCGCCTGCGTGGAAGATATTACTAATCGTCAAACCATTGCGATCGGCCAGATCGTAAATGAAATTCAGCGTTGGCGCGATTTGGGTGCGCGGCACCACTCCATCCTGAGTGAAGTACGCGGGAGCGCAGCGGCCGACGGCTCCAAAAGCGTTCTTGCGCCCCTTCCATAGAAGATCGCGCTCTTCATCCGTTTTGGCGATTCGCACCTCGCGAGCTCCGCAAGACGTGCAGGCCTCGCGGATGTGTTCCACTTGTTCCTCGACGGCTTCGATCACGCCTTCGAGTTCGATGAGGAGAACTCCGGCGGCGTCTAGAGGGTAACCGGCGTGAGTGGCTTCTTCCACCATCTTGAGCAGCACGCCGTCGAGCATTTCGATCGCCACCGGCGTGATGGCGCGAGCGGTGATCTGGCTGACCGTTTCGCCTGCATCCTCGGCTCGGTTGAAGATCGCGAGCAGAGTTTTGACGAGCTCTGGCTTGCGCATCAGGCGGACGGTAATCTTCGTTACCAGCGCCATGGTGCCTTCGGAGCCTACGAGGAGTCCTGTGAGATCGTAGCCTGGCAGGTCGGAGTTACCGGTTGCAAACACCGAGCCATCGGGCAGGACGATTTCAAGACCAAGCACGTGGTTGGTGGTCACTCCGTAGGCAAGAGTGTGCGGCCCGCCGGCATTTTCGCTTACGTTGCCGCCGATGGTGCAGGCTCGCTGACTGGAGGGATCAGGCGCGTAAAAGTAGCCGTCGTTTTCTACGGCCAAAGTTAGATCAAGATTCACGAGACCCGGCTCTACGACAGCTCGCTCGTTTTCAAGATCGATTTCAAGAATGCGATTCATGCGGGCGAAGGAGATAATTAGGCCCCCCGCGCGAGCGATCGCGCCGCCGCTCAATCCTGTGCCGGCTCCCCGTCCGGTGATGGGGATGCCCGCTTCGCGTGCGAGCTTAACGAGCGCGGATACTTGTTCGGTCGAATCGGGGAACGCGACGATATCGGGACGGGCTTTGTCGACGCTGCCATCGTACTCATAGAGGGCGAGGTCTTCGGGTTTGTGGAGATAACCGCGCGGGCCGACGATCGCGGAGATGGAATGGAGAAGAGAAGGGCTGGCGGCGGTCACGGGCGTTTCCGGTCGGCTTGGACCACAGGCTGAAGCCTGTGCCACAGGTTATGGTGTACAGCGTGATCGAGGCTGACCTGCGCCGCGTGTTCTAACCTGCGAGTCCCCGCTGTCATAACATTTTTGTCAGGCGATCCATGAATTCCGGATCCATGAAATTCTGATTGCTGATGATCTTTTCGACGACCTTGCCGTTCTTATCGATGATGTATGTTTCCGGGATCTGGAAGGTGCCATATGAGGAGCTGACGTCTGCTTCCGGGTCGATTGAGGTTTCGAACGCGATCTTGTGTTGAGCGAGGAATTTCTTGTACGCCGTCTCGTTACGATCGATGCTCACGCCAAGAACGATGATGCCCTTCTTCGCAGCTTCCTGGGCAAAGGCGTTGAGCGACGGCGCCTCTTCGACGCACGGGGGGCACCAGCTTGCCCAAAAGTTCAGGACCAGGACCTTCCCTCCGAAATCACTCCGAGTCATGGTTTTGCCGTGCTCCGTGAGAACGCGGAAATCGGGCGCCGTATCGCCAACGGTGGTCACGTGCTGTTCCAGGGTCCCGGACACGACCCAAACCAGCGCTACGGCGAGGACGGCGATCAGCCCGAGCAGGATACGGTCGGAATTATGTTTCACGCTATTATTAGTTTAGAAGATCGCGGGGCGCTCTTTCTTCGAGATTTCTTCAAGAATCTTAGCCCTATGCGACAGCATCTAAAACTGTGGGTTCTATGTTTCTGACTCGAAAAGCCGAATTTGCGGCGTCCCATGTCTGCTCGAACCCGGGTTGGACGTCCGAAGAAAATCAGCGCGTCTATGGGGCGAATGCCAACCCCAACGGCCACGGGCACAATTACGTGGTCGAGGTGACGGTGGAGGGCAAGGCCGACCCAGTCACTGGGATGGTCTTCGACCTGCGCGAACTGAAGGAAGTGATGACCGAGCAAGTGGTGGATCCTATGGATCACCGGTTCCTGAATCGGGAAGTTCCGCCTTTCGACAAGGTTGTTCCGACGACAGAAAACATTGCGCTCGAGATTTGGCGGAGGCTCGAACCACCGCTGCACCAAAAGGGCGTCCGGCTGCATAATGTGCGGCTGTATGAGACGCAGGATCTCTACGTCGACTGCGGAGGCTATTGATGCGGCTTACGCGACGTTATCGATTTGCCGCATCGCATCGTCTGCACACGCCCGCATTAAGTGAAGAAGAGAATCGCAAGCTGTACGGTAAGTGCAACAATCCCTACGGACACGGGCATGATTACGTCATGGACGTTACTGTGGAAGGGCCTGTGGATGGCGCGGGGCATGTTGTGGATCGGGATGCGTTCGACAACCTGGTTCGCGAACGAGTGTTGAAAGAATTGGATCACAAGAATCTGAACGAGGATCGGCCAGAGTTTCAGGCTCGCGTCGCAACCACGGAGAATCTGGCTCATGTAGTGAGGGGTCTCTTGGCGAAAGAGTGGAAACTCGGAGCCAAGCTCAAGACCATTCGGATCTCCGAGACGGACCGCAACACGTTTACTCTTCAGGTAGGAGAAGGACAGGAATGAAGAAGGCCGCGGTGAAGGTGATGCCCCCCGTCGAGGAAGCAAGCGCGTCTCCGACGATTGCAGATCGCACTCGGGAGATGCTGGCTGCGCTGGGCGAGGATGTAACGCGCGAGGGGTTGGTGCGCACTCCGGAGCGCTACGAGAAAGCGATGCGGTTCCTAGTCAGCGGCTATGAGGAAAGCCTGGAGCGCATTGTCAACGACGCGATCTTCACCGTGAAATGCGATGAGATGGTTGTGGTGAAGGACATTGAGTTCTTCAGCATGTGCGAGCATCATTTGCTGCCGTTTTACGGCAAGGTGCACGTTGCTTATTTGCCTAAGGATAAGGTAATCGGGCTGAGCAAAATTCCGCGGATCGTCAATATGTTCGCGCGACGGTTCCAGTTGCAAGAGCGCATGACGCAGCAAATCGCGGAAGCTGTGCAGAGCGCCATTTCACCCCGTGGCGTAGGAGTCATGGCGGAAGCAAGTCACTTCTGCATGATGATGCGCGGTGTGGAAAAGCAGCATGCAGGGGCGGTGACAAGTACGATGCTCGGGGCGTTCCGATCGCAGAAGGCTACCCGGGACGAGTTCTTGTCCGTAGTGAAGAGTTAGATTTCCGGTACACTGGGCTCGACGTATGAGCTCTAATGGCGCTTCTTACACGCTACCGGCGCGGTATTATCTCGACCCCGAATTGTTTCGCAAAGATCTCGAAACATTTTTCCTCAATCATTGGATAGTCGCGGGCAGGACAGAGGAGATCCCTCGCGTAGGCGACTATTTTCTGCGGGACGTTGCTGGCGAAAGCATCATTGTCGTCCGCGAATCCAAAGATTCTATTCGAGCCTTTTACAACGTTTGCCGGCATCGTGGGACGCAGATCTGCGATCAGCGTGAGGGTAACTGCGGCGGGCGTTTCGTTTGTCCATATCATGGGTGGTCTTACGGGCTGGATGGGGCTTTGCTGGGGGCTCCGCACATGGATGCAGCCACATTTCGGCGGGACGAGTTCCCGCTTCATAAGGTGGCGGCAGATGTTTGGGACGGCCATATTTTTCTGAATCTGTCGCAGGGGGAGCCGTTACCTCTGGATGAGCAGCTCGGCGATTTGGTGAAGAAGTTCGCGCCGTGGCAGATGGGCGAGTTGCATCGAAGGCATCGGATTGTTTACGACTTGAAAGCCAACTGGAAGTTGATCGTTGCGAACTACAATGAGTGCCTGCATTGTCCGCTCGTGCATCCGGCACTGAATCGTCTCACGGACTACCTGGGGGCGGATAATGAGGCTCCGAAGAGCAATTACATCGGCGGATATATGGGATTTCGGCCGGGTATGGAGACCATGACGTTCGACGGCCAGCGGCGGCGCGAGTATCTACCGGGGTTAAATTCGCACGAGCGCCAGCAGGTCCAGTACTACGCGATCTATCCCAACTTCTTACTGAGCCTCAGCCCGGACTACATGCTGACGCATATTTTGTGGCCTCGGGCGGTGGACCGCACGGAAATTATCTGCGAGTTTCATTTCCGGGACGGCGAGGCGGAGGTAAACGACGCGGTCGAGTTTTGGGATTGCATCAATCGCGAGGATTGGAAGATCGTGGAGGCCTCACAGGCAGGGATTTCGTCCCGGTCGTATAGGCCTGGGCCTTATTCGCCGAGGGAGGTGCTGTTGGCTGGGTTCGATCAAGAGGTGCTCCGGCGACACGGGAGTGGTATATCCCGCGGCGCAAACGATCGAGAGTTTGTAGAATAGGCTCGCCTCCCTTCAATTCCGCCAACGGTCCAAGCTGACGTTCAATGTAGGGCCAGTCGAGTGTTTCACGATGTCGGATGGCCACGGTCTCAGCATCATGGATGTCGAGCACTCGCGATGCAAAGAGCTTCATGACAATCAGGTCTTCCGCTGAACAGGTCCGGAGACTTAGCCCCGGTGTGAATTCAAACGTAGTAGCCCTTTGGACCACCAGATCTTCGAAAGGAAGGGCACCGAGAGAGACATCGATACTCACTTTGTCCCGGGTTTGAAGCAATAACACCCGATTCTTGCGTGCGAACGACTCCGGGTCCTTTATTCGAGTCTGGTAATGGCCGAGCAAGCATGTGATGTAATCCTCCTCTCCGCCAATGCTCGTGAAGATAAACATGTCGACATCTCTAGTTACGCGAGGCTCGCCCCAACGCTGCACGGCGATCCCGCCCACGATGCAGGATTTCCATTCTCGTGTATCGCCGAAGGATTGGAAATCGTAAGCTGCCGTGAGGAGGCCGTTCATCGACGCAATTTCGCAAAATACGTCTGCATCTCAATGAGACCGCTCGATTCGCGCGGTGGAAGAGTAAGGGCGTGATAGAAGGCACACTCGAGCGTGCCGAGAACCTTTACGTTGTCGGCGTCGCGAATTTCGAGTTGACGGATCGCTTCAAGTTCCGGACCGGCACGTTTCCAGGTTTCGACCCACAGTCGGATCTGCTCCTTCTCGTCCATACTCCCATTATCTATTTCGCGAGACGCGGGCGGCTTCAGCGGAGGCTTGGGAGGACGACTGCCAGAGGCCCTGCGGGTCGAGCACTTCGTCGAAGAACGCGTCCTGCCAAGGGATATCTTCCGCCGTCGCGGGGACGAACATCACGTTTTCTATCTTTGAGTAAAACTTGCGGTTTTGGGCGACCAACTCCTGGGTTCCGAGGACCACAATCAACCCGTTCGAAAGCTCTTGGAAGAGCGATCGGAGTTCCGTGTCGCTTGGCGATGACAGAAACAAGATCCGCGAGTCTTCAGCGAACGGGGGCTCCGGCAATTTGTGTCAGCACCGCTTCGGCGTCTTCGGCGGTGAACTCCTGGGTTTTGGTCGAATGATTCATTGAGCAGAACTTGGGGCCGCACATGGAGCAGAAGGCGGCGTCCTTGAAACCTTCCTCGGGGAGGGTCTCGTCGTGATAGGCCTGGGCGGTTTCTGGGTCGAGGGAAAGCTCGAATTGCTTCTTCCAATCGAAGGAGAAGCGGGCGCGGGAGAGGGCGTCGTCGCGGTCGCGGGCCCCTGGACGGTGACGGGCTACATCGGCAGCGTGGGCGGCGATTTTATACGCGATCAGGCCCTGCTTTACGTCTTCGCGATTCGGGAGGCCGAGGTGCTCTTTGGGAGTGACGTAGCAGAGCATGGAGGCGCCGTACCAGCCGATCATGGCCGCTCCGATGGCTGAGGTGATGTGGTCGTATCCGGGGGCGATGTCGGTCACGAGGGGGCCGAGGGTGTAGAACGGTGCCTCGTGGCACATCTCGACTTCTTTATCGACTTGTAACTTTATTTGATCCATGGGGATATGCCCTGGACCCTCAATCATTACCTGCACATCATGGCTCCACGCGATCCTGGTCAATTCGCCCAATGTTTTCAGTTCCGCGAACTGAGCTTCGTCGCTCGCGTCGGCCAATGAGCCGGGCCGGAGACCATCACCGAGCGAAAAGCTAACGTCATACTTTTGAAAGATTTTGCAGATATCTTCAAAGTATTCGTAGAGCAGATTCTGCTTGTGATTTTTGACCATCCACTCCGCGAGGATGGCTCCTCCGCGGCTGACGATGCCAGTCACGCGGCGGGTGGTCAGTGGGATGTACTGGACGAGGACTCCGGCGTGGATGGTCATGTAATCCACGCCCTGCTGGGCCTGCTCCTCGATTACCTCAAGCATCACTTGAATATTCAGATCCTCCACCCGACGCACGCGAGAGAGGGCTTCATAGATCGGTACAGTACCGATCGGTACGGGCGAACTACGAATGATTGCCTGACGAATGGCCGGGATGTCGCCGCCGGTGGAAAGGTCCATCACCGTGTCGGCGCCATACTTCACCGAATACTTTAGCTTTTCGAGCTCCTCGTCAATGTTGGAAGTGGTTGAAGAGTTTCCGATGTTCGCGTTGATTTTGCAGGTGGATGCCACGCCGATGCACATCGGCTCCAGGTTGGCATGGTTGATGTTCGCGGGGATGATCATCCGGCCGCGGGCAACTTCGTCCCGAATGGCTTCGGGAGTCATCTTTTCCCGCTTCGCGACGTACTCCATTTCCTCGGTGATCCTGCCCTGGCGGGCGTAATGGATCTGCGTTCGGATTTTATCGTTGGAGCGTTGTGCCACCCACTCGGTTCGCATAATGGACTCATTATAACCGGGTTCCCTCTGTTACAACTGCATTCGGCATATGTTTGATTCACCCGATAGAAAGTTTTAATTGGACCACCTAACGAGCGTAGTTTTACGCTCGAATAATGATGGCAACTGAATCTTTTGACGTACAAGGTTCGAGCGGCCTGTCCGTGTTGCACAGAGTCAGCAGAATTGTAAGTTCAGAACTGTCTTTGGATGAAATGTTGGGGGAAGTCGTCGGTCTCACGACACAGATATCGGGGTGCGATGCATGCCTCGTCTATCTGGTTGAGTTTTCGACAGACGAATTCGTCCTTCGGGCGTCCCTAGTCCCGCACGCCCGCGATCTTGGCAGCCTTCGAATGAAGGCCGGAGAAGGAGTCACCGGTTGGGTGGCGCAACACCAATCTCCAGTCGCGCTTTCGTCAAACGCGGCCGCCGATACGAGGTTCAAACTCTTCCCCGCGCTGGTGGAAGATACATACGAAGCGTTCCTATCCGTGCCCGTAGTGAATAAAGGCAAAACGATAGGCGTCATCAACGTGCACCATAGGGACCGACACGAGCACACTGGTGACGAGATGCGGACATTGGAATTCATCGGCGAGCAGATGGGCTCGGCAATCGTGAAGAGTCTCCTGGAGGAAGAGAACGCGCGACTGGCTGAGGAATCCGCCGATATGAAGCGGCAGCTCGAAACCCGCAAGGTAGTCGAACGCGCGAAGGGCATCCTCCAGCGCCAGCTCAGTTTAACTGAAGAGGACGCCTATCTGAGAATGCGGAATGAAAGCCGCAGGCTCCGGCGTCCGATGAAGGATCTCGCGGAGGCAATCATCCTGGCCGAGGAGCTCTCCAGGAAGGATTCGCCTAAAGACTAGGCTCACCGAATTCGATTGTCCAAGAGGCAGGCCACAGGGAGGTGTGGTGGCTTGCCTTTCTTTACTTGAGCGATAACTGAGGGATGCGCGTGAAGTGAGCGTCTCTAGTAATGAGCGTGAGATCGTGCTCCAGGCATAGCGCCGCTATCCAAATGTCATTGTCTGGTACGGGAGATCCGGCCTTTCTTAATTGAACGAAGAGTTGCGCGTAGTATTCGCAAGTTTCACGTCCAGGAGCTAAAACTCCGACGTTCGGTTCCGCAAGGAACCGTCGCAGCACAGCCTCGTTACGCGGTCGTTGATTTCCGCCATGAAACCCAGCGAGGATCTCTCCCAGAACGATCAGCGGGAGCCACACTTCCTCGGCCGCTTCAAGAGTGCGCGCTAACGATTGGTCGCCGCGAAATATGTCGGTTAAGCGATTGGTATCGAGCGCAACCCTCACCTCCACTTTTCCCAATCAATCTGACGTTGGGAAGCGACGATCTCGTCGAAGCCGGGATCAGGAGTCCAGCGACCAACAACATTGGAAAAGTCAGCATATTTGCGCTTAGCTTCAGTCGCGTGCGTAAGCTCATCGAGCACTATCTGATTTAGGCTCTTGTTGGCTTTACGAGCTTTTCGCCGTAGCGCGCGGTCCACTTCGGGAGGGATTCCCCGAATTGTATATTGGATCGCCTCGGACTCACTTTTCATGCCTACATGCTAACAAATCTGCCTGCACGCAATATATGCACCGCTTATTGCACCTTATCGAAAACCATCCGGTAGTTCACCTGAATGCCCACGGGATCCAGACCAAAGTAGGTGATGGTCATGTGCTTGCCGTCGGCGGATATAACGCGAGTGGTTTTGGCGACTTCTCTGCCCGCGTGCATCAATATTGACTCGGCCGTGAAATCATTGACCTGTTTCATCGCAACGGCATCCGCGGGACCGCCTTCTCCGGTCACGGAGTGACGCTGACCATCGGGGGTGGTCAGATAGGAACTGATGACGAGTTTGCCGGTGCTGTCAACCGTTTTGATGGTGACTTTTACGCCGTCCGGCTGCGACTCGTAGGTTCTCGTTTCACTCTTGAATCCCGGTCCCTGTAGAAATGCGGACTTACCCAGGTTCATTTTCCAGGTCCCGATTACAGGATCGTCCCCAGCCTGGGCAATTTTCGGAAGCGCGATCAGAATCAGAGCCGCTATAGACCAGCGGGCAAAACGAGAAGCAGCCTTCTTCATAGAGGAACCTCCCAGCAGGAGTATATCCCTCAGAGTGCATGACCGGAAGCCCTCTCCACTAATCCAGCGCACAACGGACGCGGCGGCAGAGTTTCTGGTACTCGTTTGGACGCCGCCCAAGTCCTGTGCGCTATAGGGCGCAAAGGACACGTCTGATAAAATCGCCAATGAACCCATGTCCCAGATCCTTGACGGTACTGTTGTACGCGATCGAATTTTTGAGAATCTCAAGCCTCGCATTGCCCGATTGACCCGGCCACCGGGGCTTGCTGTGGTTCTTTGCGGGAACGATCCGGCTTCGGAGCAATATGTGAAGAACAAGATCCTCGCGTGCCAAAAGCTAGGCATGGTCAGCAAGAAGGTCAGTCCGCCGCCGACGTCCACGACCGAGGAGATGGTCAAGGTCATTGAGGACTTGAACAATGATCCAGAGATCGACGGGATTCTAGTCCAGATGCCGCTGCCAAAGCATATCGATACTCGCAAGGTGCTGGAGTATATTTCCCCGGACAAGGACGCGGACGGGTTTCACCCTACGAACGTCGGTCATTTGGTCGCCGGACGGCCGGCTCCGCGGGCGTGCACGCCGAGCGGGATCATCGAAATTCTCAGGTACTACAAGGTCCCAATGGAAGGACGCAGGGCTGTTGTGGTCGGACGGAGCGATATCGTCGGAAAACCGATGGCGCTGATGCTGCTGGAACAGAACGCTACGGTCACGGTCTGCCACTCGCGAACTGTGGATCTGGCGGATGAGTGCCATCGCGCGGACATTTTGGTATCGGCCATGGGTAAGCCCGCGCTGATCACGGGAGAATTCATCGCTCCGGGAGCGACGGTGATTGACGTCGGTACGACACGTATCGGCGATCGTATGGAAGCGGTGAAGCTGGGCAAGGGCGAGGAATTCGACAAGAAGGGCGCGGTATTCGTCGGCGATGTGCACCCTGTAGACGTGAAGCATTGCGCGGCTGCGCATACGCCGGTTCCAGGGGGCGTTGGTCCGCTAACCATCGCTATGCTGATGGCGAACACCGTCATGCTGGCTGAGCAGAGCCAAGGCATTGGGGCGGCGGTACGAGGCTCCGCCTAAGCCCTGTGCGGGGGCTTAGAGTTGGGCTGACCGGTGGTCTCGCCAGTGGTAAGAGTTTCTTAGGGATCGCTTTTGAAAGCTTCGGGTGCTTCGTTATCCGGATGGACGAGCTTGGCCATCAGGTGCAGCAACCGGGGGCGGAAGCCTACGACGCGATCGTTCGCGAATTTGGCTCCTCCATCCTGAACGAAAACCTCACGATAGATCGCCGAGCATTGGGACGGGAGGTTTTTGCGAACCCTTTGCGTTTAGACGCGTTAAATAAGATAGTGCATCCGGCAGTTCGGGATAAGGCGCAGGCTTTGGAACGGGAGTTTTTTTCACACTCCCCCAAAGGCATCGCTGTCACGGAAGCTGCCATACTTATAGAGACCGGGAGTTTTCGGGACTTCGATAGGCTTATACTTGCCGTGTGTAGGCCTGAGCAGCAGATCGCGCGCGCTATGGCTCGCGATGGGCTATCGCGCGAGGAGGTATTAGACCGCCTGGCGCGGCAAATGCCGCTCGAGGAGAAAAAGAAGTATGCGAACTACATCATCGATACTTCCGGCGCCAAAGAAGATGCGCTCGCGCAGGCGAAGGCCGTGTACGAGAGGTTGAAGAACCTATGAGATTTCGAACGCTGTTGTTGGCAGGTCTGATTGTTGTGGGATTCGTGTTTTACACAACGAAACCGGACTCCAAAATCTTCCGTAGTTTTCGGGGAGACGGCCCGCTTTGGTCACCTCCCGTGGCTCGGGGAGCCGGCCTTGGATCGGATGAGCTCAACAACATCGATGTGTATAAGAATGCGAACAATAGCGTTGTCTATGTTACGAGCACCGTTTACCAGCAAACGTTCTTTGAAGTGGTTCAAGGCAAAGAAATGGGTTCGGGTTTTATCATTAACCCCGATGGCCAGATTCTGACGAACAATCACGTCATCAGCGGAAGCTCGCAAGTCGAGGTTACGCTACCCGACCAGAGCCGGTACAAAGCTCAGATTCTGATGCGCGATAAGCGTAACGATCTCGCCCTGATCAAGATCGAGCCGAAGAAAAAGCTTACATTTCTGAACCTTGGCGACTCAGACAGGCTGCAAGTGGGACAGAAGGTTCTCGCGATTGGTAATCCGTTCGGATTCCTGCAAGGCACACTCACAGTAGGGGTTGTGAGTTCGCTGTCGCGCACGATTCAGAATGAAAACGGCACGGAGCTAGAAGGAGTGATCCAAACAGACGCAGCGATTAACTCGGGGAATAGCGGCGGCCCGCTGCTCGATTCGCAGGGCTCGGTGATTGGGATCAACACGGCCATTTACGGCCCGAACGGCGGCAACGTTGGGATCGGGTTTGCGCTGCCCATTAATCGAGTAAAGCTTTGGCTGGACGATTATCGTGCCGGCCGCAAGCCCGCGCGCCTTGGAGTCTCGACGGTTTTCGTTGCAGGCGATCTTGCGGAAGCGTTAAAGCTGCCGTCGACCGGCGGGTTGCTCATTCAGCAAGTCGCTTCGGGATCGGCTGCTGACCGCGCGGGTTTACGCGGCGCTAACAATGTTGTACTAGCGGGCAATGCTCGCTTGGGTATTGGCGGCGACTTGATCACAGCGATTGACGGCAAATCGGTCGCCGAAGAGGATGCGGTTACGAGAGCGCTGGCGCGGAAACACGCTGGCGATGCGATGGATGTGCAAGTCATCCGCAACGGCAGAACGATCGACGTGAAGGTGACTTTGACCGAAGCTCCAGAGGAGAGATTCTAGTCAGGCTCGCGCCCTGTCCGCGCCTGCCTGCCCAAACATGGCGTCCGCAGCTCCAGAAACGGTTGCTCCTACTCACGACGCTGGAACCCTCGGTTCCATTGGCAGCCGCCGAGCCCTCGCTGGCTTCTTCCTCTCCGGAGTTCTTCTTTCTTTTCTAGGCGCGATTCTGCCTTCATGGCAATATCATCTGAGCTCCGATTACACGGTCGTCGGGATGTATTTTCTGGGCCTCATCGCAGGACTGATCGGCTCGGTACCCGCAGCCCCGCGACTTGTGCAAAAAAAAGGATTGAGTTGGACGCTGTCGTTCGCCTGCGGCGTGGCGGGGATTGCGTTTTTGTATTTAGCGATGGCTTCCCCGCCCTGGTCCCATTGGTGGCGGATCGGTGGAATGGCCGTGGTCGGATTCGCCGCCGGGTTGCTGCACACGGCTATCTTCGACGCGATTTCTCCGATGTACCGGCACGATCCCGTGGCCACGATCAACGTTGCGGGAATGCTGTTCGGGCTTGGATGCCTAACTATGGCGCTGCTGGTTTCGGGCATTTATTACATCTATTCAGCGGCGGCGATTCAGGTCTGGATCGCGGTAATTCCTGCGCTCGCAGGTTGGGCATATTGGAAGACCGAATTTCCACCGGCGGAGGAGCACCATCCGCATAACATTCCGGCGGTGGTCGCAGAACTCCGTACTCCGGCCGCGGTGCTGCTGAGCTTACTACTGTTCTTTCAGCTTGGTAACGAATGGGCGATCGCCGGCTGGCTGTCTTTGTACTTAAGTCAGAGGCTCGGCATGAGCCCCGAATCGTCACTACTGTTGCTTGCGTTGTACTGGTTCGCTCTCTTGATTGGGCGAGCCGCTTCGCAATGGATCCTGCCTCGTGTGGCGCATTCGAAGATGCTTACGGGAAGCGTGGTGGCGGCGATCTTCGGATGTATCATTCTGCTGTTCACGAATAATCGATTTGGCGCGGTGACTGGGATTCTATTGGTGGGAGGCGCATTCGCTCCGATTTATCCACTTGTCGTCGAGAAGATCGGAAGCCGGTTCCCTCAGTACCAGCCCGGGCACTATAACGGCATTTTCTCGATTGCAATGGCTGGAGGGCTGCTGGCGCCGTTCACGCTTGGGTATTTCGCTTCGCTGCTAGGGATTCGAGCGGTGATGGAATTGCCGTTGGCCGGGTCGATTGTGGTGTTTATACTGCTGCTGTTGATCTGGATAGAGGCTCGGTTTTCGGATTCGAGTTTGAAGGCCGCGGCGGGGAATACGAAGGTGGCGAGCTGATGCTCGCGACATTTCTAAGCTCACAGGCTGAAGCCTGTGCCACAGGTCAGGTTTGACCATGCGGTTTCGCCTAACCTGTCGCACAGGCTTTAGCCTGTGTTTCTTGTTGGCAAGTATTGCGTGCGGGGCTGGGCTGGAAGCGCGAATCGATGCGATTCTTGACGCCAACGCAACGGCGAAGCGGTCTTTCATTGGTATTCACGTTGTCCAACTCAAGAGTCACCGAGTGCTCTACGAGCGCAACGCGGACCGGTTCTTTCTTCCAGCGTCCAACATGAAACTGTTCACCACGGCGCTCGCGCTGGAGCAGTTGGGAGTGGATCATCGCTTTATTACACGGCTCATTACCGACGATTCGGGAAACTTAATCTTTGTCGGCGGCGGCGATCCGACACTTTCTGGCCGTCAATATCCTTACAAAAAAGACGCAACCAAAGGACCGCCGCTGGCTGCGTTAGAAAAGCTCGCCGACGACGCCGTGGAACAGGGACTCACACGCGTCGACGGCGATGTTATCGGCGATGACACTCTTTATCCCTGGGTTCCTTATCCGCCGACCTGGAGTCAGGACGATGCGATGGACTCGGATGGAGCGCCCGTAAGCGCATTGAGCTTGAATGACAACGTTATCTCGTTTCGCGTGCGCGGAGGCGAAAAGCCCGGAGACCCGGTTGAGATTGTGCCCACGCCCGAAGTGGAGTACTTCGCTATTGACAATCGCATTGCGACAGGCGAACCGAAGAGCGCAGCTCATATCCGCGTCGTACGCACAGGAAACGCTCGCGGACTGGAATTCTCGGGATCCGTCCCTCCAGGCGGAGTGTTTGCGGAAACTGTTCCCGTCGATGATCCCGCGCTGTTCAGCGCGATGGCGCTTTACGAAGCGCTGACGCGGCGCGGTGTCGAAATTCGCGGCGTTCCTCTTGCAAGGCACCGCGCCCCAGGAGAGGAAAAGACGGGCGTGTCGGGCCGGCTTTGGGCGATGAGAACGTCACCCGCGTTACCGGAGATTCTTCAAACGGTCGATAAAGTCAGCCAGAATCTGCATGCGGAGTTGATGTTGCGGGAAGTCGGGCTGGTTAAGGGCACGGATGGGACTCGCGAGGCAGGGCTGAAGGTGATGGAAGGCTTTATGCGAACGATCGGCGCCGCGCCTGACGAGAACCGGGTCGATGACGGGTCCGGGCTTTCACGCAATTCCCAAGTGACTCCGAAGCTCGTAACGCGCCTGCTGCTGCATATGGCGCCAAACGATGTCTACTTGAGCCTCCTGCCGATTGGCGGAGAGGATGGGACTCTGTCGCACAGGCTCTGCTGCGGCGTGCAGGCCCGCAACGTCGTGGCGAAGACAGGAACACTCAATCGGTCCGTCGCGCTCTCAGGTTATGCAGAGAGCAAGACCTATGGAAAGCTTGCGTTTTCGATTATCGTCAACAACTTCCCTGCCCGCGCGGTAGATGTTCAGCCTTGGGTTGATAAAATAGCCTTAGCTCTTACGGAATAAGGAATCAACATGCCGATTTACGAATACAAATGCGAAGACTGCGGAACCAGATTCGAAAAACTGGTTCGGAATTCGGGTGGAGTCGCAACAAGTGTGACTTGCCCGAAGTGCGGTACGGACCGTTTAGCAGAACAGTATTCGACTTTCGCGGCGCATTCGAACGGCGCGTCAAAGAGTGCGGCGGAAATGCCTTCCTGCCCATCCGGCATGTGCCAGACTCCTGGGCTTTGCGGGCGCAACTAACTCTGAAACCGGCTTTGAAACCGGAGACGGCGATCGGAAGACGGCTCATGACGGCACGATCACTGCGGCCCCGTCGATCGAATCATTCTTAATAGCTAATAGCGCTTCATTGGCCTGATCGAGGCGGAAGACCGTTGTTTTGGGCTTCACGCCGATGTCGGCGGCCAGTTTCAGGAAGTCACGTGCGTCTGCCCGGGTCATATTGGTGACGCTACGAATCTGGCGTTCGCCCCAGAGCAGGCTATCGTAATCGATTTGGGGCAGGCGATCCAAATGGATTGCGTTGATCGCCACTACGCCGCCTTTACGGAGCGAACTTAGCGCGCTCACGACAACATCGCCGGACGGCGCAAAGGTAACCGCGCGATCCAGCACGCTTGGCGGACGATCCGATTCACCCCCCACCCAATCGGCGCCCAGCGACTCCGCGAGTGCTCGATGCGACGCGCCCCTCGTAGAGACGGACACGCGGCAACCCCAGGCTTTGAGAACCGGCATGACAAGATGTGCGGATGCGCCAAAGCCGAAAAGCCCGACATGATCACCGTGCTCTACACCTGCAACTCGAACGCTGCGGAATCCGATAATGCCGGCACATAGCAGCGGCGCAGTGCGCAGATCGTCAAGGTGAGGGGGCAGCGGAAACACGAAGTCCTCACGTACGAGGGCGAATTCGGCGTAGCCGCCGGGAGTGGTGTACCCGGTGAAAACCGGAAAGTCGCACAGATTCTCCATTCCGCGTTGGCAGTAAAAGCAAGTTCCATCGACGCCACCGATCCAGGAGACCCCCACGCGGGCGCCCGATGCGAGACCGTTTGCTTCAATGACTTCTCCAACGATCTGGTGACCGGGGATTATTTTGGGCAGGCGTTCCGGCAGTTCGCCTTCGACGATGTGCAGGTCTGTTCTGCAGACTCCACATGCCATCACGCGGACGATCGCGTGCCCTTTCGAGCATGCCGGAATAGGAACATCGCGAATCGCAAGTGGCCGTGTCGAAATGGGAGCTGCGTGATCGAGGACGGCGGCGCGCATTGCGCTTTTAGCGTATCAGCACCGCAGCTACGAAAGAACTTCCTGAGGAGAACCGAAATGCTTCTCTAGTACAAGAGCTACCGTGCCTCTCATACGGCCCATGCTGTCTTCATGCGCGGGAATAAGTTGGGGAACGACGGCTCCCGGGAGAACCTGCGCTCGAACCTCGGATTCGATCACAGGGCCTACTCGATGCCAAGCTCGCGTGACGTCTCCGACAACAATGATTCGCTCGGGAGCGAGCCCTGCCACCACCATCCGAAGCCCCCGCCCAAGATAGAGCGCCATGGAATCGAGAGCCTGCGCAGCTTTCGGATCGCCCTGATCGGCAAGCGAAAGAAGATCGGGGAACGTCAGCGCAGCTACGTTCGATTCGTTGTAATAGCGCAACGCGGCACGGTTTGACGCATAGACTTCCCAGCACCCCCGGTTTCCGCAGGAGCACAGGGGTCCCTTTGGGTCCATGGGCACATGTCCAAACTCGCCTGCCATTCCGTGGAACCCTCGGACTAATTGTCCGTTCATCAAGATTCCGACTCCTATTCCTTCAGAAACCGTTACGGCCACGAGATTTCGGAAGGCTTCCATCCGATCGAACCACACGGCGGCAAGTACACAGGCGTTGGCAGCATTCTCAAGCTCGACGTCCATACCGGTAGCGGCGCTGATGGGTGTGCGGAGATCCAAGTTGTGCCAGCCGAGGTTTGGAGCGAAGAGAAGATTGCCGGTGCGATGGTCGACACGGCCGGGCAGGCTGATGCCGATGCCCTCCATCTTCTTTCCCTGCCCTGATTCCATCAGAGGACGGATACCCGCGATGATAGCCGCGATCGCTTCCTTGGGATCGGCGGGAGTCCGCATGGTCTGCTGCGAGATGAACTTGCCGTTTACGTCGGAGAGCGCGAATATAGTCTGCGTCGGACGGACGACGACGCCGACAATTACACGCTCGTCGTTGAGACGCAAAAAGGTGGGACGGCGCCCCCGAGGTAGGCGTCCCGTTGGGCCTTCCAGTACCCAATGTTCCTTGATGAGTTCTTCAACGATGAGGGAAACAGTCGAGCGTTGAAGGCCCGACAAGCGGGCGAGATCCGCCCGGGAAATCGGTTGGCGAGTGCGGATCAGATTCAGAATGATGCGCCGATTGATGTCACGGACGACTTCGCTCGAGGCGCCTTGCCCAGGGTTACCGGAGATGGCCATTTACGTTGGTGAATTCACAGTATACAGACACGTGAACTAGCCGAAATCAAATGGCCCGCTAGATGTTGCTCCTTAGATGTTATTCATCATGGGCACCAACTCACGGATGATCTTCATGATTACGGGGCCCACAGTAATAACAAACAACGAAGGCAAGATGCAGAAAAAGATCGGAAAGATGAGCTTTACGCCCAGCTTCGCGGCCTTCTCTTCCGCCACTTGGCGCGTTTGAACACGCATGAAGTCGGCATGCGCGCGCAGGCTCTGCGCAACGCCGGTACCGAACCGGTCTGCCTGGATCAGGACGGCGACCAACTTCTTCAAGTCATCGACGCCGGTGCGTTCCGCTAAATTACGCAACGCTTCGACGCGACGCTTGCCCGCTTTCAATTCCAGGTTGACGAAGCCGAATTCCTCGCTGATTTCGGGATGCGCGTGGTCTAACTCTTTCGAGACTTGCAGAATGGCCTGATCCAGCCCAAGTCCGCTCTCCACGCAAACGACGAGCAGATCAAGCGCGTTCGGCAATCCGCGCGCAATCTCATGCTGGCGTTTGCTCGCCAGGCGCCGTACGTATTCGTTGGGTCCGAAGAATCCCGCACCGGCGGCGATCAGAATCGTGAAGAATTTATTGCCGGTCTCGAAGGAAGTCGGCGTGATTAATATGGCCACGAGAATCGGCAGCAAAATGCCGCAACCAACTTTTGCGCCGTACAACAGCTTCAGTGCGTTTTCGTTCCGGATGCCGGCGCGAATCAGGCGCCGCTGCATCACCGTGACATCCTTCGGGGAGTGCGGGATGAAATTGCCGAGCTTCGCAATCAACTGATGCATGGCAAGGCTCGGGTGCACTGGCATCTGGTCCGATGCGTTTCCACCGGCGACCACGCGCTCAATGGCTTCCTTCGGCCGCACGTAGAGCTTCATGCCTACGGCCGCCATGCCCACCACAACTGCAAAAAATACGAGAACACTTAAAAAGAGCGGCATGGATTAAACCTCGATATTCACGATCTTCTTCATAACGAAGTAACCGATAAGCTGCAGGACAATCGCGGACGTCATCATCCATATGCCAACATCATCGGTGAAAAAGAACGTGACGTAGGCTGGATTCGTATAGAACATAAGGACTGCAACCGCTACCGGAATCGCGCTAAGGGCGCCAGCGGTCATGCGGCCATGCGCGCTGACGGCGCGAATTCGTCCTCGAAGCTTAAACCTTTCCCGAATCACGTATGCGAGCTTATCCAGAATTTCGGCAAGATTGCCGCCCGTTCGCTTCTGCAGAAGAACCGCGGAGACGAAGAAATGCACGTCGAGCGATGGCACGCGGGTATCAAGCTTCTGCAATGCCACCTCGATGGGTAAGCCGAGATTGTGTTCTTCGAATGTACGCCGGAATTCTCCGGACAATGGCTCCTGAAATTCGCGATGGATCATCTCAAGAGAAACTGAAAATGCGTGTCCCGCTCGCATGGATCGCGAGATGAATTCCAAAGCGTCGGGAAATAAGGCCTCAAACTTTCTGAGTCTCGTCTTGCGCCTAAAGAACACGAATACTACTGGCAAGGCGGAGGCGGCCAAGCCGAAAATCAAACCCATCCATTTGGGTATCGGCAACAGCAGCCATGCCGCGATCGTCGAACCGAGAAATGTCATCCAGCAGAGATGGACCAAGCGTGCCGGAGCCCAGCGCAATCCGGCTTGCTCTAACAAGTCGCCGATCTTCGGACCCAACTTGTACCGTTCGACGATGAGCTGAGCGATCCTGTTTTTACCACGAGCCTGAATCTGAATGACAGACTTCGGCTCTCCAGTATCTTTGGCGTCCTTCTTTTTAGCTTTCTTAGGTGCGCCCATGAGGCGCTGCTTAACCTTATCGACGTCTGTCGCTTTGAGGTACTTGTTTACGGCAATCCAGGCGCCGATCGAAACTGCCCATATAACGACTAATAGCAATACGAAGGACACATCAGACCTCCATTACCTCGTCGAATAGATCCGGACGCAGGCGGATTCCGGCGCTCAAGAGCTTTTCGTAGAATTTGGGCCGAATCCCTGTAGCAGCGAACCGCCCGACCACACGGCCGCCGGGATCGAGTCCGCGCTTTTCAAACACAAACAAGTCCTGCAGCGTCACGACGTCGCCTTCCATACCGGTCACTTCCGTAAGCGACACCACACGGCGGCTCCCATCGCTCAGGCGCGATGCCTGAACCAGCAGGTGGACGGCGGCCGCTATCTGCTGGCGAATCGAAACCATCTGCATGTTCGCATTCGCGAGAGAGACCATCACTTCCAAACGGGAAACCGCGTCGCGCGGCGTGTTGGCGTGGACGGTAGTCAAGCTTCCGTCATGACCTGTATTCATTGCCTGCAACATGTCCAGTGCTTCCTCACCGCGGACTTCGCCGACGACGATACGGTCCGGGCGCATACGCAAGCTGTTCACCAGCAATTCGCGCTGGCGGACGGCGCCGTTGCCTTCGAGATTCGCCGGCCTCGTTTCGAGGCGCGCTACGTGAGGCTGCTTTAACTGCAATTCAGCCGCGTCTTCAATCGTGACGATACGTTCTTTCGCGCTGATAAATGCCGAGAGTGCATTCAGCAAAGTGGTCTTGCCCGCGCCAGTTCCCCCCGCAATGATGATGTTCATCCGAGCCTTGACGGCAGCTTCCAGAAGTTCCATCATGCCCGGCGTCATGGCGCGCCGATCGACAAGGTCGGGCGGCATGAGCTTGTCGGTAGAAAAACGGCGGATCGAAAGCAGCGGCCCGTCGACGGCGAGCGGAGGAATGATTGCGTTCACACGGCTGCCATCACTTAGGCGAGCGTCCACCATGGGGGTCGATTCGTCAACGCGCCGTCCCACCTGACTCACGATCTTGTCGATGATGCGCAAAAGATGCTGGTTATCGCGAAACGTAACGTTTGTAAGTTCGAGTAAACCTTTGCGCTCGATGTATACCTGGCGATAAGTGTTGACAAGAATATCTGATACGCCCGGATCCTGAAGCAGGGGCTCCAAAGGGCCAAGTCCGAAGACTTCATCGAGCACCTCATCCGAGATTTGCTGCTTCTCAAGAGAGCTTAAGAGCGTAGGCTCCGCGTCGATGAGCTGGATGACGGCCTGGCGAACTTCGGCGCGCACGCGCTGGTTGTCGATGGACGCCAAAGCTTCCAGGTTGATCTTGTCCACCAGTTTCCGGTGGAGTGAGAACTTTAGTTCCTGATATTCCGGCTTGACTCCGACTTTGCCCCGGCCTGAGTTCTTCATCAGTCTCTGTTCCCAAGAGACCTGTGGATTGCTCTTATTCGCGTTGTCGAGTGACGAGAACATAGATTCTACGTGTTCCTATGCGGGACTCAGGACGGCCCGTGCGTCTCGGGCGGCCTTCTCCGCTCCTTTCTTAATTCCGCTGCGTCCACCAGCGAGCCGATCCGCTATTCCTTCAATGGCCTTCCCTAACTCTCCCTCCGGGCCCAAGGGTTGTCCGAGAGTCACCACGCGGTGAAGAGAAAAATAGTCGTTCGGCAGCTTTGCGTGAACTTTGGCGCCAAAGAGCCGCTCCATATCTTCCGTGCCGATTTCGCCCCGGCGTTCCACGCGATTCACCAATATGTGAAAGCGACTCTTCGGAAAGCCGAGCTGATCCACGAGGTTCACGGCCTTGCGCGTCAAATGAAGACTCGGCAGCTCAGAGGTGGTAACGAAAAACGCCGAGTCACATTCAGAGATGGCGCTCAACGTGGTTCGTTGAAAGACGCTGGGCAAATCAAGCACCACCCAGTCATAGAGTTGCCGCGCATGATGGACCAGCGCACGCAACCGATTCGCTGGTATCGGCTCAGCGAACGGGGCGGCCGGCGCGGGGAGGATATCGACGCCTTCGTAGCTGACCGTAATCGAGTTCCAGATTGTAGGATCGAGGTTCTCGGCTTGTTTGATTGCGTCGATCAACGAATAGGCGTGGCTCAATTTCAAGTAGAATCCGATGGTCCCGCCCGTCAAATCGCAATCCGCCAGAAGAATTCGTTTTCCCGTCAGCCTTTGGAGGGAAAATGCCGTTTGGGTCGCAATGGTCGAGGCGCCGGAGCCTGGTTTGGAACTCGCGAAGCCGATGGCAAAACCCTGTTCCGTGGGTTCACTCACTTCTGGAGAAATCAATCGGCACAGCCTGGCGGTCGCTTCCCGCTGAGTCGCTGCCTCGAACGGCGCAGCCAGGAACTCGACGGCGCCGGCGCGAAGCGCGGACAGAATTACCTGCGAGTCCGTGTGGGTGTGCAGCGCAATCACGTGAACCGGAGGATTCAGCGCCGCAGCGATTTTGATCAACCCCAGGGCCTCGCTTGTGTCGAAGGATACGTCCAGTAAAACGACGTGGGGCTTATGCTGCCTCAGTCGCATGTCGAGCGTCACTGCGCTCGGATAGCTCTTGAATTCAGCGACTACCTGGAACGCTCGCGACTGCTGGAGGCTATGGTGAAACTGCTTCCGCAACTCCTGGCTGGGTGCGACCAGCAAAGCGGTAATCTCTGCTTCGTTCTTCGCATTCCGGCTCATTCTTCGAGTCGCCCACTCTTCTCTGTTCGGAAGATCTACTTCTTCTTGCTCTTTGCCTTTTGGTCCGCAGGCTGCTTCAGGTCTTCAGGCCCCAGCCGCACCAGGAAGTCGCGGGGAAAACTCGGCATAGGCTTGATATCATTCGCGGCGAGCGGCTGCGTGATCTCGGGCGTGACCATCATCACCAAATCCGTCCGGTTTTTCTTTTCGTCCTTCACTTTGAACATCGCGCCAAAAATCGGCAGATTCGAAAGCACCGGAATCTTGGAGAAGCTATCCTGCTCGCGGTTGTCCACCAGGCCCGCAACTACGAAGCTTTGCCCTTCTTGAAGTTCAACGTCGGTTTCGGCGCGGCGTGTAGCAAGTGCAGGGATGGTGAAGCCATTTAACACAACGCCGTTCGCGGTATCGACCGTTGAAACTTCCTGGAACACGTGCATCTTGATGGTCTTATTCGCAGTCAGGACCGGGAGGAACTTGATTCGAATACCGAATTCGCGGAATTGAACCGTAACCGCGCCGGAGTTCGCGCCGCCTTGGAGTGTCGGCACAGGGAATTCGCCGCCCACAAGGAAGCTCGCTTCTTTATTGTCGGTGGTCACCAGGTTGGGCTCGGCCAAAATCTGGAGGATCGAATTGCCCTGCAGCGCCTTGATAAATGCGCCCAGATTCAAATCAGGACGGAACGCGAAGATGTTCAATGCATCACCGATCGTCACCGAATTCCCGCTACCGCCAAGTTGAGTGAATGAAG
>Ga0126381_100001398_pt1 | contig 26037 bp, 17 predicted proteins | sample PanSoiMetPlot_28_FD_96465 | JGI IMG/M metagenome (GOLD analysis project Ga0126381, IMG submission 96465) | Tropical forest soil microbial communities from Panama - MetaG Plot_28 | ecosystem: Environmental > Terrestrial > Soil > Tropical forest > Bulk soil | place: Panama | collected 2016-02-17
ATACTCGGGCAAAGTGGATACGGTCTGCACCTCGTTCAGCTTTCCCCCGACGGTATCGTATGAGTACGTAGCGACCGTGGAGTTCAGCTCATTAATGACGTAGGCGAACTTGCCGTCAGGACGAAAGACCATGTGGCGAGGTCCCGATCCCGGCTTGGTCGCTTGGGACGGGGGATCGTTGGGCGTAAGCTTGCCATTGGCCCCATCGAAACGGTAGCTGAAAACCTTGTCTACACCCAGATCGCAGACGAACGCGAAACGATTCGCCGGGTCCATGGTGGCGCAGTGCGCGTGCGGCCCGGTCTGGCGCTGCGGATGGATGCTTTTGCCCGCGTGCTGGATGACTTGGCCGGCCTCGGAGAGGCGGCCATCTGGAGCGACCGGGAAAACGGCGACGCTGCCGTTGTTATAGTTCGCTACGAGCAGAAATTTCGCGCTGCGGTCGAGCGTGACGTGACAAGGCCCGGCGCCGCCGGATCCGACCTTGTTGATGAGCTTCAGCATTCCGGTCGAGGAATCGATTGAGAACGCCGACACCGCGCCTTTTTCAAGTTCGTTGACCGCGAACAGCAGGCGGCGCTTCAGATCGAGATCGAAATAGGACGGGTTTTCCGCCTCGGCGGCGACGCCTACCGGCACCAGGGTAATGTTCTGCGAGACCTCGAGATTCCTGGTCTTCAGCCAATAGACGTAGATGCCTTTGCTCTTGCTCTTGGTGTTGGTGTAGGTGCCGGCATATACCAGAGTGCTGCCGGCCGGTGGGTTGGAATTCTGCATAGCGTTAATCTGTTTCTTCGTTCGTGAATCGGCGTGTATCTTCAGGGGATTTCCACCACGAACCGATCACATTAGATCGACGCCGCCCGTTACAAACATATGCGTTTCTTTTTACGGAAGATGAGGCGTCCATTGTTCTTATATACCCTTGGGAATCCACGGAGCGCGATAAGTACCCGTCACGAGGCGATTGGCTTCGGGGTCGTCGATTACTTGCTCCTTTTCGCCGTCCCACCGGAGCCGGCGGCCGAGACGGTACGCGATGTTACCCAGGCGATTGACGGTGTTGGTGCGGTGGCCGTCTTCGATTTCGGCGATAGGCCGTTTGCGGCTCCTGACACAGTCGATGAAGTGTCGCGCGTGGGCCGGCAGTTGAATGGACGACTCAGCAGTCTCGGGGAACGTCTCGGTGGTGTAGTAGTAGCCGAGTTCGCGATCGTCGTTATGCCACTCGATTGGGCGCGGCGGGTGATTGGGGTCGGCCCGGCGCACATACTGCGGGTGCAGACGGAAACCGGCGCGGTCGATGAAAAGGGTTCCCTTGCTGCCGTGGAACTGGATGCCGTAGCTGCCCCACCGGCCGGCGCCGGCATCGCCATTCGGCCCCCAACTGTTGTGCGAGAGCACAGAGAACTGAAAGATGCAGTTGGGGTACTCGTAAAGGACCTGAAGCGTGTCGGGCATCTCCGTGTTCTTATTGCCGAACTGTGCGCCGGAGGCCTGGATGACCCGCGGCGGCGGCGCCTTCAGCGCCCACAGGACGATGTCGGTGAGGTGGGCGCCCCACTCGGTGAGATAGCCGCCGTAGTAGTCCCAGAAGCGGTTCCGATTGCGCGGCCAAACTTCAGCGAATGGGCGGTAGGCGGCGGGTCCGAGCCAGAAATCGTAATCGAGATCGGCGGGCGGCGTGGATGGGACTGGCGGACCAGCGTCCACCGGATCGATGCGCGGCGCGGCGTGGCCGAAGCAAACGGCGTAGTGAACATCGCCGAGACGGCCGTCCTGAATGTATTTGACGGCGCGCTGAAAATGAGCGCCGGAGCGCTGCTGCGAGCCCACTTGCACGATGCGGTTGTTGCGGCGCGCGGCTTCCACGGCCAGTCGCCCATCGCGGATGTTGTGTGAAGCAGGCTTCTCGCAGTAGACGTCCTTGCCGGCGTCGCAGGCATCAATGGTCATGTAAGCGTGCCAGTGCTCGGGGGTGGCGATGAGTACGGCCTGGACGCTTTTGTCTTCGAGCAGACGGCGGTAATCGGTGTACCTCTTCGGGTTGCCGCCGGCGAGTTGCCGGTTTTTTTCGAGGTTAGTGCGATAGACATCGCAGAGTGCGACGATCTCTACGTCGGGTTGGGCCATGAAGGCGCGCTGGTCCCATGTGCCCTGTGACCCGCACCCGATGACGCCGAGGCCGACGCGGTCATTCGCAGCCGCGCGCGCATTGGGAGTCACCGAGACGCCCTGCATCGCGGCAGTGAAGCCGGCCGTTTTGAGAAGCTGTCTGCGGTCCATCGAAAACCTCCTGGCCGGCGGCATCAGGCGCGCAGGCCGAGCTTGAGAACTTTCCTGGCATACTCGAAGCTGCGCTCCAGGTCCAGGCGCTGTTGCTGTTTGAATGCCTCAGCGTATTGCGGCGGGCGCTGCCCGCGCGCACCCACGATCATCGTCCCCATAAACGGGTGGCCATGCCGGGCGAGCGCGACGAATCGGGCGAACTCCGAGGCGCGCGCGTTGGGGAATGCTCTCCAGTAATCGCCTTCGAGATACGGCAGGACCTGCGGCGCACCGCCGGTCAGAATTTCCAATTGCACGGCCACGTGTGGGCAGAGTTGGCGGAAGCGCTCGAAAAAGCGCACGAAGTCAATGGAGCCATCGCCCAACGCGACCCACTGGTAGACCGCTCCGCGCGGGTGCTCGTAGATGCACGAATCGCGGACGTGGGTCGTGAGGGCGTAGGGCGCGAGGGTCTCGAGCGTGAGAAGCGGATCCTCGCCGAGAGTGACGGGGTTGCCCGTATCAATCGTGGCGCCGACGAAGTCCTTACCGGCTTCTTCAATGAGGTTGTGCAGCTCCCAGGCTTGAAGATCGCCATGCGTTTCGATACCGATCTTGATGCCGAGGTCGAGTGCTTCGGAGCGCACCGTCTTTAGCAGTTTCATGGTGTTCTCGATGTGCTGTTCGATCGGAATCGCGCCGCTACGCTCCGAGCGGCCGCCGAGATAGGCGCGCATCATCTTCGCGCCGACGGCGTTGTTCACGCGCAGCCCCTTGCGCACCCACGCGACCGGGTCGCCGTTTTCCTTTTTCCAATTCGATGCACTGGGGCAGATGCAGCCGAGGCCGCCGTCAATCTGGATGCCGAGCCGCTGGGCGCGCTCGCGCACCTGCCGCAGATAGGCGGGGTCGTCGCTGGCGTAGTTGGGAAGATCGGAAAGTTGAACCGCGTCGAGGCCCTGCTCCGCGGCGTAGTCGAGATACTGAAACGCGGTCCAGCCGTAGCCGTTCAGCGTCCAGGAGTCGTAGCCGAGACGGATGCCCGTGGTGGCGGCGGATTGCGGCGCCTGTTCGTCCGCAAATGCGGCGGGTGCAGCGGCAGCTACGCCGAGCGCGGATTCGAGGAAGGCTCTCCTGTGCATGCGCGTCTCCGTGTCGGACTATTTAAACGACTTTCCTAAGGCGGCTAACTGGTCCAAGAAGGCCTGCGGGAGGTGGCCGTTCAATTCCACCGGTGCGTCCCAGGTGACGGCGCCGCGCATGTCCGTGATCTTCTTCGTAAACTGAATCACCTGCTCGCTGGTGAAGCGCGGAGTACCCCGTCCCCAGGTTTCGCCAAGGTAGCTGAGCATCTGGATCTGTGTGCCGTCCATCTTCCCGTCCGTTTGCCGCCGCACGGTGACCAATTCGGGCTTATCGATTTCGCCCGCCGTGAAATCCTCGTAAGGCGAAACCGAAAGAATGCGGTAGACCACGCCCGGGTTGAATGCGATAGCGGAATCGGGGTTCCCGGCGCGCGCGGCGGCGGCGAAGCTGGCGAAGTTCGGCGAGTCGGGCGAGCGGTACATCGAGTTCGGGAAATAGCAGCCATCGAACCACCAGCCCGACACCTTCTTGCCCCAGCGCACCGACCATTCGCGGATGATCTGTTCCCACTTGCGCTGGAACTCCTTGTTGGCGTGCGGCCCGTTCTGCCATTCCAGGGCGGCATCGGCGGCCTTGTCCTGGGCCGGCCCGCCTGAAGGAAGGTACACCATCAGCCGGATGCCGCGCTTCTGCAGCGCCGTGGCGAGGTCGGCTACCAGATCGCGTCGCGAGCACTTGCTCGGCTGCATGCCGGTGATCCGGTCGTAGGCGCTATTAGGTGAAAGGTAGTACCCGGAGTTCTGCCCGATGCTGATCTGGTAATACTTCGCGCCCGCCGTCTCGAGTTGCTGCGCAATGCCCTCCACGTCGAAGCCGTCGATCATCTTGTTCCACTGATCGACGCTCATCTGGAGACTGTGCACACGGCTCTGCCAATCGGCGAGGTAGTGCGTCATCACACCCCAGTGGGCATCCTGCATCCACGCTGCGCGATCTTCCGCTCCGGCGGAAAGTCCACCCAGAACGGCCATGCAGGCAAACCAAACCGTATGTCTCATAAGTTGACCTCTCCAGTGAACATTTATCAACGTTCCCTAGAATCGATGACGTGCGACATCTTGGCGCAAGCGCCCTGCCGCGCGGTTAGCGCTTAGAAGTAAGCCTGGCGCCCATCTTGCTCTTCTTATTAATGCCACTGCGTTCGGCGCATGTGACTCAGTTCCGGTCTACGTCCATGAAGCGTCGGGTGTCTTCCAGAATATGAGCGTCTTCGGCGAGCGCACGGCTGCGGTTGGCCAATCGCCAGTGCATTTCGAGCGCGAACTTATCGATGTTGTAGCGATGACCCGTGGTGCGGTTCACCCCATAGGTGACGCCGGGCTTCTTGTCGAGCGCTTCGAGTTTCGCGACGGCGTCGCGCACAATGCCCTCGGTTTCCGACGATGGCTTCTTCATCCACATGGTCAGGGCGAAATACGCACGGGTCCACTCTTTCTGGCACTCGGCCGCATCCAGCAGATAGCGGAAGCCTTCCTGATACGGCTCGATCTGCTGCGGGGGCATGTGGTTGGCGGCCCGCTCGATATCCGCCATGCCGGCGCGCACCTGGGCGATCACCTCGTCCTTTTCGCCCACGAGGCGGTTGAATAGCGCCTGGTCGGGGTTGTAGAGACCGTCTTCCAGCTTCTTGTCGGCGGGGTCGTGGGTCCATTTATAGCGAGAGCGCAGCAGAATGTGACCGTAATAATAAGGATAATCGCCCCACTCAGCCCCGATTACTTTGGTGAGCCAGAACTCCAGAAACCACCGGCCGTGGTGTTGGATGAATTCGGTGCGTTTCAGGGCCGAGACGATATCGTTGGCGGCATCGGCGGGGTAATGCCGCCTGGCCCAGTCCTGCATGACGCTGTCGACGCTCAGAGTTGGGTCCTTCATGAACCGTGAGAAGGCGTAAAAGTTGACCTCATGCGTGTCCTCAAATGTATGGTCCCAGAAGAGCTGCACCCGGCCCACCGCACCGGCAAGCCCGGTATCTCTCGCGCGCTCCACCACTTTCTTAATGTACTCGGGCTGGGCGTAGAGACCTTCCCGGCTCCACGCCTTCTCGACGCTGAGATCGGTCTCCATGATCTGCACCTTCTTGCCCACCTTGCCGTGCAGGGGATCGAACGGGTACCAGGGATCAAAATCGTGGACTACGTCCTTGCTCATAATGATGATGTCGTCCGGCAGCTTCGGAACGGCCATGGCGAAGTACTCCATCTCCTTGGGCTCGTAGAAGAAGTTGCGCAGGATCAGCTTCTTATTGTGCTTTTTGCAGACATCGTAGATGAGCTTGGAGATGACGTAGATACGCTCGTTAACCGGCAGTTTGGATTGCACTTCGGCGTTACGAAAGATTTTCTTGTCGCTCTCGTGGAGCGTGAGCACCACCCCCGCAGCGGTGGGACACATCGTCAGCAGCCGGTCATACCGGTTGCGGAGATACTCCATTAGCGCCGGGTCGTCCATGTTGACCCGCTGGCCTAGCCGGAAGGACGCGGAGGAGCCTTCCCCGGTAACGGAACGGGCAATCTGTTCGTCGGCGGCTCCCCGCGGTCCGACCATGAAGCGGTCCGGGATGTCGTCAAACTCGTGCAACCAGAGGTACCAGGCGATCTTTTCGGTATCGGCAAGCGCGCCCAGTTGCTGGATCTCGTGCTGGCGGACGGGATCGTTGAGGAAGGGATCGACGTGATCGAATAGCGCGTGGGAGAAAATGAAGAAGTTGACGCCATATTCGGGCGCCTTGCGAATTGCTTCGCTCACCCGGGGGACGTTCCGGGCGTGAAACTGCCAGCCGAGCATGGTGAAGGGAGAGGCGGCAAACAGCTTGCCGCAAAGAAGTAGTAGGGCAGACAGGGCTAGACGCATGGGTTGGGTCCTTCTCGAAACAGTAGGCGAACGGCGGCACTGTAGCAAGTGGTAGTTGTGTTTGCGACCGTTATGTAACGTTTGCGAACGCGGACGGGAACGTTGGTTTCAAGAGCTTTAGGATGGGCAACGCACTGTGCGAAAGATGCGGCTGGCCTCCTTTCGATACCGTGAAGCTGCTGTTATAATCGCGCTCAATGCCAGAAGCGCAATCCGCAGGATTGCCGGAGGCTCCCGGGGTGGATCCGCGCCGTGCAGCGCTCGAAAGTGTGCTGGGCGGCCATGCGTTCGCCAGAGCCGATCAGCTCAAGCGATTCCTGCGCTATGTGTGCGAGATGGAGATCGCCGGACGGGGGCGGGAGATCACTGAGTACTCAATCGCCACGGAGGCGCTCGGCCGCCCGGAGAGTTACGCGCCGCTGGAAGACTCGGCGGTGCGAACCACCGCGCGAACCCTGCGGCAGAAACTGGCGGCGTTCTACGAAACGGAGATGCCGGACGCGGAGCTGCGCATCGAGATTCCCAAGGGGATGTATGCGCCGCGATTTGTCGAGCGGCACACAACGTGGCTTCCGCGCGGGCACAACGGCGAAGCTGTGCTGTTGAACCCGGGCGGAGGGCCGCCGCCAGTCGCCACAGGGCGGATCACGTGGAAACCGGTGGCTGCGGCGATGGTCCTCGTGACGGCCACGCTGGCGATCTTCGCGGCAGGGCGATTGCTGCCGCGGACCGGCAGCGGGGTCGATCCGCTGGTCCAGGAGGCATGGGCCCCGGTGGCGGCTCCTGGGCCGACGGTTTTGTTGTGTTTGAGCACTCCCTTTCAGATGATGGTGCGGTCAGTGCCGAGTCCTGTCGCACCGGTGGGGGCCTACCCGTTTCCGGAGGAGTGGAAAGACTTCCGCGAGACATTTACGCGATTGCAAGGACGCGCGGACGCACCCTACCTATATTTAGAACCGAGCGCGATATCGACGACGCTCGGAGAGACGCTGGCGGCGGTGCGCGCGGCTCAGGTGCTGCAATCTCTGGGGCGTGATTTCAAGACGGTAGCAACGCGAACGGTGCAGATTCCGGCCATCGCGGCGCAACGGGCGATCGTGCTGGGCGGCGCGGAGTACAGCCGGACCACGCGGCAACTCATGGAACGTGGGGCATACGAGATCCGCTACGACCCGGAGCGCCGGGAGCAAATACTGGCGCGGCATGACGCAAACGGCACGGATTGGCAGCGCACGCTGGAGCGGCGAGGTAGAACCATTGTGACCTCTTACGGGCTGATTACCGTGCTGGCCAATGGTTTGGAGCGGCCCGCCAATGCCATCAGCATCACCGGGCTGAGCTCCGCTGGAATACAGGGCGCGATGGAATTCTTCGCATCGCCTTCCATGCTGGCGCGCTTGAAGCAGGAGCTGCAACGGAGCGGTATTTCGAAGTTCCCGCCTGCCTACCAGGTGGTGGTGCGGTGCACGGCGTACGAAGACCAGTTGCTTTCGTATCATTACGAGGCGCACCAGGTGCTTGATTCGGGCAAGCAGTAGCCGCGCGTTTGCAAACGTTATGTAACGTTCCCGCACGCTGAGACTACTTGGCAGCGGCGCCCGGCGCACAGGATAGTTTCCTGTGATGGAACTCGAATCGCGCCGCCGGGGCTTCCTCCGAACGGCCGCAATCGGAGCCACCGCGCCCATCGTGAGCTCTGCGTGGCAACAACGCAGCCCCAGCGATACCGTGAACGTGAACTTACGGCGTTCTTGGATGGCGCCGGTGCTCATCACGCTGATGGCGATACCGCTGGCCGCGCAGGTCAAGATCACTCGCGCGCAGAGTGGGACGATCGCGGTGGAAATCGGCGGCAAGCCATACACGGATTTCTATCTCGCGCAGGACGGCAACAAGCCGTATTTCTATCCGCTACGAACCGCGTCCGGGATCATCGTGACGCGCCATTACCCCATGGAGAACGTAGAGGGCGAGACCCACGACCATCCTCATCACAGGGGATTGTTCTTCGCCTATGGCTTGGTAAACGGCACGGATTTCTGGGCCACTGAGCCCGATTCCAAGGATCCTCGCAAGGGCCGGATGGCACTCGACAAGGTTCTGCAGATGAAAAGCGGGAAGAGCTCGGGCGCCATCCAGGTGACGTTTGACGGCTTCGATGCGGCGGGCAAACCGCTGATGAAGGAGACGCGCACCATCGTCTTCTATTGTGATCCGGAGCTGCGAGTCATCGATTATGAAGTGGTCATCGAGTCGGGCCAGAGGCTGGTCTTCGGTGACACGAAGGAAGGGACATTCGGAATCCGTCTAGCCACCGATCTCTCCGAAGACCGAACGGGGCGGATGGTGAACGCGCAGGCGCAGGAGACGGAAAAGAACGTCTGGGGGAAGCGCTCCGACTGGGTCGACTACTACGGCAAGGTGGATGGCAAGCAGGTCGGAGTGGCCATCATGGACCACCCCTCAAATCCGCGGCACCCGACGTTCTGGCACGCGCGCGCGTATGGCTTGTTCGCCGCGAATCCTTTCGGGCTAAAGGATTTCACCGGCGACAAGACGCAGGACGGCAGTTTCACGCTCGAAGCAGGCCAGCCGCTGCGATTCCGCTACCGCGTGGTGATCCATCCGGGAGACGCGGCCAGTGCGAAGATCGCGGGCCTATATCAGAAGTACGCCGCAGAGAGAGGACCGCTGGCAGGACGCGGCAGTATGTAAGACCAAGTCTCTGCTCATTACCGAAACGAGAGGTTGTAGACAACGTCAGGTGATTAGTATCGAACGGCCGGTTCGGACATCCTCCTACCACGAAAGCCGCAACGCTAACTGAATCGCGCGCGGCGAATTCGCCTGCGACGTGATTTTTCCGAAGCTCGATGAGGTCGGCGAAAGCGACGGCGCGCTGAATTCGGGATGGTTCAGCGCGTTGAAGAACTCCGCGCGGAATTGGAGCCTCAACCGTTCGTGAATTTGAAAGTTCTTCATGCCGGCCAAGTCGAAGTTGTTGTCCTTATCGGCGCGCAGGTTGGCAAACTGCGTGGGGAAGTAGCGGATCTGCGAGTTGGAATCGGGCTGCTGGCTGGACACAGTGTTAAACCGCGTGGTGTCGAAGGCGTGGTCCACGTTGTGAGCGTCAAGCTGGATGTCGCCGCCGTAATAAATTACGTTGCCCCAACCTAAAGGCGCGCCGCTCTGGCCGGTATAGAACATGTTGACCATCCAGCCGCCGATCACGTGATTGAAAATCGGATGAATGTGGGACAGAAGCGCCCGATTGCGGCCAAACGGCAGCTCGTAGCTGGCGCTGATGACCAGGCGCTGCGCCCGGTCATCGCCCGAAATTCGCTTGGCGGGAACGGGATCGGTCGGATTCAGGTAGGCATCGCGGGCCAGGAGCTTCGACCAGGAGTAGTTCGCCAGGAAGTAGAAGCCATGCGCGAACCGCCTCTCCACGCGCACCTGTAGCTGATCGAAATAGGACGATCCGGCGTTCGTCTGATTATCGGTGATGCCGGTGAACTCGGGATAAGGGAGCAGCAACTGGCTCTTCGCCACGGTCGACCCGTTCAGGTTCGTTCCCGGAATCAGGTTGGCAAACGGATTCGTCACGTTCGCGGTGAGGCGATCGATCGCCGCCTGGTCGCGCAGCAGCGACGTGCCGAGATACTGACGCGGAATGGCATCGAGCTGCTGATTGATGTTGAGTCCGACAACGTGATTTCCGGTGTAAGCCGCTTCGATCACCGTGTTCGGCGAAAGCTGCCGCTGCACATCGAAGTTCCAGCGAATGGAATAAGGCGAGGCGAGATTGGGATTCTCCAACGTTACACTCTGTCCCAGGAATGTCGCCAGACCCTGGCTCGCTCCGATGGGCTGCTGAATGCCTTGGGGAAACGGGTTGCTCAGTGTCGCGTATGGTGTGAGATAGCTGTCGTTCGTGGGAACCAGGTTGGTCCGCTGGTTGAAGCCGGTCTGGTTATAGCCGGTGACGTCGTAGGGGAAGTAGAACATGCCCACGCCGGCGCGGATGACGGTCTTTCCACCCATGCCTCCGGGCGTCCATGCTAAACCGACGCGGGGGCTGACGTTGGACTTGCTGGTGGTGTAGAGTTCGCGGCGGCTCGGGGATGCATAGAGCAGCCCGCCATTGACGCGGAACGCGGAAACAGGGATCTCCGGTATCGGGTTCTTCGCATACTCCGCCAGCACCTGCGCGCCGATCGGGTTCGGCGAGGTGAAATCGAAACCGTTGGTGGTGCGGTTGTACTTCTCGGTTGTGGGTGTTTCGAATTCGTAGCGGAGTCCAACGTTCAGGGTGAGATTGCGAGCAGGCCGGTAATCGTCCTGGGCAAAGAACGCGTAGTAGCCGGCACTGTTCGTGCGAGCGGAGTTCACGTCGAGTTGCCCGCTGGTAGGCAGCCCGAGGAGGAAGGAGGCGAAGTCCTGGCCGAGCGGCGCGGCCGAGGAATTATCAAGTGGGCCCTTGGTCCAATTCGTCGAGAATGTGTAACTGCCGCTGGCGGATCCGAAATCGGTCTGGCTGTTCCGCTGCTGCCGCAGGTCGACACCGAACTTGACGTTGTGCTCCCCCGCCGCCTTGTTCACACTGGTGAAGATCTGGAAAGTATCTTCCGGATTCGGACCGCCGGCTGATGCGCCGACCCCCTGAAAGGTGCTCATGCTGATTTGCGGCAGAACGGCGAAGATCGACTGCGCCTTCAGCGAAGCCGGGAACCCGAGGCTGGTCATGTCGAAGCCGATGCTGTAGTTATTGGTGAGTTGGCTGTAGCGGGTCCACGCCAGGCGCGTGTTCAACAGCAGGGTAGGCGTGAGAGTGTAAACATCGTCCAGCATGCTTCCCCAGTTGACGCGGATGGAGCCTCCGGCCGAGGGCTCGGAACTGATGGGCTGGCCGAGGTTGCTGGCGCCCGATCCATAACGGACGTTGTGGCGGAAGCTCCAGAACGCCTTATGGCGATCGCTCAAGTTGAAGTCGAAACGCGACAGCTCGTTGTCGTAGGTGTTCAACTCACCATTGCCACCCGCGTAAAAATTATTCTGCCCGTCCTTCGCGCCGGCCACGTTGGGTTCTGGCCAATAGCGCTTGAGGTAGTTAAGCGCAATGGAATTGAACCGCGTACTGGGGATTAAATTGTTCGCAAATGGCACGCGCTGGATGCGGCTGCCCTGCACGACGCCGGTGCTCGGGTCATAGATCTGGTAGTTGCTCCCGACCTTCAGCAGAGCTGAGAAATCGCCACCGCGTTCGGCATCGGTTGGGATTGTGGCGAACGTCGGCTTCGAAGCCATGTTGTTGACGCCTTCGAAGGCGAGAAAAAAGAAAACCTTGTTGCGGCCGTCGAAGATTTTCGGCAGGAACATCGGACCGCCGAGAGTGGCGCCGTACTGGTTGTAGCGCGCCTGCGCCTTTGACTGGCCTGAAGCATTATTGAAGAATGGCGTATCGGCCAGGTTCGAGAGCTGATTGAAATCGTACGCCGTGCCGTGGACCAGATTGGTGCCGCTCTTCATCACCACGTTGGCCGTCCCGCCGCCCGTGTGGCCGTATGCGGCGTCCACCTGGAACGATTCCACCTTCACTTCGGAAACGGCATCCTGCGGCGGAGCGTAGGCCATGCGGTTGTCCTTCGTGTTGTCGGGCGCGCCGTCGAACAGTAGTTCGTTGGTCTGCGCCGCTGCGCCGCCCATGGAAAAACCGGCGGCGCCGGAGTTATCGAACGGGCGCGTGAATCGCGGATCGCTCGCGGGCACTACGCCCATGGCCAGTGCCGCGAGCATCAGCGGCGTGCGTCCGTTGAGCGGCGTGTCTTCGATCTGCCGTGTGCCGATCACGGACCCCGTAGACGCCGTGGCTGTCTGGAGGATAGGCGTCTCGGCCGTAACCTGGATCGATTCCTGCACCTGGCCGACCTCGAGGCGAATATCGAGGCTGACGCGCTCGTTGGTGCTGACCTGCACCCCCTCATCCACGAAGCGCTTGAAGCCCGGCGACTCCACCGAAACGCGGTAGAGCCCGGGCGCTAAAAACGGAACCGTGTAAAGCCCGTCCGCGCCCGATACAGTGGTTCGTTTGCTGCCCGTCGCGATTTCCGTGACTTCGATTTTGACGTTAGGAATTACGCTGTCCTGCGGATCGGTCAAACGGCCCGAAAGTGTCCCGCGGAATTCCTGCGCGAAAACGACAGACGCACAGGCGGCCATAGCCAGCGCGGCCAAAAGAAGTTTTCTCATCCCACCCTCTCTTCTTAGAGATCAACCCCGGGGCCGAAGTTTATCAGAAACTGATATGTCAGGTCAAAGAAAAAACGGCTATCTTTTGGCTCACCGGGAATGCACCGGGACGCGTACGGACCGGGGGCGGCCCTATCTGCCCATCTTGCCGATTCGCGATTCCAAATCGTTCACAAATGCGCGGATTTCGCGCGCCGATGCTGGAGGGTCGTTACCGATTCGGGGATCCGCCGCGCTTACATCCGCCTCCTCGCGCAACGCGGCGAGCGCCCGCCGCACGCGCGGAGCAAGACCGGGCACGTCGTGGCCAGCCGCCAGTGCCTTGTAGCCGAAGAATGCCTCGGCGTGCAGCTTCCAGATCACCGCAACGCGTTCCGCCAGCGCCAGGCGCCAATACAGATCGTCGTACTCGGCCGCGGTAAGCTGTGGCTTCGCCTCTCGCAGGCGCTCGAGCGAGCGATGGGCCAGCGATACGGCGCGGTCCTTTTCCGCAAGAATGTCTTCCAGCAGCGCCGGAGTTGGCGCCAGCAACTGATCTTCCAATTCCTTGTATTTGGGTTGATCCGGATACCACTTCGCCATCGTGCGGAGATGCAGGTGGTCTTCCGCGTAATTGAAATTCGGTACGGCGGAATGGTTCGTTACCCAAAACTGAAGAGCATAGAACGACTCATTGACTATGTCGAATGCCGGTTTGAGAGCCTGCTCCACCAGCGGCGCGGCCTCCCGGCCATAGTGATTGACGGTCCATTCCTTCCAGATCTGGTCAGCCGTCGCGTGCGGATCCTCAGTAAAGCGCCACATGGCGTAGACGTTGAGTTCGTTGGGCGTGTGCAGCGCGTCATAGCCGCCGTGATCGACGCGGAGATTGTACCCATCGACGCCGGGCCGCGAAAGATCGTAGCGCCAGCGCCGCTCGAAATATTCCGGCTGGGTATACGGAATCCGGTTCTTGCCGGTGAACTCGGACGAGCCGTCGAACTCGATAATCTGGGTGCGGCCCGGAAACGCGCCGATGAGCGGGTCGTTGGGATAGAACGGGTCCCAATCGTGGGGCTCGCACTTGGTCTGAATCATGACGTGCTTGCCCGTCTGCGCATAACCTTCCTTGAACCACTGCATTTCCTGCGGCTCGTACACGAAAGAGCGAACGATGAAGTCCTTTCCGTGGCGCGCCGCCACCGCATCGATGACGTTCATCACCTTGGCGAAGCGGTCCGCCATCGAGAGCGACGATTCCACCTTCTTGGTGTCGAAGACCCGGTAAGGAGTTTCGTCGAAGGTCAGCATCAGCCCGTCGAACTCGGGGTAGCGCGTAAACACCTGTTCGTAGCGGTCCGCCAGCCATTCCCAGAATCCGGCGCGGTCAAGCGCTACCTTGCCATTGTTCATGAATCGCGACGGCACATCCTGAAACTCACGCACCCAAATCCAGGCTTTGAGATTTTCGGCATGTGCGGCTTTTGCCATGGTCACGATCTGGGCGCCGCGCGGGCTGCCGTCGAGCAACTGTGAGGCGTAGCCCAGAATATCGTGCGAGAAGACCACCGTGTTGATGCCGTATCGCGGCGCCAGCTTGATGCTGTCCAACACATACGGCATATTCGGCTTGTGAAACTGCCACGCGCGCCACTTCACCAGGGGCGCGGCCCAGATGGACGACACTGCCATCATGCAGATAGGGACAGCTCGCATTTTCTTCACGTGGTTACCCGTTTAGACGATCTCGCTCATTTTCTCTTGGAAAGTGGGGAAGGGCTCATCGAGCTTCGCATGGAACACCTCTTCGGCCAGAGTCTGATAGACATCGGCGATCGAGTTGTGCGATTTCGTGTGCATGCCGGTCTTCATCTTACCGGCGCCGCCGGCGAGCAGTATCGCGAGGCCGTTGCACTTGTGCACGTTGGCTTCGGCGTGCTCGTGTACATAGATGCAGCAGGTGTGGTCGAGCAATGTGCCGTCACCTTCCGGAACGGAGTGCAGGCGTTCCAGGAAATACGCGAACTCTTCGACGTGCCAGCGGCAGATATCGCGCAGAATGCGCTGCTGCTCGGGTGTGCCGGCGTTGTTATGAGTGTAGTCGTGATGGCGATTACCGGCGAGCCCCAGCCAGGGAAAGCGCGTCAGGCTCTGGCACTTGGTTAGCATATAGCTGGCGACTCGGGTCTGCCCGGACGCGAAGGCGTGGACCAGCAGGTCGGATTGAATCTTGGCGATGCGCGGATAGTCGGTAAGGTCGGCGATATCTTCCGGCTCCTTCACATGCTTGCCATAGTCCGGGGGTAGGCTGGAAATCGCGCGCTCCAGGTCGCGGACTGAGCTGAGATGTTCGTCCAGCCGCTGGCGGTCGGCGTGTCCGAGTGAGGGCTCGATTTCGGCGACATCCTCACGAACAAGGTCGAGCACGCTCTTCTTGCGCGCCACCCACGACTCATTGCGGATTCCGAACAGCCGGTCGAACAGATTATGCGGAATCATCTCCGGCGGCAGCGCGCGCTCATATCCGGCCCAACTCATATTACGCTGCATGTTCTCACCGTGAGATTCCTGGGCCACGCCGATCTGCAGCGACCGGAAACGCGACTTGGCGCCGATGCCGCCGGCCAGGATCTGATCGAACGATGGGCCGCCGGCGCCGCGTCCCGTGAACGCAGTGCCGCTCATCAACCCGCAGATGGCGTTCATATGGCCGTTTCCTTGGCCGGCCAGGCGAGCGCCGAGATTGTCGATCCCGCTGATCACGTGGACGTAGTTCCGCACGCGCGTAAGCGGCGCCAGGCACGGCGTCAGCGAATAGTCCGCTCCCGTCTCCTCCGGAATCCAATACCGCTCCGGAATGCCGTTGCCATTGAACCAGAGGACGAAGCGCGGGTCGATGGTGCTCGCCGGGCGGACGGCATCGGCGGCAAATGCGGTGCCATTCGAATTGAACATGGCAGCCAGCGGCGGAAGACCGACGCGCACGGCGGCCCCTGTCAGGCTGACTCCCCGGAGGAAAGTACGTCTGGTGAGCTTCATGGAGACCTCTTTGCTGCGCTGGAAGGGTTCAGTCCGCGGACGAACTCCGGCGATGTAACCAGCTCGACAAGAAGTTGTTTGAAATGGAATCCCGAATCCCGGAAGCCGGCGAACAGCGCCTGAATCGTGTCCTGATCCGCGGCCGTTTCCATCCTGCCATAAGCATATCGGAACATCTGCCGCACGATGCACTCGCGGCACACACGGCTGTTCGCGAGTATGGCGCCGAGATGGAGGGAATCGGTGAACGCCGAATCGGGAATGCCCGCTACCTCGCCGGACGTATCCAGCGGCAAATCGATTTTCCTGGTCTTCGCTTTCGCGTCCGCACCGGCAATTTGGATCGACTCCTTGGATCGATAGCGGCCGATCGCGTCGTAGTTCTCGAGCCCGAAACCGATCGGGTCCATCAGCCGGTGGCAGGACGCGCAGACCGGGTTATCCACGTGCTCCGACAGCCGCTGCCGGCGGGTGGTAGGCTTGTCTTCGCTCGCCTCCGGAAGATTTGTATTCACATTGGGCGGAGGTGGGGGCACATGCTGGCACAGAAACTGTTCCCGCACGAAGATGCCGCGCGCCGTGGGCGATGTTTCGATTGGACCTGCATTGGCGGCGAGGAACGAACCCTCTCCGAGTATCCCCGCGCGGTGCGCCGCGGCGGGCAGATGAATCAGCTCGAATTCGCCACCCGGTGGAGGCAGGCGGTAGAGGTCCGCGAGATCAGCGTTCAAGTACGCGTAGTCCGCCGTGAAGAAGTCCGTGAAGTTCTGATCGTCCCATACCAGGTGGCGCAGGAGGCGTCGCGTCTCTTCCACCATGGCGGCTGCCAACTCCGGAGTGAACTCAGGATAACGGCGGCGATCCTTGGCTGCGTTCAGCACCTTCTCCAGCCGCAGCCACTCATTGAAGAACTCGTCGAGCGCCGGGTGGGCGAGTGGATTGTCCAGCATCCGCTGCACCCATCGTTGCCGCTGCGCCGGAGTGCGCAGTTCACCCTTGGCCGCGGCATCGAGAAGCGCTTGGTCGGGCATGGTGTCCCACAGCAGATATGACAAGCGGCTAGCGATCGCGTAATCTGCCCACCGGCCAGCGGGCCCCGCTTCCACATGAAAAAGGAAGTGGGGCGACTGCACCATGGCTTCCACGACGGTGCGCGCGCCTTCCAGAAAACTGGCTGAGGCATCGGCCTGCGCGGTGAATGCGGCCGTGTAACGGCGGAACTCGGCCTCGCTGAGCGGCCGGCGGAACGCGCGCAGGCCGAAGGACCGCACAAATCGGTCGCGGCAGACCGTGTCTCGCGCCGACGCGGCCTTGCAGGGAATGAGGTGGCCGGTGTCGCCGTTGCGAAACGCGTTGAGGGCCGCCTTTTCGGCTGCGGCGCTGTAGGCTTCTACCAGCACCGGAGGCATGTCCTGCATCCGAAGCTGGTTCTTGAAGCCGTCGGCGTAATCTTCGGAAGGGAAGTGTGAAGCGGGCCGCGTTGAATCGCCGAGCAGATCGTGCAGAGTGTTGTTGTACTGGCTGTGCGTCAGCCGTCGGACGATTTCGCCCGGCTGCGCGGAAGCAGTCTGCGTCGGACGAGCGGCGCCCGCTCCATTTGCTGCCAGATACTGAATCCACTCTGTGAGAATGCGCTCCTCATCCGAACCGGGCTTGATGCGCTCGCCTCCGGTGTGAGGAATGCGGCGCGTGGGCTTCAGCCGTAGAAGGGACTTCGATGGGTCAACGTGGTCCACCAGGACAGAAAGCGACAGGCCGAACGACTGGATATCCTGCGCCGACGCGCCGCGCTCCGGGAAATGCAGCCGAGTGCCGGAAGCCACGCCGTCAGAGGCGTGGCAGGCGCGGCACTGTGCGGCTTCGAAAACGGGATACACCTTCGCGCCGAAGAACGCGGGATCGGTCGCGTCAGCCAGTCCGGCGAATGCGATCAGCGCGCAGGCAGCACGGCGGATCATTGGCCGTCCCCCGGGGGGGCGGATTTCGCAGGCTTCGTGGCGCCCGGCAGCGGATCGGGGCGGTGCGCCCAGGAAACAAAGGTCGACGCTTTCCGCTTACGGAACGCGTCAACTGCCGCCGGCGTGGTCTTCGTGTCGGTCAAGAAGAGGTACTTGAGATGAGGCAGTTCCGCCAGAGCGTTCAGCAGCGGATCGCCCGCGCTGGTGTAGGAGAGATCCAGGAACGTGAGGCTCGGCATGCCAGCGAGTACCGGGCTGGCGGAGTCATCGAGCGCCGAACAGTTCCAGACGCTGAGCCGTTCCAGGTGCGGCAGCAGCTGCAATACCTTGACGCCTGCCGGCGTAATCTTCGCGCCGCTGACATCCAGGCGACGAAGATTCTTCAGCTTCGCGAGCTTGGCCAGCCCAAGGTCGCTCAGTTTGATGCCGCCCGCGACCTTGCAATTGCCGCTGCCCACAGGCACACCGGTGCGGCCGAGACTGATCCCGATGCCGAGGTCCAGCTCTTCGAGGGAGGAAAGTTCCGAAATGGCGTCGAGGTCGAGATCGGTGATCAGCGGCGACCAGCATGCCCCGGCGTTGCGCCGCTGGATTCCGTTGAAGCTGAGCTTCTTTAGCGCAGGCAGCAACTTGAGAACGCTCAGATTCAGTCCACTGATGCGCGTGCCTCCAAGCTTGAGTTCCTCGAGATGCGTGAGTGCGGGAAGGCTTTCGATGCCGACGTCTCCGAGCTGCGTGTAGCTGAGGTCGAGCGAGCTCAGGCCAGTGAGCTCCGCGATATACGGCAGGCTGATATCGGTGATATCCGTGCCGCGCAGGTTGAGCTTGCGCAGAGTGCGATTGGTGCGCAGATAGGAGATCGCGGCATCTGTAATGAACTCGGCCGTATCCAGTGTGAGCTCTTCGAGCCGCGGCAGTTGCTGGAGCCGCTCGACGCCATGATCGGAGACGTACGTAAACGAGAGGTCCAGGCGCTGAAGCGACTTGAACTCGAGCAGCTTCTGAACGTCGTTGTCCGTTGCCCAGGTGCGTGCCAGCGAAACCTCCACTACGGAGCCATCCTGGGCGCGAACCGTGCCGCCCATGGCTTCGACCCACTGTGTGTCGGCGGCAAACGCGGAGACGGCCACGAGCGGCAGTGCGAGAAGTAAACGGCGCATCAGCTTCTACGCTCCCGCTTCGTGGAATCTTTGCTCCAGTTAATGCGACATGCAGGGAGTGCCTTCTTGAGCCGCTCGATGCCCTGTTCGGAGATGAGAGTGTGATACGCGTCGATGTAGCGCAGATTGTGCAGCCCCGAGAGGATCGCGATCGAACGGTCTCCGATATCGGTGCGGTCGAGGCGCAGTTCGGTTAGATTTGCAAGGCCCGCAAGCTTTTCGAAACCGCCGTCGCCCACGTCGGTGTAATCCAGGGCGAGAAACTGGAGCGCGGGCAGTTGAGCGATCCACTCCAGCGCGGCATCGGTAGTCTTGGTCTGCGCCAGGGTGAGCCGCTTCAAGTGCTTGAGGCCGGCGAGTGACTGCAGTCCCGATTCCCGGAAGCGGCAGAAGCTGAGGTCCAGGTCTTCGAGCTGGCTGAGTTGCCCGCTCACGGTGAGGCCCTTTTCCGTGATATCAAGACCAGTGAGGTCCAGCCGCTTCAGATTCGTGAGCCCTGCCAGCGAAGCGACCCCCGCGTCAGTCACGTCCGTGTAGCGCAGAGAGAGACTCTCCAGACCCGTGAGCTTCGCGATGTGGCGCATGCCTTCATTCTTGAGCGGCGTATTCTCCAGGCTCAACTCGCGCAGCGCTGTGAGGCTCTCGAGAGCAGTAATACCGGGGCCCTCCACGAGTGTATTGCCAAGGTAGAGCGTACGCAAGTTGACCAGAGCTTTCAGGTGTGCCAGGGCGCTATCGGCCAGAATCGTGAAACCGAGGTCGAGCCCTTCGAGGGAGCGGATTGCGGAGAGGTGCTCCAGCCCGATGTCGCTGACTTCCGTGTCCCGGAGGCTCAGCTCCGTGAGCCGGCGGAGACCGTTGAGCAGTTGCAGGTCGCGATCGGTGATGGGAGTGGATTTCAAATTCAATCTGGTGATATGGCCTTGCTCCATCTGCACCTTGCCGCCGATGGAGCGCAGCCAATCGGCGACAGCAGTCTCGCCTTTAGCAGCGAGTGCAGCAGCATCGATGGCCGGGCGCGGCCTTTCGGCGCCGTTTTCCTGAAGCATAACCTTGCATTCGGGGATGGCGGCTAGCAATTCGTGCACGCCGGCGGACGTGGCGCGGCTGTACCTCATATCGAGCGCGTGCAGATTTTTGAGGCCGGCCAGTTTCGCGAGCCCGGCGTTGGAAACCTTGGTGCGATACAAGCTGAGCTCCTCCAACTCGGTCATGCCGCGCAATGCGTCGAGGCCTGCGTCGGTGACGTTGGCCGTCTGAAGATTGAGGCGGCGGAGATGCGTGAGGCTCGCAAGAGCAGCCAGCCCGGCGTCGCCTATGCCGGTGTCGGCCAGATCGAGCTCCGTCAGATTCGTCAGGCCGGCGAGGTTCTGCATTCCCGCATCGGTGATCGAGGTGCCTTTCAGGTACAGCGTCGAAAGGCGCGTCATGCCTTTGAGGCTCGACATGCCGCGATCGTTGAAGGTTCGGTCGTAATTGAGATCGAGATATTCCAGCGCGGTGAAAGAGGCAAGGGCGGCGCCGCCGATCCGCGTCTGGTGGGCGCGTAGCTCATGCAGCCCGGTGAGAGGCCGCAAGCCTTTGACGGCGCTGTCATCCATCGGGATGTAAGTTTGAACTGGTTTACTGAGGATGAGCTTCTGGAGTTCCGTGGCAGCGGAAAAAAGGCCCATGGTAGATGTCACCATCGGGATCGGCTGGTCGTACCACAGCCGGCCGTTCACGTACAGCTCCTTGAGGTGCGGAAGCGGAGGCAGGCGGCGAAGTTCGTCTTCCAGTGCGAAACCCCACTGCGTGATTCCCGTGAAGTTCAGCGCGTGAATTCGAAAGTCGGTATCGGGGAGATCAGCAAGATCGGTGATGGCGCGGTGCTGGCCTTCCAACACCACGCTTCCTCCCATGCGAAGCATCCACTCGGCGACCATGCGGTCCGCCGACAAATCCTGTCCGTGGGCAGGCAGGAAAGGAAACAAGGCCGCGCCAAGGAGGATTAGACCGGCCGCACGGAAACATCCTTGCACAAACACACCCCTCCTCCGTCTCGCATGCTACTACCGGCTTCGTGACATGTCAATTTTGTTGCATAATCAGCAATGACCGGGGACGAACATGCATCGACTTTACCTTGGAATTTGGGCGATTGTGATTTTGGCCGCACAGGAACCGGCTGCCGACGATGGGGCAGCACGGTACGCCTCCGCCGATATTCGAGTGATGGCGCCGGGTGTCGTGTATAACGCCGGCCTGCTCGATCTGGCCGCCGCCTACACGAAGCAGACCGGGAAACATGTCGCCGTGAAATCGGTCGGGATGGGCTCCATTGTGAATGCGGTAAAAACGGCTGATCCGCCGGCCGACGTGATCATGCTGCCCTTCGAGTTGATGAGCACGCTTTCGCTGGATGGCGGAGTATCGGCCGGGAGCTTTGTACCGCTCGGCCGCTCCGAAATGGGTCTTGCCGTACCCGCCGGAGCGCCGCATCCCGACATCTCCACTTTGGCCGCGCTCGCCGCCGCGCTGCACCGCGCCAAAGCTGTTATGCGTTCCAATCCGGCAGGGGGCAGCATGGTGGCTAGAGTCATCGAAGAGAAGGTGATCAAGCGCCCGGAATTCGCCGGCGTCAACAGCCCCGTGAGCGTTCGCGGCGAAGGCGGGCAGGCCCTGATCCGCGGAGAAGGCGACATGGCTTTGCAGGCGATCTGTGAAATCCTTCCGTACAAGCAGATCGAGTTGGTCGGTCCGCTGCCGCGGGACTTAGGGGCGTGGATCGACATGTCGACCGCCGTCTCCGCCAGAGCGCTCCGTCGCGACGACGGGCTCGCGTTCATCCGGTACATCCTGCGGCCGGACGCCGGCGCCGTTTGGAAAGCCAAGGGGCTCGAGCGGTTCAACTGAGACGAAAGCGGCACACGTAGCCCGGAGCGCTGCCGGCGCTGCTTTCGGTAAGACCGGCGTCGCAGTAGTACATGTAGCCGTCCCGAATGCACATGCCATGCGGATCCGGGTCGGTGCTCGAGATCTTGACAATCTCGAGCACCTTTCCCGATTTTCCTTCGATCTTTTGTGCCGAGCGGTCGCCCGCGAACAGGCACCATAGAGCGCCACCGTCCCAATCGAGACCGTGGGGCCGGTCGCCGTGCACCGCAACGATGCGCAGAATGCGCAGATCCGAAGGCTGCATCTCGACCAAGGCGCTGATTCCCAGTGCAGTGACCCAGAGCGTTTTCGTTTGCGCCGCCCAGGTGATGCCGTGGATGCCGTTTCCCCAGGGAAGAGTCCAGGTCTTGACCGTTTTGCCGGTTTCGGGATCGGCTTGTACAATTTCGCCGAAGGATTTGTCCGTGGGCCGGGCGGCCCGCCGCCCGTGCACGCCGCCGTTGCAGGAGATCCACACGTATCCGCCGCCTACGGCGAGACCGCTGGTGTTGTGGGCTTCCGTCTGGAATTCGTGAAGGAGTTTGCCGGTGTTCCAGTCGACGCGGAAAACGCGATCGGAGACCTGATCGCCGATCCAGAGACCCTCGACGGTAGCTTCCAGCGCATTGGGATGAATGTCGGGCGCCTTGAAGAGCTTTTCCACTTTGGCGGTGCGGGTGGGAACCGCGGCGCCGGCGCCAGGCGCGTCGGATTCTTGCGCCAGAGCAACGCCGAACGCGCTCAGGGCCGCTCCCACAAAATCTCTACGCTGCATAGGTCCTACTTCGCGGGGACCTGGTTGCCCGCGATCCACACTGACTCGATCTTCCGAGTGTTGCGAATGTCGTCCAGCGGATTGGCTGAAAGCACCATCAGGTCCGCCCACTTGCCGGGCGTAAGCGTGCCGGTCTGATCTTCCGCGTGCAGGCATTGCGCGGCCGTCGAAGTGGCTGAGACCAGCGCCTGCATCGGCGTCAGCCCTGCCTTGGTCATGTATTCGAGTTCCAGGTGTTCGAAGTACCCTTGAAACCGGTACGGCGGACCCGTATCGGTCCCCATCACCACCGGCACACCCGCATCCTCCACTCGTTTCAGGTTGCGCATGGCGACCGGCAGGTGCTCCTTGTACCACTGCCCGGCCTTGTCACTGCGCATCTTCTCCTGGAAGGCCGCGTCGCGCGCCTGCGCGATCTCGGCCTGATTGCCATCGCGCAGCAGAAAGGGATCATTCAGAAAGGCAGGGGCCTCACCGTAGGCGAAAGTGGAAACTTCGCGCATCAGCGTAGGCGTATAGAACGCGCGATTCTTCTTCAGGAGCGCGACAGTTTCGTCGTCGATCTCTTCGTCGCGAACGCTGTGAGCGATGTAGTCGGCGCCGAGCCGCAGCACTGCTTTCGCATCGGCGAGCGTGACGACGTGCACCGCCACTCGCATCCCCTTGCTGTGCGCTTCCTCGAAAATCGCTCTGTAGACCTCGGGAGGCATCTTCCTGGTGCGGCCCAGATTGTCGTCGAGGCGGAACTTTACGATATCCGTCCTGGCAGCGGTAAGCGCATCAACATCCTGGCGCGCCTCTTCTGACGTTTTCGCCACGGAGATGCGGCCGGCTATGTAGAGCCGGGTGCGATCGAGCGCCGGAGTCTGTTGCTGCTCGCGCGTCTGGTCGCGAAGTCCGACTTCCATATCGCCGCCCAGGCTGAATACGGCTGTTACGCCGTAGCGAGCATAGAGGCCGAGTTGCGGCAGCGCGCTGACGTGGCCATGCCCGTCAATCAGTCCTGGAATGATCGTTTTGCCGCTAGCATCGATTCTGCGCGCCTCGGCGGGGACCCGCACCGACCGCCCCACGCCTTGCACCTTGCCGTCGTGCACCAGGAGCGTCGCATTCTCGACGGGCGGCGCACCGCTGCCATCAATAATGCGCGCGTTCACGAAAGCGAAATCCGCGGCTGAAGCCACAACTGCCGGCATCAGCAGCAATGCAAAGGAACGTCGGTTGAGCATTGGTCGCAATTCTATGCTCTCCGGCGGAGAGATGGCAAGTTTGTGCGAGGCTCTTTGCGCCTGACGGCCCACTGCGGTATTCTGAGCCGGAAAGCAAGACCCCATGATGAAGACAGCAGCGTGCATTCTGGCATTAGCCGGCGTCATGTCGGCGCAGGACGCGGCGAAGAAGGCGCCCGCCGCGCCCGGCCTTACGCTCACAAGCACTTCATTCGCCGACGGAGGCGAAATCCCCGCGAAGTACACGCAATCCGTTCCACAGCCGATCTCGCCGCAGCTTGCCTGGACTAATGTCCCGGCAGCGACGTTGAGCTTCGTACTGATCATGCACGATCCCGACGCGGCCCCGCAGCACAAGACGGACGACGTTCTGCATTGGCTGATGTTCAATATTCCCGCGACTCAGCGAGAGTTGCCGGAGGCCGTGCCTGCAGTGGAAAAAACGACGGACGGAACGGTTCAGTGCAAGAACCAGGGTGGAGTGATCGGCTACCGCGGGCCGGGAGCGCCGGCGGCGGGCCCCCATCACCATTACACAATCGAGCTGTTCGCGCTCGACACCAAGCTCAACCTTGGTTCTGACGCCACTCGCGCTGACGTCCTCAAAGCAATCGACGGCCACATTCTCGCCAAGGCGGTTCTGGTTGGCCGTTTCCACCGGTAAGTGTCTATTTCAAATCCACGGCGATTCTCTCTACTGCGTGATCGAGCGGGTTCTCCTCGGTGTGAATCTCTGGCCCTTCCATCTTTACGGTTCCCGCCGGCCCTTTTGCATGATCTGTCAGGTAGACCACCACGTGGTCCAACTGGTGCTCGTGGCGGACTCCCTTCTCGTGTGCCGCGAAACGAACCCGCAGCACCCGCACCTGGTCGTTCTCAAACTCCCGTGAGTAATTCTTCGCATCGACCTTCAACGGATCAAGCGCCGAAAGCGTGTACGATCGAGGGCGGTTGTGAAGCTCGATCTCGAGGATCCGATAAGGATGGTCCGTGATGTTCTCGCTGATGTGCGGCCCTCCGGCGGGGCTCCAACGGACATCGCCGGCTTTGAACTCGATCTTTTCGACTTTGCCGCTCGGGGACGTAAAGCTCTCGGCACCGTCATCGAGATAGATCAGGACACGGTTGAACTTGTGTTCGTGGAGCGCGCTTGGATGGTGCGGCTGATCGGTTGCGACATACGCGCGTACCTGATCGTTGGCGACTCTGACGTCGGTCTGGGCATAAGCCGCCAGTGCCGTGAAAATTGCCAGGAATTTCATTTCGCCGAAAGTATCATGCGCCGGCGCGACGGTGCAAGCAGAGGCGTGATCTGGACAGTAGCCCGCTTCTCGCGTTAGGATGCGTGCCATGCGCACTCTGAGTTGTCTGTTGGCGTCTTTGCTGATTCTGGATGCCCAAACGCAGCGTCCACCCACCAGCCCTTATACTCCGACCGCCGAGGAAAAGGACCAGATCGCGGCCAAGTGCGCTGAACTCGGCGCGGCGCTACGGAAACTGGAAGGGAATCCGCTGTACGCCGACGTCGCGATTTACCACAAGGCCGGCGATTTCATTCTGAAACATCCGGAGGAGTTCGCGAACGCGGGCTACGTGAAGGACACAATTGCCGAACTGGACAAAGGAATCACGCGCGCGAAAGACCTAATCGGGGACAACCCTTCCTGGACGCACGCGAGAGGCCGGCTGGTCCGCGCCTACGTGTCCCGGGTGGATGGCAGCGTCCAGCCATATGGCCTGATCATTCCGGAATCGTATTCCGGCCAGCCCATTCGCCTCGATATCTGGATGCACGGCACCAATCGGAACCTGAACGAGGTGGCATTCCTGAAGCAGCACGAGAGCTCGACCCCGGTGCCGGACTCGCAAAATTACATCCAGATGGACATCTACGGCCGCAGCAACGTCTCCTATCGATGGGCCGGGGAGACGGACGCCTTCGAGGCGCTGCGCTCCGTTGAGGAGCATTACCGCATTGATCCCAAGCGCGTGGTGCTGCGCGGCTTCTCGATGGGCGGTGCGGGCGCCTGGCACCTCGGGCTGCACCATCCGGACGAATGGGCCGCGTTCGAAGCAGGCGCCGGGTATACGGAGACGAAGGTCTACGCGAACAAGTCCGAGCTTCTGCCTTACCAGGAGGCGGCGCTCCACTATTACGACGCGGTGGATTACTCGCTGAACGCCACGGATGTGCCATTTGTAGGCTACGGCGGCGAGCTGGACCGTCAGCTTCAGGCTTCGAAGAACATTCAGGCGCAGCTCGTAAAGGAAGGAATTGATCTGAGCGGCCTGCGCGCACTGTTCCTCGTCGGGCCTAGTGTAGCTCACCAGTGGAACCCGGTGACGCACGAGACATCCGAGCATTTTATCGAGCAGGCAGCGGCGAGGGGGCTGGAAGCGCCCGCACACATCCGGTTCGTTACCTACACCACGCGCTTTAACCGATGCTTCTGGGTGACGGTCGA
>Ga0126381_100001399_pt1 | contig 26019 bp, 30 predicted proteins | sample PanSoiMetPlot_28_FD_96465 | JGI IMG/M metagenome (GOLD analysis project Ga0126381, IMG submission 96465) | Tropical forest soil microbial communities from Panama - MetaG Plot_28 | ecosystem: Environmental > Terrestrial > Soil > Tropical forest > Bulk soil | place: Panama | collected 2016-02-17
CCCGGCACAAGCCCGGGACAAGCGCTGCAAGCCTCAGATCAGTGCCTTGCGCAGGCGAGCGCTCACGAGGTCGATCACCATCACGGTGACCACCACGACGATGACCTGCGCGGCGGTCTCGCCGTATTGGAAGCTGCGGATGCTCTCGTAAAGCGTCTGCCCGATGCCGCCGGCCCCGACGATGCCGAGCGTGGTGGCGGAGCGCACGTTGGTCTCGAGTCGGTAGAGCGTGAGCGAACTCCACAGCGGCAGAACTTGCGGGATCACCCCGAAAATCACCTCTTGCAGGGGCCGCGCGCCGGTCGCCCGGATGCCCTCGATCGGGCGCGGGTCGATCGCCTCGACGGCTTCCGAGAACAGCTTGGCGAACACGCCGAGGTTATGCACGGCGAGCGCCATCACGCCGGCGAACGGCCCCAGCCCGACCGCGACCACGAACATCAGCGCGAACACGATCTCGTTGATGGCGCGGCACGCATCCATCAGGCGGCGCACGGGCTGCACCACCCATTGCGGGCAGACATTGGCGGACGCGAGGATCGCAAAGGGAATGCCGAAGAACACCGCCAGCGCCGTGCCCCAGATGGCGATTTGGATGGTGACGATCATGTCGGCGAGATAGCCGTCCCATTCGTGGAAGTTCGGCTTGAGAAAGGCGCGGCCGAACTCGGCCATGTTGGGCCAGTCGGTTAACAACGCCGACGCGCGGAACATTTCCGCAGGCTGCCAGGCCCAGGCGAGCAGCGCCGTGATGGCGAGCCACAACGCCCAGGTCCGCAGCCGCCGCGCCAGCGGCTGGCGCGGCACGATGATGTCGGCGATGTCCTGACGCGCGGGAAGCGATGTCTCGCTGCGCTGCGGCTCCATTACTTCCGCGGTCATCGGCGCCTTCGCCCAGGCAAAGGCGCTTCGGTAATGGGTGTCAGGCGGGTGAGGCGCTTCACTCCCTCTCCCCGAAGGGGAGGGGGTGAGGGGGCCCGAGCGTAGCGATTTGGATAGGCCGCGCCCCCCTTGTGCCCTTCTCGCCTACGCTGAGAAGGAGTGAGAGGCCGCCCGTCCCTAACGTAAGATTGGCGCGTCATCCCGTATCAATTCGTACGCGCGTTGCTGGCCGCGAAATCCGCGATCATCTTCTTGAGTGCGGCCTGATCACCGGCCTCGTCGGCCTTGACGAAGGCGGCGAGCTTTGCCTGGAACGGCGCGGCCGCGGCCTTCTTCTCCAAGTCGTCGAGCTTGGCGAGCTGCGCCTGGATATCGGCGCTCTGCTTCTTTTTCTCCTCATCCGAGAGCTTGGCGTCGCTCTGCACTCGCAACATGTCGCGGCTCGCCTCGAGCTTGCGCATGGGGATGAGCTGATCGTCGGTCGAAGGATGCAGCGGCGACCAGATCATGGCGGCGATCATCTCGCGCGCGGCTTTGATCTCCTCCGGCGTGCCGATGCGGCCGTAGCTCAGGAGGAACGTGTAGAGCTTGGTCTTGATGGCGGGATCGAGGTCCTTTCGCCAGACGATCGGGTCGAGTGGGATCATGGGCGAGGTCCAGATGATCTTGATCTGCTCGCGCGCCTGCGGCGCCGTCACGGCGACGCGCTGCAGGTCCTCGCTGTTGTTGGTCGCCGCCGCCACCTGCTTGTTGGCGACCGCCATGGCATTGGCCTGATGGTTGGCGTTGCGCACGGTCTTGAAGCAGGCCTTAGGATCGATGCCCTTGGTGGCGAAGATGTAGGCAGTCGGCACCAGGAAGCCCGAGGTCGAGTTCGGATCGCCGATGCCGAAATCGAGCGTCTTGTCGCACTTCAAGATGTCGTCGAGCGTGTTGTAGGGACTGTCCTTGTTGACGATGATGTGGGAGTAATAGCCGAGGCTGCCATTGGTGGCGACGACCTGCGCGAATACTTGGCCGCTCGATCGGTCGACCGCCTCCATGCCGGATTTGTTGCCGTACCAAGCCACCTGCACCTTGTTGAAGCGCATCGCCTCTATGACGCCCGCATAGTCGGTCGCATAGAACCCGTTGATCTTGTAGCCGGTCTGCTTGGCCATCACTGCCAGGAACGGCTCCCAGATCTTCTTCTGGTTGACCGAGGCCTCGGTCGAGATGATGCCGAAGTTGAGCTCGGTCGGCGTCTGCGCGTGCGCGGCAAGACCTGATGCCGTGAGCGCCACGATCGTGCAGGCGAGAAATTTCCTCAACATCTGTCGTCTCCCTGTTGAATGATACCCGCTGCTCGCCACTCTGATTGTGATGCTCCCACGTCAGCCGACCGCGACCGGCTCCAGCCGATGCGCCGCGTGCTGCGCTCCGTAAGAGGAGCGGCCCTCCAGCGAGACCTCGGCCTGGCCGAGGGCGGGCAGGAGCATCTCGCTGCTCTCGTCCCCGTAGATGCTGCTCAACAGCTCCGGCGTGAGCGCGCCAGAAGGGCCGTCATAGACAACCTCGCCGGACTTGAGCGCGATGGTGCGCGGGCAATATCTCATCCCGTACTCAACCTGGTGCAGCGACACCAGGATGGTGATGTGGTCGCGGGCGTTCATGTCGGCGAGGATATCCATCACGCGGCGCGCTGCGCGCGGATCGAGCGAGGCGATCGGCTCGTCGGCTATGAGGAGTTCGGCGCCCTGCACCAGCGTGCGCGCGATCGCGGCGCGTTGCTGCTGGCCGCCGGAGAGCATGGAGCCGCGCTTGAGCGCATGCTCGGCGATGCCGACGCGGTCGAGCGCCTGCATGGCGCGCCGTTTCTCGGTGAGCGTGAAGCGCCCGAGCGTGCCTTGTACGAAGGGCACGCGGCCGAGCAGGCCGAGGCAGACATTGGTGAGGACCGAGAGTCGTGGCACCAGGTTGAACTGTTGAAAGACGATCCCGATGCGCGCCCGCAATGCCTTGGCGGAGCCGATGACGCGCCCGTTCTGCTGCATCGGCTCGCCGAACAGGAAGATCGCGTTGGTCTCGGCAGCGCCGCCGTTCGGCGGCTTGTCGATCGGCACGAGGCCGGCGATCGCGCGAATCAAGGTCGACTTGCCGGAGCCGGAGGCGCCGATCAGCGCCACCATCTCGCCACGCGCGAGGCGGAACGAAACGTTCTTGAGGACCGGGGAGCGACGGTCGAACGATTTTGAAATCTGCCGAACCTCGACCAGCGTTTCCGCCAGCATGTCGAGCCTCCTGGTAGACTGGGGCTACCAGCGGCATGTGACAATCCGATGAAGGTCGTGGAATGTCTGGTAGTTGTTCCGCTCAATTCGCGTACAGCGGGACCTGGCCGACGACCCGGAACGGGCCGCCAAAATCCTGGCGCACCAGCGCCAGCCGGTCGAGGGCGATCGGGTGAAACCCGCAGGCCCGCCCAAACGCCTCCCGCAGGAGCGCATGGACTGTCGTGCGCCGTTCCGGCGCGATGCGGCCGGTCAGCGTCATGTGAAAACGAAACTCGTCGAGCACGTAGGGGTATCCCCAGCGCTCGAGGTTCTCGGCTTGCGGTGCGCTCAGCCCTGCGGCGGTGCGCCGCGCCTTTTCGTCCGCGGTGATCGCCGCGCGGAAGCGATCGAAGGTCTTGACGCATTGCACTGCCAGCCGATCCAGTGCCGGGGTGCGGTCTCGTGGAACGACCGCGACAAAGTCGCTGATCAGCTCGACCGCGGGCTCGAAGGTTGGAATGTTTGCTAGCGTCGCGGCCGCTGCCTGCATCTGCGCCAGGAGATCGGTCTCGGCAAATCCCTCGCGCAGCCGAAATGGTGCCTTGAGTGTGGCGTGAAAGCCGTAGGTGCGCGGCTCCGCGGTCAGGGCCGTCCAGGCTGCCTCGGTGAGTTCGCACGCGTGCATGCGCGCGACGCTGGCGCCGGTATAGCAATCATAGCCGAGCACGGAGGCGCCGAAGCGGTAGAGCGCCGTGTCGGGCGCCGGCACGAAGTAGATGGCAAAGCGGAGGTTGGCCAAGCGCGCCTCAACCAGTTCCGATGCGCTCGGTCTCGGTAAAATGGACGATGCGGCCGGCCACGATGGTGGCGACCACGCGCGGACGTTCGCCCTGCGAATCGACCAGGATCAGGTCGGCGCGCCGCCCCGGCGCAATGACGCCGCGATCGTTAAGACCTGCGGCGGCCGCCGCTGTGGCCGAGATGAGGGCCCAGGCCGCCGACAACGGCAGCACGTCCTCGGCGACGAGGCGGAAAGCAGCGAGCAGTGGGGCCGGATAGTAGTAGTCGGAGGCGAGCACCGAGCAGAGGCCGCGGCGGATCATGTCCTTGGCATCGGTCCAGCCGGTATGGCTGCCGCCGCGCACCACATTGGGGGCACCGAGCACGATGTCGTCGCCATTTGCGGCCGCCTCCTGCGCGGTCTCGACCGTGGTCGGAAACTCGGCGAGCCGGCAGCCAAGCGCACGGTACCAGCGCCGCTGCTCGGGGCTCGAATCATCATGCGAGAGGAGCGGCACGCCGTGCGCGCGCGCCGCTTGCGCGATCCGTGCGATCGAGGCCGGCACTTCACCCTCGCGCTCGCGCACGCTCGCGACCAGTGTCAGGAATGCTTCGCGCGTCAGCCCCGAGCGAGCGACCATGGGGTCGAGCTTTTTGGGGCGGGTCTCGTTCGCAATCAGCATGTGATCGTTGAACGCCATCAGGCCGATCCGCCGCTCTGCCAGCCAGCTCAAAATGTCAGGCTCGGCGACCAGGTTGAAGGTCTCGTGCCGCAGATGGAAGCGCGTGTCGGCGCCGAGCCGCGGCCGCAACCGCTCGATGCCGTCGAGCACGTTGCGAGCGTTTTCCGGGCCGCGCAGGCCGGGCTCCCACGACCAGGTCACGCCGTGGAACACTGTCGTGATTCCGTTCGCCACCGCTTGGCGATCGCTGTCCATGAGGGCGATGTCCATGGCGAAATCGACGCCGGGCCGTGGCATCATCTGCCGCTCAAAGGCGTCGCCATGGATGTCCACGATGCCGGGCAGCACGAGCAGACCTTCGGCATCGAGGCTGCGCGTCGCTCCCGCCGCGCTGCCGATCTGGCTGATTACGCCGTGTGCCGGCGCCACATGGATGGTGGTGTCCTCGAGGCTATCGCCAATGAGCGAGCGGCCGCCGTCGATGCGAAGGTCCTTGATGCGAATATCCATTGCGTCATGCCGGGGCTGTGGCTGCCTCGTAGCGGTCGAGGAAGCGCTCAATGGAGAGGGTCTGAAAGTCCGGCAGGGCCGCCTGCAGGCGCGCGTGGCTCCAGTCCCACCAGGCGAGCCGCCGCAGTCGCGTGGCGATCTCGTCAGGAAAACGCGCCCGGATGACGCGGGCCGGGTTGCCGGCAACGATCGCGTAGGGCGCGACATCCTTGGTCACGACCGCGCCGGCCGCGACGACCGCGCCGGTGCCGATCGTGCGGCCCGGCAGCACGATCGCGCCGTGACCGATCCACACATCGTGACCGATTGTGACCGGATGCGCGCGGCGCCAGGTAAAAAAGCCCGCGTCGTCGTTGGCGCCTTCGAAATAGGCGCTCGCCCGGTAGGTCACATGCGATTGGGTGGCGCGCTGCATCGGATGATTGCCGGGATTGATGCGCGTCATGGCGGCGATCGAGCAGAACTTGCCGATGGTCGTGTAGGCGGCGTCGCTATCGTTGACGACGTAGGAGTAGTCGCCGAGCGTGACCTCCAGCAACTGCGTGCGCGCGCCGACCTCGCAATATGCGCCGATCCGGCAGTCGCACACATCCGCGGTCGGATCGATGAGCGGCGTGACGGAAAGCTTTTTCGACATCAGGCTCCCTGCGCAATTGCTATGACACCATTCGAATGACAGCGCGATGACATCCTCAGCTCTCCACCATCAGCTCGACGCGGTCGGCCGCAAAGCGCGTGCGGCTCGCCAGGATCGGCACGCCGCTCGGCGTGACATTGATGCTTTCGAGGACCAGAACCAAACGCCCGGGCGCGAGGTGAAGGCGCTCGGCATCAAGCGCGTCCGCGGCGGCCGCGGTGATACGCGTCGATTTTCGCCGATAATCCTTGATGCCGAAATGCGCCAGCATAGCGGTGATCGAGCGGCAGGCGCGGAACACCCGTGCCGCATCGCCAGCCAGCGCGGCGGGCAACCAGCCGGTGGTCACGCAGATCGGCACCCGGTCGGCGCTGCGCAGAATCTCGAGCCGCACCACCTCGTCCCCGGCCTTCAGCGCAAGCCACTTGGCGATGTCGGCTATTGCGGTCTCGCGGCCATGGGCGATGAGGCGGCCGCCGGGGTCGCGGCCCGCTGATCCCACGTTCTCCGAGAAGCGCGTGCGCGCGCCGATCGGGTAGGGGAGGCGGCTGCGCTCCACATAAGTGCCGCTGCCGCGCTCGGCCCGCACCAGGCCGCGCTCGGTGAGCTCGGCGAGTGCGCGGCGCACCGTATGCCGGTTCACCCCGAAACGCGCCGCGATCTCGACCTCGCCCGGCAGCCGCTCGCCCGCCGCGTGGGTGCCGAGCGCGATCGCCTGCTCTAGATCGTCGGCGATCCGCCGCCACAGCGTGACGCCTGGCGCGAGCTCTTCCTCGACGTGGCGCGGCTTGGTGGTTGCTCCGGGCATTAGTTGTCCGTCATCAGTTGTCCGTCATCGAGATGTCATCAAACAGGCATTGAACTCAGTTACGAAGTTGTCTAGTATCATAGACAACTTGAGCAGCCAAGGGCCCAGCGCAGAAAACCGCCCATGTCCCAATCGCAGCCATGCAGCCCGCCGCCCGCCGAGGCCGGCTCGCGCCGCGCCGCCATGGCGTTGCTGGCGCAGGCGCGGACGAGCGAGATCGCGCAGGGCCTCAAGGCGCTCGCCCAATCGCTGCGCTACGTGGAGCTGCGGCCGGCGGCCACCGGCCTCGTGATGGTGCGTGGCCGCATCGGCGGCGATGGCGCGCCTTTCAATCTCGGCGAGGCGACCGTCACCCGCGCCGCCGTGCGCCTCGATTCGGGCGAGTTCGGCTCCTCCTATGCGCTCGGCCGTGACCACGACAAGGCGCGGCTCGCCGCCGTGTGCGACGCGCTCTGGCAGAGCGAAACGCGGCGCGAAGCGGTCGAGCGGCACGTGCTGGCACCGATCCGCGCGCGCCTCGCGCGCGAGTGCACCAAGAAGCGCGAGCAGGCGGCTGCGACGCGCGTCGATTTTTTCACCCTGGTGCGCGGAGAGGATTGATGCTCGCGCCCGCCTTCAATGATCCGGCTTTGGCGAGCCAGGCTGTATTCCGCACCGTCATGGAAGCGATGGCGCGTCCCGGCCTGCCGCGCCCGCTCACCGCGAGGTTGACTCCCCCGGCGCCGCTATCCGTGACGGCCGCGGCGGTGGCCCTGACCTTGCTCGACTACGAGACGCCGTTCTGGCTCGATCAGGGGCTGGCGGGCGGTGAGGTTGCGGCTTGGCTCAAATTCCACACCGGCGCGCCGTTGACCGAAAATCCCGCGCAAGCCGCCTTTGCAATCATTTCCGACCCGGCCGCGATGCCCGATTTCGAGACCTTTGCGCAAGGCTCGAATGAATATCCGGACCGGTCGAGCACGCTGGTGGTGCAGGTCGCGCGCCTCGATCAGGGCGAGCGGCTTGCGCTCTCGGGTCCCGGCATTGCCGGCCGCCGCAGCTTCGCGGCCGCGCCGTTGCCGCAAGATTTTCGCGCGCGGCTCGCCGCCAATCGGGAGCTGTTTCCGCGCGGCGTCGATCTCATTCTGGTGAGCGCGGACGCGGTCGCGGCGCTGCCGCGCTCGCTACGCGTCGCGGCATAAGGAGGCACCTGATGTATGTCGCGGTCAAAGGCGGGGAGCGGGCGATCGAGAACGCGCACGCACTGCTCGGCCATGCGCGCCGCGGCGATCCTGAGGTGCCGGAAATCTTGTTGGCGCAGATTTCCGAACAGCTTGCGCTCGCCGTCGACCGGGTGATGAGTGAGGGCTCGCTCTATGACCGCGAGCTCGCCGCGCTCGCCATCAAGCAGGCGCGCGGCGACCTCATCGAGGCGATTTTTCTGCTCCGCGCCTTCCGCACCACGGCGCCGCGTTTCGGCGCCTCCGAGCCGATCGACACCGCCGCCATGGACATCGTCCGCCGCATCTCGGCGACCTTCAAGGATTTGCCGGGCGGGCAGGTGCTCGGCCCGACCTTCGACTATACGCACCGCCTGCTCGATCACGACCTCATGGCGGGCCGCGAGGTGGCGGCGCCGTCGCGGGCGCCAGCCGATGCGGCGGTGATGCCGCGCGTCACAGATCTGCTGGCGGTCGACGATCTGATCGAGCGCTCGGTTGCCGCCACGCCCGACGTACCGGTCGGCGACCTGACGCGCGAGCCGCTGGCGCTGCCGGCGGAGCGTGATCTGCGGCTGCAGAACTTGGCGCGTGCTGACGAGGGCTTCCTGCTGGCGCTCGGCTATTCGACCCAGCGCGGCTATGGCCGCACACATCCGTTCGCGGGCGAGATCAGATTCGGCGATGTCGAGGTCGAGTTCTTCGCCGAAGAGCTCGGCTTTGCGGTGCCCCTTGGCCGCATCGAGGTGACCGAGTGCCAGATGGTCAATCAGTTCACCGGCACCGCCAACGAGCCGCCGCGCTTCACCCGCGGCTATGGGCTGACCTTCGGCCAGGGCGAGCGCAAGGCGATTGCCATGGCGCTGGTCGACCGCGCATTGCGGGCGCGCGAGCTCGGCGAGGACGTCAAGGCACCGGCGCAGGACGAAGAGTTCGTGCTGATGCATTCGGACAACGTCCAGGCCACCGGCTTCGTCGAGCATCTGAAGTTGCCGCACTATGTCGACTTCCAAGCCGAGCTCGGCCTGGTGCGGCGCCTGCGCGAGGAATTCGTGGCCCGCCTCCCCAACCCTTCCGCGCGCGCTGGGGAGGGAGAGGGAAGGGGCGCTGGCGCGGAGGCCGCCGAATGAGCGTCACCGCTTACAACTTCGCCTATCTCGATGAGCAGACCAAGCGGATGATCCGCCGCGCCATCCTCAAGGCGATCGCCATTCCGGGCTATCAGGTGCCGTTTGCGAGCCGGGAAATGCCCATGCCCTACGGCTGGGGCACCGGCGGCGTGCAGGTCACGGCTTCAATTCTCGGCCCGGACGATGTTTTGAAAGTGATCGACCAGGGCTCCGATGACACCACCAACGCGGTGTCGATCCGAAAATTCTTCGCCAAGACCGCGGGCGTGCGCACCACGACCCAGACCGCGGAGGCGACGGTGATCCAGACCCGCCATCGCATTCCGGAGAAGCCGCTGCATGAGGGGCAGGTGCTGGTCTTCCAGGTCCCGATCCCGGAGCCGCTGCGTTTCCTCGAGCCGCGCGAGACCGAGACGCGCCGCATGCACGCGCTCGCCGAATACGGCCTCATGCATGTGAAGCTCTACGAGGACATCGCACGCCACGGTCACATCGCCACCACTTACGCGTATCCGGTCAAGGTCGACGGCCGCTATGTGACCGACCCTTCGCCGACGCCAAAATTCGACAATCCCAAGATGAACGATTGCGCGGCGCTGCAGCTGTTCGGGGCCGGCCGCGAGAAGCGCATCTATGCGATCCCGCCCTACACGCAGGTGGTGTCGCTCGATTTCGAGGATCATCCGTTCGCGCCGTACCGGCACGACGCCACCTGCGCGCTCTGCGGCTCGAGGGAAAGCTTTCTCGATGAGGTCATCACCGACGATCGCGGCGGCCGCATGTTCCTGTGTTCGGACACCGACTATTGCGAGGCGAGGCGGCAGGGAGCATCCGCACCACCCGCGCATTCGCAGGAGTTGAAGCGTGAGTGAGCGAGCCCCCGTGCGGGTGCGCAAGGCGACCGCCGCCGACATTGCGGGCGTGCTCGCGCTCTATGCGCAGCCCGATCTCGACGACGGCAAGGTGCTGCCGCTCGGGGAGGCGGTGAGCCTGTTCGAGAAATTCGCCCGCTATCCGGACTACACGCTCTATGTGGCGGAGCAGGATGGCGAGGTGGTCGGCACCTTCGCGCTGCTGATCATGGACAATCTCGGCCATCTCGGCACGCCCTCCGGTATCGTCGAGGACGTGGTGGTGGCGCCGGCGCGGCAGGGAAGCGGCATCGGGCAGCAGATGATGCGCTTTGCGCTGGAGCATTGCCGCGAGAAGGGCTGCTACAAGCTCGTGCTCTCCTCCAACGCCAAGCGCGTGCGCGCGCATGCCTTCTACGAGTTGCTCGGCTTCGAACGGCATGGCTTCAGCTTCCGCGTCAATCTCGAGCGGGGGAGCCCATGAGGGCGACAACAGACGACGCGCCGCTGCTGGTGGCACGGCAATTGTCCAAGTGGTACGGGCGGCAGCTCGGCTGCCGCGACGTATCGTTCGAACTCTATCCGGGCGAGGTGCTGGCGATCGTCGGCGAGTCCGGCTCGGGCAAGACGACGCTGCTGCAGCTGTTGTCCTGTCAGCTGGCGGTGGATGCCGGTCAGATCCTCTATCGCACCCGCGACGGCGCGCTGCGCGATCTCGCCGAGCTTGGCGAGGCCGAGCGGCGCTTTCTGTTTCGCACCGATTGGGGCTATGTGCATCAGGACCCGGCGATGGGCCTGCGCATGTCGGTTTCCGCCGGCGGCAATGTGGGCGAGCGCCTGATGGCAGTCGGCTGGCGCCGCTTCGAAAAAATCCGCGGCGCCGCCGCGGATTGGCTCGACCGGGTCGAGATCAACCGCGCGCGCATCGACGATCAGCCGCGCACCTATTCGGGCGGCATGCGGCAGCGCCTGCAGATCGCGCGCAATCTCGTGACCCATCCGCGGCTTGTCTTCATGGACGAGCCGACCGGCGGGCTCGATGCCTCGGTGCAGGCGCGCCTGCTCGATCTGTTGCGCGGCCTCGTCGGCGAGCTCGATCTCGCGGCCGTGATCGTGACCCATGATCTCGCTGTCGCACGCCTGTTGTCGCATCGGATCATGGTCATGAAGGGCGGCGAGGTGATCGAGCAGGGCCTGACCGATCAGGTGCTCGACGATCCGCACGCCGCCTATACGCAACTGCTCGTGTCCTCGATCCTGCCCGCCTGAGGTGCAAATGTCCGCTATGCTTGAGCTGCGCCGTGCCCACAAGAGCTTCACCATGCATCTGCAGGGCGGCTTGAGGTTGCCGGTCGTCGCGGGCGTGAGCTTTTCGGTCGAGCCCGGGCAATGCGTCGTGCTGGCCGGGCCTTCGGGCGCTGGCAAATCCTCAATCCTCAAGATGATCTTCGGTAACTATCGTTGCGACGGCGGGCAGGTTCTGTTGCGCGATGGCGGAGACATGATCGATGTCGCGACGGCGCCGCCGCGCCGCATCCTGGGGCTGCGCAAGACCGTCATGGGCTATGTCAGCCAGTTCCTGCGCGCCATACCGCGCGTCCCGGCGCTCGACGTGGTGGCCGACCCGCTCATGAGCGAGCCGGCGGCGCGCCATGAGGTCCGCGCCAGGGCGGCGGCATTGCTCAGGCGCCTCGCCGTTCCGGAGCGCCTGTGGCAGGTGCCCCCCGTCACTTTCTCGGGCGGCGAGCAGCAGCGCGTGAACATTGCGCGCGGCTTTCTCCCCGAGCGGCCGCTGCTGCTGCTCGACGAGCCGACCGCCTCGCTCGATGGAGCGAATCGTGCCACCGTGGTCGAGTTGATCGCGGAGAAGAAGCGGCAGGGCGCTGCCATCGTCACGATTGTGCATGACGAGGAGGTGCGCGCCGCGATCGCCGATGTGGTGGTCGACGTCACCCGATTTTCACCGGCGGCCTGAAGCCATGCCTGCCGACAACCAAGCGGTTCTGGCTAACGCGCGCCTCGTGCTGCCAGATCGCGTCGTCGAGGCCGGCTGGATCGCGATGGCGGACGGGATCATCGCTGATCTCGGAACCGGCCGCGCGCCGGCGGGCGCGCAGGATATTGCCGGCGACTTCATCATTCCCGGCCTGATCGAGCTGCACACCGATCACCTCGAAGCGCACTACATGCCGCGCCCAAAAGTCTATTGGGATCCGGTCGCGGCGGTCGTGTCGTACGACGGACAGCTCGCCGCCTGCGGCATCACCACGGTGCTCGATTCACTGCGAGTCTGGCGCGAGGAGGGGGCCGATGAGGTCGGCGGCGAATCCGCAGTGCTGGCGGCCGCGATTGCGACCGCGCGCGACGCCGGCATGCTGCGCATCTCGCACTTCCTGCATCTGCGCTGCGAGGTGCCGATGCCCGATGTAGTTGCCGAGGCGACCGCGCTCATCGGCCGGCCGGAGGTGCGCCTGGTGTCCTTGATGGACCACACGCCCGGGCATCGGCAGTTTCGCGACGAGGAGAAGCTGCGCACCTACTACCGCAGCAAGGTCGGCGGAGTGACCAATGCCGAGCTCGACATGCTGTTCGCCCAGCGTCGCGAATTCGCCGCGCGGCATGCCGCGCGCAACTACCACGACATCGTGGCGCTCGCGCGCGCCCACGGGGCGAGGCTCGCAAGCCACGACGACACTACGCTCGAGCACGTGCGGCAATCGATCGCCGACCGGGTGGCGATCGCCGAGTTTCCAACCACGCTCGAGGCCGCTCAAGCCTCGCACCTCGCCGGGATCGCAGTGCTGATGGGCGCACCCAATCTGGTGCGCGGCAGCTCCCATTCCGGCAATGTCGGAACGGGCGAGCTCGCGCGCGCGGGGTTGCTCGACGTCATGTCGTCGGACTACATGCCCTCGAGCCTGCTGATGGCTGCGTTCCGCCTGCCCCAGGCCGCTCCCGCCATCGACCTGCCGCACGCGATCGCGACGGTGACGTCGGCGCCGGCCGCCGCCGTCGGGCTCGACGATCGGGGCACGATCGCGACTGGCAAGCGCGCCGATCTGGTGCGTGTCCGTGTCACCCAGAATATCCCGGTAGTAGGCGCCGTCTGGCGCGCCGGCCAGCGCGTCGCATGAGCGCGCTGCGCATCGGCCCCGGCGCGCTGGTCGTCGTGGTGGGGCCAAGCGGCGCCGGCAAGGACACGCTGATCGCGCGCGCCCGCTCTCTCTGCGCGGATGATCCGCGCATCGTCTTTCCTCGCCGCATCGTGACGCGCCCGCCATCAGCCGCCGAAGATCATGACTGCATCACGCCAACCGCCTTCGCCGCCGCGACCGGGCAGGGTGCGTTCGCGTTCTGGTGGGAGGCGCATGGCCTGAAATACGCGCTTCCCGCCGCAATCGACGCGGAGATCGCGCGCGGCAAGACGATCGCGTGCAATGTCTCACGCGGCATCATTGCCGCGCTGCGGCCGCGCTACGCCAACCTCACGGTGGTCCTGGTGACGGCGCCGAAGGATGTGCTGCTGGCGCGCTTGGCCGCGCGTGGCCGCGAAGCTGACAGCGACGTGGTGGAGCGCGTGAGCCGCTCCGCTCCCCTGATCGCCGATCTCGCGCCGGACGTGGTGATCGAGAACGTCGGCGAAATCAACGAAGGTGCACGCCGGTTGTCGGCGCTGCTGCGGGCCGCGGCGGGTGGGTAGCCGCCACTATCGCGTCATCCACGCCTCGAATCCGAGCGCACTGGCCTCAAGGCGTGGCTCCGTCCATCCGGCCGCTATGGCCATGCGGCGGATCTCCTCGAGTGGATAGGCGCGTTTTATCAGGCTCGTGCGAAACACGACCATCATGAACCACCGGTTCACCCAGCCGACGCCCAATCCGTCGACATACTGTCGGATCGCCGCGATGGTCGCATCGCGGCGCATGTCGATGAGCAGCGCCGTCCCGCCCGGTCGCAGCACCCGCCGCATCTCCGCCAGAGCTTTCACTGGCTGCGAGAAATTCTTAAAGGCCGCACGGCAGACCACGAAGTCCACGCTGGCATCGGCGCACGGCAAGGCCGCCGCGTCGCCGACATCGAACCGCGCCGACACGCCAGCCGCGGCGGCATTGCGCCGCGCGATCTCCACGAAGGTCTTGCTGATGTCCACCGCGGCGACATCGAGGCCGCGCCGGGCGAGCTCGACCGACAGGAACCCCGGTCCGGGCGCGACCTCGAGCACGGCGGCTGATGCCGGGACGAGCGCGGCGATCCGCGCCGCGAGCCGCACGAATTCGGGCATATCGCGCCGCGTCGTCCGGTCGTACCAGCGCGCCACGCCGCCCTCCATCCCCATTCCCTTGAACGCCTTCACGGCTGGTGCCATTGTCTTATGCTCCATATATCTTAGTGAAGAGATATCTTAGTTGATAAGATATCTTTAAGGCAAGAGATTTTTTCATGACGTCCAAACCTGGTAGATCGCGACGCGGTGCGGCCGCTGCTGACTTGGCACGGGTACCGACGCCGGTGACGCCGGCCGATCGCATCGTGCTGGAAATCCGCAAATTCATCGCCGCGACGATCTTCTTCAACGCACAAGCAGCGGAGAAAGTCGGCCTCGGCTTGACCGACATGCAGATGATCCACGTGCTGCAGCTCCACGGACCATCGACGCCGAGCCGGCTTGCGGCGGGAACCGGCCTCAGCAGCGGCGGCGTCACAGTCGCGCTCGATCGCCTGGAGAGGGCGGGCTACATCCGCCGCGAGCCCAATCCCGCCGATCGTCGCAGCCTGCTGGTCACCCTGGTCCCGGCGAGCCTGGTCAAGCTCGCGGGGCTCTATCAGGGCGTCGAAGGCCGCACGCGGCAACTGCTCGCGACCCTGCCCCAGCGCGATTTGGAGGCCGTCATTCGCTTCTTCGAGACATTGGGCGCTGTTCGAACGAGAGAGGGCGGTCCGCAGTCTGAACGCAGCCGGATTTTGGAGAAGCCTGCTCGATGAAGGCTCCCCGCCAGCGGCGAGCGGCTTGGGGCGTGCTGCTTAGGGCGCAGTGGGCGCGAACACCCGAAGTCGATGTCCATCCGGATCGAGGGCCACGAAGGTGCGGCCGAAATCCATGGTCGTGGGTGGCTGCGCGATCTTGAGCCCGCGCGCCGACCAATCGGCATGCAAGGCGTGGACCGCATCCTCGTCGCCGAGCGCCAAGGCGATCTCGCTTGCGCCGGCAGCGCCGCCTGCGGCCGGTTTGACCTCATCGCGGGCCCACAAACCGAGCATCACGCCTGAGGCGAGCGCGAACATGGCGAAGGTCGGTGACGACTCGACCGGCGGGCGGCCGAGCAAATCCGTATAGAAGGCGGAGCTCGCGGCCGCGCTCGCGACATAGAGCAGAACGAAATTCGGATCGGGAACCGCGATTTTTGCGGTGACTTCCTGGCTCACGGCGTTCATGGGCTTTCTCCGGTTGGGCCGTATCTGCCGGCCATGCCGCCTTGCTAGAGGAGCGCCCTGCCAGATTTTGTCAGTATCGAACATGATCACAACAGCGCCACCATGGCCCGCACCGACAGGGCGAGGAGGGCGAGCGTTCCGGCTATGAACAAAGCAAAGCGTAGGATCACCACGTTGATCGTCGCCTGCACCAGACTGTGTGCGACCCGCAACGCCACGTAGGCCCAGGCAAGGCCGGCATTGAGGCCCGAGTCCGCCGGCAGCATCGCGAGCGTCAAAGCCACCGCATAGAAGAGTGTCGGCTGTTCCATCAGATTGTTGTAGTTATCGGCTTTCCAGCGTACTTCTGGGGGCAGTTGATTGTGGAACGCGTCGGCCAACAGACGTGGATCGTACACGACCCGCAGCTTCCGCATCGCCGGAATGCGCGTCGCATAGAGCCAGGCGCACATCACGAACGACCAAAGGACGAGCGACACGATCGGCGCGAGCAGCAGGCTGGGCATCGTCTCCCTCCCCAAATTTTTCAGACCTCTTCCTAATCCAGCCGGTCGGGAATGTCAGGCAGGGCGGGATATGCCTTCGATCTCCTGCCAGGCCTTCATCAAGGCGCGCCGGCGCTCCGGGTAGCGCGTGTTTGTTTGGCGCAGCCCCAGGATGCGGTCGGTGCGGAAATGACGAAAATCCTCGCGCAACTCGCACCACGCCGCGAGCACCTGCGCGTGCTCGAAATAGCCGAGCGCGATCGGCCACACGGTGCGGCGGGTGTGCTCGCCCTTGCGGTCGGCGTAATGGAGCACGAGCTTCCGCTCCGCGCGTATCGCGGAGCGGATGGGGGTGAGATCGGTCGGCTGCGGCTCGGGCGCGGGGCCTGCCAGCAGGCCGGTGTCCTCGATCGCATCGCGCAAGTCATCGGGCAGGACGGCGGCGATCTTGGCGACCAGGTTACGCGCGGCGCGGGCGAGCGGCTCGTCGGTGTGCTGCGCCACGAAACGTGAGCCGAGCACCAGCGCCTCGATCTCCTCGTCGGAGAACATCAGCGGCGGCAGCACGAATCCCGGCCGCAGCACGAAGCCGATGCCGGCCTCGCCGTCGATCGAGGCGCCCTGGCCGATCAAGGTCTGGATGTCGCGATAGACGGTGCGCAGCGAGACCCCGAGCTCGTCGGCCAGCGTCTGGCCGCTGACCGGCCAATGGTGCCGGCGCAGCACTTGGATCAGTTCGAGCAGGCGTTCCGAGCGTGCCACCACGCGGCCCTCGTTGATGGCGAGACGCTATCCAAGCCTACTGTCGGTTTCCGTCAGCATAGTGTGGGGCGTCAATCCTCGGACTTGAGGTCGATCGCCTTGGCGATAGCGACGAGCTTGCTGGTTTGCTCGTCGATGGCGGCGGCGAATTCGCTACCGCCACCCGGATTGAGAACTTGGCCGGTTTGCCGCAGCCGCTGCTCGATCGCCGGATCGGCTGCGACCTCGCGGACATCCTTGGCGATGCGCTCGCGCAGCGCGCCCGTCATGCCGGGCGGGCCAAACAGGCCGACCAGCCCGTCGAGCGTGAGCGCCGGGTAACCCGCCTCTTCGGCGGTCGGGATGTCGGGAGCGGTCGGCGCCCGCCGCCGGTTCGTCATCGCCAAGGCCCGGATGGTCCCGGCCTGCAGCTGCGACTGCACGATGGCGAAGGCCGACGTATAGAGCTGGATGCGTCCCTCGGCCAGGTCAGTCAGCGCCTGTACCGGGTCTCGATACGGCACCTTCTCGACCGTCACCCCGGCGCTCTTGAGAAAACCGTCGACCACGAGATCGAGCGCACCCGTGATCGAGGCGCGGTTGAGCTTGCCGGGCCGCGCGCGGGCGAGCTCGACCATCGCCTTGAGCGAGGCGACATCGAGGGAGGCCGGCACCGACAGCGAGATCATTGTGTTGGTAATGCGCGCGACCGGTATCAGATCGTGCGGATCGTAGGGCAGCCGCGAATGCAGCAGCGTATGGGCCGTGAAGGTGGAGGTCGGCGCGAACAGCAGGGTGTGATCGTCGTGGGCGCCAAGGAAAGCCGTGATGGCGACAAAGCCGTCGCCGCCCGGGCGGTTCTCGATCACGATCGGCTGGCCCCACCGGGTGGTGAGCCGCTCGGCGAACAGGCGCGCCCCGATATCCGATCCCGAGCCGGCCCCGAGCGGCAGGATGAAACGCACAGGGTGCTGCGGCCAGGCGCCCTCTGCGGCCTCAAGCCGCGGCTCCGTCGCGAGCACGCAGGCGGCGGCACAGGCGAAGGCGGCCACTAGGCCTCTCTGGCGGCGGCTTGGCATGGGTCGGCTCCCGCATTTCCGGTCTGATGTGCATGATATCATGAGATCGGCCGTACTTCCGGATGCCTGGGGGCGGTGTATACGTAATTCGAAAACTGCCGCCTCGGTAGAACGCGCCGCTCCTTCGCCGACCCAAGCGGCAGCAGCAAGACAGCAAGGAGGATTCGCAATGATATACCAAGGCTCGATCGGTGCCGTCGCCGTGGCGGCAGCGCTGTCGTTGACGCTCTCCGCGCAGGCGGCGGACTATCCCGATTGGAGCGGGCAGTGGGTGCGGGTCGGCAACCCCAACTGGGTGCAGGCGGGCGGCCCGAAGGCGCCGCTCACGCCGGAATATCAGAAGGTCTTCGAGGCCAACCGCGCCGACCTGGCCGTGGGCGGCATCGGCGGCGTGCCCTCGACCTTCTGCATCCCGCAAGGCATGCCGATGATGATGAACATCTACGATCCGATGGAACTCGTCATCACGCCGAAGATCACCTATCTGTTGATCAGCCACGTCAACGATTCCTACCGGCGCATCTACACCGACGGCCGCGACTTCCCTGCGGATCCGGAAATCAACTATGCCGGCTACTCGATCGGCAAGTGGCTCGACACCAAAGGCGACGGTCATTACGACGAGCTCGAGGTCGAGACCCGCGCTTTCAAGGGGCCGCGCGTCTACGACGCCAGCGGGCTGCCGCTGCATGCCGACAATCAGAGCGTGATCAACGAACGCTTCTTCCTCGACAAGAACGACCCCAATCTCATCTATGACGAGATCACGGTGCACGACCACGCCCTGACACGGCCCTGGACCATCGTCAAGAAAGCGGCGCGTAAGCCTGGCGTGATGCCCAAATGGCACACGGAGGTTTGTGCGGACGACAACAGCTGGGTCAAGATCGGCGAGGAGACCTACTACTTGAGCGCGGACGGCGACCTGATGCCGACCAAGAAGAACCAGGCGCCGCCGAGCCTGAAGTACTTCAAGCAAACGCAGAAGTGATTCCGTCTTGTAAGGGCCGGCCATAGCCTGCAAAGCGGCCTGTGAAGAAATTGCGCTCTCCGGTCATTCTCGCGCGCTCGGTTCTTTGCCGGCAGGATTACTTGATCACTGGTAGACGCATTTTCGCTGTCGCTCGATGCGTGAACGCGTGGTTCCCGCGGCACATTGACTTTCGCTACATGCAACGTAATCGCTACGCCGGCGTTGGCTTCCTGTAACCCGATGGCAGCGATGGAGGATGTCGATGAAAAACATTCTGTTGGCCACCGTGGCGGCGGCCGCGCTGTGTGCGGCTGTGCCGGCGTCCGCGCAGGTGTATTTTGGTGCGGATCCGGGCGGCGCCGGCGTGCAGGTCGGTCCGTTCGGATTTGGGGTCGGCCCGCGCTATGACCGCGCCTACCGGGACTATGACTATGACTATGCCTATAGGTGCCCGCTTGTGCGCGAGCGCATCGTGACGCCGCGGGGCGAGGTCATCTACAGGATGCGCCGCTCCTGCGATTGATAGGTGGTTGCAGTTGCAGGCGGGTGGCCCCGACATCCGGGGCCACCCGCTTGTTTGCGCTTGGTTGCGCTCAGCCAGCGAGCTGGGCGCGGCGCCGTGGTTCCTTGATCTGCTCTCGCATTTCTGCCTTGAAGGGATCGGAAACTTGGTAGGTCCCGCCCCGATCCAACCAAGTGTCTCGACAAGTGTCTCGATTTGCAACTTCGATTCCCGCTCGCGAAACAAGCTGCGATTGGCCGCGACCCTGGCACTGATGGCGTCCGGTGCTGCGTTGGCCCCAGGCGGAAAGCCAAGCCATTGCGAATTTCGCTCAAACGCGGAGCGTACAGCGGGACGATCAGCGAAAGCGTGCGGGGCGACAACGAAGCAAAGTACGTGCTCGCCGCGCCGAGGTTGCCGGCCGGCTTGCGGTTCTACTGCGAGGAGCTGCGGGCCCCCCACGTCGATCGATCAGAAATCAGGCTTGTCGGCGGTCGGAAGATGCGCGTCCTTGTCGGAGAACTGATTGAGCTGGTAATCGTGCTGTACGTTCTCGGCGCACACACGTTCTTCCCACGGGCTTGCGCTGCGACCATACGTGATGGTCGCCGACCATGGCATGGTGAAGACGCCCGGGTCCTCCACCGTGAATTCGAGTTGCAAGCCCTTGCCCCGGTAGTTGGGGTCCACCGCGCCGCCGGCGCGCGGCCATTCCTTCGCCGCCAGCGCCAGAGCTTCCTTGGTGGTCTCGTAGTCGATTAGGCGATAACGCTCGACCACGTGCAGAGCCGGGCTGTAGGGGGTGCCGAAACGATCGATCATCCGATAGGGCCCGAGCTTGACCCCTATGGTGTCGATCACGAGCGTATCGCCCTCGTAATGGCCGACCGAATCCCCGTGCAAGGACGCAGTGACCTTCGCCGGATGCGACTGGTTCAAAGGCACCGTGCGGAAGTCGCTGTCGTGCGGGTAGATGAGCGTGACCTTGTCGGGCTGTTGCAGGATTTGGACGAAGAAGTTCCAGAAGATATAGGGCACCGGGTCCTGCAGGCACATGCTGTCCGGGTCCGGAAACGCACGTCCCGACAGGGAGATTTCGCCGAGCTTCTTGACCACCCCCGCGGCCTCAGGCTTGAGGATTGGATTGGTGTAATCGCCGACCAGCTGGTCGAAATTGCTCGCGCCGGAGGGCAACCGCGATTTGTTGCGTACCGGGCCCGGTCCCGAGAGCGGAGGCCCGAAGCCGAGCCCCGGATGCGCCCACAAGCCGGAAAAATCCGGGACCGATTGGGCGCTTCGGGCGGAGTTGGGAGATGGCGCAATTGCCGGCGCCGCTGCCTGTCCGAAGGCTGGAGCCGCAACCGCGCTCGCGAGCAGGACTGCCAAGAGAAAATCTGATCGCAGCTTCATGTCACCTCGCTTTCATGACTTGCGACGGTTCCACCCAAGCTACGATACACTCTTTCAAGCCGCCCTGGGAGAGCGCGCTCGCCGCCATTTACATTCCGAGCCTACTGGCAAAGTCGCCGAAATCCTTTAGCCGCGACGTCGGAAGAGCCGTGCGGGGTGGTCTCGACTGACATCAAGGTGGGTTGAGGCCCAACACCCGGACCGTAGATGGCTTAGAACGCTCTGGTAGGCAAAACTGATCCGCCGACGACCGTTTAGAGCCCAGGCTGTGTGAAAAGCCAGGAACCGAGTTATGCGGTGCAGCAAACCGGCGTTCTAGTCCACCTCCGAAACCGACCATGCCGACTGGGTGTACCGACTGGCCGCCGTGTGCGGCGGAAGCCGTTATCTCCGCTGGATCGATTTCAGATAGGCGAGAATGGCGTCGACATCCTGAATCTCGAAACGGAATTCTGGCATGTCCGGGTGTCCCGACGACAGGCCTTCGGCCAATGCCTCGGCCAGGGCATCGATTGGATAACGCTGCCCCAACGTCCGAAACGGCGGCGCCTCCGGATGGGTGCTGCTGCCGGCGAGACCGATTGCATGACACCGTGAGCAGTTCCTTGCCAAGAGCTCTTCTCCACGTCTTTCGAGGCCGGTCCTGCTCTGCGCCAACGCAATCCCTGCACCCAAGAGCAGCATGAGCAGCGCGGAGAAAAGCGACCGACTTGACGTTCGACGCATCGAGCTATCCTCTGACCAGCCGCAGTTACTTGGTGGATCAATAGAGTCCCGACCCTGGCGCGATATTTTCTGCGCCAGGCGCGCGCTACTCCCATCAGGCTAGCCGATATGGTGCTGAGCATAAAGTTCGAGGTTGCGCCCGCGCCGCGAGCGGCCAAGCGACTCCCGCGCCGCCGAGAAGGGTGATGAAGTCGCGACGCCGCGGAGTCATTCGATCACCTCGTCGGCGGTGGCGAGCAAGGAAGCCGGCGGCTCATTTCAATCCGGCTTCTATGAGGTCGCGCCCACCTCGGCGTTCCGGGGTCCGCCGTGCCAGCGACCTCACAGAACCCTCAAGATTCACACAACCGGCCATTCGGATTCTACTATTGCCGAATTTCCCTGGCCGGGCGGTCTCGCGGGGACTTTTGCAACACAATCCCCCTGACAACCGACATGATGCCACATCGCGGCATGTCGCAAAACGGGGGCCAGGAAGGGACCCATGCACTGCAGCAATAGCACCGCACTTGGTGTAGTCAGCCAGACAGGCTAGCTTTTGCAGCCTGGCGAGACACACCAAAGGATGCTGCTGAAATGACTGAGGTCTCCAATCAAAACGGCAAAAGGCGCGAACTCCTGATCACGGCGGGTCAGCTCGCGGCTATCCTCACGGGAATTGCCGCGATCTTCCTCGCCATTACCACCTTTCTCACCTTCGTCTCGAACGAATGCCAGGGCGGCGCCCCCTTCATGCCTCAGTTGTTTGTCTGCTTCCCGGTAAAATAGCCCGGAGTTTGCAAGGCTGTCGCTGCTACGCCCGCGCCGCCAGCGGCCAACCCAGCTGATGAACTGGCGGCGCCTGACAGTCATTTGATCACCTCGTCGGCGATCGAGAGCATGTCCTACGAAACTTCGGGGCCGAGCCTACAAATCGGGACACCGGAGCTAGCGCGTGGGTCGGGCGAACGGCTCGCGGCCTGAACGGCGCGTCAGACTCGGGCCAATCTTCGCCGCACCGCTGCTTTCCTCCGGCCTTGCTCGTGTCACAGCCCGATGGTTTGCTTATCAAGGGAGGTTGCAAGGAGGAGGTACCTCATGGCCTCTACGCTTCCGCGAGCCTCTACGCTTCCGCGTGTACGACCCAACTACCACGGCGACCGGTACGAGCCTCTCCCGCTTGGTCTTCGTGAGAAAAATGATTGGCCCAAGAGGCACCCGCCCCTCCGCAAACAGAGGTCGCACCCCATGTTACGCTTCCTAGTCACGATCTGCATCGGTGTTGCCGGCACCTTGGCTTGGCAGTCCTACGGTGATGTTGCCCGACAAATGTTGGCGGACTCGTCACCGGTACTCGGCTGGTTAGCACCGCAAGCCGTATCCATTGCGCAAGCCGCTCCCGACCAAGTCACGCCGGCCGCGCCTTCTCTCGATTTGCGGCAGCTCAAATCGATGTCGCTCGATCTCGCCGCCCAGCATCAGCAAATTCAGCAGATGGCAAGTAACATCGCCACGATGCAGGCGGCTCAACAGGAGATTCTTCGCAAGGTCTCAACGCTTCCACCGCCTTCGCCACGGCCAGTCGCTGCCCCTGCACGCAACGCGGTGCAGAACTGAGTCCCGGAACTCCCAAATTTGGGGTCTGGGAGCAAGTTCCCGGCGAAGTTCGGCTTGCCCGCCAGGGCTTGCTGCGAGGTGGCAATACGCGCAGGTGCGGTGCGGTGGTGCGGTCATGTCGGATTTGGTCCGGCTCCCCTTAAGGTAAGCGCCAGGCTCGTCTCAAAGACAAGTGGCGGATTAAGTGGGTGACGAGCCGCGGGCGGATTTTGGCGCCATGGCGGAAAGTCTCGGCAAAGGGGAAACAGTTGCGGATTTCGCGGCTTGGCCAGATACATCGTGTGTTCATGTTGCGCGTGAAGATGTTGCACACGTCGAGGGAAACTACCTTCGCAAAACAGGGAGGGTGGACATGAATATTCGAATTTTTGCTTCCATAGCGGCCTCGATCCTTGTCGGCCTGGCCTCCGTGCCGGTGTCGGCTAAGACCAAGGCGGAGTGCACCAAGGAATGGCAGGCAAACAAGGCCGCCAATCAGGCTGCCGGCAAGACCGAGAAGGTTTATGTGGCGGAATGCCGTGGAGTGGCCGCTAGCGCCAAGTCCACTGTCCCGGCCGCCCCGGTCGAAAAGGACCGTACGAGCGGCCGCTATTAGACTGGTCTTGCAGGGCGCACCAGCGGCTCACGGCCTTATTGACTTTCAAGCACACGATGCACCCCGGCCGATCTTGAGCGCCTTCGCGATCTCGGTAGGCCTATGCCGCCGTCATATTCGCGCACCCTGGCCGCATCTATTGAGGCCCGGCGGCCCTTGTAGACGGCTCGGTCGCTTTCAGGGCGGCGCCGCGCGAACCAAGATGGTGATGTGGTCAGTTGGAGGCTCAAACCGCGCGTGCTACCACTTTCTGCTCGCCTACAAATCCCCGCTCAACGCCTCCGCCGTTTCCTCTGGCACGATCGCGAAGGCCGTCAGATCGGACCAGCCGGCTATCCAGCGTTGCAGCAATGTGATGTCGTCCGCCTCCATCAGCTGGAAGCACCGGCCGACGTCGGCTGCCACCCAACTGCTTACGAACTTCAATCCCTCCACATCATGCGTCCCCTCTCGCGTAAGCAGCGGTGGATCTTCGAACCCCATGATGGAAGGGCACAGTGCCGATTTCGAAGAGAAGCGCGAGCCCGCGAGCGGCATCAACACCCAGTGAGTGGATGGCCTGAAAGTGCTTGACCCAAAGCGGCCGATTAGAGAAGCGGACATCCCGGCATGTCGCATGTGGGCCATTTGCGTCATGTGCACCGCAACAACATAACCCTTTACTCGACCACATCGTCGGTGTTGCCTGGAGTGTCTTATCGGCCTCCAAGGGGGGATCTCTGCCATGAAATCCGTGTCGCGAAGAGAGTTCCTGGGAGCTGCCAGTTCATTTGCGCTAGCTGCCACCGGTAGTCGGGTGCATGCCGCAATGGGGCCGAATGACAAGTTCGATCTTGTCATCAAGGGCGGCGATGTGCTTGACCCGAGCCAATCGTTGCGCGGCAAGCGCGACATCGGCATCCGATACGGACTAATCGAAGCGGTTGATGCCGAGATTCCTGCGACGCGGGCTCTGCGTGTATTGGACGCAGGAGGCAAGCTCGTGACGCCTGGTCTTATTGATCTGCACTGTCACGTCTTTCCGTATGGCTCTGGCGGGGGCATTCCGGCGGACGAGCTGATTCCCTATGCCTGCACGACAACCTGTGTATCCGCGGGTGACGCCGGCGCCAATAACTTTGCGGCTTTCCGACGATACATCGTCGCGCAGACGCGCACCCGCCTTTGTGCCTTCGTCCACATCTCGAGCATCGGACTTGCTCCATTCCCGGTGACGGAGCTGCCGACGATCGACTACGCGGATGTCAATGCGGCCGCGAAAGCCGTCGCGGCGAATGCCGACATGGTCCTTGGCATCAAGGTTCGGATGTCGGAAGCAGTGATCAGCAAGCTTGGGATTGAACCGCTGAGGCGCGCGATCAGTGCCTGCGAGTCCGCCGGCACGGGCGGCAAGGTCATGGTCCACATCGGAGGAGTGGAGACCCGCGAGCTGATGTCAGTGATTCTCGACACCATGCGGCCGGGCGACATTCTCACCCACTGCTACACCGGTGCGCCGAACCCTTCCGGCGCTTTCACCAATATCGTGCAAGACGGACGGCTGATACCGGCAGCACTTGCGGCCAAAAAACGGGGCGTGATTTTTGACTTGGGCCACGGTGGCGCAAGCTTCGACTACACGGTCGCGGAAGCCGCAATCGCACAGGGCTGCCCGCCTGACACCCTATCGTCCGACATTCATGTCGTTTCCGGCAATACGCCCGGCATGCCGTACCTTCCGTGGGTCATGAGCAAGTTCATTGGACTAGGGTTCCCACTCGATCAGGTCATCGCCATGGCGACTGCCGGTCCCGCGAAGATCATCGGCCGAATTCCAAAACTTGGAACGCTCCAGATCGGCGCACCCGGCGATGTCGCCATCATGGAGCTGGTCGAGGGGCCGGTCTCTTTTGTCGATACGCGCAACAATATGCGCAATGGGCGCGCTTATCTGAAGCCAGTGCAGACCGTGACCGCAGGGATTCCCTTCGGCCGGCCTTACAGTTCGCCTTTTTCAGTGCGGTGACCAAAGGTAAAAGCACAAGATTTCCGCTTCACCCCCAACTGTGGAAGTCAGAAGCGCCGGACCAAATTTTCGGTTAGGGCCATAAGCACGGTAGGCGCGACGCCTCCTCAAAGCAAAACGCTGCCCGTCGCGTACATCGAGACCTTAGTCGACACTAGCGCAAGCGGTAATAGAGAAGGTAAAACATGGCGGACACACTACTTAAAGAGGTCAATCCTAATGGCAACGCTCAAGCGATTGTCGAATCCGATGACGATACGTGTTACTTCTATCGCCAAGACATAGCCAACCACCTTGCCCTCACTTCTTGCGACGACTATGGGCATTTCGAGCATGGTGCGCTTGAACCATTCTGCGCTCTGGCGAGCGGAAAGGCCCCCGCCGTTTTCGTGCAGATTGGGCTCTTGAAGCGAAAGGATACTGGGAAGGTCATTTGGCGCAGCCAACGCGATTTTCGTAGGTGGCGGTCATCGAATGTCAGCCCCTTGTGTTTCTAAGGCCAAGAATAGCAGGCGGCTCGACGGAAATCTCGCGCTCGCCAACGCTGCAACGTGTCTGGCTCAGTCAAACCCGGCTCAGAATGTGCAAAACGAGTCGGGTTTGCCTCTGATTGCCGACATGGAGCGGACATGCCGGCATGTCGCAGATGGCTTTTCACACAGCCTGGGCCAGACGGAGACATTTGGCCATTTCGCGCGTGCAGCGTTATAGTGTAGTGGTGTGCGAGCCCTTGGGACGTGCC
>Ga0126381_100001400_pt1 | contig 26015 bp, 20 predicted proteins | sample PanSoiMetPlot_28_FD_96465 | JGI IMG/M metagenome (GOLD analysis project Ga0126381, IMG submission 96465) | Tropical forest soil microbial communities from Panama - MetaG Plot_28 | ecosystem: Environmental > Terrestrial > Soil > Tropical forest > Bulk soil | place: Panama | collected 2016-02-17
CAATCCGAAAAAGCTCATGCCCACAACTGCCGATACGCGGCCCCGCAAATGGGGCGGCGCTTGTTCCTGCACGATTGTGTTCGTAAGGCCAAAGTTCATCGACAGCGCAATGGCGATGGCGCCCATCGCGCATGCAGTCAGCAAAAAACCTTGCGACACCGACATTAGAAAAACACCCACTGCTATGGCTAGTACGTTTCCGGTCATGAATTTCAACCGATGCTCACGCGCAACGCTGAGCAGGCCAATTGACCCAAAAAAGGCGCCACTGCCAGAGATTGCCATGAGTCCACCCATGCTGGTCGCACCAAGATGAAGAATATCCCGCACGTAAAGCGGCAGCATCACTGAGATCGCTGGGAAAACAAAAATTGTGTTCAGCGCAATCAACGTGATGAGCGAAACAATGATGCGATGAGAGCGAACATATCGAAATCCCTCCAGGATTCCGCTGCGGCGTTGTTGTTCTTCCTCCGGTGTGCCCATCGGCCGTTTTGGTAACGAGATCAGTGCTGCGATCAATGCAACGAAAGAGAGGGCATTCGTAAAAAATGCCGATGCCGCACCCCACCATCCAACAAAGAGCCCGGCCAGCGACGGACCGATCAAACGCGATCCATGAAACACCGATCGATCAAGGGCAACGGCTGCCGCGATTTCATCCTGCTTCACCAACTCCGGCACAAGCGCACTGATAGCCGGCATTTCGTAAGAGAAAGCAATCCCCAGAAGTAGTGCGAAGAAAATAATGTGCCAGACGCGGATGTGACCGCTCATCACCAGGATTCCCAAGGCCACAGCAAAGATGATTTGCGCAATTTGCGTTGCTACCAGGATCTTGCGTTTGTCCAGCCGGTCAGCCAATGAACCCGCTATCGGGGCAAGTATCAAAGCCGGTAAACCCGCCGCAAAGTTCACCAGGCCAAGAAGGATCGCTTTAGAGGTAAGCCCGCTCATGACCCAGCTTTGGGCCATCATTTGCATCCAGGTGCCACTGTCGGAAATGAGCGAACCGATGATATACCGCCGAAACGGCCCCTGCCGCAAAAGTGCCAGCGACTTCAATCCAACCCGCTTTTCCTGCTCGTTCATCGCAAACACTCATCGTTGTAGAGGCGTTTGTGTCAAACGCCTTAGTATGCAAGTAGGCGAAGCTCAACGCTCACGGAAATCTCCCTACAGTTGTTAACTTAAGCGACCATTGCCGAGAGAATGCCGTTTGGTATTTTGAATCATGCGCATCGACAGATACACGCAAAAGATGCAGGAGGCGCTGCAGGCGGCGCAGGACCTCGCGTCGCAGCTGAACAATTCCGAAATCACGAACGAACATTTTCTTTCAGCTCTTCTGGGCCAAAGCGAGGGCATCGCGCAGCCGCTCCTGGAAAAGATTGGGGCAAACGTTGATCAGTTGCAGGAACGACTGCGAGCCGAATTGGAGCGTCGCCCGAAAATCCACGGTAGCGCCGCCGATCTCCGGATATCGAACGAACTCCGCACCGTGCTGGACAGCGCCGAGAAGGAGATGTCCAAGCTCAAAGATGAGTTCACCAGCGCTGAACATTACCTGCTCGCGTTGTCTGGTGCGAACGTTCCGGCGGCAAAATTGCTGAAGGATCTTGGCGTCACCCGGGACAAGTTCATGCAGGGACTCCAACAGGTGCGTGGCTCGCAGCGTGTGACCGATCAAAACCCTGAAGGCAAATTTCAAACACTGGAAAAGTACGGACGCGATCTCACGGAGTTGGCGCGACGCGGCAAGATCGATCCGGTAATCGGACGCGACAATGAGATCCGCCGTGTCATGCAGGTACTTTCACGCCGGACAAAAAACAATCCGGTTCTCATTGGCGATCCAGGCGTCGGTAAGACGGCGATCGTAGAGGGCCTGGCGCGTCGCGTCATCAGTGGCGATGTCCCGGATTCCTTGAAAAACAAACGCGTCATTGCCATGGACATCGGAGCAATGATCGCAGGCGCGAAGTTCCGCGGAGAATTTGAGGACCGGCTCAAAGCCTTTTTGAAAGAAGTCACCGATTCCCAGGGCCAGATCATTCTCTTCATTGATGAATTGCACACCATTGTTGGCGCGGGCGCAGCCGAAGGTTCTGTCGACGCATCGAATATGCTCAAGCCAATGCTGGCGCGTGGCGAGTTGCGAACCATCGGTGCGACCACGATCGATGAGTATCGTAAATACATCGAGAAAGACGCGGCGTTGGAGCGGCGTTTTCAGCCAGTACTCGTCGCCGAACCAACTGTTGAAGACACGATCGCGATCCTGCGTGGATTGAAGGAGCGTTACGAAGTTCATCACGGCGTGCGGATCACCGACGGTGCGTTAATTGCAGCAGCGGTACTGTCGCAACGCTACATTACCGATCGCTTTCTGCCGGATAAGGCGATCGACCTAGTCGACGAAGCGGCGTCGCGTTTGAAGATCGAGCTCGATTCTATGCCGACAGAAATCGACGTCATCGAGCGCCAGATCATGCAGCATGAAATGGAACGCCAGGCGTTGAAGAAAGAGAAAGATCCAGCGAGCAAAGAGCGTCTGAAGAAGCTCGAGAAGGATTTGGCTGGGCTAAAGGAAAAATCGAATGCGCTAAAGGCGGAGTGGCAAAAGGAGAAAGCGGTCATCGATGAGCAACGGAAAGTGAAGGAAGAGATCGATCGTTTGCGAACTGAACTGGAACGCGCGCAGCGCCGGGGTGAGTTGGGCAATGCGAGCGAAATTCAATACGGGCGCATTCCTGTATTGGAAAATAAACTGACCGAGCTCACCACGAAATCGGCCAAGACTAAAAAGCGTCTGCTACGCGAAGAAGTAACAGAGGAGGACATCGCCGAGGTTGTATCGAGCTGGACGGGAATCCCCGTTTCGCGTTTGCAAGAAGGTGAGCGCGAAAAACTCGTAAAGCTTGAGGGACATTTGCACCTGCGCGTCGTTGGCCAGGAAGAAGCGATCAAGGCTGTTTCCAATGCGGTGCGCCGCGCTCGGGCAGGTCTGCAGGATCCGAATCGCCCGCTGGGTTCATTCATTTTTCTCGGACCGACTGGCGTTGGTAAAACCGAATTGGCCCGTGCGCTGGCCGAATTCTTGTTCGATGACGAGAACGCACTGATTCGCATCGACATGAGCGAATACATGGAGAAACACACAGTCGCCCGTTTGATCGGCGCCCCTCCTGGTTACGTCGGCTACGAAGAAGGCGGCCAACTTTCCGAAGCAGTTCGCCGCAAGCCGTATTCGGTTGTGCTTTTTGACGAAATTGAAAAGGCGCATCCGGACGTCTTCAACGTTCTACTGCAAGTTCTCGACGATGGCCGGATCACAGACGGGCAGGGGAGAACGGTCGATTTCAAGAACACGGTCGTGATCATGACTTCTAATATCGGCTCACAATACATTACGGAGGAAGAATCTCCGGAGGCGCGGCGGCGACTCGTCATGGATGCGTTGCGCGCGCATTTCCGACCGGAGTTTTTGAATCGGATCGACGAGATCATCATCTTCGACCGGCTGAGTGAAGAGGAGCTAAAGAAAATTGTGGAAATTCAGCTTGGCCGATTGTCGAAGCGTCTCGAACAACAAAAGATTACCCTCAAGTTGTCCGATTCTGCCAAGGCACTCCTTGCGCGCGAAGGCTACGATCCCGTTTACGGCGCCCGACCTTTGCGGCGGGCTATTCAAAGAGAAATTCTCGATCCACTTAGCATCGATATTCTCGAGGGCAAAGTCCGCGAAGGCCAGACGGTTCACGTTGACGCTAAAGACGGCGCACTTGAATTTCGCGAAAAATAGGTCTCACTACTCCTCTTTGTAGTGAGTGTGAGGCCAAAGACGAACATCCGGTTCAACGGCCGGGAGTATGCGAACGCCGATGATATGCCAGTGGATGTCAGAGCGGCGTATGACCGCGTAGTGGACGATATGGCGCTCCTTCATTCCGGGGCGCGGCTCGCGGCGAAACTGAACGCGAAGATCATCGTCAACGGCAACGAATTCAATAATGCCGGCGAAATGTCAGTAGACGATCGGCATTTGTATCACGAAGCGCTCGAGGCACTTTTCCCGCCTGATGTTACGATATCCACGAGTGAGGCCGACCAAACCAACGGCGAAAAAAGCTCGCCAATCATGGGCTCGGTGAAAAGGCGGCTTTCGCAAGCCGCGAGAGTTCTTCGTCTAATACGCTGACGCTAGATCGCTAATCATTGTGGAATGGGCTCCACGTCCACGCTCGTTTCACAACGTCCGATGGGTGATCCTCCTTCACGACTTTCTCATCAGCGACAGACAGACCCGTTTCAGATAATCGACAGAGATTGTTTACTGCCATCCAGCCATTTGAAAATTCGAGCTCTTCGACAACTTTCAATTCACCTGAGTCTGTCCAACCGGTAGAAAATAAGAAAGAATGCCGTAGATCCTCGCCCGTGCATGTCGGACACTCGGCGATCACTTCCGGCATGGATTGATCCGACCAATGATCACCAGCTATCTTGCCCAGGTCTTTTTTGCCGGTGTTCTCCGCGACATCATCCGGCATTTTGATCGCCCTGCCATCACGCAATGAAATCACCCATAAGTAATCGCCGGAGTTGGCACGACGATTATTGATTGCCACATACGCATTGTCGGGACTGAAGAATACGCTCAACAGATATCCCATCGTAGCGAACTCTGCCAATTTCTTACCGCCTGCTGACACACGTAGCTTGCACTTATCGGGGTGACCCGCTGTTGGCACCATCTGAACGCAATACTTGTTGTCTTTCGAGCAAACCTGACTCGGCGGCCCCGACTCGTTACTCGATTTATGCGAAGATCCACGTTGCCGTTCTGCACCGTGGGCAAAGGCAATGCCGACAAGAAAACAGCCGGCTAAAATGAGCTTACTTTGCGAGCTCATCCACAACATCGAGTTATGGCGCTATGACGCGGTCACTTGTTTGAACGCTTCGACGAAGCTTTCCATCTCGCTTTTCTTCCCGATCGTGAGGCGCATATAATTTGGAAAAGCTGGGAACAATCGGCCCACGTGAACCTTGCGTTCCTTCATCGCCTGTATCAGCGGGACGACAGGGCGTTTGCAATCGAACATGATGAAGTTGGCTTGTGACGGAATCTGTTCGTAGCCCATCTTGCTGAGCTCGGAGACTACGAATGTTTTCGCTTCGCGGTTCAAGCGTTGATGGTTGAGGACGTGATCAAGATCATCCAGACTCGCGGTTGCTGCGGCCAGAGCCATGCAGTTGACGCTATCCCACATTTGATTTCGGCGCAGCCGATCGATCGCTTCCTTCTGGGCGACACAATAGCCACAGCGCAATCCTGCCATGCCGTAAATTTTCGAGAATGTGCGCGAGACAATCAGGTTCGGATGATCCTTCACGAGCGCGATCACACTCTCGTAGTCAGGGCTATCGGCATAATGAAAATAGGCTTCGTCTACGAGAATCATCGTTTGTGGCGGGGCCGTTGCGATAAAGTCTCGCAGTTGGTCCTTTGGCGTGATGCTGGCGGTCGGATTGTTTGGGTTGCAGACGTACATCAGTCCCGCTTTTGCAGAGCTAAGCATCTTTGAAAGATCGTGCCCATACTTTGAGGTCAGCGGCACCTTGACCACTTCTGCGCCATTGGCACTGGCGTTGTTTAGAATTGCTTCGAAGGTGGGATCGGCCACCACAAGCTTACCGTTCTGAGGGCCGGTAAACGTTTCTGCACAGAGCTTCAGGATTTCGCCGAAACCATCGCCGAGTAGGATCTGATCGTGATTCACGCCGTTCAGCTTTGCCAGTTTGTCGATCAGGAGGTTGTTGTGTTCGTCCGGATAGCGACAGGCGAGGCCGAACGAATCCGATATCGCTTGGAATGCCTTCGGGGAGGGACCGTAAGGATTTTCATTCGCGCTCAAGCGGACGATGCCTCCTTCCGCTAAAGGCGTCGCAACGGACTGAGTCGGCTTTCCAAAAGAAAACTGTGGCCTAACGACCACCGTTGCCGCACCTGCACCGAGTAGGCGTGCAAAATCGCGGCGGGAAATCGAAATCGTATTCATAAAATCATCCATACGGCTTTTCGGAGTTAAAGCGAGGCCGAATTGCATTGGCTACCCAAGTGCGGGAATTAGAATTGCATTGTGATTCTGACGTTATTGAGAGAGCGCAGGCGACGCCGCTTGCGAGCGCGGCCGTTCCCGAAGAAATGGCTGACGCTGATCCAGCGCCATGTTGTATTTTTCCACAGACTCACAGCAGGCGATCGCGCGGAACTACTCGGTCACATTCAGGTGTTTCTTGCCGAAAAACGTTTCGAGGGGTGTGGCGGTTTCGTGATCACGGATGAGGTCCGCGTCACCATCGCAGCGCAAGCGTGTCTACTTTTGTTGCGTCGCAGAACCGATTATTTCCCCAACCTGCTCACCATTCTCGTTTATCCATTGACCTACATGGCGGAAGAACAACGACAGGTCGGAGAGCATCTTTGGGAAGAGGGGACTGTGGCTCGCCTCGGCGAGACAGGCCGTAGGATGGGATCATTGGTTCTGGCGTGGGGCGCCGTCAAACATGGCGCCGCGGATTCTGCCGATGGCAAGAACGTTGTGCTTCACGAGTTTGCTCACCAACTCGACTTCGAAAATGACGCATCCGACGGCGTGCCGGCATTGGCGACGCGCGAACAACAGTTAGCCTGGGCAGACGTGATGAGATTCGAGTTTGCGTCGCTCCGTGCTGCAGACGAGAGTGGGATCCCTACGCTGCTTAACACGTACGGAGCTACTAATCCCGCTGAATTCTTCGCGGTATCAGTGGAAGCATTTTTTGAGCAGCCGCATGCGTTGCGTGCGCATCATCCCAAACTTTATGCCGAGCTGGGAACGTATTTTCAGCAGGACCCGGTGGAATTTTCCGCCGAGAGTTTCGGCGAGAAGCAGCCATCGTCATCCTGAGCGGAGCGTAGCGAAGTCGAAGGATCCCGTGGCGAAACGTCAGAGCAATACCGAGGGGTTTGATTCGCTCACATCCGGTTCGCTCAGCCGGCCTTCCCGTCTATGTCGCGGCTTCCCGAGCCGCTCCATTCTCGACTTCGCTCGGAATGACGAGCAGCTATTGCGGTTGCGGGACGATTCGAATATAGGGCTTCGGCGCTTTCCAGCCTTGCGGATAACGCTTCTTCGCCTCTTCGTCCGAGACAGAGCCGGCGATGATAACGTCCTCTCCTGGCAACCAGTTGACCGGCGTAGCTACCTGGTGCTTCGAGGTCAATTGCAATGAGTCGATCACTCGCAGCACTTCATCGAAATTCCGGCCCGTCGTCATTGGATAGATAAGAACCAGCTTGATCTTCTTATCCGGTCCGATGATGTAAACATTACGCACTGTCGCGTTGTCGGCTGGTTTCCGCGATTTCGCGTCTCCTTGAGTATCGGCGGGCAGCATCCCGTAAAGTTTTGCGACGTTGAAATCGGCGTCCCCGATGATTGGGTAATTTGGCGCCTGACCCTGAGTTTCCTCGATGTCCTTCGCCCATCCTTCGTGATCCTCCGTCGAATCGACCGATAATCCGATAACCTTTACATTTCTCTTGTCGAACTGTGGCTTTATCTTCGCCATGTATCCAAGCTCGGTCGTGCAGATCGGGGTGAAGTCTTTCGGATGCGAAAATAAAACGGCCCACGAATCGCCGATCCAATCATGAAAGCGGATTCGGCCTTCAGTCGTTTGTGCCTCAAAGTCTGGTGCTGTCTCGCCAATTTTCATCGTTGTGCCTCCTTGGTTATTTTCGGGAATCTCATTTTAGATGCAGATAGCGAAAGTCAACCGTCGCTTTGCGAGATCAACTCGCAAAATTTTTGCAGGTCGATGTTGCCGCCGGAGATGATAGCAACGATTGGCCCTTTACCAGCTTTGCCGCTCAACGCGGCGGCGACTGGCATCGCACCCGCGCCTTCGGCAACGACCCGTGCTTTCTCGGCCAACAATCGCATCGCATTTTTTGTGTCCTCGAGAGTGACAACGAAGCAGCCGTCCACAATTGGTTTCATCCGTTCCCACATGCGAGGGAACATGCTTTGACCGCCGGCGCCATCCACGAATGATGCTTTCCAGTTTGGAAATGCCTGCGGCGAACCCTTTTCGAATGAAAGCGCTGCCGGCGCTGCGGTCTCGGGTTCAACACCAAATATCTTTACTTCCGGTCTCAACGCCTTGATTGCGCTGGCCACGCCCGCGATTAATCCGCCGCCGCCGATACTGGCAATGACCGCGGTTACATCCGGCACGTCTTCAAGAATTTCCAATCCCATCGTGCCGTGGCCGGCAATGAAATCGTCGTCATCGAATGGATGAATAAATGTTCCGTCAACTCCGGGAAAGGATCTTTCATCGAGTGCTTTCCAAGCAACCTCGTAGGGGACTGGAATGAGTGTGGCGCCCAGCGCTTTCATTCGTTCCAATTTTGATTTCGGTGCCGTCTCAACCACGACGACTGTGCACGGTACGCCTGCGGCTCGCGCTGCATAAGCAACGCCTTGGCCGGCATTCCCCGCGCTGATTGTCCAGACACCGTGTTTGCGATCTGCTTCGGACAATGCTGCGACAGCATTGGCTGCGCCACGCAACTTATATGCGTTGATTGGTTGCAGGTTTTCCAGTTTGAGACGGATATCTGGAAATTCCGGTCCGAGTTCGAGGCGAATCAGTGGCGTGCGAACAATCGTCTTTGCGATCAGTTCGCGTGCGGCGCGTATCTGTGAGAGCTCGATCGGTCGGACGGGCTCAAGTGTTGTATGCATGCATCGTTAGTGTAGAGGCCACTTCAATGCCCGCAATCTGATCTTGTCATGTCCGCCACGGCGGATTCGTCCTGTGGCGAATTGAGCGGAGCGCGGTAACGAAATGCGAAGCATGAGGCCAGGCTTTCAAACATCTCTGGCAATCAGGGAAATTGCCTTGAAGATACGACATCCGAGATTGAAAGCCTGGCCTCGCCGACTTCGTCCGCTGCGTTGCAGCTTCGCTTCGCTCAGAATGACAGTGAAGTACGAACTGTATTTCATTGCGCAATCGGGATATCTAAAACGTCTTGTCAGAATCCAACAGGATCGTCACCGGACCTTCGTTGACCAATTCTACGGACATCATTGCGCCGAAAATTCCTGTCGCGACAGGGACTCCCAATCTGCGCAGCCCCTCCGCAAATTCTTCGTACAGGATCTTTGCTTGTTCCCCCGGCGCTGCGGCAACAAAGCTCGGTCTGCGCTGCCCGCGTGCGTCGCCATAAAGTGTAAACTGTGACACGACGAGCGCGCTGCCTTTTACGTCCAATAAGGAGCGATTCATTTTTCGCTGGTCGTCCTCAAAGATCCTCAGGTTTGAAATTTTCTCTGCCATGCCGATCGCTACTGCGGATGTATCGTCGCGGCCGACGCCAAGCAAGACGACGAGCCCGTATGTGATTTCTCCCGTGATGCTGCCGTCTAGGATCACGCGCGCGCGACTCACACGCTGGACAACAGCTCGCATATTTGATTACAGAATTTTCTCCAATAAATCGGCGAGACGCCAGCCAGCTTTGTGCAACTGGTCGCGCACGACGCCGCTCGCCCACGTGCGATACAGCGTTTGACCCAGAGATCGGTTTTCGATTGCCTCGCCCGCCGCGACGATTCGGTTGTTATCGAGAAATTGCTTCACATCTCGAAATTGCAAACGCGCATGCGCCTCGCGCGCGATCGGCAGGATTTCGTCCGCCCAAACTTCGGCGTAACTGTCGATCGGGACATTCGAGGGCATTTGCCAGTTCCGGGGTTCATTTGTCGCCATGTTGTGCACAACTTCCTGTTTGAGTGGTTCGATTTGCGCTTCGAGTTCCTTTTTTGGCAACCTGCCCTGCACCTGAGGGAAAAGCGCGTTTACGGTATCGTTATCCCAAAACCCGTGGAACTTCTTCTTGCGAATACCTCGTCGACGCGGCGGTTCATCGCTCAGCTCCAGCGTAAAAGTGTTTCCGCCTTCATCCGCCATTGCCGATTTGTCCTTGTCGGGATCTGTGAGGCGACCTTGCGCATCAAAGTAGGCCGCACCGATATGCAACGGCTGATGAATATCCGCGACGTAATGGGCCAGAAGAATGACTGCGACAGGCTTCGTGATCTTGCGCTCGTTCTGCTCTTGAATTCGCCCCTGCAGGACGTCGATGCAGAACGGAATCATGTGCACGATGTCCCATTTGCTGCGACCACTGGCGCCATCGCGATATCGTTGCGCGGGCACGACGGGAACATCTGTGTAATGGAACCAATGGTGCGAAGGCGCGGGCGAATTGGGATCATCCGTTGGCTGGTTCGCGCGCCAGAAATCACGCAGTTGTCGGTCGATGTTGCGACGGCGAGAGTAACGAAACGATCTTGGATCGTCGACGCCTTTCTTGTCCCAGCCCTTGATTTCGTCTGCAATGAGGGCGGCCTTTTCCAATGTCAGTCCATCGAGTAGTGCGTAGACTTTTGCGCCCGTGGGCGTATTCGCTAGGTGCTCGTCCGCGATCGCGCCGACGATCTCATGTCCCAGCGGCCCATAAGCGAGAAGCGATGCGTGAAATGCGACGACACTGAAAGCAATTACAATTCCTCGATGCGCGAAGTTCATCTATGGGCTGCGCCGATCAGAACTTCAGCGATGGACCGAGAAGATGGTATTGCCACGCAAACAATCCGAAAATGATTCCGCCAATCGCTAACAGAATTGCGTGAGTGCGAAACCAGAGCCCGTGCCCGGGCAGCCTGACAAAGCGAACGGCGGCGACGATCAAAAGAACCACGCCGATTATCAAGACCCAGCCAATGACATGGAACGCCCGCAACCATGGATTGATGGCGTCGCCCAGGATCACGATGTGCTCCAATCCCTGGCTAAAAGCAAGAATTGGCGCAAGAACGAAGAGAACTTCGCCTAGGCAAACAAGTCGTGAGAAAAAATATAGAAGACGGTCGCTCTTCGTACTGAAGAGCGGGCGCTGGTATCGTTTGCGGATTATGACCGCGACAGGCCAGAGCAACACGGTGAGGAGCGCGAGCAGCAAACTTCCACCAACCAGCAAACCGATAAAACTTTTGCTCCCGTACCACGGAACACGCTGTCCCTCGTAAATCGCAGGGAAGGGAAGTAATTCGCCGACAGCGCCGGACGCGTCGCGGCGAAACCCAATTCTTTCCAAACCGTCTATCTCTCGGTAAATCAGCGGAGCGATCTCGCGCCATCGCTTCAGTTCGCCGCTCTGGTTCTTTATTCCTTCAATCTGAAGGACACCTTCGTTGTCGCTGCTGACCCTGGACTGACCGACCAATGCCAGAATTTTGAGGAACGTCGTCTCTGCACGACGCGTTCCATCATAAAATCCACTGACTGCACGTCCGTTGGATTTCGCAGTGTTTGAATCAAAATCTGGCTTTGATTGGCCTGCACTCAGGAAATACCGATTCACGAGGGTGGTCCAGACTTCGCCGCGGCCGCCCCCAACGTCCTTGCCGAGGCTGTTGTACGATATGAAATAGCCTAAGTGCGCGTTAGGAACGAGGATCATGTCGCTATGGAAATAAACTGTGTCACCGCCGTGAGCGATGATGCGCACAGGATCGATCAGGTATTCCATGAAGGTAATGCCGAGTCCGCAGAGCATTGGATGAAATTCAAATTGACGGGTTTCCATTTGCCGCACCGTTTCTGGTTTTAGAATTGACACACCGTCGACCGCGCCATCTTGAAGAAAGGCGAGCATGAACCGCGTCATGTCCGCCGCCGTTGTAGTGAGTGCTCCAGCCGGCGCCGCTTGCACGAATTCGAAATCACGCGGTTTTTTGGACGCGCTGAGATAAGCTTTCGACATTTGCGGCGCGAGCTGGGCCGGCAGCGGTTGATCGAACGTCGAGTGGTTCATCCCGAGTGGTTTCAAAATGTGATTCTCGATGTACCGCTCGAATTTTTCGCCGCTCACGCGCTCAACGATGTATCCGGCCAGCGTGAATCCGTAATTGGAATAGGAAGGAATCTTGCCCGGCGGGAAAATGCGAGCAGGCATTTGGTTCACGAGATAGGTCCGCAGCGGTCTCATGTCGCTTTCGTGCGCGACGAAAAGGTTCTTCAACGTTTCCTCGAATCCGCCCGTGTGGGTAAGCAATTGCCGGAGCGTAACAGGCTCTGGATACGTTTTCGGAATTGCGAAATCGAGGTAATCATTCACATCGCGGTCAAGCTCCAGCTTGCCTTGTTCGACCAACTGCATGACGGCTGTGGCTGTAAATAGTTTTGAGATCGAGCCTGGGCGAAACAAAGTCTGGTCAGGAAGCACCGGTTTCTTTTGTTCGACATCAGCGTAGCCGTAGCCTTTTTGAAATAACACCTGCCCGTCTTTGACCACCGACACGACTGCGCCTGCGATATTTCGATTCCGCAATTGCGAGGGAATCAGCGCGTCGAGAAAAGTTTCGAAATCAGCTCTGCTTAATTGGGGCGCCGGACTCGGCTGCGGCGGGACCACAGGAACATTCGCCGGCGGCGGCAATGGGGCTGATATTAATGGCGACGGTGCTGGGCCTTGGCCGCTTGCGATGCTAATCGCAATTGCATTAGCGATAGCTAACGCCGCAAACTGCACGCGCCGCAAAAATGCAAGCTGCATATGGCAGCGCAGTCTGCCAGTTCCGTTGCGCAAATGACAAGCTTACGCTTTGCCTCGAACCCGCGAGCGAATTTCTTCGATCCGCTTTTGCAGCTTAGGAAAGTGCGATCCCGGCCAGTAGATCTGTTTGCACTTGGGACAGCGGCGGAACTGATCGTAATAGATTTTGGTAAGCGGCTCGAGTTTGTCCACTATTTCGGCTTTGTCTGCTTCTTCCAAGAGGGCATTACATCGTAGACAACGCGTAAAAGGCGCGATCAGTTCTGAAAGGTTAAAACGGCGGATAACCTCGATCGTCTGGTGGTCACAGTTTTGGGAGCGCGGGTAATATCCGTGTTGAACAATCGAGTGCATGAGGAGACGTCGATCACGCGTCAGGAGCGCTCGATTTTCCCGGTCCATCACCTCAAGCAATTGGCGGTCATCAGCGTTTTGGCTGTAGGCGACATCAAAGCCGAAGAGACGAAGATTTCGGGTGAGTTTTCCTAAATGACCATCAGCAACAAATCTCGAGATACCAACATTTTGTAAGTGTTTACCCGTGCGAATCGTGCCATGGTTTTGAACCGGAAAAACCTCGACGTTTGTGTCGCTGACGAGCGTGTAATCAAAACCGACTGTCTGCTCATCGACCAAGATGAAGTCAATTTCCGGGTGCGGAACGCCACACGACTCAATGACGTCTTTCATAGACGTCTTTTCGGTCAGCTGTCGCTCGATTGCTGCGTCACTGGCTTTTGACTTGAGGAAGACGTTAAGGTCGCCGTGAAAGCGAAGCCGCAGTGTGAACGCCTTCACGTTAATCTACGATTCGTGCGTTGGCGTATGCGTACTCAAAGGTAGTCGCACGCGGACGACCCTGGAGCTTGCCGGGCCCGAGCGGTTCATCCTCGCCAAAATAACAATCGATCTGCCACCGACGAAGACCGCCGCCGGTGTCCATGATCTTCCAGCGGTTGCTCCCAAAGATTTTCTGAAGCTCTGAGGACGTTGTCTCTACAACCGCACCGCGACGCAAGCCACCTCGGCCGCTCATCATGGCTGCTGAATAACGCGGCACCAAAACACCACCTCCGCCGGTAGCATTTGAAGCAAACGCGTATGAATCGCCGCCGTTGTAACGAACATAGTATCGTCCGCTAACAGCCGTAGTAATTCGGCCGAACCCTTCCTTTTTTACGGAGCGCAGGAAATCGCGCGGATATTTTCGCCCGTGCAGTCCGGGCTTTGTAACCGGCGTCGCATCAAAGCCACGCTCAAAAGTAAAGCCCGATTCCTTCGGTGTGTAATAGAGCGTGCACACGACGAAGTATTCACCGTTATGTCCCTGGGGGCGTTGCGCCAGTTTGTCATTTTCGTACGCAAGGCGCTGCACAACTTCTGGCCAAGGGATATCGGCGTGAGCCTGTGGTGCAAGCGCGGGTAAAAAATGCCCGATAAATATTGCGACTGGCGTAAGTCGGCGTGCAAGCAAACCCATCACAACCAAGTCATCTCATGTTTGTCATTCTGAGCGAAGCGAAGCTGCAACGCAGCGGACGAAGTCGGCGAGGCCAGGCCTTCAATCTCTGATTTAATTCTGGATCGATCCCCGCCAGTAAAAACTGAGATGTTTGAAAGCCTGGCCTCATGCTTCGCATTTAGTTACAGCGCTTCGCTCAACATGACATTAATTATCAGTTGTTTTGAACGATTGCAGCTCCACCGGAAACCTCTAGCGAGTCTCGACATTTTGTTAGGCCGCGCTTTCGCTGATTAATCGTCGAAGAATTCTTTCACTGATCCGCCCAGAAGAATTTCGATCGGCAATTTTTCTGTTTCGTATTCATATGGCGGTTGCTTCCATGCGAATTGGTCTGGATACAAGCTCTGAATGGCTCGGATGATTTCAGTGCCTGTTTTAAACGGCTCGAATCGTTCGCGATTGATAATGTGAATTTGCGCGCCGCCGCAAAGTTGACCGGCAAATTTTTGGAAGGTTGGCTGAAAATAGTTTTCGCGAAAGAAAACGCCGGGCAACTTCAGGTTGTTGAGATGGGTGCAAAGTTTCTCCGCATCGATAAATGGAGCGCCTAAAATTTCGAATGGTCGGGTCGTGCCGCGGCCCTCGGAAATATTTGTTCCTTCTAACAGACACATTCCGGGGTAAACCGTGGCGGTCTCGAGGGTCGGCATATTGGGGGATGGCATCACCCACGGCAGACCGGTTTGGTCAAACCACATCGCGCGCTCCCAGTTTGTCATTGACAGGACGAACAGCTCGCAGTTGGGAAAGGCTTCGTTACGGAATTGGTGTGCGAGTTCGCCAATTGTGCGGCCATGCCGAACGGGAAGGGGATGCATGCCGACGAACGATGTATAATTAGGATCAAGCACAGGTCCTTCAGTCGTTATGCCGTTGATTGGATTTGGCCGATCCAACACAATAATCGTGATGCCGCATTTCTCGCAAGCACGCATGCAGAGATACAGCGTCCAAACAAACGTGTAGTAACGCGATCCGACGTCTTGAAGATCGACCAACAAAACATCCAAACCTCGCAGCATTTCTACCGTCGGTTCGCGATGGTCGCCGTAAAGGCTGTACACCGGGATCTGCAAACGCGGATGCTCGTAACTTTTCCATTCCACCATGTTATCCTGCGTCTGGCCGAGAAATCCGTGTTGTGGACCGAAGAAGGCGGCGAGGCGAAACAAATTGCCACCGTGTCGCTCCAGGATCCGCGACGCGTGTTCAAGCGTCGAGGAAATCGAAGCCGGATGAATCACTGCACCGACGCGCGCGCCGCGGAATTTGTTAGGCCAAAGTTCTGATAAATGATCAAGCGGCAGTTCGACGGGCACAACGGTCTTTTACTACAACAGGCGCATTGTAGCGAACCAGTTGTAGGGCGTCTCTATCAGACGCCGACGTCCACGCGTTCGCCGCCGCCAAGGTCTCTAGGACCGTTTCCAATGACGCACGCCTAGAAGTACAAGGATTAAAACCAGCGTGATTCCCGCGCACGCTTTCGCGAACAGCTCGCCATGACGGACATAAAACGTCAGCTCGTGTTCGGTCGGCACTTTGATTTCTCCGGCAAGCACGCCCTCGGTGAACGTGCTGCCCGTATCATCCCGAAGAACTTGAGTGATGCGGCCAAATTGGTTGATGAAACAGGTCACGCCGGTATTCGCCGCGCGGATCATCGGCCGACGCGTTTCGACGCTTCGAAAGATTGCATTCGCAAGGTGCTGATGTGATCCCGCGGATCGCTGGAACCACCCGTCATTCGTTATATCTACGAGCAGGTTCGCGCCGGGACTTGTCTCGCTCGGAAGGACAAATTGTCTGGTGAGCTCGCCAATAGTGTCTTCGAAACAGATCAACGGCGCCACATGGACATCGCTATTGGTTAGCGTGAACACAGTGTGTTCTGTTCCTTCTTTGAAATCGCCAGGTACCTGATCGCCTACAATCTGAGCAAGCAGTGGCACTCTATGCCGACCGGGCACGTATTCGCCAAAAGGCACGAGGTGGACCTTTCGATAGACCTGCACGCGATCGCCCCCTTCGGCTACGAGGACCGCCGCGTTAAAAACGTCTCGCTTGTCTACGTCGATCGTTCCTAACAAAAGGTCCGTCTCTGATGACGCGGCCAAATCCATCACGAATTTGCGGCTTTCCTCATCTGCGAGGACTGGGCCAGGCATCGAGCTTTCCGGCCAAACCAACAAGTCAGGCGGGGGATTTGAACGCAGCGCGATTTCACTCAAACGGCGAAATTGTTCAAAGATTCGGCTGGTGAACTGTGGATCAAACTTCTGATATTGTGGCACGTTCGATTGCACCGCGGCGACACGGAGTAGTTTTATGGGCGGTGAAACCTGGGTCGTACGAATTCCGAAAATCAAAACGCCAACAATGGCCGCCATTGTGATCGTGAAATCAAAATGCGGTCGCATCACGCGTGTGCGCGCTTCCAGAACCAGTCGATACGCGGTCGTGATAACAATTACGTTGGCAAATGCAACGATGAACGACAACCCGGCAACACCGGTAATCTCTGTGATTTGAATCAACGGCCAGGTATCGTGCAGCGCGACACCGAGGCCATTCCAGCCAAAGCCGGAAAAGACCCAGCCACGCAACCATTCAAGCGTGGTCCAACCCGTAGCGAGGATGAAAGCGAGTCGCAGATTTGTCGTCGATCTCGTCCACGGCGATTGTGCGGGGGACGAGCTGCCGCGGGCTTGGGCGAGCATTTGGCCCCATTTGCCTGCAACGGGTGATGGGCTTTTGCCTGTCCGAGGTCGCACCAGATGACAAAGCCAGGCCCAGATCGCGAAATAAATTGCCATGTAAAACTCAAGGACAAACCAACCAAGAACGGTCACTGTCGTGAGCCAGGAGAATACGATCCAGAAAAACGTCAGGCCGGCGACGTAACCGAGCAGCAGGCTGCGAACCCAAGAATGACGTGATTCTATGCCAGGGAACCAAATCGCGGCGATAAGCGGGGTCAACGCGATCCAGCAGAACCACGTCAGGTTGAACGGGGCAAAGCAGAGGGCGTAAAGAACCCCGCTACAGACCGCAGCTAACCACGGCCACGCTGCAACTAATGTTTTCATCGATGCTGCACAAAAACTAAGAGAGGACGCACGCGCACTCTGAAAGCTCCCACGAAGCTAAGGAAGCATTCACGTTGAATTTCGCACGACGTGCCTGCGATGCGCCCTCGCATCGCTTTCATTTTGTCACGGCGTTCGGTTTCTCTCGCAGCCGCGACTCGGCATCCTTCTGCAGCCAATTCCAGACATCCACCAGGTGTTTTTCAACTTCTGTTTTGATTCGGTCGAGGTCGGCGCCGGAGAATTTTTCGCTTTGCGGCTGGCGGCGCGCAAAAAGGTAATACTTGATTTTGGCCTCTGTGCCCGATGGGCGCACTGCAACGCGTATGCCGTCTTCCAACTCAAGCATCAACATTTTCGTCTTTGGAATCACATCGCCTTCTACGTCTCTGATCTCGTCCGTCTCGAAATTCTTAATGTCCACCACGTTTGAGTGGGATATTTCGCCGACGGGATCGGCCGCATATGATTTCATCAGACTCGCTATCTTGTTTGCTCCCTCTGCACCTTCGAAAACGAGCGAACTGGTTTTCTCCGCGAAGTAACCGAACTGCGAATAAATTTCGTCTAACAACTGATCGACCGTTTGCCCACGCGATTTCGCGTAAGCCGCTACTTCACAAAACATGATCACTGCGCCGTTGCCGTCCTTGTCCCGAACAAAGTCAGCTCCGCTGTAACCGTAGCTTTCTTCGCCGCCAAAAACGTAAAATGACGAGTGTGCTAAGCGAAGCCTCCGCGTTTCGGTCTCGGCAAGATCGGCATAACTCTGTCGTAACTGTTCGGGAATCGCATGCTCGTACTTTGCCAGCTTCGCGCCGATGTACTTAAAGCCAGTCAACGTTTCTACGCATGGTACGCCGTATTGATCGGCGATCGCGTTTTGTAGATCAGTAGTGACAAAAGTTTTGACCATCACGGCGTGCGCTGCGTTTTGTCTGTCCAACACGCCCCTATCAAACAGGATCTTGATTCTGTACCACGCCAGCAGCGAACCGATTTGGTTTCCGGTCAGCAATTTCATCTTGCCGTCCTTGCCTCGAACTGCCACTCCCAAACGATCGCAGTCAGGATCCGTCGCGGCGACTAAATCGGCGTTCTCTTTTTCAGCAAGATTGATCGCCATGGTTAACGCTTCGCCGTTTTCCGGGTTCGGCGACTTCACTGTTGGAAACCGGCCATCGAAGCAATCCTGCTCCGGCACGACTTCGACGTTGAAGCCGAGCCGGGTCAGCATTGGTTTGATAATTACGCTGCCGGTTCCGTGCAATGGCGTGTAGACGATACGCAGCGATTTCGCGTCGCGAATGGTGCGCGGATCGAGGATCAATGTTTCGAGCCGGCGCATGTAAGCCTGGTCGATGTCCTTTCCGATAGCGGTCACCTTTCCTTGTTGCTCTTTGGGAAGCGGTGTGAATGACTCGGTCGTGATTGCGTTCACTTTAGCGATGATCCCGCTGGCGTGTGGTTCGATCACCTGGGCACCGTCCCCGAAATAAGCCTTATAGCCATTGTCGTGAGGCGGGTTGTGGCTCGCGGTAATTACGATTCCTGCGCTCGCGTGCAGAAGGCGAACCGCAAACGAAAGCTCCGGCACCGAACGCGGACCATCGAACACAAAGGCGTCGCAACTATTTTCAGCTGCGACTTTGGCCGACAACTCCGCGAATTCTTTCGAGAAAAATCGCGGATCGTGCGCGATCACGATTTTTGGCTTCCCCAAAATTCCTTTGCGCCGATTCCAGTCGTGCAGGTAAGCAACAAGCCCGCGCGTTGCCCTGTTGATGTTAAAGAAATTCATCGCATTCGTGCCGACGCATGGGAATTCCGGTCGCTCGCCTTCGCCCGCACTCCCGCGTTCTGCAGTCGTGACAATTTTCCCGATAGTGCGCCCGCGCAGGCCACCGGTCCCGAATGCAAGTGTCTGATAAAACCGGTCGTTCACTTCCTGCCATTCAGCGGCGTCGATGAGCTCGTTAAGGGATCGAAAATAGAGATCTGATTTCGCGCCGGCCACCAGTGCGCGGATGTTCTTCGCGGAAGATGCCATCAGAACGCCTTCAGTAACCGCGCCCTCGATCCTCGAACTAAGCTCTTCGACATTAGCTGACATTGCTGCCAACTCTTCCGGCAGGTTCCTGCTTTGCAAGCGTTTGTGTTGAACGGCTTGGTCGGCTATGGCAGAAAATCAACCCGTGAATCCGAAGGCGAACTTCAGCAAATTCATGCGACGGGAGGTTTGCCAAGGTGCGTTTTTCTATGCAATCGCCAGTTGGATTGCCGAAACAGTCTCGAAGACAAAATTGGCGGAGAACGCGGTTAACTAGTTTTTCTATGATCTGGGTCTCGGGCCTGCCAGAAGTTAGCGCGCGGGCAAGACAGCGAGTCGCATACCGCCTCCTGCCATTCGTGTTCCTCCTGTATGTCGTCAATTACATCGACCGCGTAAATGTTTCCTTCGCCAACCTCAGGATGAGCGCCGATCTGGGCTTCAGTGATCGCGTGTATGGCCTCGGCGTAGGCATTTTTTATCTGACCTATGTTTTGTTCGAGATACCAGGTGCCATCATCGTGGAGCGATGGAGCGCGAGGAAATGGATTGCGCGGATCATGGTCTCATGGGGCATAGTTACAATTTTGACCGGATTCGTGCAGACCGCCGGACAGTTCTACACAGCTCGCTTCTTCCTGGGACTTGCAGAAGCCAGTTTCTTTCCCGGAATGATTGTTTATTTGACCCATTGGTTCTCCTCACGCGATCGCTGCCGGGCGATTGGTTGCATGTACATCGCGGTTCCAACGGCTTCTTTGATTGGCTCTCCCATTGCAGGGTGGCTACTGGGAGTTAATTGGTGGCACTTGGCCGGCTGGCGTTGGCTCTTCATCTTGGAGGGAGTTCCAGCTATTTTCCTCGGGATCGTCACTGTTTTTTATTTAACAGATCGGCCTTCGCAGGCCTGCTGGTTACCTCCCAACGAACGGGACTGGCTCGCTGGGCAATTGCAGACTGAATTAGAGGCGAAAAAGAAAATTCGAGACTACACGATCCTCCAGGCGTTCTGCGATAAGCATGTAGTATTGCTCATTGGTGCGTGGTTTCTGGCAGCCTGCGGATATCTGGGAAACATTTATTGGATACCGACCTTCGTGAAACGACTATCGGGATTCTCAGACCGCCAAGTAACTTTGCTTCTCATAATCCCGGCGTTGATCGGGATTGTCGGAATCGTAGCCAATAGCTGGCACTCCGATAAGACTAGAGAGCGACGGTTGCATGCCGCGATACCGCTCCTGGTTGGGGCATTACTGTATGGTGCCCTGATTCTTGGGCGTAACCATTTAGCCGTTGCGATTTCATTCTTACTTGTCGGCAGTGGGCTCTTCCAGGCGTTCTATCCACTCTTCTGGTCGATGCCGACAATGATGCTGAGTGAATCGGCAGCCGCGGCTAGCTTTGGGCTCATTAATTCAATCGGCCAACTTGGCGGACTTACCGGCCCCTACGTGATCGGTGTGCTCAATGATCGAACCCAATCGCTCACAGCTAGCTTTGGATTCATCGCGTTGGTTTTTGTTGCAGCGGCCAGCCTGATTCTTAGCTTGAGAATCCGCGATCCGATTCAGGTCGCGGAAGTCGCGCCGTCAGCCTGAATCGCTGCTCGATATACCAAGGTAGCCGCGGCGATATCCTCCACGGCCATACCGAGTGACTTAAAGATCGTCGTTTCCTGTGAGCGCACGGGAACTTTGCCTGCGAGCGCTTCGCCCAGTTCCGCGTAAATTTTCGCGCCGGACAGAATCACGTCTCCAGATTCTTTCATTGCGCCTTCACGCGAATCAACAAAGACGACGTTGCTCATAGCTTTGTCATCAAGCTCGCGCCAATCCGGCCGGCATGCACCAACTGCGTTCACATGAGAGCCGGTTTTTAGCCAGTCACCCTTCAATACTGGTATTTTCGAACTGGTAACAGTGACGATCACATCTGCCCCGCGTACCGCATCCTCGGGTGACATTGCGGTCGCGCAAATTTCCTGTGCGAATCGCTTTGCGTGTTCAGGCGTAGGACTCCAGACGCGAATCTCCTCAAATAGCCTAACGAGCCGCAGGGCCTCTACATGGCTGCGCGCTTGTACTCCGCTGCCTAGAATAGCGAGCACTTTGGCATCAGGCGATGCGAGCAATTTCGTCGCCGCGGCAGATACAGCCGCCGTTCTCATCTCGGTAATTAACCGGCCGTCCATTATTGCGAGTGGCGTTCCCGTCTGCGCGTCGACAAGAAAAATCGTGGCCATATGCGTCGGAATTCCGCGCTCCACGTTCGACGGGTAGAAGGTGACGGCTTTCAATCCGAGTCCATCAGGCGTGTGTGCGGGCATCAGGCCCAGGAAGCCGGTCGCCGAGGCGACATCAATCGATATGATCGAGCGTACCGGCTGGGTCACTCTCCCCGCAGAGAAATCTCTCAGCGCTTTCTCCATCGCCGGAATCAACTCCGTCATCGGCAGATGCTCCCGAACTTGTTCTTCGTTGAGGAAAAGCGGCTGATCAGTTTTCATTTGAAGTTCGCAGTTTCAGAGTTTCGTCGCGAGTGCGTAGAGGACATTTGTTTCAACGGCTGAAATATTTTCGTCGCGAATAAAAGCCAGGTTTGCTTGTTTGACCTTTTCTCGCTCCGCTTGGGTTAGCTGTTCGATTGTTCCGCGGTAGCCAGACCCTAGAACAATTGCCCACCAATCCTCAGCCGAACTGATGGGGTGAAGGCGATCTTCGGCATTGATTTGTGGTGATGCGACTCCGGCTTCATTGAGAATCTTTTTCAGGCTTGCGGGATTGTCGATTCGATCCCATGGATTGAAACCTTTGTACAGATCAGGCCGTACATCCTTGATCGAGTCCCAAAATGCGCCATTCGCAGGCTCGCAGAAATTCTGTCCCCATGTGGTCACAACCAGTTTGCCGCCTGATCGAATGCGACTCCAGAGTTCGCTCACAGCCTTTGCCATATCGGGGACAAAGAAAATTCCGAATACGCAAACGACGGCATCAAAACTCGCAACGGGAAAACGCATCGAGAGCATATCGCCAACTTCAAATTCGATATTGCCAAGACGCCGTCGAGCTGCCTTCGCCCGCGCCGATTCCAAAAGCTGGTTTGCAAGATCAACTCCTATGACATGTCCCGTCGGTCCGACTGCCTCCGCAGCGGGCAGCGCCGAAGCTCCAGCGCCGCAACAAACATCCAGCACTTGCAAACCACTCGGGAGCGAAGCTAGTTCGATCGTTCGACGTCCGAAATAATCCCAAAAGCCCAGTGCTGATGTATCGTAGAAATCTGCCGCCGCGTTGTAGGTAAACGCAGCACGAGCTTGCGGATTGTCGGGGATCTTTGCTTTCATCTTAAATTGGTGCCGTATTCGATTGAAGACTCATGGCTGAGAAACTGCAAACACGGTGTGTGATCGCCGGGGGTGGACCAGCGGGCATCATGGCTGGCTACCTGCTCGCGCGTGCGGGTGTGCCCGTGATCGTTTTGGAAAAACATGCCGATTTCTTTCGCGATTTTCGCGGTGACACTATTCATCCGTCCACACTCGAGTTGATGTACGAGCTTGGATTGCTCGACGAATTTCTCAAGCAGCCGCATCAGGAAGTCCGAGAACTACGCGCCGTCGTCAATGGCCAGGCCGTGCCCATTGGTGACTTCACGAAGCTACCAACGCACTGCAAATTCATCGCTTTTATGCCGCAGTGGGATTTTCTTAATTTCCTTTCTGGGCATGCCAAAGAATTCCCGAGTTTCCAATTGCTGATGCAGCACGAAGTGGTTGATTTGACGTTCGATCAGCAGCGGGTGACCGGCGTTCGCGCGAAAACTCCACATGGCGAATTAGAAATTCGCGCCGACCTGATCATCGGCGCCGATGGACGGCATTCGATCATTCAGACGCGTGCCGGGCTGGAGCGACAAGAGTTCGGCGTAGCGATTGACGTACTCTGGATGCGGATCTCAAAGAAGGAGAACGATCCAAAGCAAACACTCGGTTTCTTTCAACAAGGCAAATTAGTCGTGTTGCTCGACCGTGGTGATTACTGGCAGTGCGGTTTTGTAATTCCCAAGAGCGGCTTCGATGCGATCAAAGCACGAGGTCTACAGCAACTTCAAAAAGACATCGTCAGCTTTGCCGGATTCCTGCACGACCGGGTCGCAGAGCTCGACGATTGGTCAAAAATCAAATTGCTGACGGTGCAGATCAATCGTCTGCGCAATTGGTGCCGCGATGGACTGCTTTGCATCGGCGATTCTGCTCATGCGATGTCACCGGCGGGCGGTGTGGGCATCAATCTCGCCATTCAAGATGCCGTGGCGACCGCCAACTTGCTCTCAGAAAAATTGCGAACCGGTCCGCTTTCCGTGGACGATCTGCGCAAAGTCCAGGCGCGGCGCGAATGGCCGACGCGCCTCATTCAGGCAATGCAGGTTTTCGTTCATCGTCACGTGGTTACTGGTCAAACTTCACGCCGCAAAAAATCACTGCCATTCGTGGTTCGCCTGCTAAAATGGTTTCCTGTTCTGCGACAACTTCCCGCTCGGTTCATCGGAATCGGACCGCGTCCGGAGCATTACTGTAGCCGAGGGCGTTGACCTCGGTTGCTCCGGAGCAAACCTGTTCTCTTGCCGGGGTCAGCGACCCCGGCTACAACTCCGCATTTCACCGACGATGAAAAAATCGTCTTCAGTCGTTGTATCGGCAGATATTTTCGGCGTGGCAGGACTGATCCTGGGAATCGCTTACATGCTTGCCGGTCGTGACCTTTGGGCCAGTATTTTCGCTCAGGGATTCATTGACACGTTCGGAATTATCGACGCCTTTTTCGGATGGTCGAACTAGTTGGATCACTCAACCTGAATACGATCCGCTCAGCGCACGGACGGATTCGCCCATACATTCATCGAACGCCCGTGCTGACGAATTCGTGGCTGAATGACGCGAGCGGGGCATCCTTGTTTTTTAAGTGCGAAAATTTCCAGAAGGTCGGTGCTTTCAAGGCACGAGGTGCAACTAATGCCGTTTTTGCGCTTGATGATGAAATCGCGCGACGCGGTGTCGCGACGCATTCTTCGGGTAACCATGGTGCTGCGGTAGCGCGAGCCGCAAAGTTGCGGGACATACCGGCGTATATCGTGATGCCGTCGAATTCGGCGAAGGTGAAGATCCGCGCAGTCCAGGGCTATGGCGCACACGTAGTCTTTTGCGAACCAACTGAGCAGTCGCGGGAAATCGAGTGTGCTGAAGTGATCAAAAAGACCGGCGCAACGTTGATTCACTCATTTGAGAACGAGCACGTGATAGCGGGGCAGGGGACAGCAGCAATGGAGCTGCTGGAAGATATTCCTAATCTTGACGTGATCATGTGCCCGGTTGGCGGCGGTGGTTTGTTATCCGGCACAGCGATGGCCGCGAAATCGATGCGACCACAGATAAAAGTTATCGCGGTCGAGCCTGAGAATGCGGATGACGCGGCGCAGTCGTTTCGTGCAGGGCGACGGCTTGTGACTGAGAAAAAGTTCACCATCGCCGATGGCCTTCGCACAAACGTCGGCGAACCAAACTTTGCGATTATTCAGCAATACGTGGATGACATCGTGACTGTAAGCGAAGAAGCAATCGTTTCGGCGATGCGCACGATTTGGGAGACGATGAAGATTGTCGTCGAGCCGTCAGCGGCAGTTCCGTACGCGGCGATTCAAGAATCAAAAATCGATGTCCGCGGCAATGGCATAGGTATCATTCTCACGGGTGGCAACATCGACTTGGATGCGTTGCCCTGGAACTGTAGCCTAGATCGGTGATGTAGAGGCAGCCATGCCGGCTGCATGGTGTCGATAGATTGAGGCGAAGCGCCTATTTCAGAGCGAACCAGCATAAGCAAAAACAAGAAAGGGGATGATGCATTACTTCTTGTTTTTCATTGCCACCGTCGTGGCGGGAACAATCAACGCATTGGCCGGTGGCGGTGGGCTGATCACGTTCCCCTTGCTAATGCTTGTCGTAACGCCAGTGACCGCGGACGCCACAAGCGCGGTCGCTCTCTTCTTTGCGTATCCAACGGCAGTGTGGCGTACGCGGAGCCAGTTGGAAGGTGTTTTCGGTCGCGGGTGGTTATGGCTGCTTCTGATTCCAAGTGTGCTTGGTGGTTTGGCCGGAGCTGTGCTGCTCAGCCGGACGGATAATCGCAACTTTGTTCAGTTAGTACCGTGGTTGGTGTCAGTCGCCACTGTTATCATTGTGTTGCGGCCGATCCTGGTTCGACGAGACGAAAGCGGCAGCGTGCATCCGGATATCACGTTGGCGTTGTGGCCTGTGGCAATTGCGGGCATTTTTCTGGTGGGATTGTACGGTGGCTATTTCGGCTCCGGGATTGGCATCCTCATGATCGGCGCGCTGAGCTTTATTTCGCGGGGAGATATTCGGCATGTTGTCGCGCTCAAGAACTTCCTGACGCTTTTCATGCGAGGAGCAGCGAACCGGATCTCCCTGGTGCTCGTGTTCGAAGGGAATGTGAACTGGACTTACGGGGTTCCGATGGCGATCGGTGGTCTAATTGGCGGCTATCTCGGGGGAATGATTTCGCATCATGCCAACCGCATAGTTATTCGCTCCACCGTCATCACAATTGGTTTCCTCGCATCAGTTTACTACTTCTGGAAACTGTA
>Ga0126381_100001401_pt1 | contig 26004 bp, 30 predicted proteins | sample PanSoiMetPlot_28_FD_96465 | JGI IMG/M metagenome (GOLD analysis project Ga0126381, IMG submission 96465) | Tropical forest soil microbial communities from Panama - MetaG Plot_28 | ecosystem: Environmental > Terrestrial > Soil > Tropical forest > Bulk soil | place: Panama | collected 2016-02-17
CATTCTACGAGCACCGTCCTTACCGAACTGCGACAGCTGAGACACGCGTGCTGGAAGACAAAACTCTCATAGGCGCCATGGTCGAGATCGACGCGAATGTTGAGGCCTTTCACGTCATCGACGTCTCCGGTTGGGATTGCCGAGCCGCAGAGGTCGCAAAAGTAGGATGTGATTTTCATGGCTAAACGCGCTTTTCATATTTTTCGGTAGCGACGATATACAAAAGGAGCCCAAGCAAGAACAGCGTGGCCACTACCAAAACGTAGCGTAACAGGTTCATTCATCCTCCTTGATAGCCGTTGCCTTTCAATGTCTCATTCCATTTTCGCCAACAAGGTCTTCGCTTCGGCCTGCGACAGCCGTTGCCCAATCATCCCCGGCAGCAGTAGGGTGATGAGATGAAATACGATGATCACTGCATTAACCTGGGCAGGTTGTGGGGCAATCTACAAAGTCTGGAAGTCGACTTACGCTTATTTCTGACCCAGGCCAATCCTTCAAAAAACTACATAACTAGTCAGGACACTTTCGGCACGCTCGTCGGGGAGTACAATAGGCAACTCTCGAAGGATGAACGATCACTTTATTTCGCTGATGCGAGTGTCATTGATATCCGCAGCGCTCTGGCTCATGGACTGGTAATTGGTGGTAGAAGAACGCGCTTCCCACTAACCCTGCTGCATAAGGGCCAGCAAGCCGAGATGACCGTGGAGTGGTTCGACAACCGGCGAACACTTGTGCGGACACAAGAAGAAAGAATATTAGCTTGTGGCAAAAGTCGATGGCCCCAATTGGCTTGGTGGGGACAATGACGTCACCGTCGCCCGATCATCGCCTGCGGCACTTGCCACTTGCGATCAAGTTCGTGGGCTTCGGTGAGCCATGTCTTAAATCATTCACTGGTCGCTAGTGGGGTATCAATTCGAGCAACAGCCGCAAAGCCTGCGCAACGCCAATCAGGCCGAAACCGACAGCTATTGTTTGGATCGTCGGTATGTAATCCCTCATCAGGCGGCGTTCAGCGACCCTTTCCTTGGTCAGAATGTAAAGACCCCAGACCCCAAAGGCGATCATCGCGACGCCGCCGAGGGCGATCACATAAGCGAGGATAGTAGTCCTCATGGCTAAGTCCTCCCATTTGCCCCCATTTGATTGTTGTGGCGGTAACAGAGCCAGTAGAGGGGCATCGTCCGCATATGCCACTTCGATTAAGGTATAATTCCATGAGCCTTCGCATAAGCCATTGCTAACTGCGCAATGCCGCTGGCGACTGATTGCGACGTTACGCCAGATATGAAGTTGCCAAGCCTCTTCAGACCCCGATACACCTTGCCTTTATCTGTCTCGGGCGCTTTAAGCTTTTCAATAATGTCGTCTGCCTGATCTAGAACCTCTAATCGGTCATCATCAGACAGTCTCTTGATCTCTTCGGAATTTATTATCTGCTGGAGCTTTCGAGCTATCTCCTTAATGTCGTCCTTCCCAGATTGATTGATTTGTATGACGGAATTATCGATCTTTGAATTGAAGATGTTGATCGTGTTCTGGGTTGTTCCACTCATATCTTCTCCCCCGATATTCCATTCAAAGTCCTCAAGTTTGCGTTTAATGATTTTGTCGAGTGCTGGTCCAAGCTCGTTCCTTAGTTGCACCCTGCTTGAATTTCCTGGAAGCGCTCCCTGCATTCGAATTTGATGATCCATCCTGGCGATGATGTCTCGCTTGAGCTTATTTGCAGCCTCACGAAGCTCATCTGCATACTGCGGAGCCGACGAGCCAGCTAACTTACGAATGAAGTTGGTACAGTGGTCCATATATTCTGCGAAACCATTTTTGTTATCCTCGCTAATGGCTTGATAAGCCATGCTGCTGTCCAAGATACCACGCTGGGCGAAGGTTCCTTTTGTTTGATTTTCTGCTTTAGCAATGCTCACCAGCGCTTCACCGCCGTACTCTAACAGGCGCTGTTTGATCTTATCTCTCATAGATTATGTACCAAGTGGTGCTCTCAGCATACCACAACTGCCTGGGCTCTTAAGTATGGCTGATTGAATTCTCGCAGAATTTGCGAAGGGGTACGCGCGCGCGTCAATTCAATGAGTTTGAGCCCCCCGCCCCGTGGGCCTCAGTCTGGTAGACGGGGCAAGCCTGCGGCTGTTAGCTCCCCGGCGTCGTCACCCTTCAGCGAGGCGTCTTAGTCGCGCAATTTGTACCGCCTCCAAGGCCGACACCAAATTCCGGATTGCGCCTCTAGCTTGTTCGATCTTCTCTTGTTGTGTAGCTGCCGGATCAGTTTCAAGCGCGTGCACTAGATCAGAGAGTGTAATTACGACTGCGTGGCGCGCATCATTAAGGGGCTTATCGCTCGGCAATGTTGTCATCGCCAGCGCCGCAATGTATTTGGCTTGCCGTAGCACCCTGATCGTTTCCTTGCTGTTTGGATTAGTCGATAGAACGGCCCTCGCCGCCTGTGTGGCCTTTAGCTCTTCATTGCAGCCGATCGTCAACTTAAGTGACCGCCTGCTTTGGCTGCTAGGGCCAGTAGAGCCTTCATGCTATTCGCCAAGCAAATGTATAGGGCAAGGAAACACAGGTAAGGCGACTTCTTCTGTCTTTTCCGCTTCCGCACACATTCGTCAAACTGGTCAATGCAGGAAAACTCTCGATTACGTTGGATGTGCTTCTCTCGTACAACATCACTCACTTCCTTTATGTATTTGCTTATTTCCTGTCGATGGCGTCTGCGCTCAACGGGAGTTTTGTCGCTCATTGTTTCTGGCGCAAGGTGGCCCGCAATCCATCGGAAGTGACCGCTGAGTTGCTCTTCGCCTCGCATAGGGAGCTGCTCAGCCACTTCATAGCCGACGCGGCGAGCTTCCTTTTCTTGCGCACGTATCTCTTCTTCGTCGTCGTTCCGAGCCATCTGCTAAGCCCCTTGCAGTTACCGAGACCCCATCATCGAACGTACAACAGAAGCTGCCTCATCATAGAACCTCAGAATTTCTTGTGCCTTTGCGACTGCAATGTTACTCGAGGAGCAGTAGCCAGCCGTTGAATTGATCCTTTGCCGACTAATGTCTATGTGCTCGAGAAAAACAGTCGCGTACTCGTTTAGAAACTCAAGTACCGTTTGCTCGTCCGACTTGTCTTTCATCGATAAAGCTAATAGCGCCATCGAACGCAACCAATCTATCTGCACCGAGACCATCTCAACGTGATGATGAAGCTCATTCAAACATTCCCATGCCTTTCCGGTTGGAGGGCTGCCCTTTTGAGCGCTGGACAAATCTTGTTCGAGCTGAAGAGATTTCTTCGCCAGATTGTCTATGCGCGTAGCGTCGCTTTCATCTAGAGCATTTGCGCTAGCGGTTAGAAGGCAAATGACAAGGCAAGCTGAGAGCCAACGGTTCATGTGCCCTACCTCTTGAGGGCAGCGTAACGCAGCCTGAAACAAAGAGCCAACGAATGATCTCACGCAGAATTTGGTGGCCAGATCGACGTGCCTACCAGTCGATGAATTTCATGTAGTCGGGCGCACCTTTGAATTCGTGGCGCTGTAGAAACAAGCCAATAGCTGCCCATGCGAGAACAGCGAGGCCGGTAGCGATCCAAGTGCCAACGGCACCAACCATCCCTCGATAAGCAATCCAGCCAACGAAGATCGACACTGCACCTATCGTGGCCCAGAGCAGCCGAACCACTTTGCGCTCAAGCCAGGCGATGCGTTCCCCTAACTCATGAAAGCGTTCGTCGCTCTCAAGCCAAGCAATGCGTCCCTTCAGGTTACGAAGTTCGTCATTCATCAAATCCCTCCACCGCTGCTCGCTTCGTCAAGCTCCGCTGTTAGAATGTAGCAGATAGGGAGGAAGCAATGCACAACGCATTCATCTGGTCGTCGATCATCGCAGGATTTCTGTCGGGTGCACTCTGGCTCTACGCTTCTGGGATTAAGGTTCCAATAAATCTCGTCAGCGGTTTCGGCGGCTCGATCGGTGGCCTTCCAGAGATGTCGAACGGACTTAAGAAACAAACAACCTTGAACGGCTACGCCGCAGTCACGACAGCAATAGCGGCAGCATTGCAAGCGTTCGCTCAAATCTTTCCTTGAATGCTGAAGAAGTCGAAAGCCATACCTAAGAATTTTTCACAAAATTTGCTGATGGCTATTGGCTGGCTGGCTTCGGACAAGTTTGGGCCCCGGGTACCCCCATGCCCATCCATCGCAATGAAGGATTGCGGTGTCCGCCATTGATTGCATGACCGGAAGCAGATACGAACAATCATTTGGAAGCAAATCGAAGCCATGATAGAATAATGCGAGCCTGCCACCAGCGGTGCTATCGGTAGCAGGCTCTAGCCCCAATCATGGAGTGCACGGACCATGACCGAGGCTACCAACAGTCTATCACGCACAACCCACTCGCTGATAACGGCTGTTCGATTTCCACATAAAAATCGAACACTTCCCATTTCGTAATTCCCATAATGCAAGGCCAACTCCGCTATGACAGACACATCGCCAACAGCAATAAACCGAACACTACCTAAGCGATTGCCCAATTCGGCTTATCGAGTAAGGGAATATCTGACGGAGAAGGAGGTTGATCGGCTGATCGAAGCAGCACGTAACCGTGGAAGAAATGGCGCTAGGGATGCAGCGGCGATCCTCCTGGCCTACAGGCATGGCCTCCGGGCTAGTGAACTCTGCGCCTTGAGATGGAGCCAGATTGATCTCAGGAATGGTCGACTGCACGTGAATAGGGCCAAGGGCGGTATCGAGAGTGTTCATCCGTTGCATGGACCTGAGTTGCGTGCGTTGAGGCCACTACAAGGCAGCAGTCCGTATGTATTCGTCACAGAGAGCGGGACGCCGGTAACGCCAGCTTGGTTCCTGCGGATGATCCAACGTACTGGCAAAGCAGCAAAGCTGTCGTTTCCGGTTCATCCGCATATGCTGCGGCATTCAACGGGATATAAGCTCGCTAATGACGGACAGGACACTCGATCACTGGCGCATTATCTCGGGCACCGGAATTTGCAATCAACGGCTCGGTATACAGCGTTAGCGCCGGATCGATTTACTAGGTTCTGGAAGGATTAGCGGTGGGTGAGAACCCCTGGAAGAGGGTCTGAACTCTCCAGGGGCTCTCAAGCCGCAACGGCTGTCCCCCGACAGTTACCGTTGGGCTGTCCAGAAAATACTCTAACTGTTCGCGATTGACCGTGTTGTTGCGGCCACAGGTCCGAAATTATTCGTTGGCTAGATTATGGCTGATAGTGGTCGCGGATATGGCGCAACAATTTCCAAATGCTTGAATTCAACACCTGGGTGATCGTGTTCGTACCAACAATTATGGTGCTGCTAATCATCCTTGCGGCAGTCGTTTATGGAGACGTTTCGCTAGCGGATATTGGAAGGAGTTATGGCGTCAGCCATTCAACAATTTCGAAGCTAGAGTGAGCGAGTGGGAGGCACTTTGGGGTTTCGGTGGTGGTCTCCCACTCGCAACCATCAGCGCTGGGACCTGGCGCGCCAATGGCTGCCCTACAATAGCTCAGTGCGAGCCAAATCAGTCGGTAGCATCGCACAACCATTAGAATTTGGGAGCGGTATCCTTATCTCGATATTGCGAGAACAGCGAGGCGGAGGCACCTGTGATCGCTTGGCTTGGCGGGTGGTGCCTCCGCCTCTGACCATCAGCACCGCTTTCCCTAGTGCCGATGGCTTGCCCGTAGAATAGCGCACGTCGAACCAGCGAACCAAGCCAATTATATCCCGGTAGTGGGCTACTTTTGATTGTCGCATGCTGCTCTATTCGTCTTTTTCTTTGCTCAATCCTGACAGGACATAGCCAATAAATGCTCCCGTGAGAGCGCCGATGGCGCTTGGTTCTAGAATCCGCTCCAATCCTAAGATCAATACGAGAATGGCTACGATGGGAACTCCAATAAACTGGATCGATCTTATTCCCAGACCCATTCCCCGCCGAATCCGATGTGTAATAGTCGCGATTACCGCCACGGGAATTGTGGCTATCGCAATGATTTCGATCCAAGATTTGGCTTCCATAGATCATCCTTGTGCCGCTTCCCTAAGCTTCGAGCACATCAACGATATCACCAATTTCCCAAAATGCGCTGCGCGCCGTCCCGTTTCCAGCGGATCTGAACTTTGCCTTAATCAAAGGAGCCCACTACCATATCCTGCGGAACCTGCGATCTGGGAGCCTCGGTAGTGGCGGCTTGTCGTCGGTCTGGCCGCCGTTAGCCGGTGACTTCACATCAATCATTTTCGACCGTTCGATAGCCCTATCCAATTGCGCGGCGAAATCATTGTCGGAGATCACGGCTGTTACCGCCAATTTCGGTGTCTCGAACGGCAGTGCCGCGATCATTGCCCTGATCCTGGTCTGTAGGGGCAAGCTCGGATTTCTGTATACGGCCTGTAATCCTTCGAGCGACATTGCATTGGAGTTCAACTTCAGCGGATCATCGTCTTCGATACTCCGCGGGCTGATCTTTACGAAGTCTGGCGTCCAATCATCGTTCATCATCGTTTGTTCCTTTCTCGTTCTGATCCGCTTGATCCTCTTGATCCTCTTGATCCGCTTAAGTGGTAGGACCCTATTGTATTACTCAGCTAATAGATAAAGAGGGGCGACCTAAGCTAAGCGGATCAAGCGGTTTAAGCGGTTCAAGCGGATCACACTCATGTTCACTCCAAGGCCCCGCGATTACAGCCGACGCAAGAAGCCACGCTTAACCGCATCAGCCACCACTCCTGCCCCCACCTTCATCTCTGTTTCAGCCACCACTTTTTTCTTCTCTGGCTCGGGTTCGCCCCTAAGTTCGGCTCGGGTCTTCAACCGAATGCCAAGATAAACCCGATCTTCGCCATGTTCCCTGAACGTCTTTAGCTCGGCTAGCTCTTCAATCTTGTTCTTCAACTCTTTGCTGAGATGGCTTGGTGTTGTGATCCGCTTCAGCAACTCCACCTGACCATTGTCCTCGCACCAACTCCGAAACACGTTAAACAAAACGATAGGCCGAACCTCACCACCTACGCCAAGCACGCATCGATCATCGATAAAGGCTCGAATTGGGTTGCTGCTTCGAGCGACTTCCTTCCCTAACTCAATTCCACTCTTCGGCTGAATAAATCGTCCTCGCTGACAGAGCCGACGATAGCCCCCAAGGCACCTGTTAGCTATTCCGGGTAGCTCCGCCGCTAACTTGTCTCGCATCGTCACATCCATTCGATCGGCGAAGCTGACATTGAAAGCAATCATGATGAACCTCGACACCAATATCGGGTCATTCAAGTTTGGTATCCTATTCGAGATCAGAAACAGCTTTATCGGCAACGCACCTTGCCACGGCACAGACTGCCATTTCCGGCCAATGGTCACATTGTCTGCGCCAGTGATCTTAAGCACCCATTCCTTTGATACGTGATCAATGCCACCTGGATCATAATTCTGGCCGTACCATTTTCCTTCCTTAAATCGGACATCAGGGAACACTCCGGCCTTCTTGCCGATCAACACTTCACTGGAATACTCGGCTCTGAACCAAGTATGGAAACTCAACGAGGCATAAGCACCTGACCCACACAGCCGCTCCAAAATGAATGCAAGTGTTCCTTTTCCCTCCCTGCCCTTCTTTCCAATCCACAGAAATCCTTTTTGAAATCTGATATCGGTGGTCATTCCAAGGCCAAGTTGTTCCTCGATACACTCGCGAGTTTCAGCATCCCCAGCAAAGACCTCGCCTAGCCATCGTTCCCACAACGGACACCTTGCTCCGGGGTCATAATCAAAACCTAGCTCGTGGTGTATCCACAGCTTTGGGGTCGGCTTCACTATTTCGCCACTGTCGATGTCAACTACACCGTTCCGAAACACCAACATGTTTCCTGCTGGCCTACCATCGAGCCAACATGGCGGATCAAATGGAATTGCAACCAGCGCCTTCAAGCCCTTAATCAAGTCCCCAACATTACTGGGAGTAGGCAGAAACCTTCCTTGGCTCTGACTAGACCTTGCATCGTCCAAGAAGGTCCACACATCTTTTTCAATGTCATCCATTTTCTTCTTCGCATAGCATCGACCATTCCATTCCCAGAAATTCCCGTCATACCAATAAACCGCAAGCACACCTTCCCTATAACAGTGCCGCCACATAAATACCTTGGCGTTATCGTATGGCGCGTTCTTCGCCGCCACTTCCGCCCCGATCCTAGGCTCAGCTTTAGCTTTAGCCTCTGGCTCTTCCTTCGGCTCTGCCGCCGACCGTTCCGCAAACAGCTTCTTTGCTGCGCCAACGCCTCTGGTCCACAGCCTTGCTCAATCCAGTCCCAAGCTTCCCGCTGCTGCGTTGCGTCGGCTTCGTTCTCGATTAACCTACGGACTAAACCCTCTACCTCGGGTAACCACCACTTCACTTGCTTTGCGTGCATTTCAATCTCCAATCCCTCAGAAATCAAAAGGGCCCCCGAAATCAGGAGCCCTCCCCGCTTCAACAAAACTTCCGCTGAGGTTTCATGTTTCCCTCTTGATCTTTATGTCCTCACATCCAGGTCTAGAGTTCGGATCGAAGGGGCTAACCCTCACCACCGCATCCCCAACAACCTTACCATCGGCGCAAACCAATATCGGCCGCTTGGGCTTGCGCCGACCGTGGGCCCACACTTCAAGCTTGCGGTGGAACTGAGCCCGTTCCTCAGGGCTCATCTTCCTTTCCTGATTAGGTTTCATCTTACGCCTCCATGCACACTAATCCTGGTCTACTCTACCCATGACCATCTCCATCTAACTGCTTAGCTACCAACGCAGCGTATCCGGCTATATCCACCCAATGATCCACATGATTTGGATCGCCACTAAGTATCCTCCCGACCTTGGCAGCGATCATCTCAAGCGCCTCCCGTTGTCCAACCGACAATCGCTTCCAGCCTTCCTCCTGTCGCCACACACCTTTCATCGCCTGCGCTATTCTGGCGTTCGCCATCCAATCTCCGTGCGTCTTCTGGCGCTCAGCCAATACTTCATCAATGCCGTCATTGCTCATTTAACCGAGTTAGTCCCGCCAACCATCGCCGCTATCATGCGGTCCACAAGTTCGATTTCCTTGGTTCGATCCTCGGCGCTGGGGTTCTATCCAACCGCTGCCGCGTACTTTCTCCTCTTGCTGATCTTTGATCGAGCTCAATCGCTGCGGCCGTCGCCAATTGAGGTTGGCGTGACCTGCACCTGTCTGGAATATCCAGCACTCGGTCCCTAATCGGCCTGGCACTATCTCGATCTGCGACAGAAGTCGTTGGCGCAGCTCTTCCACTTACGCTCTCCTCGGACCTTGGCCTCATGGCTTCCCACCCCATCCACTCTGATACAAGCAGAACTCAAAGTGTCCGCTGCCGTCGTCATACTTAATGTCGATCAGCGCATGCAACTTGCCTTCCGGATCAACGCTTGGCTCTACGAACGGCACAATAGTCGCAGTCTTCCCATTCGCTAACGTGATCTTCGTGCCGAACGGAATACGATGGAACAACTCCTGCAACGCTTCCATCGCATTGGCGTTGATCTTTGCGTCGGTGTCTTCGTAAGCCTTCTTCAGTGTCGCCGGTTTCATCTTAGTCTCCATTGTTGCTTAGCTATTGCGTAGTTTGGTGTTTCCATCATCCAGTCCTCCACCATTGTACGTTGCTACGCGAATCAATCAGACAAAAATATATGTGGCTCACGCCCGCCTCCTAACGCCGTCCCCATCCACCATCCCGACCTGTTGGCGTTGCTTCAGCCTGAACGCAGCGACGGCCCGCTTGCGTTCCGCCGCGAAATATCTGTCCAAGCATTCTCGACAACAAAATCTCGCGTCGATACGTATCGGTGCGAACTCCCGATGACACCAACTGCATTCAATTACTGGCGGTAACCGTCGCATAAAGGCTCTCTATAGTTGACACTGTTGACGCTAAAACATCATGACACCGATGCCCATGGTACCATTATACCATGTAACGGTATCAATGTCAAGCACAAAATAAAACTTTGTTTACACCAAACCCACGCAATACCCCCTTATCAAAACCCACGCCATACCTACCGCAAAGCATACCTATCTGCGCAACCGAGATACCTATCCGCTCCGCGCAAATGGCGAAAGGCGACCGTCGAGATCGCCTCCGCCACATTTACGATGTCAAACAGCACCCAATCCCAATCCGAGATTGGTCAACTTTACGCTGCCTGCAATCGCCGAATAACGTCAGCAACGGCAGCCTCGGCATTCCCAGCTTCTTGGTTCTCAGCTTTTTGAGCTTGTCGATCAGAGCATCCACAAGCTTATCGATGCCGTCTGACAGGTCTTCCAGAGTTTCTCCTTTTGCTGTCGCTTCCTTTGCCGCCTCCTTAAAGGCAGTTGGTGTCTTCTTAACAAGCTCGGCTTGCTTCTCTTTGGGAAGCTTGGCGACGGCCTCAGCGAGAGATGCGGCAACCTGACCTTTCTCAATCATTTGAGCAAGCTCAGGAACGCCGTCGCTCAGCACTTTCCTGCATCGATTTGCTGTTGCTTCGCTGGCGGTCGAGAGTTTTGAGGCTCTCTCAATTGAGAGGCCCTCCTTGGTGTGTTGGTTGGCACCGACTTTCAGCGAAGCTAGCTTTGCCGCCACCATCGCCCGCTGACTTTCATTTAGGTGGCGACGGTGAAGATTAGCGCTTAAGACGAAGCCAACCGGATCATCACCCTCATACTGTTTGACGCCTACGAGAATGCCAAGCTGCTTGCAGGCGTTGTAGCGGTTGCGCCCATCTAGGATTTTGCCTTCGTGGATGATGATGGGCTCTTGCTGCTTTCTGATCTTGATATCCTCCTTGAGGCGTTTGAATTCGTCACCCACCATCAACGGAAAGACGTTGGCAATGGGATGGAATTCATACTCCTGCTGCTTAGGTGGCTCCTGCTTGCGCTGGAGTGCATCACCCCTGGTTTCGAGAGTGCTCATCGCGCCCTCCCATCAACCATTGCCTGAAGTGCAGCTTCACATTCAGTCTGGAGCCACCGGCTTGATCCGCCGATCTTCACAGGTCGAGGGAGTAGACCTTGCCTTATCTTTCGATAAAGCGTGGCCGGGTTGATGCCGCCGAAGAAGCGGCAGACCTCTTTTCGATTTAGCAAGTTCATGGGATTTGCCTCTGTTTGCCGCTCGACACCACGCCGAGCGAGAGGCTTCCCATCATTCACACGGCGAGCCGGAGATCACGACAATTAAATCGCGGAATTAAATAGTCCCAGCCCCATCAAGGACTTAGCGGGGTTTGGATTTAGTGCGTTTCGCCGTCACAGCTTGCCGCACACTGCCCTCGCCCTTACCGGTCACCGAACCGAGTATCTCGAATAGTTCGTCACTACCGACTTCATAGTGTTTCAGAAAATCCTCGTAGGTGTCGGCGGCAAACTGATCTCTGGCGGCGGCCTCTGGGTCCGGACGACGACCGCGACCTTTCTTAACCCTCAATTGACCGGTGGCGATCATGCGGGCCAACAAGCCAACAACGGGCGCACGTAGCATTCCTTCCTTCCGGATCATCCACAGGAGCGGTCGGAAGTCACCTGCTCGCATCCATTCCATGACCACTTTGTTCTTGGCTTCATGCGCAGTCATTCCGGTTTCAACAGCGATGCTGTTGAGCTCGTATTCCCAAGGCTCCAAGCCAAGTTGGGTCCAAATCTTTCTTTTCATGCCCGCCTCCCAGCCATCGACACAACCTCACCAGCGCCGCCAGAAATAATTCCTTGTAGCCGATTAGCCCACAACTCCAGTGCGGCCCTTTTCTCTCGCTCGTATTCGTACTGCACATAAACCCCAAGTGTAATTCCGGCCTTAGTTGTCGTTCGATGATTTGCTATGTGACCCAACACAATCGGAGCGATGCCTAGCTCTGCCATCTTGGTCAGAGCGGTGCGGCGCAAATCATGGGCTGTCCATCGGTTCCCAGACTGGAGTTGATCCCGAATAACATCGCCAACATGACTAGGGCCTACGCCCCATATTCCGCCATTCCCATTGGCTTCATTGATGAGGGTCAGAGCCAGGTGCGACAGCGGAACTGAGTGCGGATAGCTGTTCTTTGTTCGTGCGCCGGGTATATTCCAAACCCTGCGATCCAAATCCAACTCGCTCCGCTGAAGGCCAGTTACCTCGCCTAACCGCTGTCCAGTGACCAGACAGAATTTGATGACTAGCGCAACGCCGGTCGCATGTAGATTAGCCAACTCAAGCCATAACCACCTGATTTCATCGTCTGACAATACCCGGTCCCTAGGCTTGGATACCGGTGGTCCTTTCATTCCATCAATCGGATTGTGATCGAGGTCGCCCCGAGAGACAGCCCACCGTATCATCGCTCGCAAATCCTCAAACACTCTGCGAGCGGCTATCGGTGCGTCGGACTTGCCGTCGATGACACTGGTCACTTCCCGGCGGTGAAGTTCACGGATTGGTATGTGGCCGATAACCGGTAGGGCATCCTTGCGTAATCGGCGTTCAATTTCGCCAGCGGTCCTGAGGCCGCCGATGCTCTTTATATACGTGTCGGCCAGGGCGGCGACTGTTCCGGCGGTTCGGCCTGCTTTTGTTTCGATGGCTAGCGTCCGAGCGGCGGCAAGGGACAACGCCGGGTAACGTCCGAGTGTGGTCCTACGCCGTGGAGTGCCATGCAGCAGCGTCCACGCCTTTGTCCCTTGCGCCGTTACCCTCAACGCAAGCCCTGAGATGGTGGCATCGAAATAATCGGTCTGGGCCTCGTCTAGCGCCTTGGCATGGGCACAGAACCTATCGGTCAACTGCACTTTCATGGCGTCATCGCCGGTCCTGGACTGTACCTATCACGCCTGAGGCCGTACCTACAAGGTAAATGTGCATCCGCTTCCCTGCAATCAGCGGTAACGGAAAGAGGCAAGTTGATCCGATGGAATAGAGCTAACTTCGATGACAGACCATCTTAGGTGATTGCATCGAATTGCAGGCTATTGCGTGGGATGACTGGTCCTAAACCAGTACAGGTGTATCGGGTGCAGTCCTGGTAAACACCCCGACACTCGAACGATGGCAACCGGTTCAGACGACGACAGTCGCGATAGCGCGCGCGACAGGTGTTTATGCATTGCTGTTTAGCCGTCTGAGCGGCCGCGAAGGTAGGAGAGGCAAGATCGGCGTCGCGCGCATTGAGTGTTCCAATACTCAACGACAGAGGCGCTGCGAAAAGGAGGGAGACCACGGCAAACGATCGCTTGCTGCATTTCATGGCTCAATTCCCTTCAGGCCGAAAAAGACGACGGGTTTGGAACACGGAAGTATAGCCTTTCTGCGCGCCGGCCAGAGAGCGGTCTGAGGGCCCGCAATTAAGCTTCGGGCGCCCGCATGTCGTCGTGATGAAATTTAAGGGGCGCAAAGTCGCCCACGAGCATATCTACTGGGATCAGGCCTGTGTGCTCGCTCAGATCGGTCTCCTCGACCCGAGCAAACTGCCCGTCACCGGGGCGCCGCAAGCCGAAGCCCTGGTTGAAAAATCGAGCCGCAAGCGAGCGTGAGTTTGCGTCCGCTTTTGGACGCGGTCGTAACGCCCGCCGGCGGATCACGCATCTTGCGCTCCATGCGCTCTCCTTTACGCTCAGCTACACGGGCTATCCTGAAGTACTTCCTTCAGCCGGCCCATCAGGAAATCCCAAGCATCTCCAAAGGTTGCCCGGCCTGTCTTTAAATTCATCGCGTTGTCACGAAGTCGCCCTACCGATTCCGACCGTCTTTTTCTTGGAGGCAATCCAATGACATTGCGAGCTGTCCTGCTCGGAGCCACTGCACTCGTCACTATGTCGGTCTCCACGTCCACCCTTGCGGAAGGTCCAATCACCAGCCCGCTCAAGGTGACTTCGGTGGAGTTCACGCCGACCCCCGCGCCGGCCAACGAATTTGAGATGGCGCTGCCATACACCCGCTCCAAGGCGGTCGTTACGCTCGCTGACGGCTCCAAGAAGACATTCCCGCTGAGTTACCAGATCCTGCACCGCTCCGGCGATTACGTCGGCGAATGGTACGCCGGTCTGATCGTTGACAAGGGCGGCAAGCCTATCCTGCAGTCGGCCCCTGACGCGAAGGGCAATGCCGCGCGCGGTCCCTTCTACTCGCAAGGGGCCGACGGAACCTCGATGCTGGTCATCCCCAATGCCAAGGTTGACGGTGTTAAGGGCCACACCGTGTTCCTGATCAACCATCTCGAATACGAAACGGAGGCCGATAATATCGATCCCAGGAAGCCGCCGGTGGCGCTCTATGCGGCATTGCCGATGGCGATGAACCTGACCGTGCTCGATCAGGATCCCGCGACCGGAAAGCTTACCCCCGTCAAGCTGTCGAACGTGGATTTCTCCGGCGTCGACGGGCTCTGGATTCCGTGCAACAGCGCCACGACGCCCTGGATGACCCATCTCGGCGGCGAGGAATACGAGCCCGACGCACAAGTTTTCGAGCACGAGCCGCTCGATGCCATGAACCTCTACCTCGGAACGATCGGCAAGACCGCTGCCCAGGGCGGCGCCAATCCCTACCGCTATGGTCATCTGGTCGAAGTTGCGGTTGCCTCCGACGGCAGCGCCAAGGTGACCAAGCACTATGCCACTGGCCGCCTGGCCTTCGAACTCGGCGAGGTCATGCCGGACCAGAAGACGGTCTATATCGGCGACGACGGCGACGACGTGATCCGCGCCATGTTCGTAGCGGACCGTCCGGGTGATCTGTCTGCCGGCACGCTCTACGCCGCGAAATGGATTCAAAAAGACGGCGCAAATTTCGGATCGGCCTCGCTCGAATGGATCAGGCTCGGCCACGCGACCGACGACGAGATCAAGGATCTCGTCGACAAGGGGATCACGTTCAGTGACATCTGGGACGTCGCGACCCCCGACGCCGTCAAGAGCGACGCCGCGAAATATGCCGGCTTCAAGCCGCTCTATGTCTACACCGGCACCGGCGGTAAGACCGAGCTCACCTATTACAGACTGAAGCCCGGGATGGAGAAGGCCGCCGCCTTCCTCGAAACCCGCCGCTATGCCGGCTATCTCGGTGCGACCACCGAGTTTACGAAGATGGAGGGGCAGGCGCACAACGCTGCCGACAAGAAGCTCTACACGGTGATCAGCTACATTCGCACCGCGATGATCGACGGAGAGAACAAGGACCGTCCGCGCGACGACATCAGGCTAAGCGGCGACCCCAAGGACCTCGTTTGCGGAGCGGTCTACGAAAGCTCGATGACCGGCGGCCGCAAGGACACCTCCGGTGATACGATCCTCAGCGGTTGGGTCGCGACCGATATGGTCGCTCTGGTCCATGGTGGGCGGCAGCCGGCCATTTCCGAGATCGGCCGTTACGACAAATGCGCCACCGACATGGTCGCCAATCCCGACAACATTCACTATTCGGAAGCGATGCGTACACTCTTTATCGGCGAAGACTCGGGCAACCATCTCAACAATTTCACCTGGGCCTTCAACATTGACAGCAAGACCGCAGTGCGAATCTTCAGCGCATCCGCGGGTGGAGAGAACACCGGCTTGAAGGTCTACGACAACGTCAACGGCCACGCCTACATCACCGGCAACGTGCAGCATCCGGGCGCGGAGGAGGACCTCAGCGCCTATCGCAAGGATCATCCGGACCTGTTCCTCGGCCTACGCAAACTGATCGATGAACGTGGCATTGTTGGTTATTTCAATGGTTTGCCCGCAATGACCCGTTGACGCGAGATTGCTACCGCCTCTGGCGGATGCAGGTGGCGGGTGCGGGCAGACGGTGCCCTAGTCGATCAATCCTTGAATTGATACTTCGTCTCGCGTTCCCAGTAAGCGGGAAAGCCGACGACGCTTTGCAGCTCCGCAAATGAGATCGCCGGCGGCTGCGGGAGGTTGGACTCCGGGCGCAGCGCCGCAAGTGCTGCCTGCATCGCAGCAATTGCTGAAGACAGCAGCATTACTGGATAGAGTGCAAGCTTGTAGCCGACCTGCTGCAATTTGTGCAGCGGCAGGACAGGCGTTTTACCGCCCGGCACCATATTAGCCATGCACGGTTTTGTCATCGCCCGGCAAAAACGCCGCATCTCATCTTCCGTCTCCGGTGCTTCAAGGAAGATGATATCCGCGCCTTCAGCTTCAAAGTCCTTGCAGCGCGCAAGCGCCTCGTCGAAGCCATGTACGGCACGCGCGTCCGTGCGTGCCATGATCAGGATGTCGGCGTTGGCACGCGCGTCCACTGCAGCGCGAATCTTCATCCGCGCCTCCTGACGCGGGATCACCTGCTTGCCCCGCGTGTGGCCGCATTTCTTCGGGTTGACCTGGTCCTCGATCATCACGCCCGCGGCCCCTGCGCGGGCGTATTCGATCACTGTACGCTGGACGTTGAGCGCGTTGCCGTAGCCAGTATCACCATCGCCGATCAATGGCACCGGCCTTGCGGCAGTACAGCAATTGCGCAGGCTGTCGAGCATTTCGGTAAACGAGATTAGCCCGGTGTCGGGCATCCCCAGGCGCGCGGCTGACACCGCAAAGCCGCTCATGAATGCGATCCTGTAGCCCGCATTGGCGACGAGCTTCGCTGAGAGCGCATCGTAGCAGCCCGGCATAATTTCCAAGTTCGGTTCGGAAAGTAGTTCGCGCAGTTGCTGAGCTGGTGTCGGCAAGTTGCACCTCTCTTTTTTGCGCTATTTCTGGGGCTCGATCCCCGCGGCCCTGATTGCCGCTGCAAACGACTCGAAGTCCTTCTTAAAGATGGCCTCACTCGCCTCTTTCGGTAGGCCGCCTGGTACGATCCCAAGTTTGCTCAACCGGTCGGAAATTTCTGGCGATTTCGCGAAAGCGCTCACCTCGTTTCGAATCGCGGCAATGATCGGCTCCGGGGTCCCGGCCGGCGCAAGGAAACCGTTCCAGGACGAGAACTCGAATCCCGGCAGCGCCTCGGCGACCGAAGGAATGTCCGGGGCTGCCGGAATCCGTTGCGCGGTGGCGACTGCGAGCAGCCGAATGTTGTCATTGTTGGCATGCGGCAACAGTGCGGAGGAGTTGCCGAAATAAAGGTCGGCCTCACCGGAAATGAGATCGGCGACCGCTTGCGGCTCGCTTTTGGCCGGGACCATCACCAGATTGATGCCGGCGCGCGCGAAAAGTAGGACAGGCGCAAGATGACTGATGTTCTGCGTGCCGGCCACGGTGAAATTGAGCTTACCGGGATTGGCCTTCGCGTAGGCAATGAATTCCGGCAAGGTTTTAGCCGGCAGTGCCCGCTTGATGGCTATCATCTGCGTCCCGATGCCCACATTGGTGATCGGTACGAGTTGCTCCATCGGGTCGAAGTTGAGCTTCTGCAATTGGGGCGTCAGCACAATCATCGATGAGGCGGCAAACAGCAGCGTGTATCCATCGGGCGCCGCCGCAGCGACCTGCCCCGTAGCGAGCGCGCCGCCCGCGCTCGGGCGATTTTCGACGACGAAGCTCTGAACGAATTTGGCAGACAAATGTTGCGCCGCAAGCCGTGCCATCATGTCGGTGTTGCCACCCGCGCCGAACGGCACAACAATGGTCACCGGTCTCGCGGGCCAGTCTGCGGCGACAATCCGCTCAGATACCAGGACAATGCCCGCTAGCCCTGAGAGGACAACGAGCAGTCTCAGCGCTCGATGCATATCGTTTCCGTTGACTTCTGCCGAGGCTAAAGGGTTGCGACAGCGAGCTCAAACAAGCCTCGCGCACTTCGAATCGGTTGGCAAGGTCGCTCGCTGTTGGCTAGGAGTTCTCCGAAACACCTGGCGATTGATCCGCGGTGTCCAATTGATATGGAGTCGGGTCCGCGCCGTCCCTGTGTTTGGCGCCACCGCGGGCCGCCACTGAGTCCGTGCCGCTTTTCGAAGCCGCTTGGAGCACCGCTGCATGTCGTCCCCATCGACCAAGACCGCGCGGTACGGCTCCTGGAAATCGCCGATCACGTCGGATCTCATCGTCGCGCAATCCATAACCTTGTCGGATGTGTGCGTCGACGGGGGACACGTCTATTGGCTGGAAGGACGTCCGCAAGAACAGGGCCGATATGTCGTGGTGCGCGCTGGTTCAGACGGCCAACCCACCGATATCACCCCGCCGCCCTACAATGCGCGTAGCCGCGTGCACGAATACGGCGGCGGATCATGGACCGTGCACAACGGGACGGTCTATTTCTCCAATTTCACGGACGGCCGCCTGTACTCGCAGGTGCCAGGCGTGTCCGAGCCGCGCCCGCTTACGCCGGAACCGCCGGCGCGCGGGCGGCAGTGGCACTTCGCGGACGGCGTGGTTGATCAGCGCCGTAATCGTTGGATCGGCGTGCGCGAGGACCACACCGTCGACGGCGAGCCGGTCAATGCCATCGTCGCCGTCGATCTCGGCGACGGGGGTGGGGCGGGACAGGTGCTCGCGAGCGGGCACGATTTTTTTGCTTCGCCGCGGCTCTCGCCGGATGGGCGCTCCCTCGCTTGGCTCGCCTGGGATCATCCCAACATGCCGTGGAACGGCACGCGGCTTTACCTGGGCGAGTTCGCGCAAGATGGCGCAATCAGCGAGCCCGAGCCGATCGCTGGCGGAGCGACGGAATCGATCTTCCAGCCGGAATGGTCGCCCGACGGCGGAGAGATCGCGCTCGTATCGGATCGCTCCGGCTGGTGGAATCTTTATTCACTCGATGTGGCAACGCGCACCGTGCGGGCGCTGGCACCGTTGGCGGCGGAGTTTGGATTGCCGCAATGGTTGCTCGGCATGTCGACTTACGCTTTCGCGGGGCCGAAGCGGATCGTCTGCACCTATTCCCAAAAGGGACTCGGCTGCCTTGCCGTGCTGGATCTGGCGAATGAAACGCTCGCGCCGGTGGCGACGCCGTTCACCGAATTCGGTTCGGTGCACGCTGTGGGCGACCGCGCCGTGTTTCGCGCCGGTGCGCCCGATCATCCCGCGAGCATCGTGGCACTCGATCTCGCGTCCGGCCGGCACTCCGTGCTGAAGAAGGCGACCGACATTCTCGATCGTACCGACCTGCATCTCACCGGCTACCTCACGCGGGTCGAAAGCGTGGAATTCCCGACTACGGGCGGGGAAACCGCCTTCGGCCTGTTCTATCCGCCTCGCAATCCCGACTATGTGCCGCGGGCGGAAGAGCGGCCTCCGCTTCTCGTCAAGTGCCACGGCGGTCCGACGGCTGCCGCCTCGAGCACGCTCAATCTCGGCATTCAATATTGGACGAGCCGCGGCATCGCGGTGCTCGACGTGAACTACCGCGGAAGCACCGGGTTCGGCCGGCCCTACCGCGACCGTCTGGCGCTGAACTGGGGTGTCATCGACGTCGACGATTGCATCGCCGGCGCGCGGTTCCTCGCGGCGCAGGACAGAGTCGACGGCAAGCGATGCGTCATCAGCGGCGGCAGTGCCGGCGGCTACACGACTTTGGCGGCGCTGACCTTCCGCGACTTCTTTCAAGGCGGGAGCAGCTATTACGGCGTGAGCGATATCGCCGCGCTCGCGCGCGACACCCACAAGTTCGAGTCGCGCTATCTCGACTGGCTGATCGGACCATATCCGCAAGAGGAAGCGCGCTACCGCGAGCGCTCGCCGCTCTATCACGCGGATCGGCTCGCCAAGCCCGTGATCTTCTTCCAGGGGGAGGAGGACGCCGTCGTGCCGCCGAACCAGGCGGAAAGCATGGTCGAGGCATTGCGACGCAAGGGCAATCCTGTCGGTTATTTTCTGTTCGCGGGGGAGCAGCATGGGTTCCGAAAGGCCGGCAACATTCAACGCTGCCTCGATGCGGAGCTCGCCTTTTATGCGATCGAGGTCTTCCGGACCGGGCTCACGTTCTGACGCTTGCTCGAACCCCTAGCATCGGCCGCACTGCATGAGCGCCTGACTTGAGGCTCGCCAATCCGTTATGATGCTGGCCGGGCCAGGGGCACCGGATGCAACTTCATCAACTCAGACGGCGCGAGGTGATCACGCTCATTGGCGGCATGGCCGCGTGGCCGATCGCGGCGGGCGCGCAGCAGCCAGAGCGGATGCGGCTGATTGGGGTGCTGATGGGCTATGAGAGTGGTTCGGGGCAGGCTCTGATCGCAACGTTCCGGGACGGACTCCAGAAGCTCGGGTGGACAGAAGGCCGCAACGCCCGGATCGACATTCGCTGGGCAGCACCCACCGATGCGGACTCGATCCGGCGCTTTGCGAAGGAGCTCGTCGCGCTGCAGCCCGACCTCATTGTTTCGAGTACGACACGCAGCACGGCAGCGTTGCTAGAACAAACGCGCACCATCCCCATCATCTTTCCTGCGCTTTCCGATCCGCTCGGCATGGGTTTCGTCGCGAGCTTCTCGCGACCCGGCGGCAATGTCACCGGCTTCAACGTTTCGGAGCCGACGCAGACTGGCAAGTGGGTGGAGCTGCTCAAGGAGATTGCGCCGCCTGTTGCCAGGATCGCGATGCTGTTCAGCCTGACATCAGCACCGTATGCCGAATACTGGCTGAACCCCTTCAAAGCCGCCGCTGCCTCCCTCGCAGTGGAGGCGATCTCAGCACCTGTTCGCGACATGGCGGAACTCGATTCTGTCATTGCCGCACAGGCAAGCCAGCCGAATAGTGGCCTTATCGCCATGCCGGATAGCTTCACGATTAGCTATCGCCGGGAGATCATATCGCTAGCGGATGACTATCGCCTCCCCGCCGTCTATCCGTTCCGTTTCTTCGCTGAAGTCGGCGGCCTACTTTCCTACGGAGTCGATTTGGTCGATAATTATCGACGTGTAGCGACTTATGTCGACCGCGTCCTCAAAGGTGAAAAGCCGAGCGAGCTTCCCGTCCAAGCGCCAGTCAGGTTCGAACTGGTCGTCAACCTCAAGACCGCGAAGGCGCTCGGCATCGAAGTGCCGGCGATGTTGCTCGGTCGCGCCGACGAGGTGATTGAATAGGTGTTCTACATACTTAGATTGCTGCGTCTGCTCACGGCAGGCTGTGGCACAAAGCTGACTTACCGAAACGACTTTGTCCGCTTTTGGAGCAAGCGGACGTCGCTGCAATTTTGCGCTGATGATTTCCCGCGTTATTGAAGCTGATTCTCCAGGAAGGCTAACCACGCTGCGCCGCTAGGCTCGACAATGTCGCATCGGCGGCGGTCAACGCCTGCCACGTCAGCGCCGTCGCGATTCTCAACGCCTCATCGAGCTCTCCCGGGCGCACTTTGTTGCGGGTGTCGGCGGCCGTCAGCACGAGGCGAAGGTTGCTCTCGGGTACGTTGAATCCGGCGATCAGCCGAACGGCGGGAATACTGTGCGCCGCAAAATTGGCGTGATCGGAATTGGCCATGAGCGGTAAGTGCGTCGTGATCGGCAGACCGGCGCGCGCGGCGGTCGCCTTGACCCAGGCATCCAGACGTTCGAAGCCGGACGTGAGCGCGGTCAATCCATGTGCGCCGCCGACGGAATCGAGGTTGATGTTGATGACCATCGACCGCCGCGCGGCCTCGTCCATTTGTTCGAGCCAGATACGCGATCCGGCGAGCGCCCATTCCTCCGCGCTGAACAGGCATATGCGCAAGCCGCGCGGACACTCGGACACGTGCGGCGCGAGCATGCGTGCGAGCGAAAGCGCGACCGCGACGCCGGTGGCGTTGTCCATCGCGCTTTCGCCATGGGGGTGACCGTCGATATGCGCGCTCACCACGACCCAATTGGGGCCTCGGCCCGGCAGGTCGGCAACCAGCATGCGCGTGCGCGCGGGATAATCGTCGATCTCGATGACCATGCGGGCCGCCGGGAGCGTGCCGTCGGGCAAAGCGCGGAATGCCTCCGCCGCTTCGGCGCCGACGCCGAGCGCCGGGATGCCAGCGCCACCGTTGCGTCCACTCGACCCCGAGACGGCGCCGACGCCGGCTTCCGGATACGCGATCAGAAAGCCGACCGCGCCCATCTCCTGCGCCAAGGTGAGCTTGAGGCGGCGGTGCACGTGGCCACTGATGAAAGGATATTCGTGGCGAACCAGGACGATACGGTCGCGGATGCGGTTCGCGTGCCGCTCGAAATCCTCACGCCGGCCCAAGCCGAGATCGAGCACTTCCGCGACCAGACCCGCCGCGGGTGCCGTGCCCAGAAGCGGCATGCATGACAACGTAATACCCGTCGTCGCACTCGTCAGTTGCGCGGTGCGACACCGCCAGCCCGGATATTGCACGGGATCGGCGCGAAACTTTGTACCCGGCACGGCCGCGAGCCGCGATTGCGCGAAGGCCAAGGCCGCTGCTTCGCTGGCCGAACCGGCGACGCGGCCGCCCAGATCGCACAGCGCCTGAAAGTCCGCCCACACCTGCGTGTCGGTGGCGCCTACGGGCGCAGAGAAGAGACGCCCCGCCGATGCGGGCTCGGTCACGGTTCGCTGATCCCGACCGATTTGACGATGTCGGCCCAGCGCGCCGTATCGCTCTCGATCAAGCCTCGGAATTGCTCGGGTGTCACGTGGGAGACCGTGACCCCGAGCGGCTCGAGGCGCGCTGCGAATTCTTGCGAGTCGAGAATGGCTTTGAGCTCTCCCGTCAGACGTGCGGCGATCTCTCCCGGCAGGCCGACTGGAGCGAGCACGCCCCACCAGTGCTCGACCACGAGGTCGATGCCGCTTTCCATGAAGGTCGGGACATTCGTCAGCGTGGGCAGCCGCGTTTTGCTCGCGACCGCGAGCGCGCGAACCCGGTCGAGGACGGAGCTCGTCGTTGCGAGTGTGGTGAAGCCCGACTGCACGTGCCCAGCGACAAGATCGTTCATGGCAGGGCCGGCGCCGCGAAACGGCACATGCACGAGCTTGATGCCGGCCTTGGCCTGAAAAAGTTCTGCGGTGAGGTGAGTGGCGCTGCCGATTCCGCCGGAGGCGATAGTGATTTTTCCCGGCTCGGCTTTTGCGAGCGCGACGAAGTCCCGAACTGTCTGCGCCTTGACGGCAGGATTGACGAAAAAGACCATCGAGGCGGTGCCGATGAGGTCAATCGGCATGAAATCCTGGACTGGATCGTAATGCACCCCCTTCTGGATCGCCGGAACGATGGTGTGCGGCATGTCGGCAAGCAGGAGGGTATAGCCGTCCGCCGCGGACTTGGCAGCGAGCTCGGTGCCAAGGCGGCTGCCGGCACCAGCGCGGTTGTCGATAACGACTTGCTGGCCGAGCGATTTCGACATCCGCTCACCGATGAGGCGAGCGAGCACATCCGAGCTGCCGCCGGCGGCGTAAGGCACGATGAGCGTGATGGGATGATCGGGATAGGGCTCAGCCGCTCCCGCGGAGCCGGCAAGAGCGATGAGAGCGGCGAGAGCGAGCTTTCCCGGCGTTGCCACTCCCCTTGCGAGCAGGAGCGCCATCCATTCCATGATCATTTTCATGACTCAATCAGCATTCGGTGGATGCAGCCTCCAAGGGCGGGTGAGTCGCAATCGATTTAAGATCGATCGTCGGCTTGGCGAGTTTGCCAATATCGGGGTGGGGACGTTGCAGCCCTGGAATATTGGCAAAGGCCTGTTCCATTGCCTCAGCCGCGTCGAGAAGATCCTGATCACCGTGAAAGCGACCCGTGACCTGCAAGCCGAAAGGCATCGCGTGCTCGTCGAGCCCGCAGGGAATGGAAATCGCCGGATTGGTGACGAGGGTGACAAAGTAGGTCAAGGCGAGCCAGTGATAATAGTTGCGCAGCCGCTCCCCTTCGAGCTCCTCGAGGTAGAGCTCGCTCCACGGGAACGGCGTCACTCCCACCGTCGGCGACAACACCAGGTCGTAGTGGCGGAAGGTTGATTGGAAGCGCCGGAAAATTCGCGTCTGCTCGGCGTGCGCCCAGGCCATGTCGGCGAGCGTCATGCGCGCTGCCATTTCGTAGTTGACGCGGACATTGGGGCCGAGCGAGTCAGGGTTTTTGGCGTAGGCGTCGCGATAGCGGTCGACGTAGCTTTGGGCGCGCACGACATCGAAGCAATCATCTGCCTCGCCGAAATCGAATTGGACCTCGTCACACGTGCGGAAAAGTCGCCGCATGGCCGCGATGCGGCTGCGGAAGACACGGCGTATCTCGGCACTCACGGGGGACTGTCCAAAATCTTCGGTGAGAGCGACGTGCAGCCGACCGAGATCCACCGGCCGCGTGGCCGCGATCGCAGCTGCATCGAGCGGGAACGCCAACGGCTCGCGGTCGTCCATTCCGATCTGCGCCGAGAATAGAAGCCGCAGATCCGCGACGCTGCGGCCCATGGGGCCCAGCACCGAGATCGGCGTCCAGCCGAGCGGCCGGCCATCCATCGGCACAACGCCCGGCGAGGGACGAAAACCTACGACGCCGCAGATCGCGGCTGGGATCCGCAAGGACCCGCCAGTATCGGAGCCGGTGCAAACCGGGAGCATGTCGCAGGCGAGCGCGACCGCCGAGCCGCCCGAGGAGCCGCCGGCATTGAGCCGCGGGTCGAAGGGATTTCCGGTTGCGCCCCACACGGCATTGCGCGTATTGGCGCCCGCGCCAAATTCCGGCACGTTGGTCTTGCAGAGAATGATTGCGCCTGCCTTGCGCACGAGCGCGACCATGGCCGCGTCATGCGCCGGCACATGGTCACGATAGAGCGGCGAGCCGTAGGTGGTCAGCAGCCCGGCGGTCTCATGCAGATCCTTGATGCCGGTCGGCAAGCCGTGCAGCGCCCCGAGTTGCTCGCCCTTGCGAGCGGCTGACTCGGCACTCACCGCAAGCTTGCGCGCGCGTGCAAAATTTCTCGCCGCGATCGCGTTGACCGTCGGATCGAGCGCCTCGATGCGGGCGATCGATGCCTCCACGAGCTCGACTGGAGAGATTTCCTTCGTTCCAATGCGCCGGCGCATTTCGACGGACGACAGCGCCAGTAATTCATCCAATGGCGGCATCCACAGCTCCATCAAATGCGTAGGGGCGGCATCGTTTTGCGCGCGTTACTCCAAGCGCTCCATCAGACCCTGCAACAAGCGCGTGCGCGGCTCGATCGAGGAGAACAGCATGTATTCATCGTTGGTATGCGCGCCGTCGCCATCGACGCCGAGCCCATCCAACGTCGGGATGCCCATCGCGGCCGTGAAATTCCCGTCCGATCCACCACCCACTCGTGGTGAGCTCTGCAGCGTAAAGCCGATCTCCTTGGCGATGGCCGCGGCCTTCTCGAACAGGAGGTTGACGGCGCGATCACGCACGAAAGGCGGCCGCGTGATCTTGCCCGTCACGGTCGTTTCAATATCGGGTTGCGACGATTTCAAGGCCTTGATCCTAGCCTCCACCTCGCCTGCGCTCGCACCGTCGCAGAAACGCAGGTCCACCTCGATAGTGCATTCTTCCGCGACCGTATTGCGCGCGGTGCCGCCCACGATCAACCCGACATTCGTCGTAATCCCGCGCGCAGGATCGTTGAGCCCACTGATCGCAAGCACGATCTCCGCCATGGCGACGATCGCGTTGCGGCCCTTGTCCGGCTCGCCACCGGCATGCGCGGGCCTGCCCCGGGTGCGGATCACGAAGACGCCTATGCCCTTGCGCTCGGTCACGATCTTGCCGCCGGCGCGCGCCGGCTCGGTGACGAGCACGTAACGCTGGCCGCGCGCCTCGCGTTCAATGAGGCTGCGTGAGACCGGGCTGCTCAACTCTTCATCTGGCGTCAACAGGAACGTGATCGGCAATTTCGTGCGCCGCTTCTCCTGCGCAATTCGGCGAAACGCCGCGACTGCGAGGATCAGACCTCCTTTCATGTCGTAAATGCCTGGACCGTAAACCCGGTCGCCCTCGCGACGATACGCAAGCTTGCTGGCGAGCGTACCGACCGGATGTACCGTATCCATGTGGCTGAGCACCAGGATGCCCGGCTCGTGGCGCGTCGGATCACAGCGCACGCGAAGAATGTCGCCGAGCGAATC
>Ga0126381_100001403_pt1 | contig 25979 bp, 17 predicted proteins | sample PanSoiMetPlot_28_FD_96465 | JGI IMG/M metagenome (GOLD analysis project Ga0126381, IMG submission 96465) | Tropical forest soil microbial communities from Panama - MetaG Plot_28 | ecosystem: Environmental > Terrestrial > Soil > Tropical forest > Bulk soil | place: Panama | collected 2016-02-17
AACGAGTCCATCGATCTATGCGACTGCTATCGAGGAAGACAAGTATTTGCAAAACACAAAGATGTATCTTGCGATAACGGCGGAAATCCCCGAAGGCGAGTTGATCGCAAAAGCGCCCAAACTAATTAAGCCCTGCTCGGCGAATCACCTGGAGCATCTTGTACGCAACGCCCTTCCCGGTGTTTCCATGCGCCATCTTCCCGCACCGCCCAATGCTATCCCGGTGAAGCTGAACTATCAGTATTTCAGTCTCAATCAGGACGGGCCGGCATGGGAAGCCATCAAGCGATCCCGCAATTTCGCTGCCTGGGTGCCTTCTGATTTTCCGAACCCGCAACTGGAATTAATTATTGTGATGCCATGAGGCGCACTTCAATCTTCGTCGTGTTGGGAAGCGAGCTTCGTCACCACAGTAAGATCTTCTAGCGTTGTTACGTCGCCCGTGACGGCGTTGGTCGTTATAATCTCGCGGAGCAGACGCCGCATGATTTTTCCGCTTCTGGTTTTTGGGAGTGCGTCGGTAAAGCGAATCTCCTCAGGGCGCGCGAACGGACCAATCTCATGACCCACCCAGTGCCGCAGCTCCTGGCCAAGTGCCGCGTGGTCCCAGTCGCCTTTTTTCAGAGTGACAAATGCGCAAACCGCCTGCCCGGTGACCTCGTGGGGCTTTCCAACCACCGCCGCTTCGGCTACGGCGGGGTGATGAACCAGTGCGGATTCGACTTCCATCGTGCTGAGCCGGTGTCCGCTGACATTCATCACGTCGTCTACACGTCCGAGTACCCAGTAATAGCCATCGTCATCACGTCGCGCTGCGTCGCCGGTGAAATACGACCCTGGGACTCGTGACCAATACTGCTCTTCGAAGCGTTTTGGATCGCCCCAAATCGTTCGAATCATGCTCGGCCACGGCTCGCGAATGATCAGGTACCCTTCGCGATTATTTCCCAGCGCCTGTCCCTTTGCATCGACGATATCGGGAACGATTCCTGGAAGGGGCAAGGTTGCGGAGCCCGGTTTCAATGGCACTGCACCTGGCATCGCCGAAATCATGATGGCTCCGGTCTCGGTTTGCCACCAGGTGTCCACTATCGGGCAACGTTCCTTACCGATCACGCGGTGGTACCACTCCCAGGCTGCCGGATTTATCGGTTCGCCGACCGATCCGAGCAGACGGAGGCTCGACAGATCGTGGGAATTGGGCCAATGTTCCCCTTGCCGCACTAGCGCGCGAATTGCGGTGGGTGATGTATAGAAGGTGGTGACTTTGTATTTCTCTACAATCTGCCAGAAACGGTCAAAGGCGGGAAAATCAGGCGCACCCTCATATATCACGACCGTAGCCCCAGCGGTCAGCGGGCCATAAACAATATAACTGTGCCCTGTCACCCAGCCGATATCGGCAGTGCACCAGTAGATATCGTCCTCGCGTAAATCGAAGACCCATTTCATGGTCATCGCGGTCTGCAAAAGATACCCGGCTGTCGTGTGAAGAATGCCTTTTGGTTTGCCGGTTGTGCCGGATGTGTATAGAACGTAGAGCGGATGCTCGGAATCGAGATCTTGGGCCTCGCATGTTTCCGCTTTGTGCTGCAGCGGTGGGGAATCCGACAATTGCTCATCCTGTTCATGCCACCAGAGGTCGCGCCCGGGTTTCATCAGAACTGCGGAACCGATGCGCTGATATACGATCACGTCCCGAACGTCGGGACACTCCAGCAACGCCTCGTCAACTGCGTCCTTCAGACGGACCTCTTTGCCACGACGCCAGCCTCCATCGGCTGTTATGACGACCCATGCGTTCAGATCTTGAATTCGCGCCTTAAGCGCCTCCGCGGAAAACCCGCCGAACACCACACTATGTGTAATACCCAGGCGAGCGCACGCCAGCATAGCGATCGGGAGTTCCGGAATCATTGGCATGTAAATGACAGCGCGGTCACCCGACTTATACCCACGGCTCTCCAACACGGTTGCAAACCGGCTGACAAGACGGTGCAGTTCTTTGTAAGTGATGATCCGTTGATCTCCGGGTTCTCCTTCCCAAATGATCGCGGGCTTTGTCCTTCGCTCGCCGTGTGCGTGCCGGTCCACGCAGTTGTAACACGCATTGATGCGGCCCCCGGTAAACCACTTTGCAAACGGCGGATCCCATTCAAGGCCCTTCGAGAATGGCCGGAACCAGGAAAGCTCTTTGAGAGCAAGCTCTGACCAGAACTTCTCAGGATTATCTCTTGCACGTTCGTAAAGTTCGCGATATGCGTCCGGACCGTTTATCGTGGCCCGCGATGCAAATTCTGGATTGGGGGGATATATCTTCGATTCACTCATGCCGGATCGACGTTCCAGCGGTCAGTGTAACGCAGCACCAAGGTGGATACGTTACACCCTGGCGACGTTAGTATGAGAAAAGACATGAACCTCGGTCGGCTTTTGATTTTGGCAGGTCTGGCTCTGGTTGTCTTAGGCGCAGCCGTTCTTCTTCTGAACAGACTCAATCTGCCGTTCGGACGCTTGCCGGGCGACTTGGTCTGGCGGGGCAAGAGCACTACCATCTATTTCCCCTGGGTGACTTGCCTCCTGTTAAGTGTTCTGGGGACGCTTCTTCTCTGGTTGCTCAATCGCCGCTAGTGGATGGAACCGATGTGGTCGAGCGGCCAGAACACGAACACCGCTTTGCCGTAGATGTAGTTCCTCGGGACGAATCCCCACGCACGGCTGTCGTTCGACGATGTGCGGTGATCGCCTAGCACGAAATAGTCGTTTGGCGGTATGACCGTTGGAGGGTATGGCCGGTCATCACGGTAGTCAAGAGGCACGTAGTTTTCTATGAGTTTCTTTCCGTTTACAACAACAATGCCGTCCTCCACAGCGACTGTATCGCCTGGTAACCCGATCACGCGTTTGATGTAGGATTTCGTCGTGTCTTCCGGATACCAGAAAACAACGGTATCTCCGCGCTTGATTTCACCCAGCCCAAATTTGTAGCTGAACTGGTTGATGAAAAGTCTTTCCTGGTCGAACAGGCTCGGCATCATGCTCGTGCCCTCCACCTTCACCGGCCGATAAAGAAAGAGGATCACCAGGAGCGCGATCAAAACAGAAAGCATGAGATCGCGAAACCACGCAAACGCCGCAATGAGAGCTGACGAAGTCGCTGCCTTGGAGGGCGCAGGCGCCGTAGGGGATACGCTCGACTCGTCAGCCGGCTCAATCATTTTGTTACTAAACTTCTAGATTACTAAGATCCAGGGGCCTCGTTCCAGGGGGCCTACAGTGAGTTTGGACGCGCAAAACTAACTTTCGATTGTTGTTACGCGAACCCTCGAGCGAATTTCGTTTGGCCGTAACGCGTATTCGGCCGTATGTCCCGGCTTAAAGCCTAATCTAACGCCTGGAGCGCAAGTCTTGTTCGGCGCGCAACCAGTCAGCTTGGGCCGAACCATCAGCGTAACCGCGAGACGCCCAGTAAGCGTAGGCGAGTCTGGCGATTTCTTCATGAGTGACGGGCGCTGCAGTGCTCGACACTCCTTGGGGGGCGCTGGCACTACCAGCGGCTGCGGCGGCCGCCATTGCCTTCCCCGCTGGCGCGATCTCTGTTCTCGGCACATCCGCAGTAGAGGCCGAACCCGTCTTGTGCTGATGGTTTGCGAGACCCATATCCGCTGTCTCGGCCTTCTTCGACTTGGAAGACTTCGCGCTCCGAGGCTTGCTAGCCGTGGCTTCAACGCCAATCTCTGGAACGGCCGCAGCTTGTTCGTCGGCGATCTTACGTGTCTTCTTTGGTGCTTTGTTCGACTGCATGGGGATATTGTAGGCACAGGCGAACATGTTTGTCAGTATTTGTTTTGAGGCGAAAGCCGGATATCAATTGTTTCAATGCAGTGAACTCCGACCTTCTTGATTTTCACGATTTGTCGTTTATAATCAGCGACTCAAGTATAATCCGTAGTGTGGACGTAAGGCTTGGCGGAAGAATGAGTACGAGCCGCATCCTTACGATTCTTTGTCTTGTTGCGCTCCTAGTTGCGTCGGTCGCCGCTTCTGTTCATAAGCACGGTCCTTCTCAAGATGCCACGTGTCTGATTTGTCACGTCACAAGCCGCGCAAGCGTGGTGAGTATTTGCAGCGATGCGGGTAAGCCTCTTAGCGCAACTTCACATGATGTAACGGCACGTGCCGCGATCACTGCTATTCCTGATCCTCCGGATCGCATAAGAATCCCGCGAGCTCCTCCGGTCCAGTCGCTGGCTCTGTAGTTTGATTCGGCCTTTGTTCCTTCGGAACAGTTGGCCGTTTGTCAGTGTGCTCAAGAAGGAGTTTTATTTTGAATGCAGTAGTCTCGCCAGCACCTCTGTTGCCGTTGCTGGTTGTTTTGTTACAGGCAAGTTTGAGCCCGGCGTTCTGCGCGCAGGCCACAGGTACTGGCGGAACGATTGACGGCACGGTGGTCGACCCCAGTGGAGCTTTGGTTGCCGGTGCCGATGTTGTTCTCACAAATTCACTTACTGGATATAAGCAGAGCGGCAAATCCGGCGCAAATGGAGGCTTCCGGTTTGCGAACATACCGCCTAATCAATACAATCTGCAAATAACGTTGGCGGGCTTCCAGAATTACACCCAAGACGTGGCAGTTCGCACACAGGTGCCGATTCAACTAAAGGTTAGCCTTGCTCTGGCGGGCGCGACCGAAACGGTAAATGTTGAAGCTACGCCTGACACCATCGAGAATGTTCCTACCGCACACACCGACGTCAACCAAAACTTACTTGCGACTCTGCCGATCGCTTCGACCGGGCAGGGACTAAGCGACGCAATCACGTTGACTTCGGGAGGAGTTGTAGCGGATTCGAATGGATTCTTTCATCCTCAGGGCGACCATGCAGAGACCACGTACGTGGTTGATGGCCAGCAAATCAGTGATCAACAGAACAAGACTTTCTCCACCCAGCTGCCACCCAACGCATTCCAATCATTAGAACTTGTAACCAGCGCTCCAGGCGCTGAGTATGGCGGAAAGACGGGGCTCATTGTAAATACAGTCACGCGGTCCGGTCTGGGGCAGAAGCCGACTGCCAGCTTCGACGCATACTACGGTTCGTTCGGAACGTTCGGTGAAGACGCCACCTTCGGCATCGGTGGGACAAAATGGGGAAATTTCCTGGTCGTCAATTCGAGCCGGTCAGGACGCTTCTTGGATTCCCCAGAGTTCACTCCCTTTCACGATATAGGCAACACAGAAACAATTTTCGATCGCGTCGATTACCAGCCTACCGGAGTCGACTCATTTCACCTGGATATGTTTGCTGCGCGGAACTGGTTCCAAATTCCGAACACTTATGACCAATTGCAACAAGACCAGCGGCAGCAGGCGAAGACATTGAGTTTTGCCCTTGGCTATCAGCACACTTTCAGTCCGACAACTCTACTTACGGTAAGTCCGTGGGTGCGTCAGGACCGGGTCAACTACTACCCGAGCGCCGATCCGTTCGACGACAATCCGGCTACGATTAACCAAGACCGGCATCTGACGAATTGGGGCACGCGAGCCGATGTTTCCTATGCGAGTGGTATTCACAACCTGAAAATAGGAACCGAACTGATGCAGACCAGACTGATTGAAAACTTTGGTCTGGGTATTACAGATCCCCTCTTCAATCCAATCTGTCTTACACAGGCTGGCGAACCCGTCGCCGCCTCAGTGCCTACCAATCCGGATGCGTGCGCGAATTATGGTTTTGTTCCGAACCCCAACATGTCGACGGGGCTAATTCCTTACGATCTGACCCGCGCCGGCGCGTTGTTTCGCTTTAGCGGTTCAGCCAACATAAACGAACAGGCCGTGTATGCCCAGGATCAAATGACAATCAAGAATCTAACGCTGAACCTCGGGCTTCGCTTCGATAACTACGATGGAATCACGTCCGACAAGCTGTTCCAGCCCCGGGTTGGAGTCTCATACTTGTTCAAACCGTCGGGAACCGTGGTTCGTGCCTCTTATACACGTAGCTTGGAAACGCCCTACAACGAGAACCTTGTGCTTTCCAGCACAACGGGCGGCGGCGGACTGGCAACCAATGTGTCCGGGGCATTTGGGAGTCAGGCCCTGCGGCCAGGCCATCGGAACGAATACTCCACGGGTATACAACAGACTGTCAAAAGGTACCTTCAGGTGGATGCGAATTACTTCTGGAAATACACGAAAAACGCATTCGATTTCGACACTCTCTTCAATACTTCGATTGCCTTTCCGATTTCGTGGCAGCAATCCAAGATTGATGGCGTGAGCCTTCGCGTCTCCACATCGAATCTGCACGGCTTCCAGGCCTACTCGACGCTAGGGCATACTCGCGCGCGCTTTTTCGGTCCGGAAACAGGAGGACTGATCTTTAATTCACCGTTGAATGCTGGCGTCTTCCGCATCGATCACGACCAGGCGTTACAGCAAACCAGTTTTCTTCGCTATCAGCACGGGAAAGACGGGACATGGGTATCGTTCACATGGCGCTACGATAGCGGTGAGGTTGCCGGCGCGGTAACAGATTTGGAAGATGCGCTCGCCTTGACAGCGGATCAACAAGCGGCTATTGGTTTCTTCTGTGGAGGCCAGACAGCGACCGTTTATAACCGCATCACCTCGTGCCCGTCAGGCAACTACGGTGCGGAGCGGATCAGCATTCCGGCACCAGGTACGTATAATGCCGACCACAACCCGCCCCGCATTACATCGCGCAATCTGTTCGATGCGGGAATCGGGAATGACAATCTCTTCCACAAAGAAAAGGTCAAGACGACTCTGAAGTTCACGGTTGTGAACCTTACGAATCAAGCCGCCCTCTACAATTTCTTGTCGACATTCAGTGGCACGCACTGGGTCCCGCCTCGAACTTATCAAGTAACCCTTGGATGGGTCATGTAGATACCTCAGGAATGGTGAATCGCGAAGGATATCGGCCGCGTCATACCGAGTGCGAATAGCCAATGAGGCCATCGAATGTCATTCAATCGTTGGGAAAAGTACTAACTGGTAGAGTTCCCATGCTTTCCATCGAAGTGACGCGCGAATGCCCGCTTCGGTGTCCTGGCTGTTATGCATATGGTGATACACATCTTGGCGAGGGCGCTCCTAATCTTCGGAGTCTAAGTGACTACCGGGGTAGTGAGTTAGTCGACCGAATCTTCCGGCTCGTTGACGAACATAGCCCTCTCCAGGTCTCTCTGGTCGGAGGAGAGCCGCTCATGCGCCACCGCGAGTTGGACCGTGTGATTCCTGAATTAAGCCGCCGGGGCGTCTATACCATGGTGGTGACGAGCGGGGTTATTCCCATCCCACGGCCATGGACTGCCTTACCGCGCGTGACGATTGCCGTTTCGGTGGATGGCAATCCTGAGGACCACGATGTCCGACGGAAGCCTGCAACGTACGAACGGATCCTTCGGAATATCGACGGACGGAAGGTGAACATTCACTGGACAATCGTACGCAACAATGTCGAGCAGCCCGGCTATTTGGACCGCTATTTGACTTTCTGGAACGCGCGGCCGGAAGTGAAGAATATTTGGGTGAGCGTATATACGCCTCAACTGAACGAAGAGTCACCGGAGCGTTTGACCCAGGGGAACAGACTGCAGCTTGCCAGGTTCTTTGGCGCCGTTGGAGGAAAGTATTCAAAGCTGACTATGCACAAGGGCTTGATGAGCGCATTTCTTGCACCTCCTGACAGGCCCTCGTCCTGCCTGTTTTCCACTTTGTCGGTGAACTACACAGCTGATCTTCGCACCAGGGTCGAACCCTGCGTCTTTGGAGGAACGCCGAACTGTGTAGAATGTGGATGTTCTATCAGTATGGGCTTGCATTGGCTCGGTGATATTGCAGTAGCACGGCCTCTGAGAGCGCGGCACCTGATAAAGGGCTCGCTCGCTGTCGGCCGGGCGGTAAACCGCATGCGGAATCAAGGCCGCGGTCTTCGCTGGAACGGCGGCCACGGGGATGATCGCAGTTCAGTCGACTCCCCAGATCTCGTTCAAATCGAGCAGTAGCGTTTTCTCACATTGAATGAAAGTCGGAATCCTCGGAACAGGCGCCATCGCGAACAAGCACGCGCAAGCTTACAAGAATATCGGATTTCAGGTCGTAGCTTGCTCAAATCGGACGGAGGAGCGGGGCCGCGAGTTTGCAGCCCGATGGGGTGCCGTTTTTGTACCAGGCTACGAAGATCTCTGCCGGTATCCTGGCCTTGACTTCGTCGATGTCTGTACGTTTCCCGATTTTCATCTTGAACCGGTCCAGATCTGCGCCCGTATCGGCCGCGCGGTCCAGCTCCAAAAACCGATCGCCACAAATCTTGAAGCGGCCCGGGAAATGATCGAGACGGCTCGCGCCGCCCGCATCACTCTCGGTGTTGCCAGCCAGCACCGATTTGATGACGCCACGATCTTTCTAAAGCGTGCACTGGCTGCCGGAAGGCTCGGCCGCCTTCTGCAGGCTGACGCTTACGTGAAATGGTTTCGCAGCGACGAGTATTACTCGCGGCCGATTAAGGGAAGTTGGCACACAGAAGGCGGTGGGGCTCTGATCAACCAGGCCATTCATCAGGTTGACTTACTTCTCTACCTGGTTGGTTCCATCGTGAATGTTTCCGGAGTATGGAAGCTTGGGGCGCGCCACAAGATTGAATCCGAGGACATAGTGAACGCTTTGGTTTCTTATGAATCTGGAGCAACGGGGGTGATTCAGGCCGCCACTGCCTTCTGGCCCGGGTACACCGAACGCGTCGAGATTCACGGCACAAAAGGAACAGCAATCATCTCTGGCGACCGACTGACGGGCTGGGATGTGCTGGACGATACGGAGACGAACCGGCTTGATCCGGCGCCAGTGGCGCAGGACGTCGCGTCAGGATCTTCAGACCCCATGGCGATTAGCGTTACATCTTTTGAACGGCAATTCCGGGACTTTGCAAACTCGATTCGGGAAGGCCGTGAGCCACTTGTGAATGGAGAAGAAGGATACCGTGCATTACAGGTTGTGCTCGGTATTTATCGGTCCTGCCGCGAATCCCATGCCGTCTCACTCAAGATGTAAGCAAACAGGCAATTTTTCAGTGCATTTTTGGGCATCCGGTTCCGATTTCTCGCGCGTCTCTACAGAGGATATAATTTAGCCGTTCGAGGTCGCCCCGTTTGCGAACCATGCTGCCCCAACTAGAATTGAGCCATGAGGTACCGAGTGTGTCGTCAGGATCGACGGGCTCAACTGATCCACTTCAGCTTCAGCTGCTCATCGATAGTTCCACTGATCCTCGGCGCGTCGCCCAGTACGTAAACGATTTTAGGACGCGCCACAGCCAGATTTTCGCCGAACTGGAAAAAGATCCCGAGCGTTTGCGCTGGCTCACCGTGATCTTCAGTTCGAGCCGCTTCCTTTCCGAAGAGCTTTCCCGCCATCCAACATGGATTCTGACGGTCGACGAGTGCCAGGCCACTCTGACCGTTGCGCAATATAAGTCTCGTCTGGATCGTTTTCTGGCCGAGCGCGGAATCGGAGGCCCCTCAGCTCTCGATTTAGCTCTGTTCCGTCGCAAAGAGTTGCTGCGCATTGTTTTGCGGGATCGCTTTAGTTGGGGAAACCTGCAGGCTGTTACAGAGGAACTTTCAAATCTCGCCGACGCGATTCTTGATCGGGCCCTTCGCGTCAGCATGCTGGAACTTGGCGAAAAATACGGCACGCCGCTAGCCGGGGCGAGCGGCGAACAGATCGCCTCTTCTTTTACCGTTCTGGCATTGGGAAAACTTGGTGGCCGTGAATTGAACTACAGCTCGGATATCGATCTGATGTTTCTCTACAGCGATAACGGAGACACGTCAGGCCCGCAGAGGATCACCAACCGCGAGTTCTTTAAGAAAGTAGCAAACCATCTTACAAATCTACTTTCAACTTACACCGGCGCCGGTGTCTGCTATCGGGTCGATTTGAGACTTCGTCCTGAGGGTACGCTTGGCGAAGTTTGTATCTCTCTTGAAGCCGCGAAAGAATACTACGCCAGCCGTGCCCGCGATTGGGAGCTGCAGATGCTGATCAAGGCGCGGGTAGCCGCGGGGGACGAGGGGCTTGGTCAGGAATTGCTCACCTTCGTCGAACCCTCCATCTACTCCACGAGCCTTGATTTTTCGACAGTCGAAACCATGTCGGAAACTCGCGAGCGAATCACGGAAAAGCTTGCGAGGAAACGGTTACGAAAAGCCGATCTCGATGTTAAGCTCGCTCGTGGTGGCATTCGCGATATTGAGTTTCTGGTGCAATGCCTGCAGCGCCTGCATGGCTCGCGTGAGACCTGGGTTCGTCACGGCGGGACACTGCTCGCCTTATCCCGGTTGCATGACAAAGATCTGCTCTCGGTTTCGGAATATTCGCGTCTTAGCGATGCCTATTGCTTTCTTCGCAAACTTGAGCACATCCTTCAATTCGAGGATGATCGTCAGACGCATGCTCTTCCGCCCGATCCGACTGATCTGGAACGCATCGCGCGCCGGACCTTATCCGGGCCCAACAGCTCCGATCAGACGATCAATGCGGGCGCGCAGCTATTAAAGGAATTGAACCGGCACCTGGAAAGTGTTCAAGCTATCTATGAGCGCATTGTGCATGCCCAGCGCCCGCTGTTCTATACGCCTGCGCAAGCCGCGCCCGCGGTCAATTACGCTCCGCAAAAGTCAACCGCTCCTGAAGACACGATGATCGGTTCTCTTACCGAGCTGTTGGATCGATTGGCTACTGTGGCTCCGCTTTTTGCCGAGACCGTCCGCAGCCGCGGTTTGCGCCGTTCGGATGACAAATTAGTTGGCTTCCTTGAGCATTTGCTGAAAACCCCCGCGGATTTGCAGCTGCTTGAAGGCCAGCCCGCTCTGGCCGGCTGGACAGCGCAAATTTTTGAAGTAAGCCCGTTTCTTGCCGAAGAGCTCGCCAGCTATCCGGAACTGCTTACAGAATTGCGCAGGGCGGTAGACCACCCTACCAGGCGCTGGGCTTTCGAAGGTCTTGCTGCCCCGCTGAACGACATTGGCGGACTTCGCCGCTTCTTCCGGCGTGAGATGTTCCGCATATTGGCTGGCAGCGTCTGTCTTCCCGAGCCTGTTTTTCAGACTTTGGACAGCACGTCCGCTTTGGCCGAATTTGTCATAGCGCGCGCCTACAGAATTGCGCTGGCGAGGGCATTTGACCATGCACATAAGCACGCTACGCCGGACAAACCGTTCCATGATCCCAGAGACGAGATGATGGTGGTTGCGCTTGGCCGCCTCGGCATGCGCGAATTCGACCTCGGCTCGGATGCCGACCTGCTGTTCATCATTCCGGACCTGGAAGTGGGGCGCCAGCGCTTCTGGACGCGCGTGGCAGAGCACCTCATCGACATTCTCACTTCCTACACTGGAGACGGAACAATCCTTTCCCTCGATACTCGCCTGCGCCCGAATGGCCGGGAGGGCATGTTGGTGCAAACCGAATCCACCTACGTTGAATACTTCTCGAGTAAAGCGGAGGCGTGGGAGGGCATTGCTTATATGAAAGCGCGCGGAGTAGCAGGAGACACCGAGCGCGCGACACAATTTCTGAATGAACTTCAGCAGGTAGACTGGCGGCGCTACGGTCAGGGAGGCAGGTCAAAGCATGATCTGCGGCAAATGCGCATGCGGCTGCAGCGCGAACAAGGTCAGATTACACCGCTGAAGGCCGCCGAAGGCAGCTACTATGATGCTGATTTCATTCTGATGTACTTACGGCTGAAGGGTGCGGGCATGTTTTTCAAAAGTCTGAACACGCCCGAGCGCATCGATATAGTCGAAAAAATGGGCCATTTGGAGCGCAGCGATGCCGAGTTCCTTCAGCGGGCAACAAGGCACTATCGTGCCTTGGATCATGCTGTGCGCGTTGTCAAAGGCCGTTCGGAAGAAAAACTTCCGGCCGCGCCGGATCAGCGCCAGATGATTGTGGAATTAATGCGGCGCTGGACTGGCGAGCGCCTGACTGCTGCGACCCTCGACACTCATCTGCTGGAACTCCAGCATAAGATGAGGCAACTCTTCGATCGTATTTTCGCCTAAGGAAGGCCTATTCTTCTTCTTCCACGTGCATGTGGGCCTTTGCCGCGGAGATGATCTTGTCGGCCTGCGGACCGGGGACGTAATCGTAATGATCGAACTCCATATGAAATGAGGCACGGCCCTGCGTCTTTGAAATTAGGTCGTTCTGATAATTAAGCATCTCCGACATCGGCACTTGTGCACGGATCGTTTGCATGTTGCCTTTGAGATCCATGCCTGATATCCGGCCGCGGCGGCCGTTGAAGTCGCTCATCAGATCGCCCGCAAAGTCGGTAGGCGTCTCTACTTCAACCTTCATGATAGGTTCGAGCAAGGCTGGCCTCGCCTGCTGCATAGCGGCGCGGAATGCCTTTCTACCCGCGAGTTTAAAGGCCATTTCCGACGAATCAACGTCGTGATATGAACCGTCATATAGCGTGACTCTGAAATCCGTGACCGGATAACCTGCGACGAATCCATGCTCGGCGGCCTCAAGAATACCTTTTTCGACAGCCGGAATATACTGCTTCGGGATTGCTCCACCGAAAATGTCGTTGACGAACTGAAATTTTTCCCCTCGCGGTAAGGGCTCGATACGGATCCAGCAATCGCCAAATTGTCCGTGTCCGCCAGTTTGCTTCTTGTGGCGGCCTTGCACGCTGGCGCTTCCCCGAACCGTTTCGCGGTAGGGGATCTTCGGCGCTTTTAGTTCCACTTCGACACCGTATCTACGCTTCAGCCGACTCACGACAATTTCCAAGTGCTGCTGGCCATTGCCCGCCAGCAGGAACTCCTTCGTCTGTGGATCGCGATAGAAGCGTAGCGATCGGTCTTCTTCCAGGATTTTGGACAGCGCAGTGCTTAGCCGGTCCTCATCATTGCGCGTCTTCGCGGAGATAGCATATGCGATCGACGGGTCAGGGATCTCCACGCTCCGGAAGATCGCGCAATTTGTCTTCTCGCAAAGCGTATCGCCTGTCAGCGTCTCTTTCAGCTTCGCTACAACACCGATATCCCCGCTGCGCAACTCGGTGACGGGCTGCATCGTCTTACCGAACGGCGTCGCAATATGGGCCAGGCGCTCGTTAGAACTCGAGCGCATGTTAGTCAGGTGCGCATCGTCCTTCACGGTTCCGGACATCGCCTTGAAGTAGCTGACTCGACCAGCGAACGGGTCGGCTGCTGTCTTGAAGACAAATATCGAAGACGCTTCTTTCGGCGCAACCGCTTTCTTGACGTCAGTCCCGTTCTGCGAGGCCGGCACTTCCGGGCGTTGCAGCGGTGAGGGCAAGACTTCAGCAATGAAGTTCATGAGCAGGTCCATGCCGAAGTTCTGCAGGGCCGACGCGCACAGTATGGGAAAGATCCGCCGTTCGTTCACGGCGCCTTGCAGGCCAGACACGATATGTTCGACTGGGAGCGTTCCGGTGGCAAAGAATTCTTCCATCAACTCGTCGTTGCCCTCGGCAATCATCTCTACCAGCGCTTCATGCGCCTTGCCCGCAGCTTCCTGCTCGGATGCCGGAATTTCGCTTTCTTTGCCTTTGCCGTCGCCGCCAGGCTGGTATGAATAGCACCGCATCCGGATGAGATCAATAATGCCGGTGAAATTCTTTTCTGACCCGAACGGAAGTTGAATGGGAACTGCTGTCCGGCCGAACGTTTCGTGGATTTCTTCGAGCACCCGCTCAAAAGAGGACCTCTCGCGGTCTAGCTTGTTGACGACAATGGCCGATGCAAGGCCGAATTCGGCTGCGAATGCCCATACCTTCTCAGTCGATACTTCGATACCGGCTACACCGTCCAGAAGCACCAGGCTCGCGTCTGCCGCGATGAGAGTGGATCGAGCGTCGTTCAAAAAAATGTTGTAACCCGGTGTATCGATGATGTTGATTTTTGTTTTCTGCCACTGAAATCCAGCCAGAGCGGAGGTGATGGTCAGTTTTCGGACCGCCTCTTCTTCGTCGAAATCTGTTGTCGTATTGCCTTCGTCGACTTTTAAGTGACGGTCGGTCGCTCCTGCCGTGAATAGCATCGCCGATGCCAGCGACGTTTTGCCGCTATGACCGTGCCCGATAAAAGCCACGTTCCGAATGTCGGAACTGTCGAAGACCCTCATAAACTCATAACCTCCACGAAAAAGCGCGCGCTTCCAAAGGCTGTGAAAGCTGCCCGAAGCCGTGAGGATATCAAACGAAGGATTTCGAGCCTGTGAGGCCACGCGAAGCCCCGCCCGTGGCACGCAGCTTTGGCTCAGGCGGTCTGCTGCGTTGCGGCTACGTCGCTGGCCACGTCAATGACCGGATTGTAGGTCAGAATCCGCCCACAACTCTCGCAGAACATGATAACGTCGCCGCGCCGGAGATCCTGGAAGAACTGGGGGCGAAGGGCAATCTGACAGGCGGAACACCGGCCCTCCGTTGCATCGGCGATCGGTGAGTTTCTGGTCTTTTTGCGAATGCGTTCGTATTCCGAGTAGAACCTCGGATTCAAAGCCTCTGCAATGTTCTTTCGTTCGCGGTGCTCTTCTGCGAGTTCTTTTTGATCGATCGCGGTGCGCTCGCGTGCTCGTTTCTTTTCAGCCTCGACGTCCTGCTGCTCCTTTTTGAGCTCACCTTCGGCCAGCTTGACGTTCTTGTCGAGCGGTTCGGATTGCTCCATGAGATCGAGGATCTTGTCTTCGGCCTTTCGAATCTCGGCCTCAATATACGCGATTTCATGCTGGAAAGCCTTGTACTGCTCGTTGGTTTTGGCTCCCAACATCTGGTCCTTAAGCTTTGAAACCTTTTGCTCGTGTACCTGGATGTCGCCTTCCAGTTTCTTCCGGTCTCGCTGATTTGCAGTTAGCGCCGCGCGATCGATCTCCAGACGGCGCGTATGTGATTCGAGCCGCTTCTCGATCTCTGCAATATGTTTGGGGAGAGTCGCGATCTCAGTCTCGAGACTCACGATCTTGCGATCAAGCGCCTGAAGACGCAGCGCAAGAGCAAGGTCTTGCAACATTTTACTTTGGATTCTAACATGCGCATTTCGCGACGTTCGGAGTCCCGCCGAAGTCCTTTCACTACGAGGTGAAGCAACTCCGCTAGAAACGGAGCTGTGCCCGATGCTGGCAGCAGGGGTTCCAGTCCGTAAGCCGTCCGTATCACACTATGGCGGTTTCGAGCAAACTGTCTGATTCGTCAGACACCCGCCGGTTTGCAGCCGGCGCAGTGAATTTGACGGAAACGAGCTTGGACACGCCGGGTTCTTGCATCGTTACCCCATATAGCGACTGGGCCGCTTCCATGGTTCGCTTAGCGTGAGTGATTACGATGAACTGAGTCTGTTCGGCCATTTCCTTCAGTAGCCGGGTGAGGCGCTCGATGTTAGGCTCGTCGAGCGGGGCATCTACTTCATCCAGAATGCAAAACGGACTAGGAGTGTACTGGAAGATCGCCATTAGTAAGGCCATCGCGGTCAGGCTCTTCTCGCCGCCCGAGAGCAGCAGCACGCTTTGCAGTTTCTTACCTGGGGGTGAAGCGACGATATCGATTCCGGACTCGGCCAAATTCTCCTCATCGGTAAGACGCATTTCACCGGTTCCGCCTCCGAAAAGGGTCTTGAACATCTCGCGAAAATTGGCATTAACAGCGCCAAATGCTTCAGCGAAGCGCTTGCGCGACTCGGTGTCGATCTGCTGAATCGCATTCTCGGTATCGCGTATTGAATCCAGCAGATCCTGCCGTTGCGCAGTAAGAAATTCCTGTCTTTGCTGCGCCTCCTCGAACTCCTCCAGTGCTTGCGGATTTACCGGGCCAAGGTTTTCTATTTTCCGAAGAACCTCTGCGTACTTCGCTTCGGTATCCTCAAGAGCCAGTTCAGTGTTATCGGGATCCATGCCTTCGAGGAGCAGTGCCATGCTTGTCTCAAGCTCCTTCTGGCATGTTCCTTCCAGGTGGCTGAGGTCCGACTCAGCGCGGGCCATCATCACCTGCATTTCTGCGCGTCGTTCCTGGATTGTCTGAGCATTCGCGCGCAATTTCCTCAGCTCCTCTTCACTCGCCCCGAGCTGGCTGCGCAGGTCCGTCTCATCTCCGGCAAGGCGGCTGACGGCATTCTCAGTCTCGATAATCGATTGTCTTACTGCTGTGGCCTTCGCCTCAAGGTCCTCGTTATTGGCGATGAATTGCTTACGTTCCCCAACCAGACTCTCGGTCTCTCTCGTTAGATGCGCCTGACGGCTAGCGAAATCCCGAACTTGGTTCTCTAGCCGCTCTCGGCTTACTACCACTGAACGGCGGCGTTCCTCCAAGCTGGCCAGGTTTGCCCTCAGTAGGGCATATTCGTCCGCCGCTCGAGCCACTTCGGCTTGCAGCGTGGTGAGCGCCTCACGAGCGCCCGTAACAGCCGTTTCCTCCCGAAGTCTTGCGTCTTCCCGTTCGCTCAGTTCGGCACGGTCCCGCTCCAGATTTTCCTGGAGTTTCACAGATTCGCGGCGGATGCGGTCCAATTCCAGCCGGGCTCGCGAAAGCCTGGATTGCACCCGCTGGAGTTCTTCGGCTAGCTTCCTGCTCTCGTGGTCCAGAGCCAGAACATCCTTCTCCTGGACCTGCTGTTTGACCCGCAACTGTTCCTGGCGCTCGCTCAGAGCCGTGATTTCCTGTTCGAGATCTGTCAAACGTCTCTGCTCTTGGCTTAGTTCACGTTCTTTGAGTGCCTCTAATTGCAGGGCTTCCCGCAATTCGCGCTTGAGCGCCAGCGGACCAGCGCCATTTTTCTTCCCCCCGCTCACAGCATTGCCGTGGTAATTCACTCCTTCGCTCGTCAGGAACCAACAATGTGGAAATTGTATAGCGAAATGCCGTGCGACCGTACGATCCGAAGCCAAATAGCAGTTCGCGATGCGCGGCAGAAGGCGTATAGGCAATTCCGATAACCCATTTGTCAACTTGAGCGCTTCTGCGAGGCGGCTGAGCATTTTTTCATCGGTTGCAGGCTGCGGCGGTTCAACGGGATTTCCGGGGGTTCCGCCGCCGTCTTCGGCGAGGAATGTCGCTCTCCCATTCAAGTCGCTCCGTACCAGGTCGATTCCACACTCCGCGGCCGCCCAGTTTCGCACCACCACGTATTCGAGTTCCTCATGTAGGAATTCCTCGGCGGCCTTCTCAAACTGCGGCTCTACCTCTAAAAAATCGGCCAGAAGACCGATCGGCTGGAACTCTGCTACCCTTCCGCGTTCGGCCGCCGTGAATAGCCGCTTGACAGTCTCTGTCGTATAGCTACGATGCTGGATCACATCCTTGAGCGAGTCCTTGCGCGCTTTCACGCGCGAAAACTCGCCCTGCAGTTGATCCACCATGTTGCGGAGTGCGGTCCATTGAGCGCGCTTCTGCTGTAGTTCTTGCTCTAGTGCCGTCCGCTGGCTGGTAACGGAAACCAGTTCCGTCTGCCTTGCCGCTAATCGCTCGGAAAGCTCTTCCCTTAGCTTTTGTAGACTAGCTTGGTCGTGGACGGACTGTTGTTCGTCCGTTTGCGCCCGCGCTGTTTCGCGGCCCGCCGACTCCACTTGGGCTTCGATCTGCGTGATCCGGTTTTTGAGCGTTGCCGATTCGCCAAGCAGGCGGAGAACCCCCTGACGTAGCGCTTCCAATACGCGCTCTTGCTCGGCCAGCGTCTCTTGTCCCCGCTGCCGTTCGGCCGATTTCACTTCGAGTTGCTGCTGCGCACACGCGCATTCGCCTTCCAGGTCTTGCAGTTGTGCTTTCTGCTGCTGCAGTTCGGCAGTTCTTTCCTGGTGCTGGCGCTCGAGCAATTGCGACTCCTGCTGCCCGGCGGTAAGCCGTTGGTCAATTTGCTGGATCTGGGTCAGCTGATATTCCAGCCTGCCCCGGATTCGTTCGGCCTCGACGCTCAGGTCCGCTATCCGCTTGCGGGCCCCTGTCAGTTCGCGCTCCGTTGCGTATGATCTCTCCAGCAGTTCTACCTGACCTGCCTCGCGCTCGCTAATTGCCGCCTGGGCATCCTGCAGTTCGGCTGAGGCAAGATTAAGCTCAATAGTGACTTTAGTCATTTCTCGCTGCAGCATGAGGAACTTCGCAGCGAGAATTTGCCGCAGATGTACAGTCGCTTCGCCCTTTAGCTCGCCATAGCGCCTTGTTTTTGCCGCTTGCCGTTTTAGGGAGTTCGCCTGCCGAGTCACTTCTTCCAAAATGTCGAAAACGCGCGACAGGTTCTGCTTCGCGCTTTCGAGCTTCGCCTCGGCGAGCCGCTTTCGCGACTTGAATTTCGTGATGCCCGCCGCCTCTTCGATGACGGCGCGCCGGTCCTGGGGCTTGTTGCTGAGAATCTGCCCAATGCGACCTTGCTCGATGATCGCGTAACTCTCCGGGCCGAGGCCCGTTCCAAGAAAGAGGTCCTGAATATCACGCAGCCGGGCGGGGCGATTGTTGATCAGATACTCGCTTTCGCCGGAGCGATAGAGCCGCCTCGTGATCGTGATTTCGCCCGTAGCAACCGTGGTAACGGGATCAACTCGGGTAGCCCCATGCGCGTTTGCATACCCGTTTAAGGCGCCCGGTCCGTGGGCATGAAATGCTGTACTTTCCGCATGCGTCCCATTCTGTGCTGGCGTGTCAATTGTTTGAGCATTCCCATGCTGCAGGAGACGGTTGTCGGGAGCCTCTTCGGAATGGAAGGTTCTAGCCCGGTCCGCGGGAACCAAGGTCATCGTCACGGATGCCATCCCCAACGGCTTCTTCGCCCCCGTTCCGGCAAAGATTACATCTTCCATCCGCGCGCCGCGCAGACTTTTGGCCGACTGCTCTCCCAAAACCCAGCTGATGGCATCGCTGAGGTTGGATTTTCCGCATCCGTTGGGACCAACGACGGCAGCGATTCCGCTGCCGCTAAACTTCATTTCCGTTCTGTCGTAAAAAGACTTGAACCCGTGAATCTCGACTCGCTTCAGTTTCAGCAACTGGAAACGCCCTTCCTAAGTTATATTCTCGGGGGTGTCTCTATACTACCGAGGTTATTTGGCGCTGTAAAGCACCCCCGCTACGTTGGATTGTGTAGGCTCGAGCATATATAACCATATATTGGGGCTCAAATCCATGCCTTACGCTACGAATCAAAACGTCAGAATTTTCTGGGATGAACAGGGCTCCGGGTCGCCTGTGCTGCTTATTATGGGCCTGAGCTTTACGCACCAGATGTGGTTTCGCGTGCTCCCCGAACTGGCACGTCGACATAGGGTTATCCTTTTCGACAATCGTGGTGTTGGGCGCAGCGATGTTCCCGCGGGTCCATACTTCATTCGCGACATGGCCCGCGATGCAGTTGCTGTCATGAACGCCGCAGGCGTATCATCCGCGCAAGTCATTGGCGCTTCGATGGGCGGTATGATCGCCCAGGAACTTGCGTTGCGGTGTCCAGAACGGGTCGACAGCCTGTTGCTGGGGTGCACTAGCCATGGCGGCCTTCTGGCACGTTGGCCTTGCATTACTCCCCTGTACCGTGCTCAGTCTCCGCCGGAAAATGCCTCCCTTCGCGCGTCATTTGCTCCGTGGCTCTACTCTTCCTCGACTCCACGCGAACGCGTCCTCGAGGACATTACCATTCAACGTGCGTGCAATTGTCCCCGGAAGGGTTGCCTGAATCAGTTCGCCGGCATTCTGCTTTGGAGCTCGTTTCTTCGGCTGCCACGGATTTCAATTCCCACGCTTGTCACTCATGGGGCAGAGGATCGCTTGATACCTCCCCAAAACGGTAGGGTAGTAGCGGCGCGCATTCCCGGCGCGAAATTCCATCTTGTGCCAAACGCGGGGCATATTCTCACCACCGATCAAACGCAAATCTGTTTGGACCTTATGGTTGATTTCCTCGACCGGCACACCGCGCACGCACCGCTTGACTCCGGATCTCGGTCCGGAGACGCACGTCGCCTTCCAGGCTGGGGATTTCACTAATTTTTTTCGTCACATTTTTGCCCTCCAGGACATTAATTTGTTGAGCGCCCGTGGAGCATGGAATCCATATTTACAATTCCGAGAATTCTCGCCAAGTTCACCGATTCATCGAGGTATTTACTGGGGTAGCAACGGATTCGCTTCGTTTCAAGAAACCGGATCAGCTCCTAGACGGCGTTTGGCAACGGATCTCATCTCAGACTAGAGCCGACTTGTGCCTTTGCTATTCGGTGCGGGGCAAGCGGCTTCACCTCTTCTTTTGCGGTGGCATCGCTGAAGTCCCTTCGCAGTTGGAGCAGCTCAATTTGGGCGAAGGTGCCTATGGTATCGCCGTGCGCGACCGTCACTCGCTTTACACGACGGATATACAGCATTCGCGTGATCCATCTCTGGAGATATTACGCCAAATTGGACTCCACGCATTTTCCTGTCTTCCTCTATCGAGCGACAACAAACTGGTCGGTGCTTTGGCGTTTGGTGCCCGGCAGGCGCTCCGATTTGAGCCCGAGGAATTGGACTTGCAACGCGCTGTCGCTCACCAACTTGCCATTGCCTTGGACCGCATGTCGTTGATGCAAAAGCTAGCAGACAACAATCGCAAGCTGGCCGCGGCTAACGCGGATCTAAAACAGGCCAACGCCGATCTGGAACAATTTGCCTTCTCGACGTCGCACGACCTGCGCGAGCCCATTCGGCACCTCAGTATCTACACGGAAATTCTGCGCCGCAAGCTGGATGACCGGCTCGATGAGGATGGCAGGCAATGTTTGCGATTCGTGCTCCTCAGCGCGCGGAAATTGGAGATGCTAGTCGCCGATCTGCTGGCTTATACGAGCGTTGTCATGGAAAGACCGGCCGAAATTGAGGCCGATACGAATGCTGTCCTTGCACGTGTACTGCGCGCTCTTCAGCCCACCATTACTCAGACTGCGGCAGTGGTCCGCGCCGCCGATCTTCCGGCCCTCTGCATGAATGAGAGTCATCTCGCCGAACTATTTCAGCAAATTCTCCAAAACGCTCTGAAGTTTCGGCGCACGGACGTAGCCCCCGAAATTGACATCTCCTGGTACCAGAATGCCGGGGGCACAGTCGTCTGCGTGCGAGACAATGGCATCGGCATCGAAACGGAGCATCAGGACCAAATCTTCGGCTTGTTCAAGCGCCTCTACTCCTCCGAGCATTATCAAGGTACCGGTATTGGCCTGGCGATTTGCAGGAAGATCGTGGAACGCTACAACGGGCAAATTTGGGTTGAGTCAGAGTTCGGCAAAGGCGCTATTTTTTACTTTTGCCTTGGGGAGGGAGCATCTGCCGGAAAGACTCGAGCTGCGCATAGCGCTCGTTGAGTCGAATTGCGCCTGATTTTCATCTTTTACGCGCAATTCTACCATTTTCCGCATAGTTCTCTTGTTTTCCTATCGATATGCATTTGTTTCTATCGATTAGCTAAATTTTCCAATGATTCTCTTATTTGTGTTCCAATTTAGTTATTTACTTTGCACGCAGACGTCCTTTTTCAAGGTTCGGCGATACGAGCTGCTTTTTCGGCGAGAGCGCCTACTCCCGGCAGTTCATATCCCGCCAGAAACTCCAGAGAGGCACCACCACCGGTTGAAATGTGGGTGATTTTGTCAGCCACCCCTGCGTTCTTGATCGCCTTCTCCGAATCCCCACCTCCCACAACCGATATCGCCTGGGAGGCAGCGACTGCCTTGGCAAGCGCCTCTGTTCCTTCGTTGAATGGAGGCATCTCGAATATTCCCATGGGACCGTTCCAGATCACGGTTCGGGCCATAGAGATAATGCGGGCATATTCTTCAATTGTTTTGGGACCGATATCCACCCCGATCTGGTCGGACCCGATCGTCTCTACAACGTCATGCGAAGCGCCCGGCCTAATCTCGTGTACTACGACATGATCTAGTGGCAGCTTCAGTTTTTCTTCCCCTTTTTTCAGAAGTTCCCGCGCCAGTTCCACCTTGTCGGCTTCAACAAGAGATCGGCCGGTTGGCTCGTTTTTGGCCTGTAGGAAGGTATAGGCCATTGCGCCGCCGATTAGCACTTTGTCGACCACCTTAATCAGGTTCTCGATCACTTCGATCTTGTCGGACACCTTCGCTCCTCCGAGTAGCGCAACGCATGGCCGCTCCGGGTTCTTTACTGCTCGGCCCAGCCACTCCAGTTCCTTGTCCATGAGCAGGCCCGCAGCTGAGATAGGGAGTTGAGAGACCATTCCGACCGTCGAGGCATGTGCCCGATGCGCCGACCCGAATGCGTCATTAACGTAAATGTCCGCCAGAGAGGCGAGTTGTTTTGAGAAATCCGCGTCGTTTGCCTCCTCCTCCGAATGAAAACGCAGGTTTTCCAGCAGCAGCACCTCTCCCGGTTTCGGCCTCATCGCCGCCACTTCTGGTCCGATGGAATCCGCCGCCATTCTAACTGGCCGTCCCAGCAACTCGCTCAACCGGAGGGCCACTGGCGCCAGGCTCATCTCTCGCCGCCTTTTTCCTTTGGGCCGACCCAAATGGCTTGCTAAAATAACAGCCGCCGAGTGCTCTAATGCATACTGAATGGTCGGCAGAGATGCCCGAATCCGTTTATCGCTCGTAATCTCTTTACCATCCGCCGTTAGTGGGACATTGAAGTCCACCCGGATGAACACCGTCTTGTCCTTTAGGTCGAGATCCTTGATCGACAATTTCGCCATGAGGTCATTCTAGATTAGGAACTTCTTAATGCGGCCCAATGGCGGAAGGTCCCTGTCCCCCTCGGGATGCTGGCCGCCAAAAAAATGGCCCGGAAAAAGTTCCTAGAGGTAAATTAGTACCATTAGGAAATACTGGAGACACGCGAAGTACCAGCCGAATAGTACTGTAGGAGAGCCATCGTAGGCCCCAAAAAGGTCTTAACGTTGCTTAGAGAAATGTCGGGCTTTCGCACTATAATCCGTAAGCAATGCAATACGGGTTGGGTTATGGGTCTTCGAGTACCGGCGTACCGAGCACGCGAAAGCTCGAGGAAAAGTACGGATGTCAACTGCACCAATTCGAGTCTTGATCGCTGACGGACAGCCCATTGTCCTGGAAGGACTACGGAGCGTTCTCCGGCAACATCAAGTCATTCAGGTAGTTGGAGAGGCAATCGATGGTGTCGACACCATTGACAAGACGGTCTTTCTCGAGCCTGATGTCGTCCTCATGGACCTGAAGCTCCCTCGTGTCGACGGCCTTACCGTGCTTCGCAGTATACAGACACGTGCTCCCAATACGAAGGTAATTCTCTTTTCCTCAGCTGAGAACAAAGAGGAATTTGTAGAAGCGATGAAGCTGGGGTGTTCCGGTATTCTTCTGAAGGATGCTGCTACTACGTTGATTGAAAAGAGCATTCAGAAGGTCCATGCTGGTGAGATCTGGCTCGATTCAAACACCACGGCCGCTGTTATTCGTCAGTTCGCAACTCCGGGAGACATTCAATCCGGCCATGTGAACGGAAAGCCAGGCCGGGAGCGTGCACAGTTAAGCCAGCGGGAGCGTGAAATCATAGTCCTCATCGCACAGGGCTACAAAAACAAGGAAATTGCCGAGAAGATGTTCATCACCGAGCAGACGGTAAAGAATCATCTTCATAATGTCTTTGACAAGCTCGGCGTATCAGACCGGCTAGAGCTTGCCCTTTACGCAATCCATAACAGCCTTCATTTGAAGGCCTCCTGACACATCGACGCCTCAGCGCGGGACGTCACGCCTCGTTATCCAGGCGATAACCTATTGATTGGTCTCTGCCTACCATTGGGCGGCGCGGCACGACTCTTTTGAGCCATGAGGATATCCATCGGGGCAGATCATGCTGGCTATGAGATGAAGCAGCAGCTGATCGCGTTCATTCGGGGACTCGGCCACACGATAACCGACGTCGGCACGTTCGAACCTAGGAAGCCAGACGATTATCCAGACTACGCGATCCTGGTTGCCGAAGATATTCGCGCCGGCAGAGCCGACCGCGGACTACTCGTCTGCGGGAGCGGCGTCGGGGTCTCGGTTGCAGCAAATAAATTCAAAGGCATCCGCGCCGGCTTGTGTCACGACCACTATTCCGCTCACCAGGGCGTGGAACACGATGACATGAACGTTCTAGTATTGGGTTCGCGCATTATCGGCCAGATGATGGCGCAAGATGTGACCGAAGCCTTTTTGAAGGCGACCTTCAGCGGTGAAGAGCGTCATGTGCGCAGATTGAATAAGGTAAAAGGCATCGAGGAACATGAGCTCTGCTAACCCGCAAAGCCCTGCGGAGCCTGAACGTTTTTCGTATTCTCTTCCAAGGGATCTGCAAAGAGCCGTAAGGGACGCCCAGAAGAAATGGGACCAGTCCGGGAATACGGAGCGTTTGTGGAAAAAGGACGCTTCGCTTTGGACGAATGCCGGCGAGAACGAGTGGCTCGGCTGGTTGGACATCGTCGATCGGGAGCTGAGAAGTGTTTCCCGGTTCAAAGCCTTGCAGGCTGAGATTCGCGAGGATGGCTTCACGCACGTTCTTCTACTAGGCATGGGAGGTTCGAGCCTGTGTCCTGAAGTATTCAGCGAAACCTTTGGTAAACAGACGGACTCGCCGAAGCTCCTGGTGCTCGATTCTACCGATCCCGTGCAGATCCGGGCTTTGCGTAACAGTATCGATCCCGCGCGAACACTTTTTTGTGTGTCGAGCAAGTCCGGAACGACGCTCGAGCCGAACATCTACATGCAATATTTCTACGACGAAACCAGAAATGTCCTAGGAGATTGTGCAGGCGATCATTTTATTGCGGTTACAGATCCGGATTCAAAATTGGAAGCGGTTTCCAAGGACTTGCGATTTCGCCGTCTGTATCACGGTGTGCCAAGCATTGGCGGCCGCTATTCGGCGCTCTCCGATTTTGGACTGATTCCAAGTGCTGCGATGGGCCTCGATACCGAGAAACTCTTGAAGCATACGGCTGCCATGGTAGATGCCTGCAGGACTCGAAGCGCGGCTCAGAATCCAGGTGTGGCGCTTGGCCTTGTGCTGGGCGTTGCGGCGTCAAGCTTCGGCCGCGATAAGGTGACGCTGATTTGCTCCCGGTCAATCTACGATCTTGGTGCGTGGCTCGAGCAGTTGCTGGCCGAATCAACAGGCAAACAGGGTAAGGGCTTGATCCCCGTCGATCGTGAGCCTCTGTTTGGACCGGAGACTTATGGCGCGGATCGAATTTTTGTCTACATCCGGTATGCGGGCGATTCAGATGACGAGAAAGAGTCGGCAGTCGATTACCTTGAGGATTCTGGCGCGCCCGTGATCAGAATTGCTTTGACCGATCTGTACGAGATTGGTCAGACGTTTTTCCAGTGGGAGATTGCTACTGCGGTTGCCGGTTCGGTCCTCGGCATCGATGCATTCAATCAACCCGATGTGGAGGCGAGTAAAATTGCCACCAGACAGCTGACAGTGGAATTTGAAAACACTGGGTCGTTCCCGAAAGAAGAGCCGATCCTTGAGCAGGATGGAATCAGACTCTTCGCGGACAAGGCAAACGCCGAAGCATTACTGAATGGCGGCAATACGCTGGGCGCGGTGATTCGGCGCCATCTGGACCGGCTCAAGACCGGCGATTACTTTGGATTACTGGCGTATATTCCGATGTTTCCGGAGTACGAAGCCAGACTCGATGAGATGCGTGGCAAAGTATTAGAGTCGAAGCAGGTGGCTACCGTCATCGGCTTTGGTCCAAGATTCTTGCACAGTACCGGTCAGGCGTACAAAGGTGGCCCGAATTCAGGTGTATTTCTGCAGATCACGTGCGAAGAGGCCGCGGATGTGAGGGTTCCCGGCCAAAGGTACACTTTTGGAACTGTCAAGGCGGCGCAGGCGCTCGGTGACTTCCAGGTGCTCGCTGAGCGCCACAGACGGCTTCTGCGTGTCCATTTGTGCCATGAC
>Ga0126381_100001404_pt1 | contig 25976 bp, 15 predicted proteins | sample PanSoiMetPlot_28_FD_96465 | JGI IMG/M metagenome (GOLD analysis project Ga0126381, IMG submission 96465) | Tropical forest soil microbial communities from Panama - MetaG Plot_28 | ecosystem: Environmental > Terrestrial > Soil > Tropical forest > Bulk soil | place: Panama | collected 2016-02-17
GGCGTCCTGGCGCGTGCGCATGGGGTGGATATCGGTGAGGAGCGTCGGCAAGCGCGCCTGCACGCCACCCATTTGGTTTAGTGGGAAATTGTAGACCAGAAAAGGCTCTTCATTGACCATGTCAGTGAGCTGATACTCGAACATCTCAGCGGAGAGGCGCTGTTCGGACGTCAATTTGGAGCGATCAAACTGGCGGAGCCCCGCGAGGCCTTCCTTTGCCCGCGCGATGCGCGCGTGAGCCGCTTCGTCGCTAATCTCGTTGAGTTGGGCGTCGAGATGCTCCTGTTCTTCGCCCGAAAAGATGCGCAGCTGGCTGGCTAACTCAGGATCGGCCATCACCCACTTGCGAAGGAAGTCGTCGAAGAAACGATCGATCGAAGGAGTTTCGGCGGCGGCGAGAGGCGCCGTAGCGACGAGGGCGAGCCATTCACGTCGGTTCATTGCGCTATTTTACACGGACCTGGTCTTTTACGCAGACGGGCTTGTCAAGAACTTCAGGTTGCGAATCTTACGTGGAGTAATACTTGTCGAGCGGAGATCAGGAATATCGCGACAAGGCGTCGCGCTGGCTAGACTTCATTGACCACCCGCAGCAGGCCAGCGCGACGGTGTTGCCCTGGTTGTCTTAGCATCTCATCGCTGAGCCGAAGCCCACCGCGCGCTTCAGGCGGGTAACACACACACCTCTCGACTCAGAGACGCTGTTGCGGCCCTTGTGGCTGGGACAGCGCCGGCGCCGGTGACTCTACGGGGGACGGACCAGGATCTTTCGCGAACGGGTACGTGCGCTTGCTCCCGACTACGAGTATGGTTTTCTGCGTCGAATTATCGATCAGCTCGAGAGTTGCGATGAAATTGCAGCCCGCCGGCGAAATGACGTTACCGTGGATTTCCGTTTTCGGACTGCCTGTAGGATCTGTGTCTATGTTGAGGTCCAGCGAGACGCTCTTTCCGGCGGTGAACGAAGAGACAGAAGTCGTCTTCAAAACGTTGCCTCGGTCGTCGGTAATTAACAGGGTGGCCTGGCATAGCGGCTGAAGGATCGGCGCCGGTACGGTCGGATAGAGCACATTCAGACGGGCGGTTTGTCCAGGGGTGATTCCTACCACTCCGGAAGTCAGTTGCTGGTTCTGAGTCAGAGGCGACTGAGCGGTTGCAAGCGCGGCGGTCAAGATGGCCGCGCAGGATAAAGAAAGAAGTGTTCTCACGATGTTGAGTTCTCCTTAGTTCTCAAGCGTCCGTGTCCGGGAGCTTGTTTTCACTCACTAAGACGGGATTGCCCCAAAGATTTGCGACAGGCTAGAAGCTCATTTTGAGCGAGAATTGCAGGACACGCCCACCGCCGATCTGAAAAGCGGGCGCCAGGCCGCTTCGCGGCGTGCCGCTGCCCAACATTAGGTTCAACATCGAGGTGGACGTTCCGAAATGCGGGCTATCCAGGAACCGGTCGGGATCGGCGGGGTTGGGGTGGTTCAGCGCGTTATACGCATCCAGGCGCAGTTGAAATTCGGCTTCGCGGGAGACGCGGAATTCCCGTGCCACCTCGAGGTCGAATTGCGTCATGCCGAAACCCGCGATGGCGTTCCGGCCAAGGCCGCCCTGAATTCCGGACGGCTCCGAAAACGCCGCGGGGTTCAGCGCTCGCCCGCCCAGAACCGCAGCGGGCTCCCAGAGGCGAACCCCGGGGACCAGATCGGGCCGCGTAACATCGTCGAACCCCAACCCGAAAAAGTTCTCATGAGTCAGCACGTCGATCGGGAACCCGCTGCGCACATGCAACAACGCACTGAAATTCCAGTGGCGAACACCCGCATACATAATGCCGGCATTCAGATTCTGGCGGACATCGAAAGATGAGGAACCGATGTCGGACGCCGGGGACAGTTGCTGCGCCGCCAGATAGACTGCGGAATCGAAGGAGCCATTGTCTATGCTATGCGACCACGTGTACGCGGCAATTCCTTGCAGCCCGGGCGAAAGCCTGCGGCGAAACTGCACCGCCAGGGATTGATAATGTGAGCGGCCGTCGTTAGTGGCCGAAGCAACCTGGGCGGCATTGACTCCCGGCTGCAGAATGCCTTCATAGCGCAACAGGCGATGGCCTTGCGAAGCGATATAGGATACCGCCACAACGTTGCGCATGCCGAACATGCGCTCCCACGAAACATTCCACTCCTCGGCATAAGGCAGTCGCAGGTTGGGTGCGGATCGCAGCCCGTATCCGGGCCCGTTGGGCGGCGCCGAGCCGCCAAGCGTAAACTGCCAGCGATTGAATGGGAATCCGTTGATCGGATCGAGGGCTGCGCCGAATCCGGTGTCGTAAAAGATGCCCCACCCGGCGCGCACCACGGACTGGCTGTCCAATCGGAACGCCGCGCCCGCGCGGGGCGCTAACTGTCCATAGTTCGTCCCCCACAGCGGCTGGGTGAGCGGCGCCACAGGTAAAACCGGTGCGATCGGCGCCGCGGGAGCGGACGAGGATGCGGAGGCGCCCAACCCGCGCACGGCAGGGGCCGGTGTGATCTCCCATCGCAAGCCGTAGGTCAGATTCAAGCGCGGCGAGAGCCGCCATGTATCCTGCGCAAAGATCGAAAATGTTTCCACCAGCGCCGAGGCCTGGTCGGCGGTCGTCGTGCCGATAAGCGGCGGCGAAGCGGCCAGAACGTGTGACAGGTCCGGCCACCAACCCGTCACACTCCGGCCGGCGCTCTCGCGCGCGGGGGTGAGGCGCTGGTAATCGATTCCGGCGCGAATGGTGTGCGTTCCTCGAATTGCCGACAGGGTGTCCAGCAGATTGAGCTGCCCCTGCCTGCTTCGGGCACTCCCTCCTGCCGAGAGCGAGCTCATGCCCCCGATTGCCAACCCGTAGAAGGTGGGAGGCGCGCCGGGAGCCGAGGGCAGAATCGCGGCGAAATCGAGCGGGGCGGCGCCGGACGCCGGGTTGGGCGTCCAGACGGACGATGCTGCCGCCCACCACACATTGAGGCGCGCTTCGTTGGTGATGGATGGCTCCGGAACGGCCTCGATACCGAGCGTGAAGCTGCTGCTGCGCAGGTGGAGACTCTCCACATCGGTGAATCCGGTCTGGGTGGAGGACGGCGACCAGTTGTAGCGTCCAAAGAGCGAGACGTGCTGGCTGAGGCCGTGATCGATACGAAGCGCGGCGGCATCGAGCCGCGCGGGGCGCGAGTACTGGGTCACAAGTTCGCCGAGCAGGCCGCCCGGCAGCGGCATGTCCGGAACGGGAAAAGCATTGAGGACCGGCCGCACATCCATTGGCGCGCTGACCCGCGCCGCAATGGACGGCACTACCAGAGGAATCGTGAATGGCTGGTCGAGCCGCTGGCCTTCGTAAGATGCAAAAAAGAACGTCCGGTTCCGAACCAGCGGACCGCCGAAGTCGGCCGACCACTGGTGCAGGCGTGAGGCGCCACGCGCCAGCCGGTTGGACTGGGCATATTCGTCATTGGCATTGAAAAGTTCGTTTCGCAGGGCGTAGGAGCCGGAGGCGTGGTACCGGTCGGAGCCGGAGCGTGTGGTCAATGCGACCTGCCCTCCAGGCGCGCGTCCAAATTCGGGCGCGAAGCTGGAAGTAAGGAGCCGCACTTCGTCAAGCTCATCCGCCGGAGCGAGGTTATCCGCGCTGCCGAAGGCGGTCATGGCGGGCAGGGCAGCGCCGGCGAATTGCGCCGGCAGCCCGGCGCCGGTAATGCTGGTGTTGGCGCTGATTCCGTCCACCGTGAAATAGTTTGTATTCGGCCGCAGCCCGTTGACGCTGAACTGGCCGGCCTCGCCCTCGGCGGCGGGAGTGGTAACCACTCCGGGCGAGAGTTCCACCACGCTCAGCAATCCGCGCCCGTTTAACGGCAGAGACTCGATGGCATCGCGCCTTACTACCGTGCCGCTGGAGCCATCGTCGGTGTTGATAGGCGGTGGCCCACTCCGAATTTCGATGGTCTGCTGCATGCTTCCGACTTGCATCACAAAATCGAGCCGTGCATTCTGATCGGGCTCGACCTTCACGTTCCAGCGAACGATGGTTTGAAAGCCCGATCGCCGCACGGTGACTTTGTACTGCCCTGCCGGCAAGGCGAAGACGGCATACGCCCCTTCGCCATCGGCCTGCGTGACCCGGCGGATGCCGGAATCCTGATCCATCACAGTCACGCCGGCGGCCACGAGAACCCCACCGCTGGTGTCCTGGATCAACCCGGACAAGCCGCCACGATCGCCGGCCCGGGCGACTGTGCAGGTGGCGAGCAGGAGGGCGGCACGCCAGATCATTGTGGTCGTCCCGTTTGGAGCAGGGCGATTTGCCGCTCCAGGTCCGCTACGCATTGCGCCAATTGAGCCTTGCGCGCTTCGCTCGAATCGCCGGCGCCGTTCAGTGTGCGGTCGAGCCGGTCGACCAACGCGGGCAAGCGTTCCGCTGCCGTCTGCCAGTCCGGCGAATCGGTTCCGGCCGCCGCTGCCGGGTTGGGAAGAATCGGCGCGATGGTTCGCCGGATCTCCTGCGTGGCCGCGCTCAGGGCCTCTGCGTGATCGCGCAGGATGTCGCCGAGCAAAGCGGAATCTCCGGCTGAGAGATTGGTGATCTCCGCCGGAGGGAACCGGCGGGCCAGGGCGCGAAGGGCAAAGGCGCGCTGCGCCGCCCGGTCGGTGGCGTCGATCAGTTGGTCGCGCAAGTCGGACACGGTGACACTGCCGTTCAGGCGATTCGCCAGCTCGCGAGCGAACTGGTTGGGCCTGTCGTCGCTGCCCGCGGGTTTGCCGGGCGCAGCGGGCTTCGTGTCCGCCGGGCCGGCCGGTTCGAATTGCAGCATTACAGTGATCAGTCCCGATAGAGCTTTGCGGATCTGCGCCCGCCGATTCTCGTCCAGGCCGCTGACGCGCACGGTGATGACGGCATTGTTGCGCTCGATCTCGATTGGTTCACCCAAATCTGCGCCTATGACATGCAGAGCGGCGAGAACGTGGAGTTCGTCGCTCGCCGTCGGCGGCACCGCCGGCCTCAGGACCAATCGCTGATTCTGGCCGGGGGCAGGGGCTGGTGTGCTCTCTATGGGCGCGGGCGGCGTTATCGTAGGCAGCTCGGTCATGTAGATGATTTCGCCGCCGGATCGAAAACGAAGCGTGCAGGACAACGCATGCAGATCCGCGGCGCGCAACGTTAGGTCCGCGCCGGACAGCGGACCGCGGCCGACGAAAGTTCGCAGCGTGTAAATTCCGCCGGATTCCTCGATCTCGTCCCGTACGTCCGCCATACTTGCGCGCCAGTCCGTGAACGCCTGCGCGCTGAGCGGGTTGTCCCAAGGGTAGCCGGCCGAGTCGAACAAAATGCGCAGCGCCGCCGCACCGACAGCTTCCGGGCCGTTATGGACGCGGGCGTCGCGGTCCAGCACTCGTGAATTGGTGCGGATGCGGATCCGGCGGCCGGATTGAGGGGCGGCACGCTCTGCCGCGGCTGCTTTTCGCAGCAGCATCGCGGCCCGCACGGAAGCCGGGGGTTCAAAGAGCCGCACCGCAACGGCAAGGGCGGCAATCGCGGCAGCAGCCCACAGCCAGCGCGCCGGGCGTATGGAGGCTCGCCGGCCCGTCGGGAACCGCAGAGGCTCCCATTGCCTGGGCGCCGGAGACAGGGACGGCTTCAGTACGGATGTGTGAAAGCGGTTATAGGCGCGAGATGCTTCGGCGAAATCGTTCAAACGTTCGCGGCACTCCGCGCACGCTTCCAGATGCGCGCCGGACTCGGCGTCCGGCAAAGGCTCGTCGAGTATCCTCATCAGAGCTTCCGGAGTGAGGTGGGGGGTTGGGTTATTCATGGACCGCCTTCTGGAGGCGCAAGATGGCGCGGCTCAGAAACTCCCGCACCGACGAGATCGAGATCCCCATCGTTTCGGCGATCTCCCGGTACCGCAAACCCTCCGCCCGCAGGTGCAGGCATTGGCGCTGCTGCACGGAGAGGCTCTTCCAGGAGCCGCTCAACTGTTCCATGCGTTCGCGCTCGATGAGGTCCGCCTCGATGCTTCTGGTGGTGTCCTGCAGAGTAGCCGCTAGGTCCGGCGCCATAGGCAGCAGTTGGTTTTTGGCCCGCATATCGAGTCCGAGGTTGTGCGCTACTCGAAACACCCACGCCCGGGTGTTCTCAATTCGTTCGCCGTCTTCCAGCGCCAAATATAGCCGCAGGAATACTTCCTGGGTCGTCTCCTGGGCCTGCGGCGGAGGCAACCCTAATGTCAACAGGTAGCGATAGACGTCCTCCCGCGCGCTTTCGAAAGCCCGTGTGACTTCCTCCTGGTGCTGAGTCATCATCCAGCCGGCATTGTCTAAGACGAATGGACACGGGATTTGACGACAGGCAGCCGATAAAAATATACAAAAATTTGTCCGCAATTGAGCGACTCGTCCCGCCGACAGCCTGACTCGTCCGGGTTCGCACAGCGGGAGCCGAACTCGGACACCAAGAAAACTCGCTCGAGAGCAGCGTTTGGCTCGAAATCCGCCAAGCTCAGCGCGAGAATGCCGACGCTTCATGGCATCGGTTCGAAGGCACGCGGATTCCTCCTGCATCCAGCCTCACACGCTGCCTTCCAGTTTTCGCCGGCGGAGCCTCGTTTACCGCCAGCTACACTGAAGCGTGAGCCATTGGAAAGTCAACCGCGGCCGCCGTTCGCCATGATCGGTTTGGGCACAGCGCAGCAGTTTCAGATACTCGACAGCCGACTCGACCTGGAGCCATGAAATCGGCCGGCCACGAAATGGCTGGTTCGCGAAAGCGATGAAGAGGCGAAATCGAAATCCATGACTAATACGGCAACGGCCCATCTTGCACCCCGTTACTCAAAAGAGAAGAATCGCCGCCTCTAGCGCCGTGTCCTTATCAAAGCTGATCGGTCGTCCCGTCTTTCCTTTCTCTGTTTCGGTTGTGAATCCGATGCGTTTTACCGACATCATTAATGAGTGTTCCGGAATAATGCGGACCGGGGGTGGGCAATGGAGAAGAGTATTGGCGCACTTGATGGGAAAGTAGCTGTAATCACCGGGGGCAATAGCGGGATCGGCCTGGCTACAGCCAAGCGGTTCGTGAAAGAAGGGGCCTACGTGTTTATCACCGGGCGACGACAAACGGAGTTGGATAAGGCGGTTTCGTCGATCGGGAAGAATGTAACGGCCGTTCAGGGAGATGTCTCGAAGCTCGATGATCTTGATCATCTCTACGACGTGGTTCGGAAGGTGAAGGGCCGTGTCGATATCGTCTTCGCAAATGCCGGCGTCGTAGATCCCGCTCCACTCGAAGAATCGACGCCCGAGCAGTTTGACAGGGACTTCGACCTGAACGCTCGCGGGACGTATTTCACGGTGCAGAAAGCGCTCCCGTTGCTCGCCGACAAAGCATCCATCATCCTTTCTGGGTCGGCCGCATGGCAGATGGGGGTACCGGGCTTCGGCACGTATGCGGCGACGAAAGCAGCTTTGGTGTCCTTTGTCCGGACTTGGACGGCGGAGTTGGCCAGCCGCGGCATTCGAGCGAACGTTATCAGTCCTGGACCAACGGAAACGCCAATGGTGGATGTCGGCGCTAGAAGATCTGAGGAAGGTACAAGCGAATACTTCCGGAAGATGATCCCAATGGGACGACTTGGGACAGCAGATGAGATTGCATCGGCTGCGGTGTTCCTCGCTTCCGACGAGAGCAGCTTCATCACTGGCATCGACCTGCCCGTGGATGGTGGGACCGCCTCCAGATAATCCGTAAATATCGCAGGTTCCATAGATTGACGCAACGAGACTTTAGCCTTCGTTGCGTCGTCCGGCGACCTTAGCGGGAGTCAAGATATGGAACAAGTATTACAACTGGCCGTGGTCGTCTTCGCTGCATTAGCCGCCGGTGGCCTGATGGTCAACTGGATAGGCCCCGGGCGCGCAATGTCTCGCCTCCCGGGATCGACCTATGTTGAGTTCCACCAAGCCACCAACCACACGTTCAATCCCTACATGCCGATTGTGGTTGTGGGCGCAATATTGGGTGGTATTGTGCTCGCGATTCCTTTTCAGGGGATTCATTCGCTGTCCGGCGCTTTGGCCATTGCCGGATCTGGTTGTTATGTCGCGGTTGTCGTGATTGCCTTATCCACAGACGTCCGAATCAACAAACAGATCGCACACTGGTCAGTACAAAGCCCACCCAATGACTGGGCGATCATTCGCGCCCGTTGGGTTCGATTTCACATTGTCCGCACTCTTTTTTCACTTCCAGGACTGGCCTGCTACATTCTTGCCTGTCTTAGGAATCGATGATTCGTCCTTGGTTAGCTGAGAGGTGGTTTATGAGAATAGGTTTTCTAGGAGCCGGGAACGTGACACGCACGTTCGGCCGTCACTTGATAAACGCTGGCCACACCATCGTTGTATCCAATTCCAGAGGACCCGAGACACTGGCTGATTTTTGCGCCGATCTCGGTCAAGACGCCATCGCAGGGACCAGGGAGCAGGCGGCCGAGTGCGACGCCGTTATTCTCGCCACACATTGGGTAAAGGTGCCGGAAGCGCTGAAGAGCATCGATTGGCGTGGCCGAATTCTGATCGATGCGACGAACGCGCATCTAGATCCTCCCGACATCAGTCTGGCCGGAGTCACCAGATCGCGGGCCGCGTTGAAAGGGCGCACATCGAGCGAGATAGTCGCTGAAATGGCGGTTGGCGCACGGCTTGTAAAATCGATCAGCAACGTTCCGATGGCCTGGATACAGGACTTTTCCCCGAACAAACCTCGTACCGTCATCTTCACATCCGGCGACGACACCGAAGCAAAACAGCTAGTAATCGAATTGGTCAACAGCACTGGATTAGTCGCGATTGATCTCGGGTCCCTCGCCAAAGGCGGTGCGATGCATGAGGTCGGCGCTCCTTTATCCGGGCTCGACCTCCACTTTGTCCGTCGGCTTCGTTGAAAGTACCTGAAGGCCGCGTGACAATTCGCCTACCGCCCAGATCGGGCGCCATCCGGAAGTTGGCGGGTCCGCCGCTCGCAGGGAGCAGCCCGCGATCGTCCCTATAAACGCCCAGCGAGCGGCGGAAGATCCTAGTGTTACCTGGCGGCGCACACCGCTGGAGTGTCAAGAATAAACGTAAACGCCATCCGAAAACTTGTCTTGAAGCTGCGGAGACAGGATTCTTTGGGTTGCGCTCAAGATTGCCGAAGATCTTCGGTAGCTCGTACGCGTCCGTGGCGGCTCCAAACGTCTCCGAACCACGAGCGCTCTGGCGGCAGAGGAATTCTGCTCCCTACCGCCCCTGCTGCGGGAACCCTACCGGACGCAAGTCTGGATTGCAGGGTGCCTTGACTTGAGGGCGAGCGAGATCGTGGCACACTGCACCGAGGGTTCGTAGGCGTGAAAGACAGCGATCCTTAAGCTTCGACTGGGTGACGGCAGGACGAATGCCGGCGATTTGGAAGGGCTCAATGAATGCCCCATGTGGATCGGCGCCGACACAGAGGACGCCGTATTCACCTGCGGGCGCGTCGAACCGGTACGCGCGATTGGGCCCGAAGAAGACCGCGCCGTGACGGGCCGGATGCGATCGGTCCCATTCGCAATCGATCTCAGAGATCGGGAGCTTGATCGAGTGAAAGCGCTTCGATAGCTCTGGAGTACGTCCCAGCGCCACTCCAGGGCGCCCTGTTCGCCATACGTGCGTGCGGGAAAAACTTACTTTCAGGCCTGATAGACTCCATCGAATCGGTTATACTCGGAGAATTGTCCACGAAGCCGAGATGGCGATCCTGGGCTAAGAAGAGGAAGTCTCAATTTCACCGAGAGGTCTTGCTATGCCCATCAGAAGATTACGACTGCCGATTTTCGGAGCGCCTGTAGTTATTCTTGCCGTTGCGCTTCTTTTCAGAGTTCCAACTCCTGCCCAACCGGCGAGGGGTCAACTGCACCACCACCACAACCCGGCGATCATTCGCGAACGACATGCCACATCTGCCACATCGACGAACTGGAGTGGTTATGCAGTCACTGGAGCCAACGGCTCCGTTACGGACGTGAAAGGCTCCTGGGTCGTCCCCTCTCTCAACTGTGCAATGACACCAAACGCCTATTCCGACTATTGGGTGGGGATCGACGGTTACAGCTCGAACACTGTCGAGCAAATCGGAATCGAGGCGGACTGCAGCGGTGGAACCGCGAGTTACTTCGCATGGTTTGAGTTTTATCCGCATTGGCCGATCACTATCAATAGCGTCGCGGTCCAGCCTGGCGACACGATCAGCGCCGCGGTCAGTTACGGTGCGAAAGGGACGTTCACGCTCACTCTGCATAATGACACGGAGGGCGTAGGCTTCAGCACAAGCTCGAAGATGCCGCAGGCCGAGCTATCGTCGGCGGAATGGATTGTCGAGGCTCCCTCGACGAGTTCCGGCGTCTTGCCCCTTGCCGATTTCGTTCCCGTGAGTTTCACATCCTGTGAAGCCACTGTAGGCAAAGCGGGGGGCTTGCCGATCGGCTCGTTCAGCCCCAACGTACAAATCAACATGGAAACTAGCAGCAGCGTCCCGAAAGCGACAACGTCCGCACTGACACCGGATGGCCTTGGGTTCACAGTTGCGTTCTTGTCTCCTGGGCCGTGACGCGCGAGTTCCACCGTGATCGTCTGGCCTAGCAGGCGCTTGAAGTCAAGAGGCTTCGAGTCCTGCCAGATGGTCTCCAGCCTGAAGTGGAACAGCCCGGAAATCGCCTCGCGGCCGGACAACGCGGTGAGAACCAGAGCATCTTCTCCCAGCGGAGTCGTGACCTTGAGCATTCTGCCGCTCTGCGCGTACGCGATGCGGCCGCCTCCGTTTGATCCCCCTTAGGATGCATTCTGGCTTAGGGTTGCCATCGTAGCCCCTTTTTGCTGGCAGTACCGGCGAACGTCACTGCACCAGCTCGACCAGCACCGCGGAGGGATCCTGGCCGCGGTTGTAGTCGTCGAGCACAGCGAAATTGAAATTGGCGCCGTTTTGCAGCCGTATGTGGAACGCCGGGAACGCGATTCCGTTCTGGTTCAGGGGGAAGCGGTTCTTTTTGGCTTCTCCGATGTCGCTCTTCCTGAATTGGAACTGGTCTGCACGGCCGTCATTGGCCATCGCGGCGGTGTAGATCACCGAGTCGGCCGTGATCGTGAGCGTGCCCATGCAGTATGTAACCAGATTGTTGAGCCCGTGGCTGTGCACCACTTTGAATTGCTTGCCCACGGGAGCAGGAGCCTGCGACATTTCGGCCTGACCGGCGAGCCTCCCGCCCGATGAATTCTTCCGGCTGCCGTTGGCAGGAGCGGAACTCGGCGCACCCGGCGAGCGCTGTATGCCGCTCTGTGCCAAGAAATCCGAGCTTAGCGGCTGCATTTCCGGGTTCGGGACGCGCCCCGCGGACCATTGCTCGCTCACGTTAACCAGGTAATACAGGCCATCGCTGAGGTACTTCTGCAATTCCTGGTTGCCGATCTCAACCGCCTTCTCGAACGGAATACTCTGATTGCCGCCGGCCAGGCCGGTATTCTCCACCGGCAGATAACCTCCCTCCGGCAGCTTGATCGCGGCAAACGTGTGGCCCGGCACTACGACCAGCGTCGCCGGCAACCCTACGGCTTCCGCGAGCGCGGCATAGGTGATTGCCAGATCGACACAGGTGCCTGACTTGTCGCGGAAGACGTCGCGCGGAAACTTGATGTCCTGCCCGCTAGAATGATCCTGCGTGAGGAAACCCGAAGGCGTCTGGTAAACGATGTGATTGGAGCGTTCCAACTCGTAAGCCGCGGCCAGCCAGCGGGTCGCGTCCTTGTTGCTGGCGTTGGCGGCGGCCCCCCCGGACTTTTCGCTCACATATCCGGCGAACTGCTTCACCACGTCGTCCATGCGGGTGACGAACGCCGCGAGCAGCGGCGCATTGTTGAAGTAGTCGAACCAGGAGTCGCTGCGGTCCTCGTCGTTCAGATTGGAAAACTCGAACTGATTGATCCCCAGCATTTCGGGACGGCGCGTGAGTTCGCTCGAAAACGCACGGCCGTTTGCGTCCTTGTACTCGTACCGGATGTAGAGTTGCACGGGTGTCGGCGTTCGCAGTTGCGCCACGCGCGACGCAATCACTGGGTAATAGCGATCCACCACGATACCGCCGGGCGGCACGACGGAATAAGCATCCGGAACGCTCATGTCGCTGTACTCTCCGAGCCGGTAATAAATCTTCAGATCGTACAACGGAGCCTTGCCGACGTTTTTCACCATCGTCTTGGCCACCCAGTAACTGCCCGACTGCGCGTCCTGGTCGCCGTAGATCTTGTAGAGAGCGGACATGAGGCGCTTCTTGTAGCGCACCGACACATCCACGGCCGGGTCGCCCGCGCCGGCGGCCGGCTTGGACACCGGCAGGGTATAAGTGAGCAGCCGGTTCTCCTTGTCAACCTGCACCCCGCCTGCGCTGGCCGGTAAAACATAGGTATTGATGATGGACATCGCCAGACCGTTGCTTGTGGCGTATTGGAGCACCGTGAACACCCGGTTGCCGTCCTGCGTGGAAACCTGCTCGTTGGGCGCCATTTCGATCTGCCACCGGTGGTTTCGGGAAACCGCCAGTCCCCAGACGTCGGCCACAAAACTGATAGAGCGCTGGCTGTCGTCCGAGGTGATTTTCAGAGTGTCGCGGTTAATCTCAAAACTCGCGCGCTCCGGTCCAAAATCACGGAAGAGCACGTAGAGGTTCGGGTAATTGCGCTTAACCCGGTCGTACCCGCGCGGGGGATTGAAGTTCATCACCCAGCGGACTTGCGAGTTGCCATTGCTGTCGACGTTCTGGGATGAGGTTATGTTGACGCCGTAGTTTTCGGTCTGCTGTGCCGGCGCAACCAGTGTGAAGGGCAGGATTGCTGCGAGCATCCAAATCCAGGATGGGGCGCTTCGGCGGGGCAATGTATGTTCCATGGCGCGTTCTCCCTCCGATCGAAACCGTCAGTAGATACGCGCTTAACCCGGCTCCGTCTGGCTCAGCCGGCCAGCTCTTAATTGGGCTAATTCTCACACTTGTCACTGCCCGGCAACGACGTGAACGCGATTGTTTGCCTTGCCGCAGCCGCTACCCTGACACTCCGGGTTGGCGCGCCCTAAGCCGGCGGTGACCAGCTGGGCTCCCGGCAGTCCGAACTCGATCAGCTTCTGCCTGATGAACTCGGCGCGGTCCAATGAAACGAGGTAGTCCCCGTGCTCCGGTGTTTCCCCGAGCACCTCGGCGCCCTCTGAGTGGCCTTCGATTCGGATGGTGAGGCCCGGCTGCGAACCAAGGAGAGATTTCAGGGCATCCGCATCGGTGCGCAATTTGGCGGATTCGCCTGCATCCAACCGGTCGCGCGAGCCCGGTTCGAACAGGATGTCGGCGAGTTTGTCCGGCGCCTGCGCGGGGGTGCCCGGTGCCGCGGCGGAAACCGGAACCGCGATTTTGACGCGCGGCAACGCAGCCGGCGCCGTCGTGTGGGACGGAAGTGGCCGGGGCCCGCCCTGCGCATCTCGACTCGACGGGGCTGCAGGCACGGCAGCAGCCTCCTTGTGCCCCGCCGGGAACCAGAACCAGAGAAGAACGGCGCTCGCGGCGCAGGCAAAAACCGCCACTGCTGCGGCCAGTCCCCGGCGCATCCCCGCCGGGCTGGGTGTTGCAGAAGTCGGCGCCGCCGTCGTTCGAAATGCCGCTTCCAGCGCATTGGCGAACGCACAACAGGATGGGTACCGCGCCTCGGGCTGCTTCGAAAGCGCCGTAGCGAGGACATGGTCCGCCGCCGCCGGCAGCCCCGGATGCGCGCGGCTCGGCGGCGCAGGAACCTCGTGCAGAATCCGGTACGACAGTTCCGCGATCGAGTCCGAAGGAAATACTTTGGCGCCCGTAAGGAGGTGGTACGCCATTGCCGCAAGCGAGTATTGGTCGGTGTACGGGCCGATCGGCGCGCCCGACAACTGCTCCGGCGCCATGTACTCGAGCGTGCCGAGGATCATCCCCGTTGTGGTGCGCGTTGCGTCGGTGGAGGACTTGGCAATCCCGAAGTCGGTGATCTTCACCTCACCCGAATCGTTCAGCAGCAGATTCGCGGGCTTAATGTCGCGGTGAACGATTCCGGCGGCATGCGCATAATCGAGCGCGCGCGCCGCCGAGCGGACCACCGGCAGAATCGCCTCGCATGTCAGCGGGCGCTCGGCCGCGCGGCTCTTCAGGTCGATGGACGGGAAGTACTCCATCACGATGTAAGCCGTGCCGCTCTCGCATCCGATGTCGTGAATGGCAATAATGTTGGGGTGCGTGAGCTTCGCGATGACCCGCGCCTCTTTCAGAAATCGCTGTTCGAGCCACTCGCGGTCCACGGAGCCGGGGGCTGCGTCCGCCCGTATCATCTTGACGGCCACCTGCCGGTTCAGAATGGTGTCGCGCGCCAGAAAGACCGCGCCCATTCCCCCGGCGCCTATGGACGAAAGCAGCTCGTACCTTCCAACCCGCTCCACGATGGATCAGATTATGCCGCAATGCGTGGTCGAATGCCAAGAACAAGCTCTTTCTCCGGCATTCCCTACGGAAATCTTGGGGGCTATAGCCTGGTAAACCAGGTCGCCAACCCGGCCTTCATCGAAGGCATCAAGCTCATGCAGCAGCCGGACCCGGCACTCGACACGGCTAACCCTCATCCCGATTTGATTGGCGCGGTGCTCCGCCTCACGGACACAGTTCCAAATCTCCGCGTCATTATCGATCACCTCCCGTCTCTGACGGCGCGCCGGGACGCGAAAACGAGCACCGCCGTCGAAGCAGACCTTGTGGAGTTGGCCCACCGGCCGCAGGTCTATGTCAAGCTCTCGCAGCTGTTGAGAATGGCGGAGTCAACGTCAATAACCGACTCCAGTGTCTACAAACCGATTCTCGATCGCCTATTCGACATGTTCGCGGAGGAGCACCCGATTTTCGGCAGCGATTGGCCGAACAGCTCGGCCGTAGACTATTGTCAAAATCGTCAGGAACTGCTTCGCCGCGAAAGGCCGAAACGTCGCCGAAAAGTACTTCTGGAAGAATTCGGCGGCCGCGTACAAATGGGTCAAGTGCGATGCCGCCCAGCCGGCGATCGGCTGATTTATCCCATCCATTGCGGGTTACGCGACGTCCCGTCCGCCTGGGTGGTGGTTTTGAATGTCTCGTACCGGCCGGACAAAGCCGCCTCGCGGGTTCGCGCCAAAAGTGCGGAGAGTTCGTCTCGCGTAAAAGGCTGGAATGTGTGAGCTGCTTCAAAGGCCTGGTCGAGCGTCTTTTGATCGACAATACCCGTGATCACCACCGAGGTTGGCAGCCCCAGGGCATAGCGCAGGCATTCGAGCCCCGTGGCCAAACCTCGCGCCGGTAGTGCGCCGGCGGCCATCGGCTTCATCCCTAGAACCCCAATTCCCTGTTCCACGAGTTTGGGCACCACGTCGTGCGCGAAACTGCGAAACTGAGCGTCCAGTATGTTGAGCGGCATCTGTGCCGTATCGAAATGGAATTGATGCGCCTGCGCCACTTCCAGCATGCGCAAGTGGACCACCGGGTCTTTGTGGCCGGTGAATCCGATGTAGCGAATCTTCCCCGCCTTCCTGGCTTCCAGCAGAGCGTCCAGAACTCCCTCGTTGAAGAAGCGGTCCGGGTCTTCCATGCGGATGTTCTCGTGATATTGCATCAGGTCCACGTGGTCGGTTTGGAGGCGCTGCAATGATTCATCAATCTGCGCGGCGGCGGCTTTCCTTGTACGGCCATCGAATTTCGTCATCAGAAACACCTTTTGCCGGTAGCCGTCGCGCAGCGCCTTGCCCATCCGAATCTCGCACTTGCCATCCATATAGTCCCAGCAGTTGTCGAGGAAGGTAATGCCCCGGTCGACGGCGGAACGGATGAGCCGGATGGAATCCTGCTCTTCCCGCGGCATTCCGATGTGATAACCGCCCAGCCCGATGGCAGAGACACGTTCCCCGGTGCGGCCTAATTTACGGTAGATCATCTCGCCGCTGCGCTCGTCTGCAGCCGCCGTACTGCCTAAAACAAGGGCCGCCAGGGAGACGGCACCGAGAAACTTACGCCGCGCGAAACCATCTGGTTCGGACATGCAATGCCTCCATCGGATCGATTCTAACCCCTTGCAGAACAGATCAACATGGCCAAAAGCTCTAACCTCGCTGGTGAGGCTTCATGAACTCATTCCAGGCGTCCCGAATCGCCTGCTTGGCAGGTTCATCCAGTGGGACCGACGCACTGCCGCCCCGCCCGCCCGCGCTATCGCGCGTCTTGGTGTCCTCTTTGAAGATCCCGCGCACGGTGAGCAGGTATGCCTGGGCGCCCGTGATGGAATTGAACGCTTGGATCCTGCCAAACATGTCGAACGCCTCGCGTCTTTTGCCGGCGTGCCAGAGGTCGAAGGTGGCCGCATAGAAGTCGGCCAGCGCGGTCGTCGGGCAGTGGCCGGAAAAGCCCAACTGCATCTCGTCGATCATCGTGCGGACACCGTTCCCGGAAAAAACCGCCAACCGGTCTTGCGTTCGCTCGCGAATCTGCCGAATACGCGCCAGGGGATTGCCGGCTTCGTCTTTTACGCACTTCATCGTGGGAATCTGGCGGAACATCTCGACCACCAGGTCCACGCTCATGTCACCTCGCGTCTGCACGATCAGCGGCAAATCGGTCGCTCTTCCAATGGCCTTGTAATAGTCGGTCGTCGATTGGTCGCCGGCTTTGGCGGGCGGCAGCGAGATAATCGCGCCCGCACCGTTGCGGGCGGCATGTTTGGCGTAAGCCACCGATCGATCCATGTTTCCGTCCTTATCCTGGACACCGATGACCAGGGCAGTCTTGCCTCCCCTGCCTGACGCCAGAATGGCCTCCGCTCCGCTCAACCTTTCCCGCTCGGACAACGTGTCCCAACCGCTCGCAATCTGGGGCCAGACAAAGCCGTGAACTCCGTGCCGGTTGCAGAATCTGACTTCGCTCTGGAGGCAGTCCAGATCCAGTTGCCCAGATGGCGTCACCGGCGTCTGCCCAATGGGAAATACACCGCGCATCGGTCTGGTCTCGGCCGCGCCGCTCATCGAGATGAGCGGCATCCCCAGGACGCCACCTCCCATGACGCGTAGGAATGTGCGTCTCGCAGATGCCTCGGAACGATTCCCCACCGCTTCCCCTCCTTCCGGTTTGTAGTCCACCCTCAGCGGTCGATTCTCACGGTGGCCCGGTCCAGCATGGCGCGGTCCAACTCCAGTCCCAGACCAGGCTTCGCCGGCGCGTGGACATAGCCATCCTCTGCCACGCGGAAACGATCTTTTACATAAGGCCGGTCGCTCGACCCCTGGGGCACCGTCATTTCAAACCACACATTGTTCGGCATGGCGAGTTCGCAGTGAAAATGGACGGCGTGGTCAAAACCCTCACCCCAATTGTGCGGAGCGCACTCCATGCTGAATAATTCAGCCAACCGGGCAATCTTCATCCCGCCGCTGATACCACCGACGTTGTCCACGATAAACCGGACTACGTCCATCGCTCCTCGCCGAATGTACTCCGCGTAGTTGTACGGCGAGAAGATGAATTCGCCAATATGAATCGGGATGTCGAGCGCCTGGTTGAGCTGTACCAGGCCATCGATATCGGCGGTCGGAATCGGATCCTCATAGCAGACGTAGTTCAGATCTTGCAGCACCCTCCCAACCTTGAATGCCTCTTCGCGAGTGTATACACCGACGGGATCGAAGAGCAGCGTAAAGTCGTCTCCCATTGCCTTACGTACCGACCTCGCTACCTCGATGTCCAACTTGTAGTCGTGACCGCCATTGGGCGAAGGCGGATGGATCTTATATGCCGGAAACCCCTGTTCTCGAACTTGCCGAGCTTCATTGACGAAATCGTCGATCGCGGCGTGATGCTGGGAGCTGGCGTAGGCCCTCACTTTATCCCGATATGCCCCGAGGATCCGGTACACCGGCAGGTTCACAGCTTTGCCCAATATGTCCCAAAGGCAGTTGTCGATCGCCGACGCATATGAGAGCTGGCCGAGGCGGCGGAGTTCCGGTTTCCACTGCGACGTGAGCGCCGGAAGATCGAGCACGCTGTTTCCGATCAAGGCCGACTTGGCATATTCCAGCCATCCCAGGTTGCTCCAATTGGGATGCCAGTATCTTCTCCCCAACGTATAGTTGCCTTCGATGCCGCTGTTCGTGATGACGCCCGCCAGTTGCGATTGGCCGAAGCGGGCGCCTTCGATGCGGCCCGAATCGAGACTGTAGACGCGCACTTCGCGGATCGTGAGATCCGGCAGCTCGGCCGGCTTCGCTGCCACAGCTTGAGCCGCCGCGAGGCCGGGATTCGCGATCGCAGCCGCCGATGCGGCCGAGGCGGCGAGGAATCCACGGCGTGGAAAGCTGCCAGCGATTTTGGGTTCTTCCATCGTAGTCCTAGCGGCCTGATGGGCGCGCACTGTGAACAACCAATTGACCTATTGCTGCACAAAGAACAACGATGACACCGAAGGCAGGACCAGGTGCACGGTGGTAACCGGCTGGTCATTGATCGCGGACGTTGAGGCGTCGGCTGGTTCCCGTCCGCCCGTGTATGGATTCCAAATCGTCAGCTCCTTCCTTCCCCGCAATACGACCTTCGTATCGATATCCTTCGGGGAGGAGTTGGCAAAGAAATAGATGTCGTGGCCGTCCTTGACTTTATGAATATAGCTCAGGGCGCCTTCGTACTCGTTACCGCGTCGCAAAGGCGCCATGGGCTCCTGGAACTCGACGTCTCGTCGTGGAAGCACCTGCTTCAATGCGAAGTCGATCAGCCACGGATGCGTGTTGGGCAGGAACCATGCTTGTCCACCGGCTTTGTTCTTCTTGATGTAATACCAGAACACATAGAAGTTCTGCCGGTCCTGCGCGCGCCGCACATCGGCCTTCAACGGCTCGCCGGGCGAGACTCCAAAGACATCGGCGATAGCTTGCCGCACTTCTTTGTCCTTGCCGAATTCCGCCGATCGCGTGGGGAGCAGGCCGGTGGCGACGACGATGCCCCCGTTGTCATAGAACTGCTTGATCTTCGCCGCGGCCGCGGCTGACAGAGTATCGCCGGCTGGCAGGAACAATACGCTATACTCTTCGCGGTTTTCGCGGTTGTTTAGAACCAGTTTCTTTCCATCTACGATGCACCGTTCCACCAGAGCCTCCGGGTGGAGATAAGTGAAGTCCACTCGTAAACCGCGGAATAAGGCTTCGCCGATGTCCTGGTAATCCATGCCGAATGCCGGGCCACCTTCGCGCGCATAGGCCGTCTCCATGATATTGGGAGCCTGCTCGCCTTCGGCTAGAGGAAACTGTACTCCGCCAACATTGTGATACTGCGCGTGCAGCGACGCAATCGGATACAAAACCGCGACATCCGCCACGTGCCTGCCGTGCTGGAGCAGATAACTCAGGCGGCCCACGTAATCGTTCAACTCGGGCCGCTTAGGCTGCGCGGTGCGGGCTGGGATCTGATAATTGATTCCCATGGCGAACTGGTCCATGGCCACCTGAAATGCGATCTTCCCATCGAGGATGCGGTAGGCTGCGTAGGTTTCGGCGCGCGCGATAGGATGATCCCAATTGAAGGCAGCGGAGGTTACGATCTTGTAGGATGGATTCGACCGGCCGTACCACCAGATATCGTCCACTGTCGGTGCCGCCTGATACTCGAAAACCTTCAAAAGATCGCCGTTGAGCGGCGTCGGGTTCAGCGGCTCTTCCTGGTCCAGATGACCGCCGAAGATGAGATGGTGCTCCGCGCACCAGTCGTTCAGCCTCTTTATAAAGTGCGTCGCAAACAGCTCCGCGCGGAATCCAAACAGTGCATTCCGGGCGGCAGCGGTCTGGGGACCGATATCGTACCAGAGCGCCGGGTAATACTTCATGGGCGAATAGCCGTACTTCTGCTGAAAATAACGATTGAAGTTCGGAGTCCACATGCGGTCGGCATGGTGCATGGAGGGCTCGTCGTAAAACGTCTGCTTAATGAGATTCCCGAAGTACGCACCAAGATTATCCTGGTATTTCTGGTAGGTCATGGAGATGAATGTGCTCATCGCCGTTTCATCCAGATAGTCCACCACGCGAGCCTTCCCTTCGGTGAGGTAGAAGGCCATCACCTTCCAACTGCCTGCCGGGACGTCACAAACCAGCCGGTCTTGCGTTTTGCGGTTGCTGATATCCACCAGGTCGAATGTCTCCCGATTCATCATCACAGCACCGATGTAGATACCCTTGGGAATCGCCAAATCCGCTTTGGCAGGCCCGCCGACGTCCTCTTCGGCCATGTTCAGATTCTTGGCGGCATATTCAGGGTGCTGGGATACCATCTGGCCGCCTACGGTGCCGGTTGGAAAAGCGTAGTCGTCATACAGGATGACTTCGAGTCCCTGTTTCTTCGCCTCTTCGAGCGCGAGCCGGTAATACCGGAAGTATTCATCGCTGAGAAATGGTACGCCCTGGCCCGGCTGAGGCCGGCCGCCCGCCTCTATAAAGAAGCCGCCGTAATTCAACTTTGCCATCTCCTGAATCCCGGAGATCACGGCGTTGTCGTTCAACGTCGCCAGATTGAAGTTCCACATCGCATGGCCGCGGTACTCGGCCGGAGGAGATTTGAAGATCGCCGGGTCGAAAGGATTGCCGGCGCTCTGCGCGAACACTGCAAGCGCTGAGGCCATCACGAAGATGGTGAATCGTAACATGGCAGAAGGCTCCTGGGCCGATTAGAACAGCAGTTTCAAGGCTAGTTGGACGTTGCGCTGGTCATTGGTTTGCGCGTTGCCGACCAGGCCGAAGCGCGAACCGCCGAACGAAGTATTCGCCTGCCCGAACCACGGCGTGTTGAATGTGTTGAACGCTTCCATGCGGAATTGCAGGCGCAGGTGCTCGCGCGGGTAGAAGGTCTTGAACAACGAAGAATCCATGAGCCCCGGCCGGCTCTCGCGGAACTGCGACCATTGCGTGCTGGTCACCCGCAGCGTGTCAGTCGGCTGCTGGATCCAGGCGACCGGCTGCGTAGTGCTCGCACAGTTCTGGCGTACGCCGGTGGTGTTCAGCGAACAAGCGTTGAAAGCATAGTTGTTTGGCCCGTATGGAGTCGAGACAAACGCGTTGCTACCGGTCGGGTAGGCTCCTACGCCGGTGAGCATGCGGCCCGACTGGAATATCGGAAGGGCTTGCACCTGCCAGCCGGCCAAGAAAGCCTTGACGATTGGCCGGGAGTGCTGGAAGAACGGGAACTGATAGCCCGCGGCGATATAGAGCCGGAGGGGCAGGTCGTTGCCCGACCGCACCGTCTCGAGCTGATCGCCCGTGAACTGAGGGTTCAGGTAGCTCATGGCCTGGAAGTCAGAGGAGTAAGTGAAGTTCACCAGGATGTGGAAGCCATGCGAAAGCCGCTTGGTGACCTGCAGCTGCATTGAGTTGTACCAGGCACGGCCGATGGGAATACCGGCTTCGGTAACGCCCGCGAACTGCGGGTAGGGGATCAGCAGTTGCCGCCGTTGAACGGTCGCGCCGTTGATGGATGTATTAGGCACCAGGTTGGAAAACGGATTCGTCACGAGCGTATTGAGGTAGGGCGTGCCCAACCCGAGTTGCGCGGTGGTGAGGGCGTCAACGTTCTGGCTGACGCCCAGGCGGCGGGTCCGGCTGCCGACGTAAGACAGGTCGAGCAGGATGTGGCTGGGCAGCTCGTGCTGGAATCCGGCGGAGAACTGATGGATGTACGGCAGAGTGCGGTCCACGTCGGTGAAGGTAATCGACTGGCCCAGTAGCGTGGAGAGCCCAAGCGACCGGCCCGCAGGTTGGATCAACCCGGTAGGAAATGGGTTGTTGAATACGTTGCCGGGCGTCAGATTGCCGTTGAGGGACGTGACCATGGGGGTGGCGACGGTGAAGCCCTGGCTCTGGCCGGTGATGAAGGTGGGCAGGTACGACAGACCGTAACCGGCCCGGAAAACCGTGTTTTTTGCGAAATGCCAGGCGATGCCGGCGCGGGGCTGCGGGGGATTGATATTTCGTTTCCAGGGCAGACGGTCCTGCGGCGTGGTGAAGAGCAGGCCGCCTACGAGCGGCAGGCCGGTGGCCGAGGCCAGAGGATTGGGGTCGGTGAGGTCGAAGCCGGCGTTTTCGCGGTTGTAGCGTTCCGTCATCGGCGACTCGTAATCGAAGCGAATGCCAAGGTTGAGGGTCAGCTTCGGCCCAACCCGAAAGTCGTCCTGCACATAAGTGCCATAATAACGGTTGCCGAAGGCCGGGCTGGCATTGATGGTGCTGCTTCCCGAGGCCGGATAGCCCAGCAGGTAGGAGGCGAAAGCGTTGCCGGATTGCGCGTCGGCATTGTTGGCATCGCGCTGCGTCCACTGATTGCTGAAGGCGAATGTACCAAACGAGTAGTTCGGCTGGTTGTCGAGCAGCACACGGAACTCGCCGCCATATTTGAAGGAGTGCTTGCCGGCCACCTTGTTCACCTGCACGGTGATGTACCAGTTAGTGCTGGTGTCGGTGTTGTTACCTCCCTGGCCAAAGCCCTGATAGTTGGTGAAGGTCAGGGTGGGCATAAAGAGGCCCTGCGCCTGGCTGGTGTAGATTGAGGGGAAACCGAGTTGCGAGGCATCGTAGCCCGTCCCGGCCGGCTGGCCGACGCTGTTGAAGAAGATGTGCTCGGTGAAACCGGCTCGGGTAGTCACTACCATAGTTGGCGATATCGTCGAGGTCAGCTCGAGCGCGGCCCCTTGATTGTAACGCTCGAAGTTGTTGGGGCCGCGGGATGGCGTGGGCCAGTCGTAATACGGACCGGTCTGCCAGCGGCGGTTTTCGACGTAGTGGAAGGAGAAGCGCTCCTTCTCGTTGATCACCTGGTCGCCTTTCACGGTGTAAGCGTTGTAGCGCTCTTTGGTGAGAATGCTCTCCCCGGTGGGATTGAAGTTGTTGAAGCCGGAGGTATCCGCCGGGAAGTTGGGCAGTGGAATGAACTGCATCATTTTGACCGCTACCGGATCCAGGCGGGTGGAGGGAATGAGATTGCCGGGGAACGGCTGGCGGACGGCGCTGCCGCTCAATGGGGTGGTCAGCGGGTCGTAGATGGTGATGGGCGCGCCGGTGCTGGTATGGGCCGAAGAAAAGTCGCCCGCGCGGTTGGCGGCGGTAGGCACGGTTTCGGTGCCCTGGTTGGGAATGTTTTCGTAAATGCCTTCCCAGGAAACCAGGAAGAAGGTTCGGTTGCGGCCATCGTAGAGCTTGGGAAGGTAGACCGGCCCGTCGAGAGTCACTCCCGGCTGGTTCCACAGGAACGAGCCGCGCGGCGTGCCCGCGAAGTTGCCCTGCCAGGTATTGGCGTTCAGGATCTTTTCGCGGTAATACTCGTACATCGCGCCATGGATGCTGTTGCCGCCGCTCTTCAAAGTGGCGCTGATGGCTCCGCCGCCGACTCGCCCGAACGAGGCATCGTAATTGTTGGAGACTACCGCCAATTGCTGGACGGCGTCGGGCGGAGGGACGAAACTCAGGCTGTCCACATTGCCGCGCTCGACGTTGGTGTTGGGAGCGCCGTCGAGCTGGTACTCGTTGGTGTACATGGGAGCGCCGTTCAGACTGATGGCGTCCATGCCACCGTTATCGAAAGGCCGGTCGGTGATGCTGGGCTGCGGATTGATATGAAGCGCCCCATCGGCTTGGTAGGCCAGCGTGTAAGTATTCTTACCCAAAAGCGGCAAGTCCTGAATCTTCTCTTCATCCATGAGTGTCACGTGGCTGGCGCTGGCGGTCTGCAGTAGCTCCGTTTCAGCGGTGACCGTGACCTTCTCGCTGATGCCGCCGACCGTAAGCTTGAAATCAAGCTGGTGCCGCTCGCCGATCGTCAGCAGTACGCGGGACAGCACCTCGGTCTTGAAGCCGTTCGCCGATACGCTCACCGAATATGCGCCGGTGGGGAGGAACGGCAGAACGTACAGCCCCGCCTCGTCAGTATCCGTCTTGGTTTCAACGTTGGTTGCTGAATTGGTGGCGATTACCGAGGAGTGTGGGATGGGCGCGCCTTGCTGGTCGACGACAGTGCCCGTCAGGGTCGCGCGCGCCTCCTGCGCCGGGCAGAGATGGGAAATCGCGCTCATCCAAATCCACAGCAACAAAAACCACAAAGTCGAATAGCGTGCGGTATTCGGTCGCATGACGAAGCTCTCCTTTCGCTACCGGAGGTTCTGGCCAATCCACTGAATCAACTCGTCCTGGAGACGGCTCGGAAGCCGGGTGTAGTCCCGAGGCCGTCCGCACCAGGCGACCATCCACAAACCGGAGTGGATCCGGTAGTCCATTCACGCGCGGCAGTGAGTCGAAATCCGGTGGCAATTCGCCGGTTTTATCGAGCCATCCCTGAAACGAGGGAACCGGCGGAAGAATTTGCTGAAGCATCTCCAGGTACTGCCGCCGCTCAGCCACCGTCATCGCATTCGCGAGCTGTAAACCAGACAGGAGTACGAGCGCGAGCAGGATCGATGCCGAGCAGTAAGATAACATGGTCCGTTCCTAATTCGTTGGCTGGGGCGAATGTTTTCACAAATCCAGCACCTTCGCAAGGGGGCCGACGTAATCCACAGAGATTTCGCAATGCGAAACAGAATGTGTCTGCACGATGGGGCTGAAAGCTCTGTCATTTGTTGTGTTTGGAATCAGGGCAGCCACACTTCCGAGCTGTGAGAAGCCGGAAGAATGTGGGCCGGAGTGCCAGAATACGAAACCCCGCCGATCGACTTCCGTCGGCAAGTCGTCCTGGAGAACCTCAGAGGGACAATCGTTCTCGGAAATTGTCCCGGCTGAACCGCCAGCATGTGCACGACAGACTTGGAGGAAAAATGTTCTCGGAATTTTCGCGCACCGGCGTCTACGGGCCCCATCAGCGCCGTCCTGGACCCGGCACTAGACGCCCATCCGATCTACCCGCAATCAGGCTGGAACTCAGGCAAAGGTTTTCGGAATTCCTGCAATAGGCTTGGAACTGGCGTCTTCGTTACGCCCAGGTGGTTTCCCCAAGGCGAACTCGCGACCGATCCGTAGGAGTGGTGGAAATCCATGCCTGAGCGGTAAGACTCGCCGAGTAGTTCGACGGAGGCCGTCAGGCGGCAAACTGGCTGAGAGCCGTTGCGCCATCAAGCCGCCCCTCTCTCCCTGGCAGGCGTAACTCACGCGTCTTTCCGGCGTCAATCTCTAAATCTGCGCTGGCTGTTCCGGTCAATCGCTTGTTGACGAATGCCCCGCCCAACGGAGGCCATCGGAGAAAGGGGTGCGGGGAAGCGGGCGGCAGCCCCTGTTCCTGTCTCCGCACTGCAGAGACTCGGAGCGCAAAGCGCTCCGAATTGCATCACCAGATGCTCGACACTACAGCGTTATTGGGGGCTATTTTCGGCACCGGGCTAAATCCTACGTCGTATCAACAGGTTGAGTGTCGCTTCGACCTGTTGACGAGCGACGCCCGCTCACACTCCCGCTAGCACTAATGATCGGGCGTCCCGTCCGACCACTCCCGCACCGGAACCAGAAATACAGTAAGGTCCTCCCACTTGTCGTCGAAAGCAAAGATCGGAGAGCCCTCCACACCGGCTGCCCACGACGCCGGGTCAGTTTTTGAATAGAAAAACATCAGATGGGGATGCCAATGTCCGACGCTGTCGCTTAAATGGCCCTGTTTCGAAAGCATATAGCACATAGCCCCCACCTCCATCACCGGCAATTCCTTGTTGGCGACTGCCTCTTTGATGGTCTCAATCATCTGAGCTTTCGTTCGCCCAGCCAGCACCAACTCCGTCTTCTTGAAGGTGCGAAGGAGATAGGAGTGCGCGGCCGCCTGATTAAAGCAAATCGGCGCCCGGCCTTTCGGATTCCAGAAACCCGGATCATCGATCGGAGA
>Ga0126381_100001405_pt1 | contig 25972 bp, 22 predicted proteins | sample PanSoiMetPlot_28_FD_96465 | JGI IMG/M metagenome (GOLD analysis project Ga0126381, IMG submission 96465) | Tropical forest soil microbial communities from Panama - MetaG Plot_28 | ecosystem: Environmental > Terrestrial > Soil > Tropical forest > Bulk soil | place: Panama | collected 2016-02-17
ATGATCTTTGCGGGGGCGGACTTGGTAATGATGGATGACTGCCATAGCACGCTATGGATACCAAATGTAGGAGCCGTCGGCGCTTTTTTTACGCCGAAGGGACCCACGTTCGGAAAAATCTTCCTCTGCGCCACGACGGCGACAGCGATTATGGCAGCAAGCAGGACGAGATCAGGAAGCTTTAGGAGCCAACGCACTTCCCCGCGGACGAGGATGTTGAGCGCGCTGACGAGGAGCAAAAGGAAGAGCAGAGGATACACGCGTCCGTCGAAACGGGCGATGGCGAAGGCGAAGACGAGCATGCAGAGGCCGAAAAGCACGGCGCCGGCCATCAGGTTGGAGAGGGCGACCAAGATGTAGTTCAAGACGGCATAGCGCCGCTTCCTTTCGGGATCGGCGATGGAAGCGATCGCCATGGCAAGGGCGGAGTTGGGGCGGACCTGCCCTTGATAGCTCTTGTAGATCTCTTGCGCGGGTTTTCCCGCTTGCCGCTCCTTGATCGCAGCTTTCAGTATCGCCCTGCGCCCCATGTTTCGTGGTTCTGACACGGCGGAGTCCAAACCAGAAGCGGGCGTATCGGCCGATCTTGGCGAAGATAGCGGCGGAGACGGCGGTTCGTTGGTGGATTTTGCAGGCGCCTTGACTGGAAAATTGCAGTGGGGGCACTCAACTCTTTCGCGTGCTTTGCTCTCGTCAACGGAGATTCTCTGGGTGCAGTAGGGACAATCAAATTGGATAGCCATCCCTAATATTCAACCACACTGCGCGTTGCGCCGTAAAGCGCACAGGGATCGCTGATGCGATCGGGGCTGGATCGTCGATTATCCACCAATCATGGCAGCGTATCACTGATTAGATCGACGCCACGAGGACAAAACAGCGCACTGTTCGGACGAAAGAGGTTCGCAAAAATACAACTTAAGTTACCCTGGCGCTCATCGGCCGGGGCGCGATGGTCGACGATCAAATAAAAAAAAGGACCACATCCTCACGGTGGGGATCGAGGAAAAGTTTCAGATCGTCGCGGTTGGTTTCGGTCCAAGCAAGCTTTGCAAAGCAAAAAAGCAGTAACTGATGAAAACGATTCTTTTGTTATATCACGGAAGCGGAGCACCTAAGTCGAGATTGCAGAACGTTGCAGCTAGAAAAGTGACACAACATTCGAGGGAAGGGATGCCCGGCTGCAATTGTGATCGCTGGGGCCACCCGTTTCCGGACCGTGTCGAACACAATGTGAAACTGGAAAATCTTTATGATACAAAGACCCATTCTTCAAGAACTGTATGACTTGTTTTATCGCAGATATGGGAAAGTTCCCAAGGAAACTCTCTTGGAACTGATGAGAGGCGATGTCGAGACTGAGCGCCTCAGGCAGCTCTCACAGCGAGAAGTGGCGGAATCTTTCTGTCAAGGATTAGTGGACTCGGCAGTTGGTCCCGATCGCATACTCTGAAGTTTCTTATCGGAACCGCGAATCACAGCATCATTCTGAGCGGCTGTGGTGTACTGCGCATCCGATGGTGTTGCTGATCGCGTTCGGCCCGCCGCACAACACAGCCGACCGCCATCACCCCTCAGCGTGCAATCTGGAGCCGTCCCTGATTAAATTCAAAGCCCCTTTACACTAATGCTGAACGAAGCGCTTGAAGAAGCTATCTGGCTTCCAGTCAGGAGCCTTCTCGCTATTAGCAGTAAAGGCGAGTAGGTCCAAAACGAGTCCCTCGAACTTACCGGCTGTTTCCAAGTTGACAGGCTGATGCGTGTCGTCTGACGGCGCGTGATAGTGATTTTGCAACCACTCATCAATCACTTTCTGCTGTGGTGTATCAAGCTTACACCCCACGGCCATCGCCACCGCCGGCACACCTTTGCGGATAAAATTGTATTGGTCGCTGCGGATGAAACTATTCCGCTGGGGCTTGGGATCGCCCTGAGCTTCGATGCCGTGCTGTTTCGCCATTTTAGCAGCCCACTCACCTAGATCGGATTCGCTAATGCCGTAGACCGTCACAACTTGTAGCGGGATGATCGGAAGGAACATGTCCGTGTTTATGTTCGCCACGATCGAGCTAGCAGGCACGGTAGGGTATTCCGCGAAGTAACGTGAGCCGAGAAGTCCTTTCTCTTCGCCGGTTATCCACAAAAGGATTACAGAACGCTTAAATGTTGGAAGATTCTCTTTGAAGGAGCGTGCAAAATCAAGGAGCATTGCTGATCCGGAGCCGTTGTCCATCGCACCATTGTAAATCTTGTCGCCATTGATGGGTTCGCCAATGCCGAGATGATCGATATGGGCGCTCATGACAACACAATCCTTCTTTAGTTCGGGATCGCTCCCTTCAAGTTTTGCCACGACGTTAGATGATTCCAAGTGCTGCACGTCAACCTTGGCGCGAGCGCGAATTTCAACCTTAAGTGGAAACCGGGGAAGAGGTTTACGCGCTTTCGCAAGGTCCGATATTTCTTGAAACGTATGGCCAGACCCGGCGAATAACTTGTCTGCACTAGCTGGATTAAACGCGACGCCTAACTCTATCCCGGCAGTGTCGTCGAGCGTTTCGTCCGCTGGTGCCATTCCGACCTGAGTTCTGAGCATCTTGAGCCGGTCCCACGGGATATCCATGCTGTGGGGATTGAGGATTGCAATTATCCCGATTGCGCCTGCTTTCTTCAAAGCCGCCCACCGCTGCTTGATATCGTTGTAATGCGCAGAAAGTGGCCCCGGAATTTCTGAAGGGGAACCACCATAGAGCACTACAGCAACCTTGCCCTTGAGATCCAAGCCTTGCAGATCGTTGTATCCCTTTTCTGGAATGTCGAGTCCCCAACCAACAAATACTAGTGGCGCATCTACCTTTGGCGCCTGAGAAAAGCGATTGCTGAAGTAAGCATCCTTCTCAAACGATAGCAGCTCCGACTTGCCATCACGGAACAATGCGAGACTAGAGTCGGCTTCTAGAGTCCGGCGGGAAATGAGCTTTACTGGCTGGTAATAGCCATCGGTTCCAGCAGGCTGCAGTCGGTCGGCTTGAAGCTGTTCAACTATGTAAGCTTCGGCCCGTTTCAGACCTTCGCTCCCCGTGTTGCGCCCTTCCATGTTGTCGTCAGCAAGAATCTCCACATAATTCCACCATGAGTGGCCATCAAATCTCGGTGTGCCTGATTGGCTATTTGACTGCGCAAACGCGGAAGAGCCAATTAATAGGGAGAAAAGCAAACACAGAAAGCGCATAGATGTTGGCAGGATAGGAGGCAGAGCGCGTCGGCTAAACGAATCGTTCATATTTCCTCGTTAGAGTGGATGTTGGACTGCAATTCAGTTCCCGATTCATAAGTGAGCAGCGGCGCTGCCGCTGCCGTAACGCAAAGAAAGCAACCGCTAGAATTGTGAACGTCAGGCAGGTCATTGGGACTTTTTCGTGGTGACGAGTATGCCCGGCGATGGTAGAGCTGGCAATACTGGGCTTGGGTACAACGATCCGTTAGATGTAGAACATCACGAAATGAATTTCGCTATCCGGCTGAGCGGAGGGGAAGACGGTGCTAAAAGCCCAGATCCTGCACTGCTAGTTCGCGGAGCAATTCCGTTCCGACATCAAACCCCTCCCTGAGCAGACAAGGAGCTAGTCACGAGACCCGAGCCGCGTTGGAAAGACTTCGACTGCGCAGTAAAATGCCGCGAATGAGGATCAAAGTTGTGCTGCTTCTGCTGACAGTGCTCTCAGCGGTGGGCTGCGCTAGTAATTCGAGCAACACAGAGGGAAAAGGAGTGCTCTCAGACAAGCCGAAAGTCACGGTCGATACGCCGAAGAAGGAAGTTAAGGCGACGATCAATTTCTGAAAGTCGCTCTTGGGCATGTGCCTTTGTTAGCCCGAATCGGGCATCTCAAAGCGCAGAAAGGACCGCGCCAGTAGCGACTGAAGCTCAGGCGTAGGGACAACTCTCGACTTTGATCATCAAAAATTCATTTCCTTGCAACGCCGAACTTGCCGAGATAAAAAATGAATCCAGGTGTTAAACGAATGACCTGGAAACGCTGGCGAGCTAGATTGGTTTCCATTCTGTGGACCAGACTCACCCTGCAAAACTGGCGCGCCAAGTTGATTTCTCTCGTGGTGGCGTTGACGGTCTGGTATCTCATCGAAAAAAACATAGCCACAACGTCCTTCCCGACTGGAGGTTCGTCCTCGTCGGCTGGAGCGGTTTCACAGACGCGCTGAAGGCGGCCAAGCTAAGGGCCACAAACGATTTCGCGGTAAATTTGATCGCGTGGTGGCTGCTCAAAAACGTGCGCGCAGATGAAAAGCTGAGCGCGTTTCTGGAATTGGAATCGGCGGTTCAGTACCGAAAATTAGGCGCACGAACAGAAAGCCCGTCTCGAACGGTAGATCTATCAATCCTGTGCGGTACATGCTCTCTCGCGCATGCCCGCATTAAACCAAAGTTTAATATACTAAGGTCTAATAGCCAGAACTGTGTTAGCCGGCTATTCTCTATACCGATTCCCCCGGAACATAAAGCCAGTCGAGTATCAGCAATCAGCCGTCATGTGTACCGCCACCGCGTGGCGGCTTTTTGTTTCACGTCCTAATGCTCACGGCTCTTTGAAATCGCCCTTGGGCTCGTGCGTCTGGACCACGTTGACGGCTACCTTCTCGGCTCATACGCATTGCCGCCGCCCTGAGCCGACGAGCGGCTGCGCGCAGGTTATAAACCCCCGAAGAACGCGCCGATATCGCGGGCAAGCAACTCGGGCTCCTCTACGGGAGCGAAGTGCCCGCCTCTCGGCATCGGGCTCCACTGACGCACATTATAGAGGCGCTCGGCCCACTCACGTGGAGGTCTTCCCTCATCGACAAAATTGTTGGCGAAGAGGGCGATGCCAGTTGGCACGTTAACAAACTCATCTGGTCCAACCGTGACTCGGAACCGCGGGTTGTCATTGTCGAAGTAGTCCCGCATCGACGAGGTGATCGTCTGCGTGACCCAATAGAGCGTCACCGTTGTCAATAAGAAATCGCGGGAGAAGCGCTCATCAAGGTTACCGCGGGAATCGGCCCAGGAGCGCCACTTTTCCAGAATCCAGCCGGCCAACCCAGCCGGCGAGTCATTCAACCCATAGCCGAGTGTCTGGGGCTTGGTGGATTGGATTGCCTTGTAACCACCTTCTACTTGCCAGAAGGCCTCATTGCGCTCGAGATAGGTTCTCTCCGCTGCGGACACTGGGCGCGACCCTGGTCCAGTGTAAGGAGCAATCTCCAAGTTACTCAGATGGATCCCAAGCATGGGCTCGGGATTGTTTAATGCCATCCACGTGGTCACCCCGGCGCCGAAATCTCCGCCTTGCGCCCCGTAGCGCTTATACCCCAGGCCACGCATGAGGCGGTGCCACAACGCGGCCACGTGCTGATAGTTCACGCCCAGCTGAGCAGGTCGCTCGGAGAACCCGTAGCCAGGCAGCGAAGGGATGACGACGTCAAAGGCTGGACCCTCGATGCCGTGGGACTGTGGATCGGTCAGAAATGGTAGGAGCGGAAGCAGCTCGGCGAACGTGCTCGGCCAGCCATGGGTTAGAATCAGCGGAATGCCGTGCCCGTGTTGGGCCCGCTCGTGGACGAAGTGGATATGGATGCCGTCGAGTCGGGCGCGGAAATGTTTAGCCGTGTTCAGCGCGCGCTCTTGTGCAGGCCAGTCGAACTCGTCGGCCCAATAGGCGAGTAACTGCCTTAGGTACTGAAGGTCAGTGCCCTGCTCCCAGGCAATCCCCGGCCCCTGGTCAGGCCAGCGCGTCTTGCGAATGCGTTCTCGCAGGTCAGACATAATTTCCGCCTCGAAGTGGATCGAGAACGGGGTGACGTGCAAAGGTGAATTTATTGCAGGCGTGTCTCTAACACTCGCGCGCACGGCCTAACTAGAATTAGACTGCAAGCTGCAATCTATTTCAGCCTCCCTCATAGAGGGAATATCCCCGAAAAAGCTGCAGGATGGCAAGCCGCGAATCACTGAATGTTCAGCTTCATCACTGGGTGGCTGGGAAGTCATTGCCGACAATATCAGCGGAGCTGGTTGCAGCTTGGGCTGGATCTGAGCTCTCGCGCTGGTGCGCGCCTAATGACAGTGCACGATGCTGGCGCCTTCTCAGCGCTGTGCAGTGATATTTCGGTGACGGATTGTACGCGTTCAGGCCGACGTTCATCGGGATCTCGCCGTGATCACCCAGTGCGACGCTAGGATGACAATCAGAGAATCAAAACGCGGACAGCTTACTTCGAAGGGCTCTCGTAATGAAGTTCCTGTCTTAAGAAATCGAGAACGTCTTTAAAGCGAAGGGTGTTTTCCGGCGCGATTTCGCAAAGCGTTTCATGCGCTTCCAGCATCGTCTTGGTTTGCGTCTTCTTTCGCTCCTCAGGGGATCGCGCCACAAGGGTTTGCTTAAGAGGGCTACACTCTGGCGGACTGTCGCCATTGGCTTCGATATCGAATATCCGGTCCAAACCCACCCCTGAAAGAAGTTGTCGGTTGCGGCTTCCGCAGTGAACGATATGGAGATGTCTACTTCCCAGCTCCCTCAGGCTAAGTGCTAGCCTGGCCATAGTTCCCATGAACGTGGAATCCATCGTGGAGCAGTTCGCCAGGTCCACCACAAATTCGCGATAGCCGCGGTCCAACATTTCGTGCGCGAATTCCTTGAGGTTCTCACTGTTAAGAAAACTACCTTTCCCTTCGACTTTCACCCATACGCTTGCGCCACATACCCCTACTTGAATAGACGAGTCCACAGCTAACACCTAAGTGATAACAGCCCGGAAGAAGTGCAGGCCCAGTCAACGAAGAGAATGTCAATCAACTCCATCTTCCAGCAGCGATTATGCAGAATTTCGTAGTATGAATCGACGAGTCATGTGACGAAACCGTAACATTTGTGCGGCGAAAATGTTACGGCGCGACCGGTCCATGAGTTACGGACCGGAGTTGCCGATTCCGTGCCGCATGGCAGGAACCCTATCTCATCGACTTTGCCAAAAAATTTCCGAGGACCGATCACATTGACGGTCGAAACGCAGTGCTGAGCATATCCATTGTCTCATCTTTCTTGGGAACACAGGCTCGACGCCCGGGGCTTCAAATGCTTTCCAACCCCAACGGTACGGCCGGATTTCAATCACATTATCAGGGCCAGCTAGCGATTGGTTTGGAGCGCTTTGTTGCGCATCTGATGCACGCTAGCTTCGGTGAGCACCTGGAGGCCCAAGGCCAGACCTACCAGCAAACATGCCATAGGATAACAACTGGCGATCTAGTAAGCGGAGCCGTGATGCCAGAGTCCCATCCGAGGCCATGAGCGGCGTGAGGCGTTTGTCGCCATTGGATCTCGTGAGGCAATCATTAAGGTTAGGAAGCCCGTTAGCAATTGTTGCTTAGTTGCCTCGGAGATGATCCGCACATAAGTTCGGCTCAGTGATTAAACTTTCTGCACTGGCAGGCGTTCTGGTCTTGCTGATATCCTTTTTTCTCATCGCGTGCGTGTCAGAGACTGAGGAAACGCTCTTGGCCAAGCCGTCGATCTCGGAAACCAGCAGTCTACCTGTCCCCGGAGAAAAAATGGGCGATGACGACCGTGTTGCTCCGGGTCCGATGGGATCCACCAACGTGCACTGGTGACGAAATATAGCCGCAGTGTGCCATCACCGTGTTTGCTCGGACCTTCGAGCCAGCACCGTGCGCCGCAAACGGACAATCCACCTGTGACAATGCCGCTCGGGATCATATATGGCGTGTCGCCCGATTTCGGACCTCCCTTGGCAAGATAAATGACGAGACTAAAGGTGAATCCGTACAGCGCGCCGGTGCCCATCGCGAGGCACCATCGTGTAGTTGCGGCTAGCGAAAACCCCGTGAGACGGCAACCAGCATGCCTTTCAATGTGTCCACGCAGAGGGTCTGCCATTTGTATGGCTCTTTTGCTTCAAAGAAAATGCCCACGCCGTCCAATGCACCAAATGCCCGATGGGTTGAGTAAGCGCATACGAACCTAACGAGAATTAGATTGCAGCTTGCAATCTATTTCTGCCTCGATAGGCGAAGTGTCCGTTAAAAGGCGGCAGCATGGCAAGCCACAAACGCGCCTAGGAAAACCGTCTCCATGTCGAAATTCTTCTAGTAATCAGTGGGGACATAATTCTCGGGGCTTCGCCCAAGGGGCATCTCGTATGTTGGACGGTTAGTCTGATCCGAATCGGGTGCGTCCGAAGTCGATGTTGTTGTTGTCTCGCGTGCAAAAGGGTTAAATGAACTTGGAATGCTCTCGCACGAAGCTAGCATCATCGTCACTAAAGAGAGGGCCGAAATGAAAATGATCGAGTTTTTCATTAGAATTGTTGTTGACGGCGCTGGGCATTCAATCACAAAGCGCTGTGAGTAGCTAACTCACGACTTTTTCGGAGTGCTCCGCCTGAGGCGAAAACCCTCTCGCTGCGCGCCGTAGTTACTCGCGTATTCAATCAATCCAACGCCTTTTTTCCAAACAAGGTTTGTGAAATGACCAGAGGGATGATTCGCGTTGTAAATACAGAGATCGCCCTTGAGGTTGATTGTCGTTTTCCATAGCCCCTCTTGGTGCTCGTAGCTCCCAGTCGTGATTCCGTAAATGTCGTTCGGTTCGAATTCCGGCGGTTTGTCCATCGCTGAAATCTTCTTAGCCGCGGCGTCTTGATCCTCTGCAAGTTGGCGTTCGTCTTGTAGCCCGGAAGTTTTAGGTGGCGCGTTTAGGAGGACGATCCGATCATCTGTGACGATGAGATACAGCGGCGACGGAATTTCGCGATCCGCCGGCGCACGCGATTTTAGATCGGTCAATTCGATTTTGAAAATTGCGCCCCACTGCATCTTTGCAATGCGAGTTGTAATAACTCGCGCTGTGAGCGGAATTTCGTGTGGAATTCCGTGCTCAGGAAAGTCGTCGTTCCACACCGTGCCGCGGAAATTTGCGGAGACCCGCTTATCGTCCCTTGCATCGAGAAAAGGGTTGGCCGCGTAAGAGGAAACCATCAGAGAGATTGAAATCGCCACAATCCCGACTCCGTGCACGCTCATACGACTATCTTAAATGGCGATGGATTGACAATGCACGCTCGAATTGCCTCGGTTTCACTTAACGAAATGGCGAGGTTTGCCGGCGGAGGTTTGAATGAGCTCGCGCCCCGCCGCCCAGGAGGGGCCGGTGTTGAACGCGTTTGGTTCGCGGTACTACACGCGGCCAAATGGTAGCGAATCGCTAATCCGATCGACGCTGTCTCTTCGAGCGGACGGGCGATGATGCTGGCATGATTTACAAAGAACAAACCATCTACCGCCGGTGAAGACGAAAGCTAGGTTCCTTTTACCAGCTTGATCCGGCCCCTCCGCCGCCAAAACTGCCACCTCCGCTTTTGAAACCACCACTGCTTGACGAAGACTCGCCACCACTGCCGCCACTGCGCCCGCTCAGCAGCAGACTGACCCAGAAGAACAAAACCTCTCGCCAGTCAATCGTCCAATGTGCACCAGCCTTCGAGTAAGCGAACCCGCGGCGTGCCGTTCGATGAAGACCAAAAAGCAAACTGAGCGGAATAAAAAGGAGAAGGACCAAAGGCAGCACAAGGCTGCGATGATGTCGATTCTGCTTGGGAACGCTCTCGGTCTCAACGGAATATTCGCCCCGGATTGCGCTGCAAATCGAATCGATGCCAATCCGTAGCCCGCCTTCGTAATCGCCAGCGATAAACCGCGGCTTCATCTGATACTCGGTGATTTTGAACGCCGTCGCGTCCGGCAGCGCGCCCTCCAAACCGTAGCCGACCTGGATAATCATCTTGCGATCCTGAACGAACACAAAGAGCACAACGCCATTGCGGCGTTCCTTTTGACCTACGCCCCACGCCTGTGCCACGCGCTGCGTGTAGTCCGCAATATCCGAATCGCTCTGCATCTTCGGAAAAATCGCGACCACTACCTGGTTTGAAGTGGCGCGTTCGAATTGGGCGAGCTGTCTATCAAATTCTTCGGCGACAGATTCCGAGACGATGCTGGCGTAATCGTTAAAGTAATGCGCCGGTTTTGATGGAACGACTTCGGCTGATAGCTCGTTTGCTGCGAGCGCGAGGGTCACCGCAAAACAAAAAGCTGCTCTCTTCATAGTGTTTTGTGTGATGACCGTCGACAGCCGGGATTACCTCTTCCCATTCTCGGGCATGATCTGGATCGACGCCGCGATTATCTTAGCGCAGTTGGCCTCCTAAACGTGCTGATTGTTGCCTGTCATTGCGCGGCTCAATCCGTTCCAAACTGGGTGGAAAAATCTGTCTTGCCAAGTCGAGCGTCGGCTTGTGCACCCTGGCCGAGATTCGCTCGAAAAGTCGAGGTTGCGACGCCAAATTGCTCAGCTCAGTTCCCGTGTTTTCCCGCTGTACGGAGCGCGTTCGTGTTGTGCAGCACAGTGGGTACTGATTCATCTAGAAAAATCCAACAGTTGGACTGACCTGCGCCCACCCCATCCGGACGGAATTACCGGTCGGTATCGCATCAAACGCGGCAGTACAGAGACGTTCGGTCACCGTTTTGATCATCGCAACATACAGACGGTGCTTATGACAGGTGGATTGCTAGAAAACGTGGTTGAGATTGCAGCCCGCCGTTGAGTCGGTCGACATGCGCACTGTCCGAGAGGCTGCATACATGGAAAACGAAGACGCGAGCAACCTTCGCCAAACAAAACAAAGCGCGCTGGCGAAGCCAAGCGCGCCTGTTGTTTTGGTTAAACAGCCAAGAGTTGATTATGGCCTAACGCGTAACACTGCAAGCGAAATCTGCGCGTAGCAAGCCGCCGCGAACGACATCCTCAGAGGTGATCGGAAGTATTTTCTGCTCGGGCGCGCGGGAGCAGATTAAGGTGCTCTGCCCTTTCCATCACGAAAAAACGACGTCCCCTCATGGTGAAAGATAGCCACAACGTCGCCGCCGCCTGAAACTCCTCCGCGGCGGCGGTTTCACAAACGCCCTGAAGGCAACCAATCCGTCACTTGCTTAGGTGCCGCCATTGTGAAAAGAGGGCTTCGATCTTAAAAAGTCCAAACGCAGAATCGTGTCTGAGCGCCGTTCACCTATTTGAGCTAGGCACACAGAATCGCACAAGGTCCAATCTTCCTCCTTTCTCGTCCTTAAAAACGGATCTCTTTTGGATGTGATCGAATATGCCCGCGAAATACTGTTCCCCACGGAACGCATCTAACTCGCGAATCAGCCAATTTCGCGCGTCCGTGAAATCGTCCGTCCATTTTTTTACTTGCTTCGTCTTGGCCTGCTCCGCCACATAGTCATCGATCAAAATCACGGTGGTCTCGTAACGTTTTTTTGCCTGGAATTTTGTCTGTAGTGGCGCTGGTAGTGGCACGGGTCGCGGGGGAGGTAACGTAGAGGTCGTCGGAACGGTGACCGCCGCGCTGCAGTTTGGGCACGGAGCCGTTAGGCCGATTTGGGCGTGTGTCGCGGAGATGTGTTGAGCGCAGCTTGGACACGCGAACCTAACAAGCGGTGCTGGTGCTGGAGGAGGTAACGTAGAGGTCGTCGGAACGGTGACTGCCGTGCTGCAGTTTTGGCACGGAGCCACGATGGCGATTTGGGCGGTTGCCGCGGAGATGTGTTGACCGCAGCTTGCACATGCGAACCTGATGAGCTCCATAGTCAAAATTTCTAGCTGCTCCGTCCGCCGTTTTACCAGCCCACATCGGTCTTGCAAAACAGAAAATCTGCCTCGAATCGCATCTTGCTCTCGTTTTACGAGAATTGAGCCTACGGGATTCGAATCCGAAATGAAACGGTAAATTCAGCTTGGCAAAAGCTGGCTGGTGGGCGCTCTAGTTTTGTACGGCCATTTTATACGGCGATGACCGTTTTTCAGATCATTGGAGACTATAGTGAGAACAGGGCGCGCATGATTTACCTATGAAAATGCGCGTCGGATCAAATCAGATCAAATCAGAACAAATCAGAATATCGAGTTGTTAGCGATGCCATTGAAGCGCTCTACCAACTGAGCTAAGACCCCCGCGAAAGATCTGTGATTCTAAATTTCAGACTGCGAATTGCAACTTGTCGAAAAGAGCGAAATCGGACCGCGATCGACGTTAATAACACGATCCTCCATCGCCACCACGGCCAGCGTGGCGATCAGAATGGAGAAACCACTACTGTTCACTTTGAGGGGGTGAGGGGATTGAATCGAGCGCTGATGAAACTCAGTTCTCGCGTGGTTAGCGAGCAAATAATTCGCTTATTTGCATGAACAAGTTTCCGGGCGATTCAGTCAAAGTTTGCAACTGCGAAGTATTTATGATGTTTAATGCCCGGAGACTAAAATGAATCGATTTGCATTTTCGGCATCTTTCGTGGCGGCGGCGGTTACGGGAATTCTTAGCAATGCGGCGGGACAAATGATGAATGCGACCGTGCAAACTACATCGTCCCGTGTGGTGGCCAGTCGCGCAGCGCCGACGACAGCGGGAAAGCCTGTCCCGGGCGCCCGACTGGCGCCGCAGGTAGCTCCGCGGCCGACGGGTATTAATCCTCAAAGGTTTAACCCGACTCTGCCTCGCATGGTCGCGCAGCCACCAGTTAATCTACAGCGCAGTTATTTGCCGCCGATGCAGGCTTCGAATCCTGCTCTCGCCGCATTGAACGCGAATCGGAACGGACTAATGCAGCAGCAGCAACCCGTTTCAGTTGATCCAGCAACGCGCCAAACTGAATTGCGCACGTTGGCGGCAATGCGTCAGCGACGCGGCTTTGTTACCCGCGAAGGAAAAATTCTGGATCCCGCGACGCGTCAAAATGAAATCCACACCTTGGCGGCAATGCGTCAATACCGCGGCGCAGGACCGGGGCAACAAGCGGACATCCCCGATCCGGCGACGCGCGACACTGAGTTGCGCACGTTGGACACAATGCGTGAACGGCGCACATTCGGGACTAACAATCAGACTCTGGGGACGATAGATCAGCAACGGCATGTCAAAAACCGCGATCCAGAAGGCGGACCTCAGGGGAAAAAACCGGACGGACCGAAAGACGGTAACGGCAAAAAATGGCACAAAAAGGACCACGTTAGCTTTGACGATGCGTTCCGGCATCACTGGCACGAGTGGCATGATCGAAACTGGTGGCACGATCATTGTCAGACCATCGTTTTCGTAAATACCGGATATTACTTCCTCGATGGGAGCTACTGGTATCCAGCTTACGGTTACGATCCATTGCAGACCTATTACGATTACGATGGACCGGTCTACACCTACAGTAATTTGCTCCCTGATGAAGTAATCGCGAACGTTCAGACCGCCTTGCAAGATGCAGGATACTATTATGGTCCAATCACTGGTTCTCTGAGCGTCGATACGCGAGCGGCTATCGCGAATTTTCAGCGCGATTACGGCTTAACAATCACTGGTGCCATTGATGAACCAACAGTCGGGGCACTGGGGTTAGACCAAACTGACGACTACTATCAAACGGATCAGGGCTACTAATCCCGAATTCGGTCTGCGTGGTTCAGGCGCAACGGCACTGCGAATTGATCGGAGGACGCTAACAGGCAGCACCGCGATCGAACATTTCGCGGCATTTGTTCGAATCCGATTGCGAGCGGCAGCGCATCATTAGAGATAAGTATGCGCTTATTCATTCGATTCATGATCGCGCTCGCCGCGATCTCCCAGGTTTCAGCAGAGAAACGTAGCGACACGATTCTGATTCAAGGCAACTCTGCCGGGAGTCAAACGGTACAGACGGACAAAGCAGGCGTTACGCGCGCCGAGTATTCCTACAACGATCGCGGACGCGGCGATCATATCATAGCAACATGGAAACTCGATGCTTCAGGAGTGCCTACTGAATATGAAGGCCGAGGTAACGATTACATGAAGGCGCCTGTCGAGGAGAGATTCGAGATAAAGGATGGCAAAGCGCAGTGGAAAAATCGCAGCGAACAAGGTGAGAAATCGGTTACGGGCAAAGCTTTTTATTTTCCCGTTAATGCGCCGCCTGAATTCACCGGCGTGCTCGCACGTGCTCTACTTAAAGCTCCTGATCACAAGCTGCCGTTATTGCCAGCTGGCGAAGCAAAGATCGAGGAGTCAGGCAACCTTAAGGTAGGCAGAATGGAAGTTACTCAATATCGCATCATTGGGCTTTCTTTTACGCCGCAGACGATCTGGCTCGATCGCAACGGTGACACAGCGGCAAGCGTGTCGAGCTGGTTCTCTGTATTTCAGGCTCCGCTGGAACAAGCGATATCGCAGTTGCAAGAAGCAAAACAAACTGCAGACAACGTTTGGTCGGAGCGTCTCGCCCGCCAGATTGCACGCGTTCCCAAAGGCGATCTTCTGATTCACAACGCGCGGTTGTTTGATCCGCGCGATCTTAGTGTCACTCCGGGCATGAGTGTTCTCGTTCGCGGCGATCGCATCATCCGTGTCGGGCCAGACGCTGATCTAAAACGATCTCCGGGCGCCGAGATTATCGATGCGCAGGGCCAATTTCTGATGCCTGGGCTGTGGGATAATCATCAACATTTCAGCGACATTGATGGTCCACTCGATCTCGCTAACGGCGTCACAAGCGCTCGCGACATGGCGAATGACACTGACACCTTCCTGCAACGGGTGGCGCGCTTCGATAACGGCACCGAGCTTGGCCCGCGTGTATTGAAAGCCGGCATCATTGACGGCACCGGCGAGTTTGCTGGGCCGACGAAGATGCGTGTCGATACGGCTGAGCAGGCGACGAAGGATGTAGATTGGTATGCCGACCACAGCTACGCGCAGATCAAGATTTATTCCTCTGTTAAACCCGAGCTAGTTCCGATCATTGCCGATCACGCCCATGCACGGGGGCTTCGCGTGAGCGGTCACGTGCCGGCCTTCATGTCAGCGCGTCAATTCGTTGAAGCTGGTGCTGATGAAATTCAGCATATCAATTTTATCGAATTGAATTTTCTGTTTCCTGAAGTCAAAGAAACACGCAACCGCGACCGCTTTATCAAAGTCGCCGAGCACGCACGCGAATTTACGCCGGACAAAGCCGAGGTCCGCGAATTCATTAGCTTCCTCAAGCAACATCACACTGTACTTGATCCAACCATGGATGCGTTTGAAGGCCTGTTTTGCGGTAATCCAACCGTAGTCATGCCTGGCCTCGAAAACATCGCGCCGCGTTTTCCGCCACAAGTTCGACGCCAGTTGTTGAGTGGCGCGCTCGAAGTTCCAAAGGACAAAGCGGCCGCTTATCATGAGGCATTCCCAGCGATGCTAGGCTTGTTAAAGGCGCTTTATGACGCTGGGATCACGATCATTCCAGGCACGGATAACCTGGCTGGTTACATGCTGCACCATGAGCTTGAGCTCTATGTGCGAGCGGGTATTCCAGCGCCTGAAGTTTTACGAATGGCGACGTTAAATCCAGCGTTGGTCATGGGCGTCAACAAGGATCGCGGCGCGATCGCGGCGGGCAAACTCGCCGACATGGTGCTGATCGATGGCGACCCGACTCAAGACATTCGCGACACCAATAAGATCAAGGCTGTGATCAAAGGCGGCAAAGTTTATGACCCGGTGGCAATCGAAAAGGCTTTCGGGATTTCGCCGCGTTAAGCAGTACGTGTAGAGGCGGCTGTGCCAGCCGCAAAGGGGCCAGCTCTTAGAAAGATAAAGTTGTACGAGCTCCCAGCACGAGAGCGTTCGGGATATTGGTGCCGGACGGATGGATGACGTATTGAAGATCGGGTTGGAGACTGAGCCACGTGGCAAGCTCGATCTGATATGTTGCCTCCAATACCATTTCATAGTTCGGATTTGATCCTCCCTTATTGTCTTGAGGGTTGTTCTTCAAATGGCCGTAGCCAACAGCTATACCAAGAATGTCGTTATCCCGGCCGGGAATGAGGCCCTTATAGGTGAGTCCTCCATCGATATAAAAATTAATGAAGCTCGAGTTCTCTGGACTCAATCCGATATGTGTGAAGGCACCTAAGCCCTTATCTGTTGGAGATACAGGTGTGGGTTGCTGGCCTTTATTATCTGTCACGGCGAGGCTATCCGAACGAGGAACCCGGTAAAGCATTTGGTCTGCGACAAGATAAAATCCATAGTTCCAGGGTTGTGTCATGTTAGCGTTTGGATCGGGCACTGTGTCGAACCAGCCATCAATTTTGAATGTGCCAGGCAAACCGCGGGATTCAGATTCCTGGTTCAGTCGGAAAGTCAGTTCATGAATGGAGAAATAGCCGTTGGACGCACTTAGATCCCATCGGAATCCATGGCGATTGACGTTTTGGGCAAAAGGATTGCCCTGAAAGACAGCACCGTAGTAACTTAACCAGTCTACGGGCGTAACCGCTAACCGGATCCCCGGTGCACTCATGGGATACACCGGGCCTCCATTCGGGGTGTTCGTAAAGAGAGTTGGCGACCAACTCAATGCTCCATTGATAAAGACAATGGCATGTGTGGAGACATAAAACTCCGAATCGGCCCCCATTTGGCCCGCGCGGATTGAAATCCGGTCGCCCAGGAATTTTTGTTGAAGCCAAAGCTCATTCATCCGGACTGTGGGGGAGCCCGCAATATTGCTAACCGTAAAGATGTTACCCACATATTTGGCAGAGATGTCTTGACCGCTCAGCCAGTACCACCGTGTGGAAAAGCTAGCTCCTCGCCATCCAAGCAGTTTTTGAAGATCAATATCCCCCTGGAAAGTCATCTGGCCGGTATAAACCGCCCCGCTGCTGATACCGCCCACCGGGTTACCCCAAACCTCAGCGATATATTCCGTGCTAAAAGTGATGCCTTTGTCCGCAGCTCTGGTTCGAAAGCCGCCCACTTCCGGACTGACAGGGATAAATTCATGCTTGTGATCCCGGTATTGCCAATAGCCTCGCTGACCGTGCCAGTAGCCGTAATGCTCGTGACGCCAATATTCGTCGTTCCAGTCGTGATCTCGGCGATCGTCCTGGGCAAGTGCTATCACGGAAGGGCCAGTTACCAGGCCTACCACAAGAAGAGCTAGAAATAGCTTTTTCATCTAAAGCGCACGACGCAAGAGAGTGTACTTAAGTAAGCGCTGGCCGCTTTTCCTTTGAAACAAACATGATCCTAGCTTCCGTGACGCGGCGCTTAAATTTAAAGTGATCTTGTTTCTCGGACGGACAGGTCTCCAATCCCGAAAGACCTACTTCAAAGCCCCAAACGCCTTCTCCTGCGCTTTTGGCTGCCAGAACTTCGTATTGGCGCCCTCATACTTAACTACGGTAAACATGCCGGTGTCCAAGTGGTAGAGTAAGTGGCAATGCATTGGCCAGACTCCGGCATTGTCAGCATCAAAGGCGACGGTCATCTTCGAACCTGGTGGAACCGTGAGTGTGTCACGCAGTGCCCCGGACACCTTTTCGCCGTCAATTTCTACAACTTGGAAGTCGTGACCATGCAAATGCATCGGATGTCCCATATTAGTTGAGTTAGTGAAGGCAATTCCGACGCGTTCACCGCTCTTCATATTAAGAGAGTTGCTATTGGGGTAAGCTGCGTCGTTAATCGTCCAAACGTAGTTCGCCATGTTTCCGCCAAGCACGGCAGGGAGTGTTCGATCAATGGAACGGTCAGACAGCGGAGTGACAGCCCGAAGTCTTTTTTCCTGAGTATTGTCGAGCGATGCCGTAGAGACAGAAGCTGCGCGCGAGGGCTTCGGTAAAGTTGCACCCTTTGTAATCAAAACGACCCCGCATAGCATTTTCGTCCCTTCACCTTGCGCGAGAATTGGATAGGCGCCGCCCTCTTTTGGAATTGTTACCTTTAGGTCAAGGCGCTGCGCCACACCGAGTTGGAAAAAATTGCCCTTGATCGGCTGCACAGCCTTGCCATCAACCGCCAGGAGGTCGGCTTCCAAACCGCCGGTGTCGACATAGAAATTCTGATTCGAGGATGCGGCGATGAGACGGAGGAGGACCGATTCCCCGGCATTAACAGAAATGATTTCCGGATCGTCAAGCGTGCGGCGGTTCGCCAGGAGAGCATCGTATTTTACATCAATTTCCGCCTCGGGGGCTTGAACGACTGTTCGAACCAACCTTTGCTTCTGATCGTCCCATTTCTGAGCAATCACGTCTTTTGGCGCGGAGGTGCTCATGCTTCCGGACATTTTTTTCGAAGATGTGGCCTCCATCTCTTTTCCAGGCGAATTTCCCTTCATGCCGGCCGGCTGCATTCCGCGTTTTAGGCCGCTCAAGATTTTCTCAGGAGGCGTAAACGAAAAGTCTGAGAGCATAACCACAACCTGTCGGTCTGCTTTTGCGCGCTCTTCAGGCGTCCAAATAATCAGTGAGGCAGAGTTATACACCTGCTCCTGAAGCCCATAGTGCGAATGCATCCAGTAGGTTCCGCTTTGTTTAAGTGGAAAGTCATAACGAAACGATTTGCCCGGTGGGATGGGATCCTGGGTGACGAAGGGCACGCCATCCATAAGGTTTGGCAAAATAAGTCCGTGCCAATGAAGGCTTGTTGGCACCTTTAACTGATTCACGACTTCTACATGAAATCCGTCGGCCTTCTCTGGAGAATACCCTTGCGTGCCATCGGCTTGCTCGATCGCGATTACAGATAGCTCTTTGCCCAGGACTTTTAGCGGAACCTCTTTTACGAAGAGGCGCACGGGTTCCGCAGCGCTGCCCAATGTCTCCCCGATCAAAAAGCATACGGCGATCGGCAGCAGAATTTTTCCAAAACACTTTTTCATACAGGCGACCCCGATTGCGAACCCTTCGTACATGTTTTGTCAGGTTTAGATCCTCATGTCGAGGCTGGAATTGCGCGACGTTGCGTAGGCAACTTTAAAATCACGATTCGCTTGATCGTTATACCCGAATCGCTTTAAGAAAGCAGATTAATGGGCGATCTCGGTTTTCAGAACAACGTCCCGGACCCGCTGTTGTCTGGAAAAGAATTGCCGACGTTTAAGTTCGAACTGGAGAAGTCGCGGGGAAAAGTTTTCGGGAACAGTTTTGGCAAGGAAAGCAACAGTGGAGCAGTTGCCGATCTCAAAAGGAATCGCGGGCGTATCGTTAATTCGCAAATTTCCGCGCAAAGACGTGTTTATTGCCCCAGGTAAATGAGTTGGCAACAAGACGGCTACGCATGAAAACGAAAAGTGTCGGACGATACGCGTTCCTGTTGATGTGTGTTTTGATCTCTGCGCACGCTGCGCATCTACTCGGCGCGAACATGCGTAGCTTTATTGAATCGGTGCGAAGGAAGGCGGTAGTTGTTTATGTTGGCTCTGTAAAGGATGTGCGCGTTTTGCAACGAACCAAATTCGATATTAAAGCGAAGGCAGTTGTGGACATCAAGGCTGTGCTGAGAACTCCCGGGAGCAATCCTCAGCAGGCGACGATCGAGTACTCAAGTTACGATGACAAAACGCCAATGCTGGCGGGTGGTCCTCAATATCAATTGCAGCCCGGCGTTTCCGTGATCGCCTTTGCCGACTCCTTCGACGCAAGGATTCCGCCTGGATATCTCGTGCAGGGGAGCCGCCAGGAGTTGCTGCAGCGGGTTGAAGCGTTACGCGATGCTCTTGGCAAGATGTCTCCCGAGCAACTCAAAGTGAACGAGATTACGGAGGACGATCGTCGTGTTCAGATGAGCTTGTACGAAAAGCTTTCTTCCTCCCTTCGTGCAGCGAAATAATTGTTTTCGAACAAATGCCACAGGAAGAAACAAAACTTCGCGACGGAAGAATCGTACGCAACGAAAGCCCGCTCAATCTGGAGATGCCGTTTTCGACTGTGGACACCTTTATTACGCCGATAAAATCGTTTTACGTTCGAACGCATTTTCCCATCCCGGCAATCGATCGCGATGCGTGGCGTTTGTACGTAGAAGGGGAAGTAGAAAAACCGTTCGCGATTAATTTCGAGGAACTCATGACGATCGAGTCAGTGTCGGCTCCGGTGACGTTGGAATGTGCAGGCAACAACAGAAATTTTCTCCAGCCAAAGGTCAAAGGAGTTCAATGGCACCTGGGTGCCGTAGGCAATGCAGAGTGGACCGGCGTACGACTTTCGGCCTTACTTGATCGAGCGGGTCTTAAACCAAACGCCTACGAAGTAGTTCTGGAAGGAGCCGACCGAGGCATTCTTGAGGATCCGAAGAGTCCGCCGGGGGAATTGAAGTTTGCGCGCAGCATTCCTTTAGAGAAAGCACGCCGCGACGTGCTGCTCGCGTACAAAATAAATGGCGAAGATCTGCCGCCAGAGCATGGCTTTCCGGTGCGCGCAATTGTGCCCGGTTGGTACGCGATGGCATCCGTCAAATGGCTCCAGCGCATCATCGTCATCGACCGACCATTTGCGGGATACTATCAAACGATCGACTACGCGTACTGGAAGAGAACCGATTACGGACATTGGGAAAGGGGAGAGGAGATTGGTGAATTAACGCCGCTGACCGAAATGCAAGTCAAAGCAGAGATCGCGCGTCCTGCAGAAGGCGAAACCGTTCGTACGAACACGACTGTGTGCGTTAGGGGAGCTGCTTGGGCTTGTGACGCCGAAATCACGAGAGTCGAACTGAGCACGAACGGTGGCACAACATGGAATGACACAAAATTGCTTGGCGAGTCGAAATCGAACGCCTGGCGATTGTGGGAGTTCGACTGGCAGACACCGTCGCAATTGGGGAAACAAACTCTCATTGCCCGCGCCACCGACTCGCTCGGGCGAACGCAACCGGCGCATCGCGACCCAGATCGCGGCACTTACATGATCAATCATCTGCTCCCAATCGACGTTGAGGTCCAGTGAACTGCTGGGGAGCGCACCCGCCCCCGCGTGCTGGAGATGACGCCCTCGTCATCGCGAACTTTAGTATAAAAAGACATCTCCTTGCGCTGAATCACTGTAGGCATTTCGGCGAGGGCGCCGAAATGTGCACGCGAGGCCGCGTGCGCTCCCCAGAACTCAAAATCGCGATCTTGTTGAAGTTCGCTTCGGCTTCGCGTTAAATCTCTCCGATGTCACTCGTTTTTAAAACAATTCAGACTGAAGGAATCGCTGAGCTTTCTTATCTCGTTGGCGACGATGACGAAGGGGTAGCGGCCGTCTTTGATCCGAGAGCTGATTGCGATGTTTACATTGAAGCGGCGCGGGATGCCGGCGTCGTTATTACACACATTTTCGAGACCCATATTCATGCCGATCTGGTGAGCGGATCGCGCGAACTGTGCGCACAATTGGAAACGGCAAAGATTTACGCCAGCGGCGAGGGGGGCGCAGAGTACGGTTTTAACCCTGAGAAAATCAAAGATGGCGACCGATTTGTATTTGGCGAAGTGATCGTATCGGCGCGCCACACGCCGGGGCATACGCCGGAGCACATGTCGTATTTGCTGTCCGAGGCCGATCACCCTGAAGAGCCGTGGGCTGTGCTCACGGGGGATTCGCTTTTTGTTTCTTCGGCAGGGCGGCCGGACTTGTTAGGCGAGAAATTTACCAGGCAACTCGCGGAACAACAATTTCATACCTTGCACGATTTCTACTTGAACCTCCCCGATCACGTGATGATTTATCCCAATCACGGTGCTGGCTCGCCGTGCGGGGCCGACATCGGCGCGCGATTGAGCAGTACGATCGGTTACGAAAGAAAATTCAATAATTTTTTGCAGTTCAACGACGCAAAAAGCTTCACCGATTTTGCGATCAAAACAGCGCCGCCTGTTCCCCGTTACTATCCGCTGATGAAGAAGGTGAACGCGGAAGGCCCTAAGGTGCTCGGAAGCCTTCCACGCGCTGCGGGGCTTTCTCCCCAAGCGTTCAAGGATGCGATAGAGAAGAAGGCGGGAGTTCTTGTTGATACGCGCAACATGCTCGCGTTTGGCGGCGGTCACATTGCTGGCGCACTTAACATTGCCGGCACGCCAATTCTCTCCATTTGGGCGGGTTGGCTCCTGGATCCAGAAAAACCAATTCTTCTCGTGCTTGAAGAGGATGATGATCTTGAAAAGGTCCTCCGATTATTTGTTCGAACCGGATACACAAAATTCGCGGGTTATTTGATCGGCGGAATGAAAGCATGGCACGCAGCGGGGTTTCCGCTGGAAAGAATCGGGCAGATGAGTGTGCACGAGCTGAATGAACGCAAAGGATCTTTGCAGGTCCTCGATGTCCGTTCGCCCGGCGAATGGAAGAGAGGGCATGTTCCCGGCGCCCATCACATCTTTGTCCCGGAGCTTGGGAAGCGGGTGGCAGAGCTTGATCGCGATAAACCGACCGCGGTTTATTGCGGTAGCGGTTACCGTGCGAGCACCGCCACGAGCATTTTAAAGCGGCAGGGTTTCAATGATCTTTGGAACGTTCCCGGCAGTTGGGAAGCGTGGAAGAAGGCGAAACTGCCGGTTGAGGGAGCGGGCGGCGCATGAAGCGGAATGAAAACATCCGCTGTCATCCCGAGCGAAGTCGAGGAAGCCCGTTGCAAGAGTTTTCAATGAACTCTGCGGGGTCCTTCAACTCCGCTTTCCTCCGCTCAAGATGACAGTGCGTTCATGAACGGATCGACGTCTACATCTGCCGCTCTTACACGCCGTTCATTCGGGGAGACGATGCGCGCGGACGTTTGGTGGATTCACCCGCTGCTCGTTTTTATCGGGTTGTCGACTTTCATCGTTTACTCCACGTGGGCGGCGTTTCAGGGAACAAATTATTTCTTCGGCAATTACATATCGCCGTTTTATTCGCCGGAACTACTTGGCGATTCACCCCATAGTTGGTTTGGACCCAAACCTGCCTGGTGGCCCCAGTGGCTTCTATTTTCGCCGGCGCTTCTCATCCTTTGGGCACCGGGTGGCTTTCGGCTCACCTGTTATTATTATCGCGGAGCTTACTACAAAGCGTTCTGGGCTGACCCGCCGGCATGCACTGTGGGCGAGCCGCGTAAAAGCTACTGGGGCGAACGTTCATTCCCGCTCATCATGCAAAATGTGCATCGCTATTTTCTCTATCTGGCGCTCTTGTTTATCTTGATTCTGGCATATGACGTTTGGAAGGCGCTCTGGTTTGTCGACCCGGCGACGGGCAAAGTTTCATTTGGTATCGGCGTCGGCACAGTCGTGCTGGCCATCAACGTTGTGTTGCTCAGCGGCTACACTTTCGGCTGCCATTCTTTGCGCCATCTGATCGGAGGATTTCGGGATCAACTTGCCAAGTCTCCAAACTGTTATCGCGCTTATGCCTGCGTGGGTTGTCTGAATCGCCGCCACATGTTATGGGCGTGGCTGAGCCTCTTCTGGGTCGGTTTTGCTGATCTATACGTGCGACTTTGCGCTATGGGAATCTGGCATGATTTCAGAATCGTTTAAGCGATGAAGCGAGATGCGTTGAAGGACTAGATTATTGACGAAAGCACGCTTCAACACTTCAACTCTCTAACGCTTCAACGATCCCCATGCCTGAGTACGAAACTTTTGAATATGACGTTCTCGTGATCGGCGCCGGCGGCGCAGGATTGCGGGCTGCGATTGAAGCTTCGGCTGCAGGCGTTCGGGTTGGACTGGTCTGCAAATCGCTTCTGGGCAAAGCGCACACGGTAATGGCGGAGGGCGGAATTGCAGCGGCGCTGGCCAATGTCGATGAACGCGACAATTGGAAGGTGCATTTCGCTGATACCATGCGCGGCGGTCAGTACGTCAATCAGTGGCGCATGGCTGAATTACACGCGAAGGAAGCCCCGGATCGTGTGCGCGAGCTCGAAGCGTGGGGCGCAGTGTTCGATCGCACAAAAGACGGACGCATTCTCCAACGAAATTTCGGTGGACATCGTTATCCGCGGCTCGCTCACGTCGGCGATCGAACGGGGTTGGAGATGATCCGCACATTGCAAGATCACGGTGTTCATCAGGGAATTCATGTCCACATGGAGCACACGATCCTTTCGCTGTTAAGGGACGGAGAACGAGTGGTTGGCGCGTTTGGTTATGAACGCGAGCGCGGGCGTTTCAAGATTTTCCGGGCGAAGGCAGTGGTGCTCGCTACTGGCGGCGTTGGGCGCGCCTACAAAATCACGAGCAACAGTTGGGAATACACTGGAGATGGACACGCGCTCGCGTACGAAGCAGGCGCGGAACTCATCGACATGGAGTTCATTCAATTTCATCCCACCGGAATGGTTTGGCCGCCAAGCGTGAAGGGAATTCTAGTGACAGAGGGTGTTCGCGGCGAAGGCGGCATCTTGACGAACAAACACGGCAATCGGTTCATGTTCGAGTCGATCCCGGAAAATTATCGACATCAGACGGCGGACAATGAGGAAGAAGGTTGGCGGTATTGTCAAGGCCACAAAGATGCGCGCCGGCCGCCGGAATTACTCACGCGCGACCACCTCTCCCGTTGCATCGTGCGCGAGATTAAAGAGGGCAGGGGGAGCCCACACGGCGGCGTGTTTCTCGATATCGCCTGGATCAAATCGAAAATCCCAAATGCGGCAGAACACATCAAACGCAAACTGCCCAGCATGTATCATCAGTTTAAACAACTGGCTGACATCGATATCACAGAGGAACCGATGGAAGTCGGACCAACCACGCACTACATCATGGGCGGCGTGCGTGTTGATCCCGACACGCAAATGAGCCGATTGCCTGGGCTCTTTGCAGCGGGCGAGTGTGCGGCCGGGATCAACGGCGCGAATCGCCTCGGCGGCAATTCGCTTTCCGATCTATTGGTGTTTGGGAAACGCGCGGGCGAATTCGCGGCGCAGTTCGCGAAGCAAAGCTCGTTAGGTGAAATCCGCAACGATCAGATCGATTCTGCTGCACGCGAAGCGGTCGCGCCATTCGACCGAGGCGACGGCGAGAACCCGTATCAAATCCAAAAGGATTTGCAGGATTTGATGCAGGACAATGTCGGAATCGTTCGAACAGAACCCGAAATGCAGTATGCGCTTGGCCAGTTGCAGCAACTGAAACAGCGGGCGAGTCGTGCTGCAGTCACCGGCAATCGCGAGTACAACCCCAGCTGGCATACTACTATCGACCTCAACAATCTCCTTACTGTATCGGAGGCTATCACCCGCGCCGCAGTCGACCGGAAAGAAAGTCGCGGGGCACAATTTCGCGAAGATTATCCGGAAAAGGACGACCGTTTTTCGAAAGTGAACACAATCATCTCCAAAGCGCCGGATGGCTCGATGCAAATCCGATTGGAGTCCCTACCCGAAATGCCGGATTATTTGAAACAGGTGATTGAAGAGAATCGGTGAGACCGTGAATCGAGAATCGAGAATCGTGAATCGTGAATCGTCCGCAAAAAAGCGCGGTCGGATTTCAACGTTTGAAGACCTGGAAGTCTATACGGTGGCGCGGGAGTTTCGAAAAACGATGTATCGCGTTGCGAGAAACTTGCCCGAAATCGAAAAGTTCGGATTGGCGAGCCAGATTCGACGCGCGGCGGTTTCCTTAACGAACAATATCGCGGAAGGCCACGGTCGTTATCACTATCTTGATCAAATCAAGTTCACTTTGCAGGCGCGCGGGTCGCTTGAAGAACTGCTTGATGATCTGAACATTTGCGAAGACGAACAATATGTGGCCGATAAACAGATCATCGTTCTGAAGGAGCAAGGGTGGCGCGTTCGGCAGCTGCTCGATGGCTACATCCGTTATTTGCGGCAGCAGACGGGGTCTGCAGTATCACGAGTGAAGGATGAGGAGTGGAGCGACGAAGATGCCGACGATTCACGATTCTCGATGTAACGATTCACGATGAAAGTCTCCTTCAAGATCTGGCGCGGCGATGCCAAGCGGGGCGAATTTCACGAGTACGCCACCGACGTAACCGAAGGCATGGTCGTGCTGGATGCCGTGCACGACATCCAGCGCACCCAGGCCCCAGATCTTGCGTGC
>Ga0126381_100001406_pt1 | contig 25961 bp, 11 predicted proteins | sample PanSoiMetPlot_28_FD_96465 | JGI IMG/M metagenome (GOLD analysis project Ga0126381, IMG submission 96465) | Tropical forest soil microbial communities from Panama - MetaG Plot_28 | ecosystem: Environmental > Terrestrial > Soil > Tropical forest > Bulk soil | place: Panama | collected 2016-02-17
GTGAAAGTGCCATCGGCGTTATTGCGATACAGAATGCTGGGAGTGCTGTCGCAGGCGATGTAGATGTCAGGCCAGCCGTCGTCGTTGTAGTCGAACGTTGAGACGCTGAAACAATAATGCCCATTGGTCTGATCGATGTGCGCCTTTTGGGTGACATCTTCGAAAGTGCCATCGCCGCGATTGTGATAAAGAATATTTTTTGCGCCGGGCAATCCGCGAGGGCCGCACATTACGGGAACGCCCTTCCAAAGACAGGTGGGCCGCTCTCCGGGAGCAGGCGCGGTCGAGAGATCGAAATCGACGTAGTTGCTGACGATGAGATCGAGACGGCCGTCGCGATCGTAATCAACGAAGGCGCATCCGGTGCCCCAGGCTTTGCCTGAACCGGCGACGCCAGCCTGCTCTCCGACTTCCTTGAAGGTTCCTTTGTCGTTGCGGTAGAGCCTATTCTTGCCGTAGTAGGTGATGTAGAGGTCTTCCCATCCATCATTGTTGTAGTCGCCAACGCAAACCCCTTGTCCCCATCCGGTGGCGGCGAGGCCAGCTTTCACGGTGACATCTGTGAAGGTTCCGTCGTGATTGTTGTGGTAGAGATGGCTGGTGGGTGCCTGCTGTTTGGGGAACCTTTCGAGCGTAGTGCCATTGACGATGAAAATATCGGGCCAACCGTCGTTGTCGTAGTCGAAGATGGCGACTCCGGTTCCGGTGGTCTCGATGATGTATTTCTTGGTGTCGGTTCCGCCGAAGACATTCATCATCGTGAGCCCGGCCTGCTTGGCTTCATCGACAAAATAGGCGAGCGATTTCGGCGGAGCACCGGCGCTTTGTGAAAATGCGAAACAACTTATGGCGATGACGACGAGACACCACTGGCAGACGCGGAGACGAGAATACTGCGGGAACCCCATGATCCATCTGCATACTAGGGTGCACGCGGCGAGCGGGTCAAGAAAGGTCAGAATTCTGGATCACGGCCAGCTGCATAGTAAGATTTACAAGAACAAGCGAATTGTTTGGGTAATCCCTTGTCTTGGCGGCTCCATCCACTGCGGTTTCTTATCTGTTTGCTGGCGTTGGCGTGTTTCGGACTCGCGCAGAAAACGCCTCCAAAAACTTCTGCCGACGCGATCTACAAACAAGGGATGGAGGAACTGCGACGGGGAGATCTGACCGCCGCACAAGTATCGTTCCAGAAAGTTGTGCGGCTTGCACCAAATGTTGCAGAAGGGCACAACTCGCTGGGATGGGTATTGCTATCGCAGGGTAAATATGAGGAATCCATTCCGCACTTTCGGTCCGCCTTGAAACTAAAGCCGCAGTTTGCGCAGGCGCAGATCAATCTAACCAGCGCGCTAACGGGAAAAGGTGATCTTCCCGCGGCCGTGGTGGAAGGACGCGCTGCCGTGAAACTCGCTCCGGACGATCCTGAAGCGCATCGCGCGTTAGGACGGGCGCTTAGCTTTCAGCATGAATTGACAGGCGCAATCAGCGAATTGCACCGCGCGATCGAACTTGACCCTAAGCGCGGAGAATTGCATGACGAATTGGGCTCGTTGCTCGTGCAGAACTCCCAACTCGAAGATGCTGCTGCACAATTTGCTGAAGCATTACGCCTCGACCCGAACTCGCCGAAAGCAAAATTGCACCTCGGGGTAGTGCGCTGGCGCCAGAAGTCAAACGCCGACGCGCTACAACTGTTGCAGAGCGCGGCGGAACTCGCTCCGAACAATGCGCAGGCACATTACTATCTGGCACGCGTGCTGGCGGAGAGTGGGGAGACGGATAACGCAATCCGGGCGTTGCAAACGACGCTCAAGCTCCAGCCGAACTTTCTAGAGGCCCGAACGCAATTGGGGCTGATACTGCAGCGTAAGGGTGATCTCGAAGGGGCAATCGAAAACTTTCGGAGCGTGGTTGCGGCGGAACCTGAGAATGCAGATGCGCACAACAATCTTGGCTTGGCTCTGCTGCAGTCGGGCGACGCGCCAGCAGCAAGCTCGGAATTTCAAGCCGCCTTGCGTGTACGGCCCGACGACAATGGATATCGAGGAAATCTGGGGATTGCATACCTGCAGAGATCTGACTTCGAGAGCGCGATACTAGAGTTCGAGGCCGCGCTGCGGGCGACTCCGAACGATGCCACTTTGCATTACAACCTGGGACTAGCACTGAAACTGAAGGACGACCTTCCCGCGGCCAGGGCAGAGTTCGAAAAAGCGGCGCAACTTGATCCCGCGCAGGCAGACGCTCACTACACACTCGGCGTAACACTGTGGCAGCAAGGAGAATTTGTAAAGGCCGCGGAAGAACTGCGGGCAGCGATTAAAGTGCGGCCGGACTATGCCGAGGCGTACTACACGTTGGGAACAGTGTTGAAGCAGCAGGGGAATCTCGAAGAATCGGCGGCGGCTTTGCGCGAAGCGATCCGACTGCAACCGGAATTTGCGGGTGCGCACACAACGCTTGCCGGAGTGCTGCGACAACTTGGCGATAACGACGGAGCCGCTGCGGAAAGCAAATTAGGCGCCCAGATGACGAAAAGCGCTCACGCCTTGCAGGCGTCTACCTTCGCAACAAACTCGGGACGCCGATTGTTAAATGCCGGCGATCTCGACGGAGCGATTTCGCAATTCCGATCGGCAATCGAACAGACGCCGAATTATGCGCCCGCGCATTTCTATCTCGCGCAAGCGTTGCAGAGAAAGGGATCGGCAGAGGAGGCGAAGATGGAATTTCGCAAAGCCGCGGACCTGGATCGCCGATTCGAAAATCCATAGATTTTCATTGATTTAGTGCGCAGAATCGATTTTCTATTCCCACCGTTCTTCCAAATCTAGAATTCGATTCCGAGGCCAATCTACATCGTTTCATATTATTGATTCCACGGTATTAATCCCTTGACATCGCCTTATTGCGGACGTACTTTTTCGAGCATTAGCTTGGCATGTGGGGATTTAGCGTAACGTTTTGCCGGCGGTAGGCAATCGTTTGTCTGGTCGTCGGCGGCCTATTCCGTTTTTCCGTAGTGTTCCTCACACAAAAAGCTTGGAGCTCTCCCTTGGTGCGTGGAAACAACGGTGGATCGTTGTCCAAATCCCTGCCGGCGACTTCTTCCAGTTGCCGAGCTTCCGAACAAATTCTCCAAAGCACCTCGCAATTCATCTCGCTAACGAACGACGGCGTGCCAGTCGCAGCACGCTACGGAGGCAAGTGATCATGGCGAAAATGTGGGCGGTAATTGCGGTGACATGCGTTTGCCTGTGCCTTTTGATGGCGCCTCAGTTTGCCCAAGGGCAGGCCGTATATGGAAGCATTCTCGGCACGGTGACCGATCCCCAAGGAGCGGCTGTCGCGAATGCAAAAGTGACTGTGACGGACCAACGCAAAGGGACGTCAGATACCACCACAACGAACGAGAGCGGGAACTACTCGGTCACGCACCTGATCCCGGATATTTATAGCGTGAGAGTCGAGGCGCCGGGCTTCAAGTCGAGCGAGACCAAGGACGTGACAGTTTCAGCGGATGCCGGCTCGCGCGTGGACATGCAATTCCAGGTGGGCGGAGCCAGCGAGACGATCGAAGTGACGGCGGAAGCGCCGCAGTTGAAGACGGATCGCGCGGACGTGGCGACGTCGTTCAACGAGAAGTACGTGGAAGACATCCCGATTCTGAACCGGAACTTCACTCAACTGCAGCTGATGGCGCCGGGCTCGCAGAAGTTGACGGGATGGGCGCACGCCGCAACGGAGAATCCCCAGGGCAGCCAGCAGATCTTCACGCAGGGGCAGCACTTCAGCGGAACAGCATTTGAATTGGATGGAACCGACAACCAGGATCCAATTCTCGGAATTATCGTGGTCAATCCGAACCTGGACGCGGTGACCGAAGCCAAGGTCGCGCTTCAAAACTATGACGCAGAATTCGGCAAGGCGGTAGCGAGCGTAGTGACTGCCCAGACGAAGTCGGGAAGCAACGATTTTCACGGGAGTGGCTTCTACTTTCGGCGTTCCGATGCTCAGCAAGCGCGAAATCCGTTCACGAATTCACCGAATCAGGCCGATCCAGTTAGCGGTCGACTGCTTCCACGGTCCCGCTGGCAACAGTTTGGCGCAACAATTGGTGGCCCGATCCTCAAGGACAAGTTGTTCTTCTTCGGTGACTATCAGGGAACGCGGCAGACAAACGGTGTGAGTGGATTGTTCACTGTCCCGACGAACCTCGTCCGCGATACGTGCGATCCGGTCGCGAATCCGGGAGGATCCTGCGACCTGAGCCAGTATTTGACGGCTGGCGTCACTGGTGGTGGGCAGGTATACGATCCGGCCACAGGGAATCTCGATGGAACCGGGCGACAACAATTCGTTAACAATCAAATTCCGGTTGACCGACTGTCACCGGCGGCGGTTGCAATATTGCACGCGCTCCCGGCTCCGCAAAACGACAACGTTCTCAACAACTTCGTGGGATCCGGCTCAGGGCCTTTCTCCCAAAACGGTTTTGACACGCGCATCGACTATGCCGCTACGTCCTCGATCAATGTGTTCGGGCGCTTCAGCCTGAACTATTTCACTCTGTCCGGGCAAGGAATCTTTGGCCAAATGCAAGGTCCTGGCAATGGTCTGCTCGGTTTGTCGGGGAGTTCCAACACCCACAACTATAGCCTCGCAACGGGTGTTACGAAGACATTCAGCGCAACATTGCTCACGGACGTCCGGTTTGGCTATTTCAAGTACAATCCGCAGACACAGAAGCCGGACGGCGGACAGCCTATGACGGCATTCGGTATTCCCAATGCGAACATTGATGGAGATTCAAAAACGAATGGGTTGGGATCGTTCCAACTCGGTCCGGACCAGATCAGCGGCTACGGCGGTGCCCCAGCGAACGGCGGCGCAGGTCTGGTTATCTCCAGTTTCGGTGATGGTCTGGGGGTCGCGCGCTGCAATTGCCCACTGACTGAGAGCGAGCAGCAGTTCCAGTTTGTCAACAACTGGACAAAGATTATTGGCAACCACCAGATCAAATTCGGCGGAGACATTCGCTACGCGATGAACCTCCGAATCCCAAGCGACAACAATCGAACGGGCGAATACAACTTCAGCCCCGAAGTCACGGAACTTGCCCAATCGGCGACTCCAGGGGGGTTGGACCTCGCGACTTTCCTGCTTGGTCAGGTCTCTTCGTTCGCGCGCTATGTCAACAACCCCGATTTGCCGAGCGCTAACAACGCTGCTGAACGGCAGAAGAGATTCTTTTTCTATGGTCAAGATACTTGGCGTGTCACCTCAAAACTAACCCTCAACTACGGATTGCGTTGGGAGATTTATTTTCCCGAAACGGTCAACGCCAAAGGCAACGGTGGTTTCGCTAATATTGTCGACCTGAACGGACAGGGAGCGATCCGAGTGGCCGGGTTCGGAAACATCGGTTCCAACGGGAATATCGACAATACTCTGAATGCTTTTGCCCCAAGGTTGGGTATTGCTTATCAACTTACCCCGAAGACCGTGCTCCGAATGGGGTACGGGCGCAGCTATGACATTGGTGTATTCGGATCAAACTTTGGGCACACGGTTACGCAAAATCTCCCGGTGTTACTGAAGCAAAATCTCAATGCGAGCAATTTGGGCACCGGTGCCCCTGGCGACATTGCTCCGCTCTTTACGCTCGATGATGGTCCGATTGCGCCTGTGTTCCCTGCAGTTCCCTCGAACGGAATTATTCCTTTCACGGATCTGGCAGGGCAGGTTTCGGGTACTCACATTCGTCCAACTCACCAGGTTCTTCCAACGGTAGATGCTTGGAATTTCACCGTTCAGCGGCAAGTTACAAATACTCTGTCCGCTGAAGTGGCATATGTCGGCAGCAAGGGTAGCCACGGATTTGCCGGCAATGGGCCAAACTACGATGTAAATCCGGTTTCCATCGCCGGCTTTGGGACCGGCCTGCCGCAGAATGCTCGCCGTCCGTTGTGCGGGACCTTCGATCCCGTTAGCGGCCAGTGCAGTCGAATCAATTTCGACCTCGGCAACTATTACGGGAACGATGCTTCGAGTAACTACAATGCCTTCGAGGTGAAGGTAGAAAAGCGATTCTCACAAGGGCTCCAGTTTCTCACCCACTACACCTACTCGCATGCCAACGGTTATACCGACAGTTACTATGCGATCAATCACAGCATTGCGTATGGTCCGGTGGACTTCAATCGCAATCACGTTTGGGTGCTGAACACGGTTTACGAGTTGCCGTTCGGCAAGGGTAAGCCTTTCATGGGCGGAGCAAGCACGGCGATGAACTACATCGTCGGTGGGTGGCAGGTCAGCAACACTACGAACTGGAGCAGCGGGCTACCGTGGACGCCGAGCTTTGGCGAGTGCGGTGGCGAAGAGGACGTAGGCGTTTGCCGTCCTAATAAAGGGCAGGGGTCCTTCAATGTTGGAGTTTCGGGCGATATCGATCCGATACACCACAACCTCACTTACTTCACGCCAGTTGCGAACATCACGACGAACACAGGCGGTCCATTTGCGGACCCCGGATCTGGAAACCTCGGGAACATCGGTAAGAATTCGTTCCATGGACCCTCGGGCTTCTATTCCGACTTGTCGGTTGTAAAGAAGTTCCCCATCCACGAACGCTTGACCGCACAATTCCGCATGGATGCCTTTAATATCTTCAACCATCCGGTGTATGCCTTCAGCGCTAACAACGGGGCGAACACCTGTATCGATTGCCAAGGTGGCAACAACGGCAAGATTACGAATATTGAAGATGGCACCTCGATGCGGCAACTGCAATTTGCGATCCGCTTCGATTTCTAGGGTTGGCTTAACCATTCATCGGGAGGGAGTCTCAACGAGACTCCCTCTTTTTTGTGTTCTAATGAGTCGGATTGGGATGGGCTAGTCCGTTGCGCTTTCAGCTGCAGGTCTTCTTATTCTCCGTTTCGTTAGTTACCGCCACAGCCGCCTTTGGACAGGGACGATCAGCGCCCGCGGCAGGTCAGCCTGCGGCGATCCAGACACCGACTCCCGAGTCGTCCAGTCCTCAGTCACAGGGGTCGCAATCGTCGACCACGCCGCCCTCAGCGTCGGACACAGCCCTTGCGGGGGCGCAACTGCTGCTGCGTCAGGGGAAGTACGATGAAGCGATCGCGCAGTTGCGCGAGTTGTCGACGAAACAGCCCGGCCTGAAAGGGATTTCGCATGAGCTAGGGCTGGCCTACTACCAGCAGGGCGATTACCTGAAAGCCATCGATTCGTTCAAGCAGGCACTCGCCGAGAACGCCGCCGACAACGAGGCCACGCAGCTGATCGGGCTGTCGTACTACCTGTCGGGACGTCCAGCAGAGGCGATCCCGTATCTAGAGAAGGTTCGCGAATGGTTCCCGCGAGCGAACATCGATGCGGCGTACATCCTCGGAACGTGCTACATCCAGACGAAAGACTATGCGAAAGCACGCACGGCGTTTGCGCGAATGTTCGACGTGCCTCCGGACTCGGCTGCGGGCTACCTGTTTACGGCGCGTATGCTGCTGCGGCAGGAGTTTGATCCGGTAGCGGAGGAGTATGCGCTGAAGGCCACCACTCTCGATCCGAAACTGCCCGGAGCGCATTTGCTGCTGGGAGAGTTGTACCTTTATAAGTCCCGCGTGCCGGAGGCAATTGAGCAATTCCAGAAGGAGTTGAGTCTGAATCCTGGGAACGCGGCGACCTACTACAAGCTGGCGGATGCGTATTCGCGCGTGCAGAAGTACGACGATGCGGAACGGCTCTTGCAGAGGTCGATCTGGCTCGATGCAAGCTCGACGGGACCGTACATCCTGCTGGGAAAGGTGCTCGAGAAGAAGGGTGAGTTCGAACTGGCGGTGCGTGCGCTGCGGCGGGCAGCGGCGATGGATCCGAACAATCCGATGACGCACCATCTGCTCGGGCAGACCTATCGCGATATGGGCAAGAAGGACGAAGCAGACGCGGAATTGAAGATCGCAGAGCAGTTGCGAACCCAACAAGATTCCCATCCATAGGAAAGCGCAGCGATGGCGGAACGGCGCTACAGAATCGTCGGGCTGGGAGAGTTGTTGTGGGATTTGCTGCCAGCCGGGAAACAACTGGGCGGTGCACCGGCAAACTTCGCCTATATTTCGACGCTGCTCGGGAATGAGGGAATCGTTGCCAGCCGTCTTGGGGCGGATTCGCTCGGGAACGAGGCAGCGAGCAAACTCGAATCGCTTGGGCTCAATACACGATACATCCAGCGCGACCAGGTTCATCCGACGGGGCAGGTGTCGGTCGATGTGGATGGCCGAGGACAGCCGCGCTTTGAGATCGCGGAAGGCGCCGCATGGGATTACCTGGAGTGGACACCGGAATGGCAGGAATTGGCCGCTAAGGCGGATGCGGTCTGCTTTGGATCGCTCGCCCAGCGAGGAGCTTTGAGCGGATCGACCATTCGTGAGTTTCTGCGCGCGCTTGGCGGAACGGTGGTTCGGATCTTCGATGTCAATCTGCGCGAGTCTTTCTACGCAAAGGACGTGATTGTCGAGTCGCTGAAGTTGGCGGACATCCTGAAGATCAATGATGAAGAATTGCCGAAGGTGACGGCGCTGTGCGGGCTCGAGTATCGCGATGAAGTGGGATCGGCACGCGCGCTGCTGGCATACAGCAATCTGAAACTAGTGTGCGTGACGCGCGGTTGTCACGGGAGCTTGCTTGTGAAAGGCGACTTAGTGAGCGAGCATCCGGGACATCCGGTACAGGTAGCGGATACGGTTGGAGCAGGCGATGCTTTCACAGCGGCGCTGGTGAACGGTTATCTGAAGGGGGCGGGGCTGGATGCGATCAACGAGGCAGCGAATCGCGTGGGGGCGTGGGTCGCAAGCCAAGTCGGAGCCATGCCGGCGGTAGGGCCGGAGGGCGTGCGGGACATTTTGGCGCATGTCCGCGGCTGAAGCCGATCGTCGGAGTTGAGAGCACAATCGCAGCGCTAAAGCGCTGCGCCACCCAAAAGCGACTTCCGATTCTTGGTAGCGTAGCGGCGGGCGGGTCGCCCGCCGGACTGCCGGCGAGGGCGCCGGCGCTACAACGAGGCCGGCACTACAACAAGAAAGACGCCGAAAGCGGTTTTCTAGTTTGCCACGGCGGCGGCCTTGGCTCCGGTCGCCTCTTTTTCCAGTCGCTCCACGTCCGATTTCGGCAGGGCGTGGAGCAATTCCAGGAACGCGCCGTTTGTCCAGCCGAAGCCGATGACGTTCTGCTGGTATCCCACCTCGACCTGTGATTCCGAAGAGCGAGTCACCACGTTGTACTTTTCGCGAATCGTGCCATCGCGCCGGAAGTTCTCCAGCACCGTGGACAGGAATTTGTAAGAGACGCGGTCGGCGTCAGCGTTAAAGCCATAGCGGCGCAGTCCCTGGATGGCCAGAAGTTCCACGGGCGCCCAACCATATGGATAGTCCCACTGCGCACCCGACGCGAAGGTACTCATCAGCAGCCCGCCGGGCTGCTCAAAGGTCGTGAGATTCCTGGCGACCGCTTGTGCTTGCTCGGGAGTTGCGAGCCCCGCCCACAATGGATAAAAGGTGGTCAGGTAGCGGTAGGTCGAACGATTGGCGGACTGGAACTGATAGTCGAAGAAATATCCGTGCTCCTGGTCCCAAAGATATTGCTGAATGTTCTTGCGGCGCGTCTCAGCGCGATCTCTCCAGGTGGTGGCTTCCGACATTTTTCCGAGCAGTTCGCTGATTCTCGCCATGTCGGATTCCTCTTTGAAGAGAAGGCTGTTCAGGCAGACTGGCGCGTAATGGTGAGTGGCCGCTCCGTAGGCGCCAAAACGGAATGAAATGTCGAATCCTGACTCACGCATGGAACGGTCGCCCTTGTAGTAGTCGCCGCTCAGGCGGATGGTGCGCGGGGGTTCGCATTCGGGCCGTGCTTTGGTTGTGGCAACGTCGCAGACGGTGATGGTATAGCGGGAGCCAGCCGATCCGGGGGCCGGATTTTGGGAGTCCTGCTCGACGAGGTAGTGGTCAGCATCGTCGGGATGGGTCATGAAGTAGCTGATCACCTTGCGATAGAACGCAGCTTCGTCTTTCAGGCCCTCCGGCGGCGGTCCCTCGCCGAAATCAAAGTAGCGTGCGAGGCCCGTTGAGCCGGCGAGATGAGGCTCCCGTGCCCACATCGAATAGTCCTTTTCCAGGTAGGGATATGCGTGTTCGAGCCAAGCCCGGTCATTCTTGCCGGCAGCTTTTTCTGTTTCGTAAACCGCGAGTACCATCGAGGTGAGAAATGGGGGTTGTGATCGTGTCAGGTAGTAAGTACGGTTCGCGTTCAGCAAGGCCCCGTAGTTCTCAATCTCGAAGAAGAAATTCTCCACCATGCCGCGAGCGAGATCGGTGCGGCCATCTCTCAGCAATCCGAGGATGATGAAGTAGCTGTCCCACCCGTACATTTCGTTGAATCGGCCGCCAGGAACGACGTACTTGTTCGGAAGATAGAGCAGGCCGTGGGGCTGAAAGTTGCTGGTATCGATCTCACCCAACTGGTGAATGGGCTTGGGCAGATGCTCGACATCCACCTTGCAATCGGTGCGAAGCTTCTCTACGGCCGGAGGCACCGCGAACCCGGCTGGGAGGTAAAGCACCGGGGTGGCGACGATCTTTGGATCGACAATTGAATTGCAATCGGTCATCGAGCGGGTGAGAGTGTCCCATCCGGAATCGATGTATTGCAGGATCGGCTTCAGGCCGGCGGCATCTGCTTTCTGCTGAGCGTTCGCAGGGGCCAGCGCAATACAGGTCAGCAACCAGTAAAGGGCAAGATAGCGGAAAATGAGCTTGTACATTTTGGGAAATTCCGGAACCGCATTGCATGATACCGAATAACGGCAAGGAATTTAGCGCAGTTTTACGAAAAGGGAGTGCAGCAGGGGATGCGTCGGATTTGCGGTACGTGGAAGCGCTACACTGGCGCGCCGCGTTTCAAGCAAAATCTGCGTTTTCCAGGCGATTCCTAGACGGTCGCGCGAGACCGATGGTGCGAAAATCGCACGACTAGAGGCCGGCAATCATGGACGTCACGTCAGATACGGCGCAAGCATCCGAACGGAACGTCAGGCGGTCAGTGCCGTCGCGGAATCAGTGGGCTCAGATGTGACATCCGTCGGACCAACTGTTACCTGGATTATGTTGTTCCGAACCGCATACAAAACCAGCTCGCTCACCGAGTGGAGCCCGAGCTTCCGCATGATGTTGCTGCGGTGAGTTTCGGCGGTTTTTACGCTCAGATTCAACTGGCAGGCGACCTCTTTGCTGGATTTTCCCTCCGCGAGCAATTGGACCACTTCGCGCTCGCGGGACGTGAGGGAAGGCGATAGTTCGGGAGTCGATACCGAGCCATTTGTCTTGCCGCGATACCCGGCGAGCACCATTTCGGCGACGCGCGCAGTGAAAAACGTACGGTTCTGCTGCAGTGCTTCGACCGCCGTGATGAGGTCTCTTGCCGCATCGGATTTGAGCAGGAATCCGCGAGCGCCAGCGTCCAGTACCTCACGGACAGCCTGGTCGGTGTCAGTAATGGTGAGGATCAACAGCTTAATGTCGGGATTGTCTCGCAGAATTCTACGCGTCGCTTCCAGGCCGTTGAGCACAGGCATGCCGATGTCGAGGATCGCGATATCCGGATGTAGCTCGGCGGCTTTCTCGACGGCCTTCCGGCCATTCTCACACTCAGCGATGACTTCCCAGTCGGGCCGTCTTTTGATCAGAGCCACCAGTCCATGGCGGACAATCTCGTGATCGTCGGCAACCAAAATGCGTAGCTTATTCATATTCAACTCCTGCTGGCTTGGCGCGTGGATTTATCAAATCGGACTCACGCACGAGAGATCTTCGGCGATCACCCCGAAGGTGAGTGCCTCGGTACCAAATGGATTATTACGGAGTTCCCCCACAGCGTCGAAAAATCCAGAAACACTACGTTTATGACGCTCACTTCCGCCAACGTCAATACTGTCTTCTATGTAGTTCGCGCTACAACCCAGTTCAAATTGAGGAATTTGCTGTTTGCAGTGTGGTTATCAGTAAAAAACCGTATGGCAGCAGATCAACTGTCGGGCGATTCTATTAAAATATGCAGGGTTTGGGGATGGTTCCGTAGGTCGGGACCGTATTAGCGAGGAAAAACGACCATCTTCTGCGCGTCCTCTGCGCGGGTGCAGTTCGGGTTTCATCGATTTCGCAATTAAATTTATGTCGGTCAGTGATTGGCGCGCGGGTGAGAAGAACTAGCCAATCAGGGTGAGGTTGCATGGGTGCATTGCGCGTACTGATTGTCGATGATCAGGAAGTTGTCCGCCGCGGTGTGCGCGCACTGCTGTTGGCGCAAGAAGGGTGGTCAGTTTGCGGCGAAGGCGTGGATGGGCTGGACGGAGTAGAGAAAGCCAAAAGCCTGCGCCCCGATGTGGTCATTATGGACATCTCCATGCCGCGTATGGATGGTGTCGAAGCGACGCGAATCATTCGGCGCGAAGTGCCGAGTTCCGATGTAGTAGTGATAAGCCAAAACGATCCCAACGTTGTCCATCTACAGGCGGACCAGATCGGTGCACGCGCTTTCGTTCCGAAGACGAGCTTGTCGACCGAACTCGTGCCTGCGCTGGAGCGGATCGCAGCGCGTCGAAACGGAGGTGGCGTCCATACCCCTCAGTCGGTGCCCGAAGAATGGTTGCTGGGCGGCGGCACGATGGGGCGACTGATCTGGGAATACGACTGGTCGCAGACACCGATTGGCCCGATTCAGAGTTGGCCCCAGAGTCTGAAGACATCCGTCAATCTGATGTTGAACTCGCAACACCCCATGTGGATCGGATGGGGTCCGGAGATGATTTTTCTGTACAACGACGCGTATATCTCTGTGCTGAGCCTGGCAAAGCATCCCAAGTCGTTGGGACTTCCGGCACGCGAGGTGTGGGCGGAGATCTGGGATGTGGTAGGGCCGCTAGCTAGCAACGTGTTTGTGAAGGGAGAACCCTCGTTCGTACACGACATGCGGCTATTCATGAGCCGGGGCGATTTTCTAGAGGAGACGTATTACTCCTTTTCGTACAGCCCAATTCACGACGAATCCGGAAGGGTTGCAGGCCTGTTCTGTCCGAGCACCGAGACGTCGGCAAAAATCCTGAATGCGCGCCGCTTGCGTACCCTGTCAGAGCTTTCCTCAAAAGCGCTGGTTGAGAAGGTCACCGAATCTGCGTGTGCTTCGAGCCTGTCGACGCTCGAAAATAATCCCGACGACGTCCCCTTTTCGTTGCTCTATTTGCTCGAGTCGGACGGTCAGAGCATGCGACTCGAGGGAACGAGCCGGATCACGCGGAACCTGGACGGAATCAGCCCGTTCGAAATTGCTTTGGAAGGTCCTTCCTCGGGTGCGCTCTGGCCGCTCAATGAAGTGATTGAAACGGCGCATTCTCAGATCGTATCAGTACGACATCTGGATTCCCTTCCCAAGGGGCCGGCGCGGCAGCCTGTTGCTGAGGCGATCGTGCTGCCCCTGACGGCGCGTGGGCAGGAGCGACCGATAGGAGTATTAATCGCGGGCATCAATCCCACACGCAAGCTAGACACCGAACACCGCACGTTCTTCACGCTGATTGCGGATCAAGTGGCGACTGCGATCCAATGTGCGAGGGGGGTGGAAGAAGAGCGCCGGCGTGCCGACTCCCTGGCCGAAATCAGTCGAGCAAAGACTGTGTTCTTCAGCAATGTGAGCCATGAATTTCGTACGCCGCTCACCCTCATGCTGGGCCCCATTGAGGATATGCTCGCGAAACCGGATATCGACGTGATGCCTGAAAATCGCGAGACGTTGACCGTTGTGCGCCGCAATTGTTTGCGTCTGCAGAAATTGGTCAATACCCTTCTGGATCTTTCGCGCCTAGAGGCGGGGCGCACGCAACCGAATTTCGTGGAGACCGATCTGGCTGCCCTTACCAGCGAGCTCGCGAGCATGTTCGAAGGACCGATGCAGAAGGCGGGGATGAAGTTCACGATTGACTGCAAGCCGCTTCCACAGCCGGTTTTCGTCGATCGCGATATGTGGGAGAAGATCGTCTCCAATTTGCTTTCCAATGCTTTCAAGTTCACGTTCGAGGGCGAGGTTCGCGTCTCGATGCACGGAGAGAACGGGCTCGCAGTGCTCACGGTTAGCGATTCCGGAACCGGAATTCCGGCTGCAGAACTGCCGAACATTTTTCAGCGATTCCATCGCGTCCAGAATAGTAAGTCACGAACCCACGAGGGCACGGGCATTGGTTTAGCGCTAGTGCAGGAACTGGTGCAGCTACACGGCGGAAAGGTCGAGGTCGAAAGCGAGCTGGATCGTGGCACGACCTTCCGCGTACTGATGCCAGTGGAACAAAAGCAGCAAGTCACAGCTTCGGCTAGCGGGCCCAGACAACTGGCATCGACAGCGATTCGGAGTTCCGCATTTGTGGACGAAGCGCTGACATGGCTTGCGTTGGAAAAGAGCCATCAGCTGGACAGGCGCAAAGGGAGCATCGCGAGCAAGGGTTCAGAGAAGCGTGAGCGGATTCTGCTGGCGGAAGACAACGCCGATATGCGCGACTATATTTACCGACTGCTTGAGCCGAGCTATGACGTGGAGGTCGTTTCGGACGGGTTGGCTGCGCTGGATGCCGCCAGGAAAAAACATCCCGATCTGATCTTGACGGACGTCATGATGCCCGAGATTGACGGGTTTGAGTTGGTTCGGCAGCTTCGCGCGGACGAGTGGTTGAATTCTGTGCCGATTGTTGTCCTTTCGGCGCGCGCCGGTGAAGCCGAGCGTACAGAAGGTATCTCACACGGGGCTGACGACTACCTGACCAAGCCTTTCAGTGCAAACGAACTCCTGACGCGCGTAGCAGCGCGCTTGGAACTAGCGACTTCACGCAAGCACATCGAAGAGGCGTTGAGAAGCAGCGAGCGCCGATTCCGCGAGATGGTCGATATGCTGCCGGCAGCCGTCTACACAACCGACGCGGACGGACTACTGACGCACTTCAATCCGGCGGCTATCGAGTTCTCCGGGCGCATGCCCGAGGTTGGCACCGACCAATGGTGCGTCAGCTGGAAACTGTATCGAACGGATGGGTCGCCCCTGCCGCACGATCAATGTCCGATGGCGATTGCTCTTAAAGAAGGGCGAGTGCTGGATGGACAGGAGATTATCGCGGAACGTCCGGATGGAACCCGCCGGTGGTTTGCAGCTTATCCACGGCCGCTGCATGACGCCGAAGGCAATGTCATCGGCGGCGTGAACATGCTGCTCGACATAACCGAGCGCAAACAAGCGGAGACTGCAACTAACCTTCTGGCCGCCATTGTGGACAGCTCCGACGATGCAATCGTAAGCAAGAATCTGAACGGAGTTATCACGAGCTGGAACCACAGCGCGGAACGGCTCTTCGGATACACGTCGGAGGAGGCGGTAGGGAAAAATATCACCTTAGTTATTCCTCCCGACCGTTATGACGAAGAGGCGGAAATCCTTCGGCGCCTAGCGCGCGGCGAACGAGTGGAACATTTCGAGACGGTGCGGCGACGCAAGGATGGCAGTACTCTCGACGTTGCACTCACAATTTCGCCGGTGAAGGATTCGACCGGGCGCATCGTCGGGGCCTCGAAAGTAGCTCGGGACGTCAGCGAGAAAAAAGCTGCAGACAGGGCATTACGTGACAGTGAGGAGCGCTATCGCGTGCTGGCCAGCGGCTTGGAGACACAAATTCGCGCAAGAACGCGGGAACTGGAGGAGCGGAACGCAGAGATTATCGAGCAGGCGGAGCAACTCCGAGAATTGTCGAGCCGCCTATTGCAGACGCAGGACGACGAGAGACGGCGCATTGCCAGGGAACTCCACGACAGCGTCGGCCAGATCGTGACGGCGTTGAGCATGAACCTGGCGAAACTGAACCAGAGGGTAGGCCACAACCCATTGCTGGCCAAGAGCGTGGAAGACAGCCTGGGACTGGTGCAGCAGCTATCGAAAGAAATGCGGACCATGTCGTACTTATTACATCCGCCTCTGCTTGACGAGAATGGCTTGTCTGAAGCGATTCCCTGGTACATCCAGGGACTTACCGAACGCAGCGGGTTGAAGATCGAGCTGGATATTGCGCCGGAGCTTGGCCGGCTGCCGCGCGAGATGGAATTGGCGATCTTTCGAATTATTCAGGAATGCCTCACCAACATTCATCGGCATTCGGGAAGCGATCGTGCGAAGATACGAATCGAGCGTAACGATAACAACGTGTCGCTGGAAATCCGAGATAAGGGTAAAGGAATTCCGAAGGAGAAATTGACCGGAATCCGAGCACACCGGTCCGGGGTGGGATTTACGGGAATGCGGGAACGGATTCGCCACTTCCGGGGCGACTTGAGAATCCAATCGGGCACCGAAGGCACCACGATTTCTGTGATACTGCCAGTCCCATCCACTTGGGAAGCGGAAAGCGCCGCCCGCGAAACGTCCGCCCAAGGATAGTTATCGTGGCTGAAACATCAAATGATGCTAAGTGTGTGCGAATACTGATTGCTGATGACAATCAGCTGGTACGGCGCGGTGTAATCGAGATCCTGTCGGCTGAACCCACGTGGGAAATTTGTGCCGAAGCCGTTACTGGCCTCGAAGCGCTCCAGAAATCGCGCGACCTTCGCCCCGATGTGGTGCTGCTGGACGTGAGTATGCCGGGAATGAGTGGGTTGGAAGTAGCTCGCCGCCTTCGAAAAGATGCGGTGCAGTCGAAAATCCTGGTGGTGAGCCACCATGATCCGAGCCAATTGCTGCCACGGGCCCTTGAGGCTGGAGCAGACGGTTGCATCGACAAAGGCCGATTAGGAATTGATCTACTGGAAATTGTCAGGAAATTTGCTCCGGTCAAGTTGCCGCACGGAGGAAAGAGTACAAACGAACCGACGGTTCAGCACTAGGCATTCTTCCTTTCCGACGAGAGATCTTTTGGCAATGGATGCGAGATCATTGTCGGCCTAGTTGACCTGCCACAAGTCCTTCAGCGCGACGCCTCAAATCCCGCACATGACTGCGCCACGCCGGGTCTTTGCATTTTCACTGATGGACGAGCCGGGCCACGTTCTTGAGATCCCGAACGAAAGCGCGCATCTGTTCATGACGGGCGTCTTCATCGGGAGCGCGCAAGATCGAAGAGGGGTGAACGGTAGCCATCACGTTTTCGGCTAGCGAAGACGCTACTTTTTGACCGCGTTGACGGGTGACGCTGAAGGATTTGCCCAGGAGCGCCTGAGCAGCGGTGGCGCCGAGACAAACCAGGACCTTCGGCTTTACCACATCGAGTTCGGCTTCCAGCCAAGGACGGCATGCGGCGATCTCGCTAGAAACTGGTTTCTTGTGAATACGACGCTTTCCGCGCTCGGCAGGTACCCACTTGAAATGTTTGACGACGTTGGTGACGTACACCTCGGAACGATCGATTCCCGCTTGTTCGAGAGCTTCATCAAGAAGCCTTCCCGCAGGTCCGACGAATGGGTGGCCTTCTACGTCCTCTCGATCGCCTGGTTGCTCACCGACAAACATTATCACTGCCGTCGGCGACCCTTCTCCGAACACGGTTTGAGTGGCATTTTTCCAGAGATCGCAATTCTTGCAGACGGCAGCATCGTGGCGCAGCTCCGAAAGACTAGGCCGATCTCGTCCGCCAGGAATGAGCTCAAGTTGTCTAGCCGGGCTGCTCATCGGGCGCCGTGCTGTAACCGCATGCCTCATAACTCAGACTCCCTCACATCGTTAACTTCCGATGTGAACGGCATCGCAATATGTTTCGAACAACATAGGCGCTTGAGGGCAGGGGAAACATCCAGCGCGTGCTGTAAGCACTGTACGGTGATCCTGTAAGGGGACTGCATAAGGAAATTGCCCCGAGGAAATGAGAAGGGCGACAAGATTGCCGTTGCGACTGCTGATTCTGGCGATAGTCAGGCAGTCATCTGCGCGTTTTGCAGCATGGGCACCACAGAGGGAATTGTCACTTCCACCAAAGTACCGGGATCGGCATTGCTGACGCGGAACTCACCGCCGAATTCGCGAGCACGCTCCCGCATGGTGCCGATGCCAATGCCGTAGCTTCCGGGACGCAGTTGAACAATGCGATCACCAACTCCGCGGCCATCATCGCGCACACTGAGCGAAACAGTGCTGTCGCAGAAGTTCAAACCGACAAATACGTTTCGTGCTTCAGAGTGGCGGAAGACGTTTGTCAGTGCTTCCTGGAAAATCCGGAACACCGTTCTTTCCAACGGAGCAGGCAGGCGCGGGAATTCGACTGGCTGCAAATCGAGCGAGGTGACAATTCCGCTCCGGGCAGTCATTCCATCGAGATACCAGCGCAATGCCAGGAGAAGACCACCCTCATCGAGCAGCGGTGGATGAAGGAGGTGAGAGATGGTTCGAGTCTGCTGGATTGCGTTGCTGACCAGGTTTGAAGCCTCCTCAATCGAATCGCTCTTCCACTGTTTGGGAGACTGTTGCAGGAGGCAATCCAGCATCATCTTCGCGGCAGCGAGTTCCTGGCCTAGCCCGTCGTGAAGATCGCGCGCGAAACGACGACGCTCATCATCCTGCGTCGCCATCAGGCGGCCCGAAAGACGCTGCAGTTCGGCATTTAACGTTTCAAGTTGATGAGTTTTGCGGTGGAGTTCGGCGAAAACGCTGACCTTTGCGCGCAAGAGTTCTGGAACGACAGGTACGGAGATGTAATCGACTGCGCCGCGTTGGTAGCCCTTCACGCGGTCGAGATCGGTGAAGTGCACGGCCGAAATGAAGATGATCGCGGTTCTCTGAAAACGAGGATGCTGTCGAATGAGATCGGCGAGTTCGAATCCATCCAGATCGGGCATGCTGACGTCGAGGAGGACAACGGCAACATCGTTCTTTAACAAGCACTCGAGAGCCTCTCTACCAGAAGTCACCTTAATCAGAGTCTCGTTCAGTTCGGAAAGCATGACCTCGTAGGTGAGCAGCTTGGCGGGCTGATCGTCAACCATCAGAATCTTGACGGGTTCATGAATGCTCATCGTGTACTTCCTTGCCCAGGCGAGATTTCGTTCTCACTCCTACCGGTGCAGCCAAATCCGCAGAGCGGAGAGCAACTGTTCCGTGTTTACGGGCTTCGCGAGATATTCCGAAGCGCCGGCCTCCAGGCATTTTTCGCGGTCACCTTTCATCGCTTTCGCCGTGAGAGCGATGATAGGCAAGCGCCGCAATGAGGGATTCTGCCGGATCACCTGCATGGTCTCGTAGCCGTCCATCTCGGGCATCATAATGTCCATGAGCACGATTGCCACGTCAGGTGTGGATTCCAACATGGAGATCGCCTCGCGCCCCGTGCCTGCCGTGAGAACAGTCATGCCGCGCCGCTCGAGCACACTGCTGAGCGCGAAGATGTTCCGCACGTCATCGTCAACCACCAGCACTTTTCTGCCGATCAGCGCGTCATCGGAGCGATGCAAGCGATCGAGCATCTTCTGCTTCTCGGCAGGCAAGTCAGCGACAACGCGATGCAGGAAGAGAGCGGTCTCATCCAGCAGCCGCTCTGGCGACTCAACGCCCTTCACTACCACGCTGCGCGCAAGTTCATGCAGACGGGAATCTTCCTCGGGCGACAGTTCCTTGCCGGTAAATACAACCACCGGCAACTCGCTGAGAGATGGAATCTCACGGAAGCGCTCCAGAACCTCGAAGCCGGTCATGTCAGGCAGCCGCAGGTCGAGCACTACGCAATCGAAGTCGCCACTTGAGACGGCATTGATGGCGTCGTTACCGGTCATTACTTCGGTGACGTCGATGTCGTCGGACCCGAGCAGCTCGCGAATACTGAGCTGCTCTGCAGGATTGTCTTCGACTACCAGCAAACGCCTGCGGCTCTGTGCCGAATATTCCTTGATACGGGAGAGAGCTTCGTTGAGTTTGTCCGCGGAAGTGGGCTTAGTCACGAAGGAGAACGCTCCGCGAGACAGCCCATGCCGACGGTCCTCATCGAGCGTCAACATCTGCACCGGGATGTGGCGCAGGGAGGGATCCTGTTTCAAGTGGTTTAAAACAGTCCAGCCCAACATGTCGGGCAGGAAAACGTCGAGTGAGACGGCCGCAGGGTTGAATTCGCGCGCCAAAGAGAGGGCTTCTCCCCCACGCGTCGCCACGAGAACCTTGAACCCTTTGTCGCGAGCGAGATCGCGCAGAATCCTGGCGTAGTGCAGATCGTCTTCGACGATCAGCAACACCGAGTCTGCCGGACCGACGGATGCCCGATCGTCCTCGACACGCTCGATTGGAACGTCGACCACGCTAACGGCTGACAATTGAGACGTAGCAGCCGCCGAAGCTGTGTGATCGTGCGCCGAACCCATCGCGGCGGTCGGCCCAACGTAAGTCTGCGGTAGGTAGAGAGTGAACGCACTGCCCCTTCCGGGCGTGCTTCGCAGTTGGATCTCTCCTCCAAGCAAGTTCGCCAACTCGCGGCTGATTGCCAGACCCAAGCCCGTTCCGCCGTACTTGCGGCTTGTTCCCGCATCTGCCTGCTGGAATGCCTCGAAGATGATTCGTTGCTTCTCAGGCGGAATTCCGATACCCGTGTCGCTTACTTCGAACGCGACTACCGATCCAGCGCCCGAGAGAATCGGATGCCCGCTGCTCCACCCGCCGCTGGCCTTTGACACTGACAATTGCACTCCGCCGTGCTCAGTGAACTTGAAGGCGTTCGACAAAAGGTTCTTGAGCACTTGCTGCAAGCGCTTGGAGTCTGTCACCAAGCTGCCCGTGAGGCCACTGTCGATGTGCACGTCGAAGCCCAACCGGCGATTCTCAGCTTCGTGACGGAACGGGCGAGCGACCATTTCTACGAGGCTTCCGAACAGGACCTCCTCGGCCTGTACGGAAACAGTTCCGGATTCGATCTTCGACAAGTCGAGAATGTCGCTGATCAAGTTGAGCAGGTCGGTGCCCGCCGCGTGGATGGTGCGCGCGAATTCCACCTGCTTCGGGGCGAGATTGCCGTCTGGATTATCACTGAGCTGCTGACCAAGCACGAGAATGCTGTTCAGTGGAGTGCGAAGCTCGTGCGACATGTTGGCCAGGAATTCCGACTTGTACTTGGAAGTGAGCGCCAGTTCCTTGGCCTTTTCCTCCAGCGCGCCGCGGGCCTGTTCGATTTCCTGGTTCTTGCGCTCCACTTCCACGTTCTGCTCGGCAAGCTGCTGTGCTTTCTGAGCAAGCTGCTCGTTGGTTTGCTGCAACTCTTTCTGTTGCGCCTGAAGTTCGGCGGCGAGTTGCTGCGACTGCTTGAGCAGGCCCTCTGTCTGCATCGTCGCTTCGATACTGTTGAGAACGATGCCGATGCTAGCCGTGAGCTGCTCAAGAAACGCGAGATGGGAGGCGGTGAAAGCGCCCAAGGAAGCAAGCTCGATCACTGCCTTTACACGATCCTCGAACAGCACCGGCAGCACGATTACATTCTTGGGTACAGCCGTAAACAAACCGGACCGGACGGAAACAGTGTCGGGTGGAAGTTCGGACACGAGCATGCTTTTCTTTTCGACGGCACACTGGCCGACCAAACCTTCACCAAACCCTATGCGGCGGAGGCGACCGTCCTGTCCATCGGATGCATAGGCCGAGAGAAGAACCATGCCCGCGGACTCTTCCGTCTCCATCTGGTAGATGACACCCTGTTGGGCGTTCACCAGCGGAGCAAGTTCGGAAAGGATCATGCGGCCCACGGTCGTGAGTTCGCGTTGCCCCTGCAACATACCGGTGAAACGGGCGAGGTTGGTCTTGAGCCAATCCTGCTCTTTGTTTCGATCGGTGGTAAGACGCAGGTTATCGATCATGGTGTTGATGTTGTCTTTTAGCTCTGCCACCTCACCACGGGTTTCGACCTGAATTGAACGAGTCAAGTCGCCTTGCGTGACGGCGGTCGCGACGTCAGCGATCGCGCGCACCTGAGCAGTCAGGTTGCCGGCCATGGCGTTGACAGAGTCCGTCAGATCCTTCCATGTGCCGGCGACGCCCGGCACGTTGGCCTGACCACCGAGGCGGCCTTCGACACCGACTTCGCGGGCGACGGTGGTCACCTGATCGGCGAAGGTGGCAAGCGTGTCGGTCATGTTGTTGATGGTTTCGGCAAGGGCCGCAACTTCACCCTTCGCGTTGACCGTCAGCTTCTGCGTGAGATCTCCGTTGGCGACAGCAGTCACGACTTTCACGATGCCGCGGACCTGCTCGGTGAGGTTGGCCGCCATGACGTTGACGTTGTCGGTCAGATCTTTCCAGGTTCCGGCAACACCGGGTACTTTCGCTTGGCCGCCGAGTTTGCCGTCAGTACCGACTTCGCGGGCTACGCGCGTGACTTCGGCCGCGAAAGCGTTGAGCTGGTCGACCATCGTATTGATCGTGTTTTTCAGCTCGAGAATTTCGCCTTTTACATCGACCGTGATCTTACGGGAGAGGTCGCCACGGGCCACGGCAGTCGTGACTTCGGCGATGTTTCGGACTTGTCCGGTCAGGTTGCCGGCCATCGCGTTGACCGAGTCCGTCAGATCTTTCCAGGTGCCAGCGACACCGGGGACGTTAGCCTGGCCTCCCAGCCGGCCTTCGCTGCCGACTTCGCGAGCTACACGGGTGACTTCGGCGGCAAACGAGCGGAGCTGCTCAACCATCGTGTTGAGCGTTTCCTTGAGCTGGAGGATTTCGCCGCGGACGTCGACGGTGATTTTCTTGGAGAGATCGCCTCTTGCGATAGCGGTCGCGACCTCGGCGATGTTGCGGACCTGGCCAGTTAGGTTGCTGGCCATAAAGTTGACGTTGTCAGTGAGATCTTTCCACGTTCCACCAACACCGGGCACTTCCGCCTGACCTCCAAGTTTTCCTTCGGTGCCGACTTCGCGCGCGACGCGCGTGACTTCGCCAGCGAAGGCGTTCAACTGGTCGACCATCGTGTTGATGGTGTTCTTGAGCTCGAGAATTTCGCCTTTGACATCGACCGTAATCTTGCGGGACAAGTCGCCGCGGGCTACGGCGGTCGTCACTTCTGCGATATTTCGGACCTGTGCCGTCAAATTGCCGGCCATCGAGTTGACGGAATCCGTGAGGTCCTTCCAAGTTCCGGCGACGCCAGGCACGTTGGCCTGTCCGCCAAGACGCCCTTCGGTTCCGACTTCGCGGGCCACGCGCGTGACTTCACTGGCGAAGGCGTTGAGCTGGTCGACCATCGTATTGATGGTTTCTTTCAGCAGCAGGATTTCGCCGCTCACGTTGACCGTAATTTTCTTGGCGAGGTTTCCGGAAGCAATGGCAGTCGCGACCTCAGCGATGTTGCGAACCTGGCCCGTGAGATTGCTTGCCATCGAGTTGACAGAATCCGTGAGGTCCTTCCAGGTTCCAGCGACGCCGGGGACCTGTGCCTGTCCACCGAGGCGGCCGTCGGTGCCAACTTCGCGAGCAACACGCGTGACTTCCGACGCGAAGGCTCGAAGCTGGTCGACCATCGTATTGATGGTGTTCTTGAGTTCGAGAATTTCGCCTTTGACGTCGACGGTGATTTTGCGGGAGAGGTCGCCGCGGGCGACAGCGGTCGCGACCTCCGCGATATTGCGGACCTGGCCCGTGAGGTTGCTGGCCATAAAGTTGACGTTGTCAGTGAGGTCTTTCCACGTGCCGGCGACGCCCGGCACCTGCGCCTGGCCTCCGAGTTTGCCTTCGGTGCCGACTTCGCGGGCAACGCGCGTGACTTCACCGGCGAAGGCGTTCAACTGATCGACCATCGTGTTGATAGTGTTCTTGAGTTCGAGAATCTCGCCCTTCACGTCGACTGTAATTTTGCGAGACAAATCCCCGCGAGCCACGGCCGTGGTCACTTCTGCGATGTTACGAACCTGGCCCGTAAGGTTGCCGGCCATGGAGTTCACGGAGTCGGTAAGGTCTTTCCACGTTCCAGCCACGCCCGGCACATTCGCTTGTCCACCGAGTTTGCCTTCAGTACCGACTTCACGGGCAACGCGCGTAACTTCTCCAGCGAATGCATTCAACTGATCGACCATCGTGTTGATGGTGTTCTTGAGCTCGAGAATTTCGCCTTTGACGTCGACTGTTATCTTGCGGGAGAGATCGCCGCGGGCAACGGCGGTGGTGACTTCGGCGATGTTTCGAACCTGTGCCGTAAGGTTGCCGCCCATGGAGTTCACCGAGTCGGTGAGATCCTTCCAGGTTCCGGCAACACCGGGCACATTGGCCTGTCCTCCGAGGCGTCCCTCGGTACCGACTTCGCGAGCCACGCGGGTGACTTCGCTGGCGAACGCGTTAAGCTGATCGACCATCGTGTTGATGGTTTCCTTCAATTCGAGAATTTCGCCTTTGACATCAACGGTGATTTTGCGGGAGAGGTCGCCGCGGGCGACTGCAGTCGTAACGGCGGCGATGTTTCGGACCTGGGCTGTCAGGTTGCCAGCCATCGCGTTCACGGAGTCAGTGAGGTCCTTCCACGTTCCGGCAACGCCGGGTACTACGGCCTGGCCGCCAAGCTTCCCGTCCGTTCCTACTTCGCGGGCCACGCGTGTTACCTCGGAAGCGAAGGAGCGAAGCTGATCGACCATGGTGTTGATCGCTTCTTTGAGCTGAAGGATTTCGCCCCGGACATCGACGGTGATCTTGCGCGACAAATCGCCGCTGGCCACTGCGGTTGCAACCTCAGCAATGTTGCGCACTTGCCCGGTGAGATTGCTCGCCATGGAGTTTACGGAGTCGGTGAGATCTTTCCACGTGCCCGCAACGCCGGGGACCTGCGCCTGTCCGCCGAGTTTGCCGTCGGTGCCGACTTCGCGGGCCACGCGCGTTACTTCAGCGGTGAAAACGCCCAACTGCTGGATCATCGTGTTGACGATCTTGGCGGACCGTAGGAACTCGCCTTCCAGCGGGCGACCGTCCACGTCGAGTCGCACCGTCTGCGTCAGATTTCCTTGGGCCACAGCAGCGATGGCGCGGGTAACTTCGGTCGTGGGACGGAGCAGGTCCTCGGTGAGAGTATTGACCGATTCCTCCATTTCTCCCCAAGCGCCCCGAGACTCATGAAAGCGGGTGCGTTCCTTGGTCTTGCCTTCTTTTCCGACGACGTGGCCGACGCGTTTCAGTTCATGCGCCATTTGTTGATTGGCGGCAACGATTTCGTTGAAGGTGTCGGCGATTTTGCCGACGACGCCAGTCCACGAGCCAGGTAGACGCACTGAAAAATCGCCATCCCGCATCGTTTGAAGGCTGGTGAGAATGGCAATCAATTCTGGCCCGGCACCACTATGTCCATTGCTGGGTGTCTCGGCGGTGGCCGGTATCGCGGCGATTGCCGCATTTTCGGCCCGCTCTGAAGGGTTTCGTCGAACACTGTTCCGCATTTCTTGCTCCTGACCCAGTGGATGGACTAGTCGTTTCCTTCGGCGGTAGAAACGCTACACGCAAACGAAATCGAATTTTTAGTCGGTAATTCCCGAGTCGAGAAATCGCTTCTTCATCTGCACGTTAGGACGAAGCAGCGGGAGAGCATTGGCGCGCAAGCAGATTTGAAGCAATGCAGTCCGCACTACTTTTGCATATCTAAGCACGGAAAACTTTTTATCGCCCTACGGTGTTTACTGTATAAACGGCATCTCTTGAGGCCGATCGGGTCCCGCTACTCTCGTGGGCTCAATAGGATACGGAGATCGATCTTGAGGATTGAAGCTCAGATTGGTTGAGACGCGTGCCGTGTTAGCGTCGATTTCTTTCGCCGCCGTGCAAGATGCGCGTCAGTGAGTGCGCGAAGGGCGTGGCAGATTGTTTTCCGTTCTTTACGACATTCCTGAACTGCGAGCAGCTCTCACCGCCATTTAGGGGAGATTGGTCTGCCACCA
>Ga0126381_100001407_pt1 | contig 25956 bp, 14 predicted proteins | sample PanSoiMetPlot_28_FD_96465 | JGI IMG/M metagenome (GOLD analysis project Ga0126381, IMG submission 96465) | Tropical forest soil microbial communities from Panama - MetaG Plot_28 | ecosystem: Environmental > Terrestrial > Soil > Tropical forest > Bulk soil | place: Panama | collected 2016-02-17
AAATCGGCGTCCGGACACGTAGCGCCGCTCGCAGGATAGCGAGGGAAGACCGAACACCCCAAAGGCGCACCCGGGAAATCAAAGTACTCAACCTCATTTGTGCGCCGATGAACGGAGGCGCCAAAAAAAGTGTTATTGGCGCCGATTTTGCCGAACATACCGGTGACGTAATCCTGATAGGATTTTCCGGACACCTTCTCGATCACCAAACCGAGGGCCGCATAGCCAACATTCGAATAGTGGTAGGCTTGGCCTGGCGTTCCTATGGTGAAGTTCGCGAGCACATATTTCACGACGTCGGCAGCATGCGGCGCGTAGTTGATGTTCAGATCTTTCTCAATTCTTATCGACTGGAACATCGGGTCGAATTCCGTGTCGTTAAAAGTAGTGTGCGGATGCGCATTTCTATACTGTGTCGCAAAGGTCGTAAGATTAAATCCGCCCACGTGCGACAGCAGTGCGCCCACCGTAATGGCATAGACTTGCGGATCTCTCGCCGAATAGCCCGGCAAGATTCCCTTGTTATGACCATTGCTGAACACGCTGTCGCTAAGGGAAAGCTTTCCCTGCTCGATCAAGGCGTAAATTGCTGCCGCCGTGGCCGGTTTGGTCAGGCTTGCCACACGGAATAACTCATTGGGCTTGCTCCCGCCGTATCCTTGCGTGTAAGCGAGCTTTCCGCTGTGCATAATGCCGAATTCGGCGCCGGGAATCGGTTGTGGTGGTTGCGGCGCGATGGCTCCGGTGGGGTTGGCGATGAACGCGGAGATAGCTTGATCAAACGGGTCGTGCCATACCCTTACTACGACGTTGTTCCTGCTTTGATTGGCCGCAATAGATGCGCTCGCGGGCGTGATGCGAACCTGGTAGTTTGTGTCTGCTGGAGTGTTCAGCGGGATGTACCACGAATACCCTCCGGAATTCAGCGGTACGCCGGCTTTCGTGAACACCACGGCGCTCCCGTGCAATACGTCGATGGTGCAGGTTGTGTTCGCAGGCGGAGCGCCGGACATCTGCCAGCCGATCTGCATTTGCATGTTATCGAACCCCGCAACGCCGTCTGTCGCGGTCACGCTGGTGATCACGACTCGTGGTGGATCGGTGGCTCTCACCGTCACGGGCGGGCTCTGATCCTGGGCGGTGATTGTTGGATCTGTCGAACGGATCCGGACTGTATACGTTCCCGGCGCAAGACCGACGGGGACCAACCAGTTTAGAGTCCCTCCGGAGGGAGCCAGCGTAACGCCATTGGCAATGACGCCTGCCGACACGGTACCGTTCATCAGTTCGATAATTCCCGTGGAGTTACGCGGCGGCACTCCGGGGTTCCACGTCCAACTAATGGTGATACTGTCCTTGCCAATCGTATATTGGCCACCAGTGGGGCTGACCAGCTTGACAGTTGGAACAGCCGATGTCTCCTGGACGATGATGCTTCCGAATGTTGGCGCTATGACTGTGGCGCTTTGCGGATGAATGTCCATCATCCATTTGAAATTTCCGCCGGCTGTCCATCCGTATCTGTCTGTCACGGTGAACGACCACGTCCCAGTCGGGCTAACCGGGCCACTCGTGTTGATGATGAGAGGCGGCCACACCGGATTACTCGGGTCTGCGTCGATCAGCCACGGCGTCGCGCATCCTGTGGGCGGCGTGACGGACAACTGACCGCTCATGCCGACTATGCCCGCTGGTAAGACGTCCGGAGTCAGAATCAGCGGCTGGGGCGAGATCGTCCAAGGGGTAGTGCAGGGATCACCAGCCGCGGCTGTAAATACTTCTCCAAAGGATTGACTGGTTACCGTTGCGTTGGTTACCTTTCCGGCGGGAGTGAACTTAGCACTGGCCGACGGGCCGAGAGCGCCGAGTTTATATTCCGTCCCTTGAGCTTGGGCCGTTACGTCAAAGGCAGGCAGATCGCCATCGTTGCGGACGATACAATCCGATCCGCATTTCATGCTTAGTTTTGGTCCTTGAGCCAAGCGGAAACCCGGAGTGGAAATTGCGACCGCGAAAGGTTCCTCCGCAGAGGCGCCGTCCGGCGGCGATTGCATCCGGACCTTGATGACTGCGTCTCCGCCATTCCTCGGCGTGGCTTGCTGCGTGTTTTGCGAAGGAGCCGCAGTCTCGGCGAGTCCTGTCCCATCGGACTGGTTATAGAGAACGAGATTGAGGATTTGAAGTGTGGGTTGTAAACCATCGGTGAAATGACGGTCCCAGGCGAGTGTGGTGTTGAACGGGCCCGGAGCGCTGCCAATGTAGAGGCGGAACGGGCGATCTGTAGAAACCGAACTACTGAGATGGACAGAACCAGCGCCGTTTAGCTCAACTGTTTTCACCGCCAAATGCGCGAAGGACCCCAATTTGGACAGCGACTCGATCGAATAATCGGCGGCGGGAATCGTATTAAACCCGGGCGCGCCACCGCCGGCTGCTACGAGTAAGCCGCGATCGTCGATGACGCGATCCAAGAGGCGCAGGAACGCTTCATCGTTATCGTCGAACGTGAGCACCGCAAGGCCATTTGGATTGGTGAGACGATCCTCGATCAGATCCAGCAAAGTCTGGTGGCTGCCCACGGCAATCAATTCCGCCACTCCGGAAATTTGCCGCGCGGCGTCCATGGCAGAAGTTGGGATCTCCGCGCGGAGCATATTGATGGCGCTGTAGCGCTGGATGCCGGTGGCGCCGAGGCCGGCGAGTTGGCTGGCCACGAAGTCCTGTTCCGGACTAATTGCCGCCTGGATATTGGCGGAGGCTTCCTTCGTTTGTGCAGCCAGAGCGCTAAGCAGGGCCTGACCCGCGTTGAGCGCGCTTTGTGCCGAGCCGTTATTCTGCCTGGCGATGGCGAGATCGGCTTCGGCCAAGCGGCGGGTGGTGGTGCTTTGCGAGACAAGAGCCGCTACGATCTGATGCGCTGGTTGATTCCTAAGGACCACCAGCATGGCGGGTGAACCCGGCTCGGCGGACAAGGTTTGAGCCAATAAAGCCGGCGTAAAGCGGCAGGCCAACGCCAGGATAACGGTAGCCCGCCAAAAGCCAATACGAGTGGCGCAGACTGTAGAGGTGCGGAGGAACGTGGCGTGTTGCATTTGAGTTCTCCTGCCACGTGATGCGCAGTCTTCGAAAGAACGGGATCATTAGAAGTCTGTCGTAAAGGAATTAATTCAGATACGGGAATGCAGATCAAAGTCCCAGGACTGAAGCCTTTGGCGTTTGGCGACGTTAGCGCGCTTCTTGCACTGCAATCGCGGTTCAGTTCACGAGTCGACGCGGCGCGTGGGAACGTGTCCTTAGGCTACTTGAGGGGGACGCCAGGCTTCTCGCGTAAGAATCGAATCTACCGTTGGGCTGTTGTGGTTTTCGCGGACGCAGACTCCAGGACGGTCCGGATCTCGGCTAGCGTTGCCTCGCTCGGACCGCTGGGGCCCCGGCCTCTGCCCCTTGCTTGCGCCGGACCGTTTGCTGCCGCTGGGGCGCGGAGTTTGCCGACGAGATCGATGGGCTTCAGGCCCTCACTGTCCTTGAGATTAGGATCGGCGCCGAGCTCCAGCAGATGTTTGACAAGGTCCAACTGACCGTTGCGGGCGGCCTCATGGAGCGCCGTGGCCCCTTCCTTGCTGTTGTCTCCGTCATTTGAGTTGCCATAGCCGGTGTGGAAGGAAAAGCTGAGGGTGCCGCTGATAGGGGCGTTCACATTAGCCCCATGCTTTGCGAGCAGGTCCATCATGGCCAAATTCGCAGGTGAAACTGGCGCCCCGGCTCCAGCGCCGCCGCGGCCGTTCGGACCGGCTCCAGCTACCAAGCCAAAGGGCGTATAGCCCATGGAGTTGATGTTTGGATTTGCGCCCTTTTCGAGCAGAATCTGCGCCACCTCAATGTCGTTCAATTGAACGGCGCGGAAGAGGGCTGTGGTGCTCGTGCTTACCTGGTTATCCGCAAATCGTCCACGGTTCGGGGCATTGGGGCGATGGAAGTTCATTTCCGGATTCACATCGACACCCGCTGCCAGCAGGCGATTGATAATCTCGATGCTCGAAACCGGCGGAGGTGCGTTCGGGTCGCGCTCGACGGGCGCGGCTGCACGCCCGCCTCCACGACCACCACGTCCGCCTCCGGCTCCCGCGCCGCCACGCCCTCCGCCGAATCCGCCGCCCGGACCTGCCGCTCCGGGAACCGTTCGGCGATCCACTGCAATCCACAGCGGGGTGCGTCCCCACCAATCCCAAACGTCGAGATTCGCGCCTTTGTCCATGAGGAATTTGGCTATTTCGTTGTGCTCGTTATCTAAGGCGAGCATCAGGGGGGTGATGCCTTCGGGAGTCGGAAAATTCACGTCGGCTCCAGCGGCGACCAGTTGTTCTACGCATGAGTAGCAGCCGCCACGAACCGAATACATCAACGCGTTCAATCCGCCCACTGGGCGATATTGCGTGCGCGGCTCGCTAGTTACCTGGCTGGGCCAATCTGTGTACAGCGCGCGGGGCTTCACGTCGGCGCCTTTGGAGAGGAGCAGTTTGATAATTGCGGAATGACCACCAGCGGCGGCGTAAATTAGGGGCGTATTGTTGTGGAACTTCTCGATACGGTTGACGTTGGCGCCGGAGTCCACCAGTTTTTCCGCCATCTGGAGATTGCCGTTCTTGATCGCCTGCATCAGGGTGGTTTCGTCATCCGGGTTTGCGGAATCGACTTTCGCGCCGGCGTCCAGCAGCATCGTCACCAAGGTGGCGTCGTTCAGGCGGGCGGCTTCAGTTAGCGGCATGGCGCCGAATGCATTTATGGCGTTCGGATCCGCTTTCTTTTCGAGAAGCGCCTTTGCGACGTCGTAGTCCTGGCGGTTGACAGCCCAAATTAGCGGAGTGGAGCCATCGCCTTGAGCCTGGTTAACGTCGGCGCCGTTACGGATCATTTCCAACGCTTGCTTGCTTGCGCCGGCTTGGACGGCTGCGGGGAGGTCTTTGGGGGTAGGGGCCTGCGCCAAGACGACGCCTGTTGCCGCACCTACTAATATTGCTAAACGAAAACTTTTCAAGGCACTGCCTCCTCTACCAACTCGATCGCGTATTTGGCGATACAAGCCACTCATATAGGCGGATTGCCAATCCGCCGCAGGCTGCCAGCCTGCACTACATGGCGCCCACGACGCGCGGCTAAACAACGTTGGGGCCGAGCTTGTCGTGATAAGCCCAGCCGCCCTTCGCGGCAGCGTATAAAAACTTTGCGGGGTCTTTCCACTTACGTGGAAGACCTTCTAAAGCGCCGCCCTCGAGCATGTCCTTCGGGCCTTCGCCGGCTCGAACCCGGTCATAGATTCGTTGGCGGACCTCGTCCATCATGTCGCGCTCTGCTTTGAACTCCGCCTTGGTCATTGCGGGACCATAGGCAGGGATCAGCTTTGTCTGGTCATTCGCGAGCTTGAGCACTAAATCCATGGAATCTACACGGCCGCCTACCCAGCCGCCTGTGAACCAATCGAGTTCCGGATCGCGGACTGGAGAGGCTACGTCTCCCACAGCGATCACGTTTGCGCTCTTGAAATGATAGTAGGCGTCGCCTGAAGTGTGCGCCATCAGCAGGTAGCCGTAATCAATGTCTTCACCACCCGTCTTAAGCGAAGCTTTCTCGACGAAAATTTCGACGGGCCAGGCAGCTTTCGGGCGAGCCTTTACATATTGCTCGACCGCTGGATTCCAGTAATCGCGAGATAGCCACTCCCGGGTGCGCTTCTGGGAAATGATCTTGGCTCCCGCCGCGGCGAACGCAGCATTATTCGCGGTCTGATCCAGGTGGTAGTGCGTATTGAACAGCGTGGTGACCTTCGCGTTAGGAGCCAGGCTCTTCAACGCGGCCATCGCCGTAGCGCCGGGCTTCGGGGCGACGCTGTCGACTACAACGACGCCTTCGCCCGTGATGAAGGCGGTCACATTGGCTCCGCCGGCATCAATCACAGCTAGTTTGTCGGTGAGCTTGGTAATTTTTGGTTGGGCGCTGAGGATACGGGGAGCCCAAATCGTTAGCGCACCCGCGGCGGCGCTTTTTAGTACATCTCGTCTCTTCACAAGAACTATTCCTACAAATTCCTTTCGCGTCAAGAAGGCGGATTGCCAATCCGCCGCAGGCTGCCAGCCTGCACTACATGGCTTTCAATTAGATCTCGGTGATTACGCCGGTGCTATCACCGAAGTGATCGCGCTCCAGACCGACCTTCTGCATCAACGTCAGGTGCACGTTGGCCAGAGGCGTGCGCTCCCCCAACACCAGATGCTGGCCGCCTTGTTTCAACTTGCCGTTCCCGCCGCCGACGATCACGTTCGGAATCGGATAGTTGCTGTGCTGGTTCGAATTGCTCATGTTCGATCCGTACATGAAGATCGCGTGGTCGAGCAGCGAACCCTGTCCGTCGGGAGTGTCCGACATCTTCTTTACGAAGTCGGCGAACATCTGCATGTGCCACTTCTGAATCTTGACCAGCTTTTCAAGGCGCTCCGGAAGATCGCCGTGATGGGAAACCGGATGGAAGCCGTCGGAGACGTCGAGGAACGGATACGTGCGGTTGGTGCCCTCTGCCACAGTGACGTAGGTGGCGACGCGCGTCAGATCCGCTTGATACGCCAAAGCGAGAAGATCGTACATGAGCTTCACTTGCTCGGCGAAATTTTCGAGCTCACCGATTGGCGCGTTGGGAATCTTGATGCCCGAAAGGTTGGAGTTGGCCGCCACCTTGGAGCGGCGTTCCACTTCGCGCACATCGGTTAGATATGCGTCGAGAACCGCGCGGTCTTCGCTGCCGAGGTCGCTTTCGAGCTTCTTAGTGCGATCCAGGATGACGTCGAGCATGCTGTTGCTCTGCCGGGCCATTGCCTTGCGTTCCTGAGGCGTCTCGCCTTCCCCAAAGAGCTGAAGGAAGACTTTACGCGGGTTATATTCCATCGGCAAAGGAGTGTGCTCGTCCCGGAACGAAAGCGTCGTGAAGGGGCCGCCGTTGCCGGCAGCTACTTGCACCGTGGTTTCGGAAGCAAGCTCCATGGTCGGGAATGGCACATCCTTGCTGATGTACTTCGCCATCTCCTGGTCAAGCGTCGTCGCCATGTTATTGCCGGTAGGCAACGTCGCGCTCAACCACGTGGCTGGGTTGCGAACGTGCACGGAACCTGCGGCGGCTGCGTTCTCCAGGTTGCCGAAGGAGGTCGTGTACTTCTTGAATGGCTCCAGCGGCGAGTTGATTTCATTCAACGTAAAGTTTGCGCCTGACCCTTTCGGCGTCCAACGATCCTGCGCGGGGCCGAACTTGGTGTTGTGCATGATGGCGCCGTGAGGGATGTAGAAGAAGCCCGCGCGGAGTTTCGGATTCGCGGCGGTCTGCGCCAGCGCCGTAGACGCCGGTACCATGGCGCTCAGGAATGGCAATGCCAGGTTGACACCGGCGCCCTTCAGTACGGTTCTGCGGGAGAGATGCTTCTTAGTGATGAACATGTTCGCCTTTCCTGACCTACTTTGACAAATTTGGAACCGTCGAAGCTTTGATAGCTGACGAGACCGGCAACTTGTCGGGAAGTGTCTCAGTCTTTGTCAGAACGGTTGGTTTCGGAGCTATTGTTTTCACTGGCAGCCCCTGTTTGCGGAACGCACCCGAATTCACGATTCCGTCGATGAGCGCCGCAAACGTGTAGTTGTCCTTCTTTGCGTCGCCGGCGATCTTGCGTACCTGCGGCATATCGAAGTGCTCGAGGAGGCGGTGGACAGAGTACATAAACAGCTTTTCGGTGAGCGACTCAACGAACGCGTCCGGATGGTTTGCCAGTTCCTGGCGCAGTTCCACCGGGCCGTTAATCTTGGTTCCGCTCGCCATCACTGTGCTCGCATCGATTGGGGCGTTGTTTGCCTGGGCATCGGTCTTCCGAAAGCGCCCGATCGCATCGAAATTCTCTAGCGCGAGGCCCGTGGGGTCGATTACGCCATGGCACATTCTGCACGTCTGATTGTCGCGGTGCAACTCGAGTCGCGCGCGTACAGTCTTCGGAGCTTCACCCGGCTTTTGATCCAGATTTGCAACAACGGTCGGCGGGGGCGGTGTCGGCGGCGTGCCGATAATCTTGTCCAACACCCACGCGCCGCGCAGCACTGGCGATGTGCGGTCGCCATATGAGGTGCGCATCAACACCGCGGCCTTGCCAAGCAGGCCAAAGCGGTTCGGATCAGTCAAAGTGACAGGCTTGAACGCCGAAGTGCTCGGCCCGAGGATCCCATAGTGGCGGGCGAGCCGGTTGTTCATGAAGGTTTGATCCGACGTGAGCAGATCCAGCACGCTCTTGTTTTCCAGCAGAATGCTCGACAAGAACATCTCGGCTTCCTTCTGGAAATCACCACGGAGAGTAGCATTGAAGCCCTGGAAGATTTTTGCGTCCGGCACGACCGAATCAAGCGTGTTGAGATTGAGCCACTTCATGGCGAACCCCGACACGAGGCTGGAGGCCTTCGGATCGGCAAGCATGCGCTTAACTTGTGCGTTCACGACGCCGGGCTTGGTGAGCCCGTTTGTTTCGGCGAGCTTCAGCAGTTCGGCGTCAGGCGGAGTATTCCATAAGAAGAAGGAAAGGCGCTTGGCGAGTTCCAGATCAGTTAGTGCGAATTCAGTGGTCTTCGGGGCAGCGGTCTTGGGGCCGCGGATGGAACGGTACAGGAAATCGGGGCTCGTAAGAACGCCGGCCACGATCTCCTCGACGCCTTTATCGAAGGGCTGGTTGTCCAAACGCCCCTCGTTGTAGAAGCGCATCAGGTACGCCATGTCGGCTTCGGTGACGGGACGGCCATAGGCACGATGAGCAAGGTTCTGCGCGATCTGCCTGGCGCACGGGAGCTCGCCGATCTTCTTTGCATCGCAGACGAAGATCATAGGACGCGTTTTGCTATCGGTAATTCCGGTTGGATTGTACGGTCCTTTGACTTCCAGGATGTCGATGCCGCGGCGGAAACCGGCCATAGGCACTGCGCCACCCGGGCCACCGCCAAATCCGCCTGCGCCGCCACCCACATTGTCGTCGGACTCCACGCGCGAGCGCTGAATGAACCCGGCCATAATTTCATGGTCGCCAGCCGTCAGCTTCAGGGGAATCTTTTGGAAGCGGTCCAGAATCTGTTGCCATCCATCGGTTCCCTTCACGTTGGCGAGCCACAGGTCATGTTCGCCGCCCAGATCGCCTTTGAACACCGGTTTCCCGTCGACCAATAGAACCAGCGTGGTCGAATTCTGCATTTGTCGGTTATACAGGCCGATGTCGAGATCGAAGAAACTGAAGCGGTAGTCACCGTCAGCCGAGGCATTGTAAGTGAATTTGACACCGCCGCGCATGCCTGCGGGGAACGGCAATGCCGGGTCCTGGTTGCCTTCAGTCTGAAACGTCGTGCTGGAAATCGGCGGGGCCATGTTGCCCACACCCGCTTTTGCGAGATGGCGCGCGGCGGTCAGGTATTGGTCGAGGAACGCAGGCGACGTTCTGAGCCCTTCGGCGATGTTGTCGAACCCTTCGATCTGGATGTCCTGGGGCAGAATGTCCTTCTCATTGACGTCTACGCCGATGAGCGCCTTCACGGAGGCTGCATATTCGGTACGGTTCAAGCGCTCGATCGGCACATAGCCGGCTTTGGGAAACTTGGGCTGCAAGGCTTGCGCGTCCAGCGCATTTTCCATGTAGCTCGTGAAGGCATCAATATCCTTCTGAGGTGGTTGAGGAAGCCCGGGCGGAGGCATGAGCCGGCCGCGCAGCTTCTTCAGAACTTTCTCCCACGTTGCCGCATTGGCCGCGACCTGTTGTGTGCTCAAGCCTTCCAATACCAAATTGCCGGTCTTCAGGCGTATGCTGTGGCAGCCGACGCAGTACGCCTTAACCATCGCGCCGTGCGGGTCAACCGGAGCGGCGGCCGGAGTTTGACCTGCGGCCCGGTCTCGCAGGAGCGCGAAGGAAGAGATCAGGGCTACTAGGGCGGTCAAATAAAGGAAGCGTTTCATGACAGGGAATTTATTACTCGGTCAACAGTTTGCACGTGGCGGTCCGACATGGTTCCGTACTGTTTTATCACATGCATGACGTGTCTCGTGTACTTGAGTGTTACACCCCGAGAGGCCGTATGTGCCGGTTTTATGGAGAAATGGAGAGATCGACGGGTTTGAGTACAGTTTCACGCAGCTTCCCCGATGACCCAAGTTGCAGCGTCCGCTATTTCGCCGTAGCGCGTTCTAAGGGCCGCGCTACCAACACTTACCGGATTAAAATCCCGAAGATCGCCGACGCTATAGGGTTTGCGTATGAAGTACTTCACTTCCGCCTTTAATAAGGATGCGCTCACTTCCTGGGTATAAGCGCTAGTCACGATGACCTTCAAGTTGGCCATAATCGCACTGCTTCCCGGAAGACTTCCGCGGAGGAGGCGCCAGGGATAGTGATGTCCAGCAGAAGTAGATCGATTTCGCGGTGCGCACGTTAGCAGAATATTCTTCGCAGCATCTCCATCAGACGCATAGAGGGGTTAAGCGCGCACACAATAGTAGGCCTGCTACTGGAGTGCTTCGTTATTCGTGCTAGCAATAACGATCAACATGCGGAATCCCATGAGCATTCTTCAGACCAACCCTCTTGCTCTTGAGCGAAACCCCTTCGCTTGCTTTACATCAAGTAGCGCCACGAGCGGGTTGAGTACTGTCGGGAACCTGATCTTGGTTTCGGTTATACTTAGTGCGCTCCAGGCTATCGTGGGTATCTCGACAACGGCAGGTGGCGACGGCGTCAAAGGAAGCCGCTTCGTTTAACGGTTTTCCTCGCGCAGTCCGTAACCAACTAAAGCAGCGAGGTGCGATTGAGCGTCCGCGAATATAAAGACGTTGAACGCACGCGGAGAGTGTTACCGACTTCCTGCGTGATCGAGCTTTGTTTCCCCTCAAAGGTCCATGCATCAGGAGAGCGGAGTTTTTTGTCCGCCGAAGCCTCGCGAATTACTCATCGTTTTCTTGGATTTCACAAACCACGCATTGTCTGCGAATCGAGATGTGGGCCAACGCTTGGGTAGTCATCCTGATATGACAGATTTCACGCCCGAAGAGCTAGCGCGCCTCAAGACATGGCTTGATGAAGGGCTTGCTTTGTCCCCGCGAGGACGCGCAGCTCTCATCGAACGAGTTCGGCTTAGAGCGAACGACAGAATTGCGGACGGACTAGCAAGCCTTCTGAACGCTAATGTGGCGACGGAAACGATGAATATGCTGACTATGCCAGTGTCGAATCGTGCTACAGAGATGACGTCCACATTTCAGGAAGGAGACGTGATACTCGGCCGATTCCGGATCGTACGCATTTTGGGCCGGGGAGGAATGGGCGAAGTCTATGAAGCCCAGGATCAGGAACTTGGACCAGTGGCGCTGAAAACGATCAGACGCGATCTTCTAAACGATTCCTCCGTGTTGCGGCGGTTCAAGCTAGAAGTGCAATTGGCAAGGCAGGTTTCGAGCCCTTATATTTGCAGAATCCACGAATTATTCAGGCTCCCTGACTCCGACGAACATCGCGTGGCCGCTTTTTTGACGATGGAATTGCTCGAGGGTATTACGCTGGCAAGGCGGATTGAACAGGGACCACTTTCGTGGAGTGAAGCGGAACCCATTGCAATCGAGCTATGCCATGGTCTCCAAGCCCTTCATTCCGCGGGCTTGGTGCACCGCGATTTCAAGCCCGCGAATGCAATGCTGGCAAAGCGCGGCAACGTGACGCAGGCTGTGGTGATGGATCTGGGACTCGCCTGGCGGCCGGAGGAGTCTTCACAAGGCTCGCCAAAGCTGACAGCGACAGGCGCAGTAATGGGTACACCCGGATATATGGCGCCGGAGCAGTTTGAGGGAATCGGGGTGAGCGGTGCGACTGATATCTACGCGCTTGGGCTAGTTCTCTATGAAATGACTACCGGCAGACGGCCGTACGAAGGGGCAACGCCAATAGCCGCGGCAGTGAAGCGAGCCAAAAGACCTCCTAAGGTGTCATTGCTACGGCCAGAAATGCCGCCCCAATTGGACAGGGTCATCGAAAAGTGTTTGGAGTTTGAGCCACGCGATCGTTTCGGGTCGGCGGCAGAAGTTGCCAAGGCTCTCAAAGGGGAAACGGCAGCGGGAAACCGGTGGCGACCACCTTTCGCCTTTACCGAGCCGCGACGTTGGGTATTGCTTCTTCTAGGCTGTCTTATTGCATTATCCGGGGTGCTCTTCGGGTGGTTGCATCGCCCTGGGCCTGGCAGCGGTTCGGTCGAAGCACAGCGATGGTACGACCAGGGAACCGTTGCGTTGCGTGAAGGCACATACCTCAAAGCCAGCAATGCCCTTCAAAGGGCCATAGATCTCGATAAGAATTTCATTCTTGCGCACGTACGCCTCGCCGATGCGTGGAACGAACTCGATTTTTCCGGAAAAGCAAAGGATGAGATGGTGAAGGTGTCGACCTTGGAATCCAATGGGAGGCTTCCCAGCCGCGAAAAGGCGTACGTTGACGCGGTAGGCCACACGATTACCCGCGATTTTAAGGCTGCACTTCACGATTATCAGACCATTCTCAGTGACCTGCCCCAAGAAAGTAAGGCGGAAGGCTACGTTGACCTGGGAAGGGCGCAGGAGAAAGCGGGAAACATCGCGCAGGCTATTGAAGCCTATTCCATAGCGGGGAAACTGGGGCCCGAATACCCCGCCTCGTTCGTTCGGCTGGCCATTCTGGAAGATCGACGTAAGAATAGTGCAGCTGCGGAGGACGCCTATACCAACGCAGAGCGTCTATATCGGGCAGACAGCAACCTGGAGGGCCTCGCAGAGATCGCGTTTCAGCGCGGAAGCAACGCGACCTCGCAATATCACCTGGATCAGGCGCGTAAGGATCTCAACACATCTTTGCGCCTAGCCAAGGATATTCCCAGCCTCCAACTCGAAATCAGGGCGTTGACGCGTCTTAGCGCCATCGAATACCTCGCGGGGAACACAGATGAATCCATCCGCCTGGCGAATCGAGCGGTGGAGATGGCCCAGGAGAACGGCCTGGAATACTGGGCGATTGATGGGATTACGCGGTTGGGAAATGCATATCTTTCCAGCGGCGATTACGATAAGGCCGGCACAAAATTCGAGCAAGCTCAAAACCTCGCCGAGAAGAGTCAGACCCCGCGACTGGTGGCGCTCGCCCAGGTAGGTCTCGCGCAGGTGCGATCATCACAGAGCCAACCGTCGAAGGCGCTGCCGCTCGCTATCTCCGCCTTCCACTTCTACCAGGCCAACGGTTTCAAGAGAGATTCCGCGGATGCTCTGACTCTGGTTCTTCGCGCGCAGCGAGACACCGCGGACAATAAGGCTGCTCTCAAATCGGGTGGCGATCTGTTGAAACTGGCTGCGGAACTAGATGATGTCGCGAGGATGCGAGCCGACGAAGCAATGGGCAGCGTATTCCTTCAAGTGGAGAGATACCCAGAGGCCCTCGACTATTTTCAGAAAGCGCTGAAGACAAGCCGGGACTTAAACCAACAGATCGAATATCACCTTTTAGACTACGCCGAGGCGCTTTGGCGCGTAGGTGACTACGACGACGCTGAGAGGACACTGGCTGGAATTTCCGGTGCCAGCAAACTGAGGCCCGGAATCGCTTTTCGCTTCAACGAACGCAAATTAGGCCTGCTGCTCAGCCAGAAGCGCTTCCCAGAAGCGCGAAAAATCGCGATGAGTGCTCTATCCGTTAAAGTTCCCGAAGACCCCGGTTTCTTCTACCGTGCTATGGGTCAGATAGAAACGGCTTCGCGTTCGTCCTCCGCCCAGGAGTGGTGCCAAAGGTCGTTGGAGCAAGCGCAGAAGGAAACCGACCGGATCGCCGTCGCGATGGCACAACTCGCCCTTGCGAATGCATATCTGACCCAAGGTTCCGACCGTGAGGCTTTGACTCTTGCCCAGAACGCCCATACTTTCTTTGCCGCTTCCGGACAACCTGAGTCTGAGTATCTGGCCCTGCTCAGTCTGGCGAAAATTTTTCGTCGCGCGAAAGATTTGGACGGATCGAGAAAATTTGCGCAGCAAGGGATGGACATTTTTTCCAACTTCGCGCATAATTATCCAACTCAGCTTTACAGATCCTATTTGGCTCGTCCTGATATACAGGATGCAAGGGCGCAGCTTGTCCAACTGGCGAAGTAGCAAAAAGGAGGCACTTTGAAACTCGCTCAAGCATTGTCATTCATCGCCGCGTTGGGTGCTTTAGCGGCTGCATACTTTGGATATCAAGGGGACAAGCGTGTAGCAAGATTCGTAGCTGACTTCGGCTCAATGAGCTCTGGAATCGGCGACTCGCCTATTCTGGCTTCCGGGGGTTCAATGACCTTCCGCATCACTGGAACTACTTGGAATTGTGATCCTCCTCCAAGTGGCCAGAATTATCACACAAAATGCGTGAGCTCTGGCATGGTTCCAACGGGGACTGTGCGTTGGGACAACGTTGTACCAACGACGGGAAACGTTGGAACGTTTGGTTGGCAGGGACTCACTACTGCGTGGACGTTGAAGCTCTGGGCGAGGGACGATAGTGGAAATAGTGCCAAGGTTGGCCGCGTGGAGATATGCACCACCAGTACGAACACGATTGGGAGCGCCTCGTGTGATGCCGGGACGAGCTACGTACTCATTGCCGCGAAAGGTGCCGGTGTTCACGGTGGGAGTGTAGGTCTCGCAGATAGCAATGCAACGGATAACGGGGCGCTTACTGCAGTGCAATATCTTGATACATCCTGCGACGTTCATCTCAATGCAAACAAGAGCGTACAAGCCTGCGAGCACCCCGGCTATATCGAAAGTTCCATTGACGCAAAGACGTACAAGTGCAGGCATGGGGGCTGCCAAATAGGCATCGACAAATGAATGAGCTACAGGGCTTTCCACTTGAATCACGGCTTCATTTACTGAAAGGATCAGGGACGACTATATTTTGACAACGTGGGGAAATTTATTTTCGACGTGGTAGTCCTACTTGGAAGTTTCGGAGCTTCACATGTGGTCTACCTCGTGGACGTATTCGCAACCCGATTGCTGGTGGTCGCCGTCAATTTGTAACTGCTGCTCGTGACTTTCCGCAGGACGCCTTGCGGCTAACCAGACGTCCACTTACTGGAATCATTCGCATAATCGAGATTTGTTGGGAGCCATCCGCTCATGGCTGATTTCGGCGTTTCAGCGAACGGTCCCGAGACGAGCGCGCGCGGTTGCTTTGCGGCACCGCTATTTCCGGCATTTGCAAAAACGAGCTTTCCCGCCTCCGATCCCTGTCGAAAACGACTGAACCGTTGGCTGAATTAGATCTCTGTCACATTATCCCTTCCACTCGGGGAACGCGCTACTAACACTTGCCGGATTAAATCCCGAAGATCGCCGACGCTATAGGGTTTTCGCAGGAAGTACTTCACTTCCGCCTTTAATAAGGATGCGCTCACTTCCTGGGTATAGGCGCTGGTCACGATGACCTGCAAGTTAGGCCATAATCGCATTGCTTCCCGGAAGACTTCCGCGGAGGAGGCGCCTGGGATAGTGATGTCGAGCAGCAGTAGATCGATTTCGCGGTCGCACGTTCGCAGGATATTCAACGCGACATCTCCATCAGCAGCCGTGATAATGGAAAATCGTGATTTCTCCAGCATCTTTGACACGGCCACGCGGAGAGGCTCCTCGTCCTCCACGAGCAAAATAGTGGAGGCGACTGGCGCGACCGGCGAGGCGGTCTTTTTGGCGTCATCTGAGGGCGCGTGCTTCAAATTCATTTCGGCAACGGGTAGAGAGATCCGAATCGTTGTGCCCTTGTCCGGTTCGCTCTCCACTTCGATAGAACCCGCGAGGCTTCGAACGATGCCATCCACGATCGCCAGTCCAAGACCGCGCGCGCCAACCTTGGTGCTAAAAAACGGCTCGAAGATCCTGGCCTGCATTTGCCGCAACATTCCTCTTCCCGTATCGGAGATCTCGAGTTGAATGCACTCCGTTGCAGATGAAGAATCGAGCCCCGGATCGGGAACGGAGGATGCCACAGCTCGCTGGATCATTCGCGCGGTGGCTCGCTTCGTGACGACCCGAATCGTCCCGTCGTGGTCTCCGATTGCTTCGGACGCATTTGTGACGAGATTCATCACGAGCTGCGAAATTCGGCCGGAATTCGCACGGACCCGCGGAAGATCCGCGGCCAATTCGGTCTCGATGACAGCACGCTTTGAAACGGAAACCTTCAACAGCGCCAGGATCTCGCTTACCGTCGCGGAAAGATCGAGGGGCATGAGCTTCTGATTGTCGGTCCCGGCATAAATCATCAACTCGCGGACGATTTCCGAGCCGCGCATAGCCACTTCGCGAATGGAATTTAATTCCTGTTTGGGACTGAATCCCGAATCCAGTTCATTTGTGGCAAGCTCCGCCTGCGCCACCACACCGCCGAGAACATTATTAAAGTCGTGAGCAATTCCGTTGGCGATCGCTCCTAGGGTTTCCAGCTTTTGCCGAGTAAATGCCGTTTCCTGCTGGCGTCTGGCGTCCGTGACATCCTGGCAAGCGCCGAACACGTGGCGCGGGACTCCCTCTTTATCAAGGAGCACTCGCGAAGAAAAGGTAACGGTTCTCGTCTCTCCGTCCGAGCGGACGATTTGAAATTCAGTGAAAACTCCTCGCGCCTCCTTTAATGAGGACGCCATCTCGCGCGCGACCCGTTCCTGATCATGGGGCGCAACTAATTCCAGGAGCATTTTCAATTTCGGTTTGTAGTCCTGCGGCTGCCCCAATATTCGAAGGCACTCATCGGAACAGGAAACCTGGTCCGTTTCGAGGTCCCAATGCCAGCTCCCGACGTGGGCCAGATCCTGAGCGCTCTTGAGACGCTGCTCGCTCTCCTCCAGGCGCTCCCGTGCGAGCATCTGATCCGTAATGTCTTGAGTCGCGCCCATTATCCGTGTAAGACCACCCTGCGGCCCTCTGAGTCCGACAATGATGGAGTGAACAACGCGTAGCTCTCCGTTGCTCCGAACGATTCGATGCTCCACCTCAACGGGGGCGCTACTCGAAAATGTGCGCGCTAGCGCATCTTCAACCTTCTTCAGATCTTGTGGGTGGACACAATTCAGATAAGCCGCGAGGTTGGGTGGAGGAATTGAGAGATCAAGAATGCGAAGCATCTCGCCAGATACCAGCGCATCATCTTGTTCCAGATCGAATTCGAAGCTGCCCATCTTCGCCAAACGTTGTACGTATGCAAGTTTGGCTTGGCTTTCCGTTAGGTTTTTCGTCGCAACCTTTTGCTCCGTGACGTCGATAGAAGATCCGATATACCCGGCAAACCGGCCGTTGCGGTAGAGAGGCGCGGCATTGGTAAAGATCCAACGGTATTGTCCGTCGGCTCGCCGGAACCGGCACTCGATCCCGAAGCTGCGCCGCGTCTCAAATGCGGACTCAACCGAAATCCTCGAAGGCTGAACATCGTCAGTATGTAGGAAGCCAGCGAATCCCTCCCCCAGAAAGTCTGCAAGTGCAGCACCGGAGAACTCAATCCACGATTGGTTCACGAAAATGCACTGCCTTTTTGCGTCGGCAAGAGCGATCATCACGGGCGCCGAGTTGGCAAGAGTCCGGAAATGCGCTTCTCGATCGCGTAGGACAGCATCCTCCAAGAGCAGCCGCTGTACTTGATCTCTGTGTCTCTTGCGCTCGTCAACTACAGCGGCCAGGATGAGAATCGTAATCGAGTAGACGGACACGAGCAGACGAAGGTCGCCACCCGATAGGGTGGTCGCCCAGTTGAATCTAAGCCACAACGTACTCGCCACAATCGTGTTCGCGGCAAGGGCTAAGGTAGCGAGCCGCATTCCTCGAAACAACGTGAACGCGAGCGGGGGAAGAAACGTGAGATAAGTCACGTTCAGGTGATATTGAGCCTCGAATCGTTCTACGAACCAAAGCGTGAGCGTCCATCCAACGACTTCCCCCGCCAACTCCAAAACATTTCGAACCGTGATTGGCTCGCTCCACTCTTGTGCCGCCGTAACCCCGGCCCATTTTTGAAATTGTCCCGATCCAAAAACCAGGACCGCCGGTACAATTGCCAGGATCGGCGTGGCGCCTTGAAGCCATGCGTCCACGGCCGCGGGCAACATGGGCCCCGCGCCAACTCCGAGAACGCGCAGAATTGTCTCGTTAAACACAGCGGGAACGACAGGCGCGACGACGGCGCTCGCGAGAAATGCGAAGGTGGACTTCTCCGTCGAGAGCCAAGGCTCATTGCCGGCCAGTTTTCGCGCCGAAATCCATCCGATGCATTGGGATATCAGATACATAGGCGCCAGGAAGAGGGCGCCTCGCCAGCCTGGGAACGCGCCAAAGGCGGCAAAGAAGATAACCGCAGTCCATGCGAAACCCCGCCATCCAAATAGGAATGCGAGCCCGAATAGGATGGCTGGACGGTATTCGAATGTGGGGCTGAGGAGGCTTTTCCACAGTGATCCGTCGATGATGCCCGCAATAGCAAGGCTCACCAGCATCGCTGCGGGAATTCGAAGATCAGGAGACCGGAAAGCGGATTTCATGACTTCGAGTTCCAGCGCGTATTCTACGGAGCTTTGCCAGCATTACGGATGACGCTATGAAGCGCGGCGCAGTTGCGTGAAAAGCCAGCGGTGCTTCATGATTTCGATTCGTGACCGATTAAACAATTGATCAACTCCTTGTTTACCGAAACGGTCATCCCCGTGCGGCCCAGTCACAAAATGGCTGTAAAAGGGTCGCTTGACACGGGTAAACCGTAGTAGTAGGATCCTTTACGTCTGTAAATAGTTAGCAACAGACACATTTGCGGGTTGAAATGGGGTTGCGAGAATCCGTTTCACGAGCCCGCAGTTGTGGATTGAGCATCGTGCTGGAGGGTAAATCGTGATGAAGGGAACTGCTCTGATCGCAGTTGGAACTTTAGGTGGGCTTACTCTGCTCGTCGTGAGCGCAATGGCCGCCCCGCCGACGCCGACTACAACTACGAACGCGAAGCAACTCGGGTTCTCGGAACTTTCTAACGGACGTGGCGGAACCAACGTCGAAGGATGGGTCCTTCCGGAGGGCTTTGACAAAGCGCGGTCTTTGGCGGCATTCAAAGACACCCTTTATCCGGTGCTGCGCGCCAATTGCTCGGGCTGCCACAGCACGGAGAATAAACTCGGCAGCGGGGCTCAGGCGCCGCTTCATGCGGACGTCGATGTGAATCTGGCCCATGCCTATGCACTGACTCGCGTGAACTTCCGCGACACCGAAAACTCCAGGTTCGTGGTTCGCATGGCCATCGACAGGCACAATTGTTTTGGCGAGAACTGTGGAGTCGCGGGCAAGCAGATGCTGGCGGCCATCAACGCCTGGCGCGATCGGGTTGTTGACATGCTTCCCAAAGTTCCCAGCGGCGTTGACCAATCCTCGAAGATTTCCGAAGAGGATATCTTGAATTGGATCTCGGCTGACAGAGCGAAGACCCCGGCCGCGGATCGAGAGTTCATGAAGTACACTTCGTTCCATGTACTCCACAACGCGGGTGTAAGCGCTCAGAATTTGAATCACGCTCGCGCCGGTCTATCCAAGGCCCTGAATGGTTCTGCTCGATGGGCTCCGAAAATCGTAAATCCCGTGGATGTGAACGGGAAGGGCATCGTCTATCGATTCGACATTCGCGATTACTGGGGATACACGCTCATTGACACCTCAGCCCCGGATTTCGACCTCTTTAATACCTTGTCCGACGACGACATCGGCTTTGCCAACGGGAAAGTGGATCGGAATGGCAAGCCGCCCCTCTCGGTATTCGAGAACTTCGTGGTACAGCAGAACAAGCTTAAGCCGGGAGTCACCCGTGACGATAAGTTTGCCCGGATCGCGTGGGCGCGGGTCCTCAGGGGGAACGTGGAAGCTGCGACTTCCGAACCATCTTCCCCGCCAAATATCGACGGATTCGTTGGCACCAGGAAAATCGCCGGCAATAAGCAGGAATACGTTGACCCCGCTGACCTCAAATATGTAGAAGCGGCCCAACTTACCTATACGCTGACTCGCCCGGATGTCTACAATGCCATCCTGGCGGTTCCCGGGTACTTTTGGATGTTCGAGCAAGAACTGGGCGTCGATAAATCGAAGGGCATGGACTCGTATGACTACATGGTGACGCAGCGAGCGATTACCATCGATGGCCGTTTCTATTATCGTGCGCAGACACCGAACGGTTACTACTGGAAGACGTTCGACATCTTCACCCAGGGCGATCAGGATATTGTCAAGCAGTATGCCGCGGGAAAGGTTTCCATGCCGATGTGGCAGCAACCGATCCCGAAATTTATTAAGGAACAAGGCGGCACGACGCCCCAAGATCTTACTTACGTGGCGATGTTGCCGCTTGGCAGCTACGCCGACGCTAAGTACACCGGACAAGCCGGCGGCCAGGCGTCCGCGGAGGAAGTGATCTGGCGCCTGCCAAACGGTCTTCAGGCATATGCGATATTCGGCGCGTGGGCTCAGCGGCGAGTCGATGCGTTCACTCAGATCGTTCGCGATCCGAGACTCCAGAGGTACGTGGCCGACAAGACGAATTCGAACTATACCGGCCCCGGTAGAAACGCTGCCGTCACCGATCAACGCTTGGGCGTGGCGAGTTGTGCTGGCTGCCACGCCGATGGGATGAAACGCAGCAACAATGACCTCAGGGACTGGCTTGATGAAGGCGGCACACGCATCCCGAAAGGTGACAACGGAGCCGGAGCTTGGATCCACGACGAGGCGACGGTGAAACGGGTTCGCGAACTCTACAAGCCATCCTCAGAAATGCGGCCCAAGATGGAAAATGATCGCCGCATTTATCTGGGCGCGATGGCCCAGATCAACGACGGCATGATCCTCGGCGCGGACAAGAACAATTATGTCGAGCCGATCGTTTGGACCACAGAGTGGGCTCAAAAGCACTATCAGTATCCGATCGCGAGATCTAACTAATCTTCTGACGGTTTACCCTCTTCAAACTTCCCAGGGTCTAAGCACTCTGGGAAGTTTTTTAATTTACCCCTTCCCTTACACCTCAGCTTTTCGGACTCCTCATCCGTACGAGCTTTTCTTGCTTGAGGGCTCTGCTTTGGGCCTCGAACGGGACCGCCTCAGAATCCCATCACGTCAGATCCAGTGAAAGGCGTTCAGCGAATGGAATCTTAAACTAAGGTGGCACTGGCTCACAAGCCCCATATTTTCGTAGATGTTTTGCTTGGTGGATGGCGTGCTTGGCGGAATGGCTGACCCGGGGCTTGGGGCCGCGCGCCATGACAAGCCTAGGAAGGATATGCAGTCCTCATAATCCGCGCAACAAGGCAGCCAACGCTGCCGAAGCAACTGCCTGCAAGCCCAACAAGTATCTTCCGAAACACGCGAACGTGCTTAGGCGCTTAGTTCGCCGCCTGTGCCCGTCTAATTGCTTGCCGGCTTCGCGATTTGCGGGGTCGTCGAAGCACGATGACACGTCCAGCAGGTGACGTGGGTTTTTCCGTCCCCGAATTTCGCGTTGATGTCTCGTACCATCTCGAGCATCATGAGCGCCTTTGCTTTTTTGGGCTTGGTATCGAGCGCCAAGTTACTCAGATCGTGGCAGTATATGCAGCCCTCTCCGAGCGCGAACGTAATTTGCTGCATGGTGAATTCGACGTTCTCCGCCGTGAGCACCTTGAGATTGGAGGCGCTAACCACCGCGGCTCCTCCCGCCGAGAATGGGGCCACTGGGCCCTTTGCACCGCCTTTGCCACCACCCTTGCCGCCTCCCTTACCTCCGCCTCTGCCAACTGTAGGCGCGACGGGCAGGGCGCCGGCGGCCTTGGTCAGGTATTCTGCAAGCTGCGAAACCTGCGCGTCGCTTAAATCCGCGCCCTTTTCCTTCATGCGAGTAATCGTGGTGGTCCAAGCGTCCACGTCCCCCTTTTTGTTGTTGACGCGATCCAGCGAATGGCACGATGCGCAGACCGTGGTCACGAGGTTTAGCGCTGCAGCGTCGGGTCCTGTGGACGGCCCCTTGCTGACGGGAGGGGCTACTTCGGGCACTTGGGCAAGAAGAACAAGTGCAACGAGCAGAGTGAACGGAACAACGCTCGCGAGAAGTTTTCGCATCGAGGCAATTATATACGCAATCGCAATGTTAGGAACATCGGTAACCTAACGAATTTCGGCAGGATTTAGGCGACCGCTTGTTTAGCTAATGTCGCCCCCCGAGCAGGGGTCGAGGTTGCCGCTACGGTTCACAAGAGATGGCAGTCATTGAGGACTGATGATAAGATGACCCCCATGCGAAAACTCTGGAGTCTCCTTTCGCCGCTCGGCGCGATGGCGATGCTTGCAATCGTCATCGTCGTGGTTCCTCAAACTCAACTCGAGGCTCAAAAGGGCGGCGGCAAGGCTGCTCCCAAAAATCTTAAAGTGCTGACCCCGGAGAACTTAATGGCTCAAATGCAAACCTTTCCGGTCGCGCTTGGGGTGGACAAACAAGGAGGCTGCAACTTCTGCCACGAGGCGGACCGCTCGCTAGACACTAAGCCGACGAAGGTGAAAGCTCGCCAGATGATTGAATTGGTGAACGAGATCAATGCGAAATTTGGGGACGGGCAGGTTCACGTTACCTGCTGGACCTGCCATCTCGGCTCGACTCAGCCAGAGACCCAGAGAATACCCAAACCTTAAGCGCACGTTGAGGTATTTCCCAACCGTCTCAGTCGGAATGGCTCTTAAAAAGTATTGGATTTTGTCGGATTTCGTCGGGTGCGCGGATATAGTTTTCCCTTCCGTGCTGAGGATCGCATGACTGATTTCCTAATTAGACCGCCGAACCGTAGACTAATTGAGCGCGCTCGAATAATAACGTTCAGTTTGTTGAACTCAGAGGAGAGGGAAGGCCGTTCCCCAGCCCTCCCTAGGGCATCGCTGGCGGCGTTGTGCTGCCACGGTGGCACGTCCAGCAGGTTACGTGCTCCTTGCCATCGGGAAACTGGGAGTTGATGGCCCTAACCATGAACACCATCCTGCGGGCGATCACTTTCTTTGGATTTTCGTCGGAAGACCGGTCCGCGACATGGCAGTAGGCGCAAGCCCCCTGATCCAGCAGGCCCAACGACTGAACGAAGAACTGCATTGTCTCCGGAAGCTTCCCTGCATTCACGACCTGAACATTTTTGCCCCCGCCGCCTCCGCCGCCACCTTTGCCGCCGCCTTTGCCACCACCTTTAACGTTGCCACCGGCAGAAACAGCGGAAAGCGTCCCAGCGGCCCTAGTCAGGAACTCGGAAATTAGCGGGATCTGTTCGTCCGTAAAATCCGCACCCTTTCCCTTCATGCGAGTGACTGTAGTGGTCCACGCGTCCAGGTCGCCTTTCTTGTTGTTGACGCGATCCAGATTGTGGCACGAGGCGCAGACTGTGCTCACGATATTCAGCGCCGCCGCGTCCGTTCCTTTGGCTGCCTTGCCACCGGGGCCTCCCTCGGGTACCTGGGCGACAATCGCGAGGGCAACCAGCAGGGTGAATGGGACAACGGCCATCAGGACTTTTCGCATCGACAAAATTATATACGCAACAGGTAATGTTAGGAAGACTGGGTCACGTTTACTCCAGCCGCAATGCGTCGACGGGGTCGATTCGCGACGCTCGCCTTGCTGGCAAATAGCTCGCGAGTAGAGCAGCCGCGACCAGAACCACCGGCATAGCGATATATATCGTTGGATCAATGGAGCTGATTCCGAAGAGGAGAGACTTCATTAGCCTTGTCAATCCGGCGGCCGCAGCGAGCCCTATCGCTACGCCGGCTCCCACAAGAACGAGCCCGTTGCCTACGAACATCCGCTTCAATCGCTTCGGTTCGGCGCCGAGGGCGAGCCGTATGCCCATCTCGCGGGTCCGTTGTGAAACTGCATAAGACATGACCCCGTAGATCCCGACAATGCCCAGGAGCAGCGCCATGGTCCCCGCAATTGCAAGCATGACCAGGGTAAACGACGTCGTCGCGAGGGACTCGTCATAGAGATCCTTCATGGTGCTCACCAGAAACACGGGGAGGTTAGAATTCACGGACCACACAGACGCGCGCGCCTCGTTGAGGAGGCTCTCCGTGCCAGCTCGATCCGTGCGGAGCGTGTATGCAACCGGACGCTGGACGTACAGTGAATTCCCGTAGCCGTTCTCCATCACCGCGGGAAAGTAAACGATGCTGGGAGCCTTGAATTGCGAGCCGGTATTGCGGACATCCTCTATGACACCGACGATCTCGCGCCAAGTCGGTTTCGGGCCAGGCTCGTGAATCCGCTTGCCGAGAGCGGCATCCGCCGTTCCCCACAGCTCGCGGGCCATGTTTTCCGAGACCAACGCCACTGGCCTATGGTTGTGAAACTCCGTCCAGGTAATATCCCGCCCTGCCATGATCTTTGTTCCCGTCGCCGCGAAATAACCTGGCGACACGTACCGAAAGGTTCGAGTGGGAGGAGGGTGTCCCGAATCATAAACCTTGTTTTCTGCCCAAACCGGATCCCAATTGAGGCGTCCATCGAGCGGAACGGTGCTCGAAAACGCTACCTCCCTTACTCCCGGAATCGCGGCAAGCTTGTCGCGAATCGCTACCTCTGTGGGCGCCACCTGTTCCTCTCGTGGGACTTGGGACAAGGGCAACCAGATCCGAAAGATCTGGATCGACTCAGGCTTTGTGAAACCTGGGTTGACGTTCTCGAGAGCCTGAAACGTTCGAATCATGAGGCCAGAGCTGATCAACAGAATGAGCGCCAGCGCTAACTGGGCCACCACCAGGACGTTGCTCGCCCGATGCCGCTCTTTGCTTTGTGTCGACGTGCGTCCGACGCTGCGAAGAGCCGTGACATTTGTTCCTGAGCCTGACATGCGCACCCCGGCGCCTTTCAGCACCGGCATAAGGCTGAACAGAACGCCTGAAAACAGGGACGCGAAGAAAGCGAAACCCAGTGTGGGCATGTCAATCGCGAGTTCATTCAGGCGCGGCAGGTTGGCGGGCCCGATCCTCACGAGGAGCCGCAAAGCCGCATAAGCGAGGCCGATTCCGGCGGCTCCGCCGGCTAAACCGAGCAATATGCTTTCAATGAATAATGTGGCGGCGATCCTGCGCCGGCTCGCCCCGAGCGAGGCGCGAACCGCGAGTTCCTGCTAGCGGCTCTGCGTTCGCACTAATAAGAGATTCGCAACGTTGGCGCACGCGATCAACAGCACCATGCTGATGGCGCCCAGCAGCGCCCACAAGGCATTCCCGGTGTCGCCCACCACATCCTGCTTCAGCGGCCGCAGCGCCGGTCTGACTTGCCAGTCATTCGTAAGCCTGCCCCCGGGCGGCGGTGGCCACGCGTTTTTCCAAATCTCGATCACCCGTCCCAGGTCGGCGTTTGCCTGCTCGAGCGTAACTCCTAGCTTCAATCGCGCAACGCCTTGAAGACCGAAATTGCCCAGGAAAACCCGGTTTCGATCGAAGCGCATCGTGGTGAACAACTCGGGTTCCACGTTCAGAAATCGGAATCCGGGGGGCATCACGCCCACGATTTCTCGCGGGGTACGGGACGAGGCTCCAATAGACGAGGGGGAGTCCACTACCAACGCACGCCCCAGCACGGACTTGTCGCCTCCAAAATGGCTTTGCCAGTAGGCGTAACTTAAGAGCACCACGTCTGCATTACCGCTTCCGGGAGTATCTTCGGCTTCCGTAAACAACCGTCCCAGTACGGGTTGCACACCCAGCGCCTGCAGGGTCCCATAGGTAGACATCATGTTTCGCACTTGTTCCGGCTCTCCGATCTCCGTAACCGTCGCGCCGCCATTTCCCGCGAGGCCAAAGTATTCGAAGGTCTGACTCTCTTCGCGATACGTGAAATA
>Ga0126381_100001408_pt1 | contig 25945 bp, 44 predicted proteins | sample PanSoiMetPlot_28_FD_96465 | JGI IMG/M metagenome (GOLD analysis project Ga0126381, IMG submission 96465) | Tropical forest soil microbial communities from Panama - MetaG Plot_28 | ecosystem: Environmental > Terrestrial > Soil > Tropical forest > Bulk soil | place: Panama | collected 2016-02-17
CACTGGTAGCCTTCCTCGCTGGCCAGGCGGGCGTACCGGGCGGCGGCGGGTTCATGCGCCCACGCGGACAGCGCACCGGTCCAGTTGCCGTCTGGTGCCTGAAACCCGCCGAGGTCGGTGAACAGGTTGTCGTTGACACCCTGGACGGAGAAGTGGCCCATCGCGGAGCCGACGAGGCCGCCGCCGAACTGGACGCCGGTGACACCGCCGACCGTCCCGGCGAACGTGCCGCCGGTGGATCCGAGGGCTACCTGCCCGCCGGGGGTCATGACGAACAGGCTGCCCTGAATGTTGCCGCCGCCCGCGTTGACGACACCGATGTTGACACGGCAGGCGGCGAGGGTGGAGAGCCCGAACGCGAACCCGAAGTTGATGACCTGCGAGCCGGCGGCGTTGTATCCGTTGAGGGTGAGCCCGCCGCCGGTTGTGTAAACCAGTTCGAGGCGGGCGACGGTGCCCTGACTGTAGACACGTGCGATGACAGCGTTGTTGGTGTCGTCGCCGGACGGGACGGCGAGGAGGAACCGGGTGATGTTGTCCGTCCACGTCACGCTGGCGGGGTCGACGAGGGCGGCGCAGCTGCCGCCGTTCATGACGGGCAGCGCCGCGGAGCATGCGAACGCTGACGATGACGCCATGGTGAGCCCGGTGTTGCCCATGGGGATTTTCCCGGCGAACTGCCCGATCTGCGTTGCCTGGGGTGCGTCTTCGGCGGGCCAGTACGCGGCAAGGTTCAGCGACGAGGGCAGGCGCAGGTAGGCGCGTGCCATCGCTGAGGCTGCCGGGTTCTGCTGTTGCTGGAGCCGGCTGGTGATCCCGGCGGCGGTGGCCTGGGAGTACACGTCGACGCCGGCCGGGTCTGATGTTTTGGGCAGCGAGTTGAGTTCGCCGTGGAACCGGTACGAGCGTCCGGACAGTTCCGCTGTGCCGTTCAGGGTCCACGTGTTCGCCTGAGCGTCAGCGAATGAGGACACGCCGGGGGTCTGGGACGTGAACACAGGGTCGGCGATAGGCGTCCCGGTGGACAGGAGCTGGAATTCGTACACTTCGCCTTGCATGCCGCGGAACGCGGGAATGCCCGCGATCGTCGACGACCCGATAGTGCCGACCTGCACAGCCTGCCCGGCACCACCGGACAGCGACACCGCCGAAGTGGTTTTAACGTCGCCTAGCTGCGTCCACGACCCGGCCATTGTCGGGGCGGTGAAAAACGTGACTGTCTGCGCTGAGATGTTGTAATCGGCGCGGATCGCGATGCGGCCGGTGAAGTAGGGCAGCGGCAGTGTCGACGGGGTGCCGAGGATGTTCGACCCGTCGAAGTGGACGAAGTTGACGGTGCCGTCGGCGTGGCCGGTGACGGACTGGTTGGCGCTGACCAGCAGAGCCCATGACTGGCCGGTGCCACCCCATTTCCCGGCTAGCGCAGACCCGCGGAAGTCAGTCATGCGCACGTCGATGCGCGCGGACAGGGTGCCGGAGGTGATCTGCAGGCCGCCGACGGATGCGGCTTTGAGGGTGATAACTCCGGCGCGCCCCGCACCACCGTTGGTGATCGTCGACGAGCCCGAATAGGTTTGCGTGCCCGTGCTCGAGAGGATGTTGGTTCCGGCGACAGTGGTCTGCCACGACGAGCCGGTGAAGTTGTTCGTTTCGTCGGTGACGTTGACCCACGGCGACGACGGCCCGGACACGGTCGGGGGTCCGGATGCGGTGAACTCGACGGCCAGGCCGACAGCAATTTCCTTCGCCTGCGCGGTGGTCCCGGTCGCACCCGAGCTGAACGAGGTGCCGGATGTCCACGCCGCCCCTGCGGACTGGTCGAACGGCGTCGAGGTGGCGACGCCGGACAGTTCGAACACGTGGGCGTTGGTGATAACGCCGGTTGATGTTGACAGGGTGATCTGCACGGCGGTCTGCCCGCCTGCACAGTTCGGGTCGGCCCAGAATTCGACCCGCCCGGACGCCGATGACCCGGAAGCGAACACCGGGCTCGAGCCGAAGTTCCCCGCCGCGCCGCCGAGGGTGACCCCGGTGATGGTCTGGTTCGTGGCGCCGGTGTTGCCCATGCCGACGGCGACTACCAGGCAGTTCCCGGCAGTGGTGTTCGACGTGAGCGTGACGGTGAGGGTGGTGAGCCCGGAGTTGTGCCCGGATTTCTGCTGCACCACCGCCGGGGTCGAGAACGACCCGGAGTCGGGTGCCGACGCATAGGATGCGGTGTCGGTTTCAAGCCGCATATACGCGGGGATGCCCGCCAGCGAACTCGGGACGGAGAACCTGATTGGTGACGACTGCACCAACTGCCCGAACCAGGGGCCGGTGGGGTCGCGGACCGTCCACCGGTTATCCCTGTTATTCACCGTGAACGTGGCCTGCGACGGTGACAGGGTCGCGGCTTCGTTGGGGCGGCCGTGGGAAAACGCCACCGGGTTCCGCTGGTAGATCTGGTGGGTGGTATCGGTCCACGTGCCGAGGTTCACCTCAGCGCGCAGGTCAAGGAACGGGGCAGCCATTACTGTCCAAGCGCTTTCTGAACCGAGCCCGGTCCGCCGCCGCCCCTGGTACGGACCTCGAACTGCAGGCTCGGCCAGATCGCTTTCACAAGGGCCATGAAGTTGGGTGCGCCGGCGCCGGTGATAACCAGCTGCATGGCACCCCCGCCGCCGCCACCAGGCCCAGGGCCACGCCGCCGCTCAGGCCGGTGGAATGCAGGCCGCGGAGAAACCCCTGCCCCGCTTTCTGCCCCGCCTTCACCATCTGCGTCGCCTCAGACGGCTCGGAGAAGTGGATGCCGAACGGCGCGCCGATCGCGTTGGCGATGTCATGCCCCCACGATTCCGCCCGTGCGAGGAGCCCCCCGAACATGGATTCGGCGCCGTTCGCCAGCCCCATGATGGCGTGGACTCCGATGTCGAACAGGTCACCGGCCAGGGTGGACAGGGCGTGGACTATCTCGCCGGGGAGCCGCTGAAAAAACCGTTCCAGCCCCCGCCAGAACCCGATCACCCTGCCGACGATGTTGTCGACGTCCTGCGCCCAGTTCGCCAGGTCAGACATGGCACGGATCAGCCATTTGCGGGTGTCCTGATACCACATGGCAACGTCGTGGGACAGGTCATCCCAGTTCTTCATAGCCCCCTTGATCCATTTGGCGGTGGTGGTGAAAAACCAGGCGAGCGTGTCGAACAGGATGTTGATGGCATGCTGCACGTCGTGGGGGGACATGGCGGTGAGAAGCTGCGCGAACGCGCCCGCGACCTTCAGTATCCCGTTGCCGATGGCGGTGATCGCACCGGGCGTGATCTTCTCCAGCTGCGTCATCAGGTTCTGGAAACCCTGCGAGTCGATTTTCCTCGACAGGGACTTCATGAACCCTTCGATGGCGGGGGCGGCGGCGTCGGCGAACTGTGCCACATACGGGAGCAGCGCCGAGGCGATGTTGAGGGCCTGGTTGAACAAGTCGAGGACGACGGGCTGCAGCGGCTTGGCGAACACCTCGAATTCCTTGCCGAGGGCGTGGATTCCGTTGATGACCCCAGTGACCGCCGGGCCGGCTTGCTGCTGCGCCACTTTCAGGTTCAGCAGCGCGGTGGCGACGGCGTGGGCGTTGGTTTTCGTCGGATCCAGGTGCTCTTTCGTCAAAGCGGTGTTGTAGGCGTTCTGCGCCGCGGAGATGGCGGTGTAAGAGTTCTTGATTTTCTCGAACGTGGGCAGGGCGAGGAGCCCGAACGCGCCGACACCTGCGGCGGCGGCTGTGAACCCGGCGAGGAGCCCGTCAAGTTCGACGACGATCGCGGCGATAGCGGGGGCGATGGTCAGCGCCCCGGTGGCGAGGGCGCCGACGTTCTGGAAGTTGCCGCCGAGGATGCCCATGAGCCCGCCGGTGCCGCCGCCGTTGCCGTTCCACATGTTCCCCAGCCGCCGTGCGAACCGGGCCGAGAACGCCTGCCCCGCCTCATCCCCGGCCAGTTCGGCGTCCGCCTTGGCCTGCGAAAACCCGGCCTTGGTGTCGTTCCTGGACTTGACCAGGATTTCGACAATGTTCTGTGCCACCTACTCCTCACCTCCTCTCACCGCTGCGAGCATTTTCAGCCTGCGTATCCACGTCGCATCCGACTCGAGCGCCCGGTCACCTGGTATGCCGAACTGCTGCCACATCGCGGCGAGGATTTCCGTTTCGGCTAGTTCGTCAGCGCCTCCATCGGCAGGTCCTCCATCCCATCCGCCGGTGAGGCTTTTGGGGCCTGCGTCATGCCCTCAAACCAGACCGTGACGATCGCCATGAACACGTCGGTGTCCAGGGACCGGACACCGGCTTCGGTGACAGGGACGGGGCGGCCGTCGTCGCCGTCGATGTTCCACGACACCAGCCGCGACGCCACCAGCTGGAACAGCTGGGTGGTCTGCCCGATGGTCGCTTTCCCGGCCTGGAACTCGTCAGCCAGCCCGGCGAGGGACATGAGCTGCCCGACCGACACGGCGCGCATGACCACCTCCAGGCCGGGGAAATCCTCGAACCGGAGGATGACCTGCCGGGCTGCGAGCTGGAACCGGGCACCGGTCATGACCATGTGGGGACGGACCCGTTGGCGAGGACACCGGGCACGGTGAACGTGAGCTCGCCGGCGGCGGCGCGGGTGATGCCGTAGTCGGTGAAGTTCACCGCGCCGTTTCCCGCACCCGAGGATCCGAGGTTCAGGTTCTTCCCGTTGACCGTGTTGGTGATCGCCCGCGCCACGCTGGTGGACGGGACTGTGGAGAACACGGCGTGGGAGAAGTTCGCCGCCGGGTTGAACACCCCGTTCAGGGTGCAGGTGAAGTCGGCGAGGAGCAGAAGTGTTTCCTTCGCCGACTTGTCCAGGCCGGTGACGTCCTGTGTTGCCCTGGGGGTTGTCCACGCGATGTTGGTGAGGTCGTTGCGGATGTCCTGCAGGGTGTTGGTGGCGTCGCCCACTGAGAACGTGGTGTAGGCGAGACCGGTCGACTTAGCCATGTGCGTTACCTTTCTGTTACCTGTGCGGCGGCGGGCGGGACCACGGGCCCGTCTGCGTTCAAACCCTCTCCTGCCGGGTTGCTACCGGCTCCCGCCCTTACCGGCCCGGCGGCCGCTTCCCGCGCCTGAATGTGATGCCGGTTGCACCACACCGACCCGTCCACGTGGTGCCTTCCGATGCGCCAGCACCGGTACTGGTGACAGTTCAGCGCCCGGAACTTGTGGTACATCAGCCCGACGAGAGACAGCCCTGCGATACCCGACAGGGCGTCGTACGGCTCGAAGTGGCCGTACGGGTAGCCGTAGTCGCTGCCGGTCCAGTGGACGAGGAAGTGAAGGAGGGTGAGCATCAGCCACGCTCCGCGATGTCAGCGAGGCGGATCTGGTTGTTGGCGAACGAGTCAACCCAGTCATCAGCGCGGGTGTGGTCGCGGCGCCCCCACAGGCCATGCTCGAGGAGCCGTTCCTGGCCGTCCCACGGCATGGCGTGCTTCGCAAAGCATTCCTGCCCGGCTTCGAACTTAAAGGCAGTCAGGCCAGGGCGCTCTTCGCGGTCCTCAGTGAAACGACGTCCGCACTCTTTCCTGATGTAGTGCGCTTGCTGGCGACCCAGATCAGTTGACTCATCAACGACCACCTTGAAGCCGTCCCTGTACCGCCAGCAGCCGTATTCGGCGCATGTCGCCGGGCGGGGGGGCCGGACGATCCGGAATGTGGTGAGGAACTGGGGGGGCAGCATCAGAACACCACCGCGACCGGGTTGAGGCAGAACTGGACGAAAAACACGGCGTTGGTGAACACGCCGGTGGTGGTGACCTTGAGGAACTCGTTCACCGCGCCCGCCGCGGTGCCGCGGACCGCGACAGGGGCGACGGACTGGGCACCGAAGTCGATCAGCGTCGTATAAGACCCGCCGGACGTGGTGGCGTGCTGGATGACAACGTCCACCGACCCCGACCCGAGGCTGACAAGATGCAGGTATGCCTGCGCGCCGAACCCTGGGCCGGCGGCGCCGAGGTCGAAGAACGCGCCCGTGGTCGCGGACGCGTCGGTCCGCGGGTCGGCGGTGAGCTGGATACCCCACTCAAGGCCGAACCCGTTCGACTCCTCGTCGGTCGCGAATGTCAGCATCCCGTCAGCGGCGCGGGTCGCATCGTAGTTGAGTTCTTTCGCGTTGCACGAGGCGGCAGGGCCGCCGAGCGTCTGGCCGCGCAGATACGTGATGATCTGGTCGGACGTGGGCAGGGGCGCGAACGCGGCGTGCGCGGCGCCGAGAGCGGGGTCGTGGTAGGCGACCACCTTGATCGCACCGGTCCGCTGCCCGCCCAGGCGGGCATGCGCGGACTGGGTGATGTCAGTGACATCCAGCTGGTTGTTCGGGCCGCCGTTCGCGGTGAGGGACTGGATGTCGCCGCCGATGTGGAACCCTGCCACATACAGGTCGTCTCCGAGGCCGCCAGTTTTCGCCATCAGTCCACCTGCGTCCAGAGGTTGTCGATGATCACGGGAATAGTCAGGTCAGCTACCCGGTAGTAGGAGCCGTCCATGTCGAGGTAGCCGACCTGCGTCACCTCGAGCGGCACCCCGTACGCGCCGAGAAGGTCTATCTCCATGACCGTCCCGGCGACGGTGATCTCCCCCGAGTAGAACCCGACCATCTGCAGGACGGCGCGCATCATGTCGGTTTCGATCTCATCCTCAGATTTGGCGAGGAACGGAGTGTAAATCCGTGCCTGCACTGTCACCCGCCCCGCCGACGCGTTCAGCCCGGACACTGCGGGGACGGGGGTGATCGGGCCGAGCCACAGCGCGTACGTGAAACCCCCTGTCGGCGCCGAACGGGGTTCGTGGCCGAGGACCTGCCGGAACAGTCCCGACGTTTTCGCCTGGGTCCGCAGGTTCGCGAACAGGCTGAGGATGGCCTGCGAGTTGAAGTTACTCACGACGGCCGCCCATCTCCTCGATGTACTTGAGGAGTTCGTCGTCCGCGGTCTTCCGCGCCTCACGTGCCACCTTGAGACGGGTTTTGCGGAACAGGTGATACCCCTTAAACCGGCTGCGCTCGTTCCGCCTGGACACCCCTTCCAGCCACGGGGTGAACACGACACCGCGGATCTTCGGTCCCGGTATCGCCTCAACGTCACCCATGCGGGTGACCCGGTGAATGTTGGCCTGGAAACCGCCCCGCGCCCGCCCGGTCTTATCCATCGGGAACGAGCGGAGCTCGTCAACAGCGTGGTCGGCGACTTTCCGGCGGGTGTCCTGCAGCCACCGGTTCACGGCCATGTCCGCCTCACCGTCCCACAACGGTCCCTTGACGATGACAACGCCGACACGTGAGGCCATGTCACACCACCCTCTGCCGGGCTTTGCGGCCGAACGTGGTGACCGCCTCGTCCCACAAGTCGGCGAGGGCGACGCCGGGTGCGGCCACGGCCATGTCAGGGGATCCGACGGTCCGGGCGTACCCGGCGGTTTCCTGGAGGACCTGGTTGACCGCCTCGGCGATGTTCAGGTCACGGATCAGCTGCGGCGGCCGGTGCCGTGCCACCGTCTGACCGGCGGTGTAAGTGGCCGCGGTGGTGCCGAGCTGGCCGCGGAGCACCGTGAACGCGCGCAGAGCGTTCACCGTCGCCGCGGAGTGGGTGGCCAGGACGGTGGAATCCCAGCCGCGGATGACAGTGGCGACCCCGGCGACGATCTGCGTTATCAGCATCCGCTCGGCGTCGAGAACGACGACTTCGCCGACCACGAGGGTGCCCGCCCCTGTGGTGGCGAGCTGGTTGTCAGCCTCCGACGCCGTGGTGCAGCCGGCACCGGTCTGGGTCAGCCCGGTCGCCGCGGCGGCGACGTCCTGGACGATGACCCGTTCCCCGGTCAGCGGCGCGAACGCGCCGAACGTGTGCGCATACTGGGCCTGGGAGAACGGCACCGCACCCGTGCCAGGGTTGAGGATGAGCACATCACCGGGCCCGCACTGGCTACCATCAGACAGCGTGACGCTGGTCGCCGACGCGGAGGAAACGTTGGCGGCCAGCGTCGCCACATTGTCCATGTCGGCGGTGAACCCCCACGTCCCCGTAGCCCAGATCGACGCCTGCGGCGAGCTCGCGGACCCGAACGACGCCGAGGTGCCCCGGTCAAGCTGGATGCGGCGGATCGGGAACCCTGGCTTGCGGTTCAGCGGGTACGGGATGGCCTGGTTCAGGCCGATGACCGTGCCGAACGGAGACTCAAGGTCGGTGAGGATCTGCAAGTCCCAGTTGTCGAGGTACAACTGCCACGGATAGGTGCCCTGATAGTTGGGCCAGTCGAACCGGTACGTGGTGTCGCGGGGGTAGAACACCCGGTGGAGCTGCCCGTCGATACGGTCCGCGGCGGATTCGAGGGCACGGTCTATCCGCGTGTTGTCCACGTAGCCGTTCTTGAAATCGGGTGCCCGTTGCACTTCGGTGCGGTTGCAGTAGCAGGGACGGGTTATCGCCATGGCGTCCACACCTCGTCAATCTGGTCAGTCCACGGTGCCCACAGCCGCCCCCACGACCACCAGCGGCCGTCAGGCGCGACCGCGACCGCATGAGGTTCCGGGTAGCTGATGCCGAGAACCGGCATGCGCAGCCGGCCGCCGAGCAGTGAGACCGCATCGGCGATGGGAACACCGGCGTCAGGGTCGGCCGTGAGCGTGAAATAGGCGGCGGCGAGTTCGTCGTCTGTCAGTCCGGCGCCGAGGGCAGTCACCAGAGCGCGCAGTGAGCACAGCGCGATGTCGCCGTCGATCGTCCATTTGCGGGCTTTCTTCGGCTGGTGCTTGTGATGCGCCGCGGCGTGATGCTTGCCCGTCGCCGTGCCCTTGCCGCCGGTCGCGGACGTGCCACCGCCGCCTGGCTTAGCAGGCTTGGCGGCCTTCCCCACAGCGTGCGTCGTAACACGGTGGTGGACCGCGTGGTGCGGCGTTTTCACGTCCCTTGTCCTTGCTTCCTGGACCAGCCCCCAGGGGGCGGGATGGATGATGCTTATTCGGTTGTGTCGTCAGCGGCCGGAGCCGCCTCCTCTGCAGCGGCCTTCGCCGCAGGCTTCGGCTTCGCCTTCAGCTTCGGCGCCGGTGTCTCCTCGACGGGGGCCGGGTTGTCTTCGGAGTACGCTGACCCGCCGCCCTCCACGGTTGCCTTCGGCATGTCACATCCCCTGGTCACGGTCGGGGTCGTAATCCCGCGGGTACTGGTAGTCGCCATTCGGGCAGAACAGCACCGCGGGCTGCTGCGGAGGTCCCAGCAGCAGCGGCGTCCCGTCGAACGGGCACGCCACCGGCGGCTGAGCCCGGTAGTAGGTGTAGTACTCGGACTGGAGTTGCAGGGTGGCGTACAGGTCCCAGCCGGTGACACCAGAAGCCATCAGGACACCCCCGTGATCGCTACCGGGGTGCCGTTGGCGTTCAGCGCGGCGAGGAACGTCACCGGAACCGCCCACGTCCACGTCGGCGTCGCCACGGTGTAGGCGACGGAAATGGACGTCAGGCCCGGCAGGGTGTACGTCCCCGCACCGGCGCCGACAGTGACACCGCCGACAGACACGTTGGTGATCGTCGCGCCGTTCGCCGAGATGACCACCGTGACCGCCGTGGTGGACGGGTTGGTGACCGGCACCCCAGTCGCGGGGAACGTCGGCGCGGCCAGCGCAGGCCACACCTGCGACGTGTACGAGCCGAACGCCCCGGCTGACTCGCCGGTCACCGTCCTCGCCATATCTAGGTCCTCGTGTCCTTGCAGTTCGAACCGTCAGGGTTCTTGTGCGGTGTCGCGGTCACGGTGATGGTGACCGCCGAGTTGTACACCGCCGGCAGACCTGCCGACGACACCGTTTCGAAGACGCCAGGGTTGGCAACTGCCGCCTTAGCCATCGCTGCCTCCTACGCAGACGGGATCCGCAGGTTCTGCGGCTTCCGCTGCACCGTCAGGTCGTACAGGATCGCCATGGGGCAGGTGGCACCCGTCCCGGCGACTGTGGCGTTGATGTAGTCGAACGTGTCCGCGAGCTGCGACACGAGAATGTCGACGTAGTTGAACTGGGTGTTGGCCGCGGGCATCGTCAGCGCGTTGCTGGCCCATGACGCGGTGTTCTGCACCCACGCCGCGGTGTTGGCGGTGCGGGTGAACACCGCGTTGGTCTGCCCGAATCCGTTCGCCGGTGTCCACGTGGTAGACGAGCCGCCGAACGACGGCTTGGCGACGAACGTGAGGGTGGTGGCGGTGCTGCCCGACACGACGGCGTAGGCGATGCCTGACACGTCCTTGAGGCAGATGTCCACTCCGGACGGGTTGAACACCACGTCCACTACACGCCCGAGGGCGCGCATTCCAGCCATGTGATTCCTCCTTGGAACCGGGGGTTAATGCGGTTTTGCTCACTCGGCCGGGCGGGGTGTTAATGCCGCCCGGCCTACACCAGTGGTCAGGCGTGCAGTCCGACGTACGCGGACAGCGTCACCGTCGAGTTGTTGTGCGGGGTGAGCGCCGACTGCAGCCACGGGCGGCCGTCGACACGCTCGATGATCCGGAACGCCGTCTGGTCGTTCTGGAACGCGAAATGCTCGGACGACTGGACAGACATGGCCTGCCGGTCACCGACCAGGTAGTACGACGGGTCGATCAGGGAGATGTCGCCGAGGGTGCCCAGCTTCGGGACCTTCTCAGTGAAGTAGATCGGCCGGCCGAACAGCTGCATCGGCGGGGTGTTCGTCGCGTCGTTCGACGCGTACCCGCCGAACCAGATACCCGGCGACGCGTTCGCCGTCGACAGTTGCAGGCTGGCGATCTGCGCGAACGTGTCATGGGAGGCGATCCAGATAGCGTTGCGCTGCGACTGCGGCAGAAGCTGCTGCCACATGGCTACAACGTCCGGGTACTGGATCTTGTTGGCTGTGGTCCGCGCGCCCGCGTTCGGGCCCACCGCCACATACGCGGGGGAGCCGATGACACCCTCCGGGGTCCCGGCGCCGGTTTCGGTGAGGAACGCGATGTCCTCGAAGTAGGCCAGGCCGACCGGGATACGCGAGTCGAACCAGCCGGAGAACGCCGGAGCGTCCGCCAGGAGCTCGTTCGGGACCTTGAAGAACCCGGTGAGCTTCTTCGCGTCGAGGACGATACGGCCGAACGACGCCTGCGACTCGGGCATCGCCGCGGACTCCTCAGCCCAGAAGAACTGAACCCCGCCGAACACGCTGGACACGTGCGAAGTGTCGTCAACGGTCGGGATCGGCACCCGCAGGGTGTTCATCGGGATCACGGTCGCCCGCGGCCGCATCACCGCTTCCTCCAGCGCCAGCTCGAGCAGCTGGGAGCGGAGGATTTCGGGGATGAGGAACCCGCCAGCACCTGGGTCCTCCGAACCGAACGAGTTCTGAAACTCGCGGACGTTGGCGAGTTTCTGCAGCATCGCCAGCCGGTTCGAGTTCGTCGTCGGCCGTGCTTCCTCGCGGATGGCCTGCAGGTACTCGCCGACCGACGTGAACCGGTCCTCAGGCTTGACCTTCTGCTCCATCTGCGCGCCCGGAGCGTTCCGGTTGTACATCTGGCCCTTGTTGCGCCGGTTCAGCGGCGCGCCGCCGACGGTGACCTCGGGGCGGCCGTCTGCGGACAGCCGGGCGCCGATCCCGCCGGAGCCGGACACCATTTCCTGCACGCCGGCCTGGATCTGGTCCCGGAGCTGTGCCTGCAGGTCCGGGTCCCTGAGGGCCATCGTCCGGGCGTACCGGTTCATGAACTCGTCAGCGGTGTCCGGGTTCTCATACACCTTGGCGAACCGCTTGGGGTCGTGGTAAATCTCGCCCAGCTCGTCGGCGCTGGTCGGGATCGGAACCCCGTTGACCTTTTCGGCCATGTTTTACTCCCTCCCAGCCAGTGCCAGGAACCGCGCCGCCGACCGGTTGTCAGCGGACGAATCGTTGCCCCCCGAGGCGTCCCAGTTGTCCGGGATCGCCGACGACAGGCCCAGCGCCTTCGCGCGCTTGATGATGTGCCGGCGTATCGCGTCGTGGGACGAGCCGCCGCGGCCGACAGCGTGGATAGCGTTGAGGAGGTCTTCCTCGTCGGCGATCGGATACGACCCGTCGGGCATCGCCTGCCCGTTAGAGGCCATCCGCCGCCGGTCGTCGGCGTTGTACTTGTCCGCTGCGAGGAGCACCGGATACCACCGGTTCGCCGGGAAATGGTCGTGGTCGGTGTCCCCGGCCGCGGACGTGTCGTTGTCGCCGTCACCGTCGAGGTCGTGCTCGTGGTGGTGGTCAGCGTCGCCGTCGTGATCATGCTGGTGGGCGGTGTGGTTAGCCGCCCCGTAGGCGGGATGGGCGTGGGCGTGGCTGCCGGTCATCGGCTCATGGTTGCCGTCCGCGGCCCGGAGTTCGTCGCGGACGATGGAGCGGAGAAGGTTCTGCGCGGCCATCGCGTCGCGGCAGCACTGGTGGCCGAGTTCGGCGCAGGACTGCTGCCCCGCCTTGACGGGCAGCGTGCGCAGCGACGCGGCGATCTGCGACGGGACGTGGTAGGCGGCGAGGTCGAACCCGGCGGGCAACTCCGCGCCAACCCCTGCGACCCGGTCCGCCAGCCCGCGGCTGACGGATTCCTCGGCGGTAAACCAGGTTTCCTCATGCATGAGCGCCCGCCACTCACCGCGGCTCCCGCCCGCCCGCGACGCGTAAATTCCGGCCAGGTTGTCCGACACCTGGTCGAGGGTCTTCGCCATCTTCGCCATTTCGTCGGCGTTGCCCTCGAACGGCGCGAACGCGTCGTGGATCATCAGCATCGCGCCGGGCTGCACAACACGCTCGTGACCGGCCTGGAAGATCACCGACGCGATCGACGCGGCGAGCCCGTCGACGATGGTGGTCACCTTCCCTTTGTGACCCTTGATGGCGTTCATGATGGCGATGCCGTCCCAGACGACGCCGCCGCCGGAGTTGATGTGTACGTCCAGGGCTCCCCGCACACTGGAGAGGGCGCCGGCGAAGTCAGCGGCGGACACCCCGCCGCCGAACAGCCCGCCGCCGATGTCGTCGTAAACGTCCACCCGCGTCGTCTGGCCCTCGTTGCTGATGCGGCATTTCAGGGGGTGTTGTCTCACCGGGCACCTTCCAGGGAATTCCAGATAGCCAGCTGCCGCAGCGCCGCCGCGGCCTGGTCATCACCGCCGGCGGGGAGCGCCTGCTGTTCGGGCACCCAGCCAGGCGGCGCGGCCGGCGCCTGCGTCGCCACCTCAACCACGCCCATGTCCGGCAGGCCCACAACCTCGAGGACGTCATGCGGGTCGTAACCCGACTGGACGAGTTTCTGCGCCGCCTCCGCCTTCGCGGTCAGCTCCGCGTTGTCCTGTTCCCGGTTCACCGGCAGCGAGTAGATGTAGTCGAACTCGTACGGGATGACCGCGCCCGGCGGGTAGAACAGGGGCAGGAACTGGGTGTTAAGAACGTCTTTCCACCGGTCCAGCCGCGGCATGATCTTCCAGCTTCCGAACACTTCCTCGCCGGTCTGCGCGTTGGCACGGTTGACGTCGTCGGTCACACCAGTCATCACCTTGTGCATGCCGTACGCCTCACGGATCGCATCCCGCGCGTCCAGGCGCAGGTTCACGAAATCCATGTCTTTCGCCGACGTGGACGTCTGCACGAAAGTGGCACCCTCCAGGGCGGCGATCCGGTGCGCGCGGCCCACACCGCGGTGCGCTTCACGCCACCGGTCGCAGAACTCGTCCCACTCGTCGTCCTCAAGCCGGTGATCAGTGGACAGGACACCGTCCGGGCGAGCCGAGTTGAGGAAAAAGTTCCTGTTCCACTCCCCCGCGTACCGGATCCCCTCAATCTCCGTCAGCACAGCCTGCGTCGGCCCGAGCCCGTCATACGGGTCGGTCGGGTTCGGATACCGGTTCCAGATCACCTCATGGGGCAGAAGCGGCACTTTCTCCGACGAGTCAGGGGCGGTGTACCAGTAGCCCTTCAGGTAGTTGTCCGGGTCGGGCACCGGTGTGAGACGGTCGGGGCGTACCGGCCACAAGCCGACGGGGAACGTCACGTTGGCGAAGTCGGCAACCCACGCCGACTTCCCCAGAATCTCCATCCACAGCCCTGACAGTTCGAACATGCCGAACCGTGAGAACGCGGTCAGCCGGCGCCCGCCCGCGGTGTACACGGCAGGCTGGTTGAGGACGTTGAGGGCGGCGTGCTTGAGCACCTCGGTGCGCTGGTCGGAACCCTCGCTGGCGGTGGAGTACCGGACCCGGCCGTCAACTTTCGCCTTCTCATACAGCCGCCACTCCGGCTTCGCCGTGCTCGAGGCGAGAAGGCTGACGTTTGAGTTGACGGTGCCCTGCGACGCGTACGCCCGCAGCAGCGACTCCGCATCCCCGCCCATGCTCGTCGTTATGAACGTCGTCACCATCGACGACTGCGGGCCCGTCATCGGCACAGGAGTCCGGCCAGACACCTTCCCGATGAGCGACGCCACCGTGCTAGCCCTGGATCTTGAAATCCGCGATGAGCAGCGACACGCCCACCGACACCCACCCGGCCACAAACCCGAGGTGGAACATGCCGACCGTCACCGCAGTCAGGGCAGCGAACGTGAGGACGTGTTCCTGCACCGCGGCCGCCAGGCGAGACGGCCGCCCCGACCGTCGCCGCGACCGCGCGTGCAGGACACCGATGACCGCGCCCAGCAGCGAACGACGGGGACGGCGTTCGGCGGTCACAGCGGTCACGAGCAAATCATAAACCACAGATTGTGGGACTCCCACAATCTGTGCACCACAAAATAGCATGTCGTTGTGGGAAACCTACGAGACGCCGACGACCTGCTCGAGTCGGCCGTGCGTGTCACCCTGGCCGCCCTCCACCTCGGCGACGAAGACCAGGCCGCCGCCAAAGCCGCGGTGATGATCGCCGAGAACATCGACGCCCACACTGACAAGGTGTACGCATGCCGGTGGCTGATGCCTGAACTGCTCAAATACCTGGTTGAACTCGGCGCCACCCCGGCCGCGCGGACAGCCATCAAAAAGGCCGCAGGTGGTGAGAACAATGCCCCCGCGACCGTCTCCCGCCTCGACCAGCTCCGCCAGTCCCGGACTACGCGCCGCCCCGCTGGGACTTAAAGGCCGCACACAGCCCCGCATTTACACCCCGCCGCTACGACCCCTCAACCGGCGCACATCCGACGGGTATGAGGTCGCTGACTTCGCTGAAATCACCGGGCAACCGCTCCTGCCCTGGCAGCGATGGACAGCTATCCACGCCCTGGAACTCAACCCGGACGGGTCTTACCGGTTCCGCATCGTCCTCATCATCGTCGCCAGGCAGAACGGCAAATCAGATCTCAAGCGCACCATCAGCCTGTGGCGCATGTACATGAACCCGCGCAGCCGGATACTCGGCGTCGCCCAGGAAGTCGGACTGGCCCGCGAGCAGTGGAACTTGTGCCAGGAAACCATCCACGGCGCTCCCGAGCTCGCCCCCGAATTTGACCGCGCCAGGAACGTCAACGGCGACGAAATGTTCTGGCTCACCAACAAATCCCGGTACGCCATCAAAGCCGCCTCGAGGAAGGCAGGCCGCGGCGGGTCCAACGACGAAGTCAACTTTGACGAGCTCCGCGAACAGAGAGACTGGCGGGCATGGGCGGCCGTCAGTAAGACGACGATGGCGCGGCCCAACTCGCAGATCTTCCTCATGTCCAACGCCGGCGACGACGAATCAGTGGTACTCAACCAGCTCCGCGAAGCCGCCATCACCGGCCGCGACCCCACCATCGGCATATTCGAATACTCCGGTGCCTACGACGACCAGCGGTACTGCGACATCGACGACTGGCAGGAACTGGCGCAGGCAAACCCCGGACTCGGGTACATCATCAACCCGGCCGCGATCGCATCCGCGATGACATCCGACCCCGCCGGGGTGTTCCGCACCGAAGTTCTCTGCCAAAGGGTCCGCCACGTCGACGCCGCCCTCGACATGAACGCCTGGGCCGACTGCGCAGACCCCGCCGTCACCATGGACACCCTCCGCCAGCGGCTAGCCGTATGCTTCGACGTCGCCCCCGACGGAGCCCACGCCACCCTCGCAGTCGCCGCACGCACCCAACACGGCCACATCCGCGGCGAAATCGCCGCCAGCTGGAACAACTTCGACCAGGCCTGGCGGGAACTCCCCGACCTACTCCACCGCATCCGCCCCTGCGCCGCCGGATGGTACCCCTCCGGACCATCCGCCGCCGCCGCCCCCATCTTCCGCCGCCCCGACGGCCGCATAGTCGACATGGACCACGCCCGGCCAGGCGTCCCAGCCTACGAAGCCCTCCAGGGCGGCGCCGTCGTCGAAGCCTGCATGGGACTCGCCGAACTCGTCAAAGCCCGCCAGATCTTCCACAACAACGACCCCCTCCTCAACGACCACGCCGGCAACGCCACCCGCCTCAACGTCGGCGACGGCTGGCGATTCGCACGCCGCGACACCGAAACCGGCCACGTAGACGCCGTCTACGCATTCGCCGGCGCCGTCCGCCTCGCCCTCCTCCTCCCCGAACGCAGACGAGTCCGCCTCCTCACTGCATAAACATGCAGCCCAGACACACAAACGCATGGGTTCGAAGATCGTTAAGACGTGCCCCGGCCGCCTGGGGGGAGGGATTTAGAGTGGCGGGCTCTGGTGGGCCCTTATCTCACTGGACTTTTTCGCGTCGGATGCCGTCGCGGCGAGAGAATATGCGGTGCATAACCATGCAGTGGATGGTTTAGGTGCAGGGTCTTGTGTCTGGCTGGTCTGCCGGTAGCCTCTGCCCTGCTGTGCTGTGACCTTGCGGTGGCACCCTTCGCAGAGGGTGCGGAGGTTGGTGAGCTGGTGTGTGCCGCCTTGTGAGACTGGGGTGATGTGGTCGACTTGCGGATGCCGGTTGCTGCCGCATAGGACGCATTGCCCCCTGTCTCGTTTCAGGGCGAGCCCCCTCTGTTTACGCCAGTCGGGGCCGTATGTGCGGCTACTCTGCCGGCGGGTCTGCGGATCGTTCTTCCATGGCATTGCGTGCGTAGATTCTGTCGGTGAGTGGTGTGGGCGGGATGATGGCGGCGGTTACTTCTGCTGCGAGCATGTGGAAGATGTCGGTGACGCATAGTTCGATGCGGTCGCGGATGCGGTCACGCAGGCTTGCCACGTCTACCTCGGAATAGGCGTGTGACAGTGTCGAACACGTATTTGATGGGCGCGAAGATGAGCCATAGCAGGGCGAGCAGGAACGCTATGGGCAGGCCTTTCCAGCCCCAGAACGCAGGCAGGCCGGGTGTGTCGTCGTTCTGCTGCCCAGATTCGCCATCCGATGGTGGCGAGGAGTGCGGCGTCACCGAGTAGCAGGCTTAGCAGCAGCTGGAGCATTGGGGGTGACCGGGCGTGGTGCGTGGCGCGGGATGAGGGCGAACCGTCCGATCCACGGGAACCACTTCTCGAGCTGGCCGACGATGATGGTGACGGCTGCTGTGCCGGCGGCGGTGAGTGCGCCGGTGATCCAGACTTGCAGGTCGGCGGGGACGGTCCAGCCGAGGTGTGCGACCCAGGCGACGAGGGCGCCGACGACGATGCTGACTGCGAGCTTGAGCAGGGCTAGCAGGTACTGCGTCATGGTGTGCTCCATTGCTGGTAGGAGTTGATTACTAGCGGGGTGCTGGTGCCGGAGGTGTCGAACATGACGAGCAGCGGCGTGGGCTCGCCGTTGGCGACGTCGGTGGGGAAGCTGGCTTCTTTGACGCCCTGGTAGTAGATGTCGCAGCCGCCGTCGGGGCGGCGGACGATCGTCACCGTGTACGTGCCAGCGGTGTGCTCGAGGCAGCCGGATGCGTAGGCGTTGGTGGCACCGTGGGCGTGGTAGAAGATTTCCCAGCAGCCCGAGTTGGGTGCCTCAGCAGCGTCGATTTCACCGTTGGCTGTCCACGCGCCGGCGCCCTGGACGTTGGAGAAGCCGGACATCCAGAACGCAGGGTGGCCTGACAGGGTTGCGGTGGTGATGGTGGCCTGGTAGATGCCTGCCTTATAGGCGGCGGGGCTGCCGAGGTCTGCGCATCCGCCTGTGGTGGTGCCTGTGAGTACGGCGTTGGTTCCTGCGGGGGCGACGTGTCCGCCGCCGCACCACGTGTTGACGGGGTCAGCGTGCCAGGCGGCGTACAGTTCGGCGCCCGTGTAGTTGGTGATGAGTGCGCCGACCTGGTCTGCGGGGACACCGAGCGGCATCGGCTGCGTTGGTGTCGGCGATGGTGACGGGCTCGGGCTGGGGCAGTCGAGTGGTGTGAACGCGCCTGTGGTGGTGAAGAACAGGAACGCCGCCACACCGGCAGCGGCGGCGACGAGCAGCCACCTCGAGCGCAGAACCCGGATCATGCAACCTCCCACAACGTTCGTGCCACTGACAGATACGAGCCGTTGTCACGGGGCCGTGATGGCGTGTCCCACCCTTTACGCGGCGGCCGCTCGGCGACGATGCGGAATCCGGCTCCGCGGAGGCTGGCACCTGATTCGCCGGCCTGGTTGTAGGTGATGAGACGCCGGTATCCGAGGGCGAACGCGGCCCGCGCAGCTGCGCCGTACAGCATCGAGTTGGCGTTGGGGTAGCCGTCGGTGACTGTGCGGGTCACTTCAAGGGTGAGCCCGTTGTCGAACGCGGAGGATACGGGGCGGCCGACGATGGCGACACCGATAAGGACGTCGTTGTCGGTGGCTACCCCGGTGGAGAATTTGTGGCCGGGTGGCGGTGTGGGGTGGGTGCGGTGCCAGCCGCCGCAGAACTCGCGGGCGGTTTCCCACGACACTGGGACGAGGCGCAACGTCATCGGCTCACCTCCACACATGGTCGACGATGTGGGGCCAGAGCCAGAAGAACAGGCCGAACAAGGCGACGGCGATGATGCCGCGGACGATGGTGACGTGGCCGCCGAATGGCTGCTCGAGCCGCCAGAACTGGGCGGACAGGGTGTCGTTGGGCCGGTGGGTGACGAGCGCCCATGTTTCGGGGACACCGAACATGAGGACGATCCACGCCAGCCAGTAGAGGGACATCCAGTTCCACCGGCCGAACATCACCGGGCCCGCTTCCAGGGTGCCCATGCGAGGAGGGCGACGAACCCTGCCCAGGCGAGGGCGGGGAGTATGGGTGACCAGATGAGGGTGTGCATTAGCGTCTCATCAGCGCTAGGCCGATGGTGCCGGCGAGGAATATGCCGGCGCAGACAGCGCCGTACACGACTGCGCCGGTGACGCTCATTTGGCACCTCGCGCTGCGCTGCGGAAGGGATAGTCGCGGCGGCAGGTCCTGTGTTCGCGGAGGGGGTGCATACCGCCGCAGTTGTCACACCAGAACGGTTTCGCCGCGACTGATTCGTACAGTGGCAGGTTCGGGCGGATGTCTACCCGGCGGTTACCTGATCGCATGAATCCGCCGTGCAGTCCGCTGCCCTGCCATTCGTAGCCGCTCATTGGAGCTGGTTGAGGTCGGCTTGCAGCTGGGTGTAGTTGATGCCGCGGCCGTCACCCTGGGTGAGTTCGCCGGTGAGGACAACCCACGCCTCGTCCATCATCGCGACGTAGGCGGCCCAGGCGACGGGCTGGAGTTTCCCCCACGTGATGACGGTGGCGCGGTGGGATCCGTATGCGGTGGCGGGTACGCAGTGAAGGCCGACGGTCTGGGAGTTGAGGGATTCGAGGGTCCAGTCTTCGCCGGCGGCGTATTCGTCTTCCATGCGGGCTGTGACGCGGATGCCGGTGTAGGCGAAGTCGAAGAGTGCGATGGCCTGCCGCATTTCGGTCACGCTGGTGTGGTTGACGGGGGCGTAGGCGGAGATTTTCTCGCCGTAGTAGCCGTGTTGCCGGGTGTAGCCGAGGAAGTCGGAGAGGACGACACCTGTGTCTTGGCCGCCGGTGTAGGCGAGGTAGTAGTCGACGGCCTGGGTGGCGGACGGGGGGGCGTTGACGATGCCGTGGGCGACGAGGGCTTGTGCTTCGAGTCCGTGTTCGAGGCCTGCTACGCCGCAGTCGCCGTATTGGTCGTTGCCGAGCATGCCCCATGCGTAGTGTTCGCCGGGTACGCGCACGAAGGCTGGCGGGTCTGCCAGCTGGCCTGCGACGTAGTGGGTGAGGGTTTTGAGCTGGCCGGGGAATTGTGCGGGAAGCCGCCCGTATTTGCGGGTCACGTTGCCTGCCAGGGGTTGTGGGTTACACGCTCGCTGTGTGTTGCACAAACATGGTAGCGGTTGGCGGGCGCGGGGGCGTGTTACCACCTTGGGGTTTTGCTGCTGGGGTCTGTCACTGGGTTGTGTTGAGCTCGGGGTGTTGGTTGTTTCGGGCCAACTGCTGGGCGACGGAGTCGCCAGCAGTTGGGTCTGGGGGTTTGGGGGTGGAACCCCCAAAGTCTTAGCGGAACTTCGTTCCGCCAGGGGCAGGGTGTGCCCGGCCGGTCGCTGTGCAGTTTTGGGGTGGAGGCATGCCAAACACAATGTGTGGCGTTCGGGATGCCTTTCCGTTACACTCAGGGACGTCGTCTGGTAAGCGGCTATGTTACTCCCAACTGTTGGGGGTAGCACAAGACCCCCCGCTCGAGGAATCTCGCGGGGGGTCTTCGTCTGTGCCAGGTCAGTCGTCGAAAAGCACATACTGCCCGTCGTCGAACGGTTCCCGCGGTGGCGGTGGCGTGTGATGCCGTTCGGTCAGCAGACGGTCAAGGCTGACCCGGATATCCTCACCTCTGGTGGACGGGCACTCATTGCCCACCGTCGTCCACCCATGCCGTTGCTGCCGGGCGAATACCTCTAGGTACGGGCCTGGGAATCCTCCGCGTTCCACCATTTCGTGGACGTGTTCCGGCTTGCGGCTATGTCCTAGTTCCTGCGTGAGTATGCCGACTAGGTTGCTTCTGTAGGACTTTCCACGTTTGGCGACGAGGATAGGTTCGGTGCATCCGCGGAACCAATACCCGACGCCGTAATGCAACTGATTGCGGCCGTCGAGTTTCACCCACGGCAGGCCCGTGACGTACTGGAATCCCCAGGCGTCGACCACTTGCAGTGCATCGGGCACGAATGGCCAGGTTGTCCATAGGAACAACACTGACTCGTCGGTGGCGAGGTCGCCGATAGGCAGTGCGCACAACTCTTTGGTGGTGAGCGGGTTATATTCAGCGTCCGAGTAGCCAGACAGTTTGTGATGGCGTGAGGTCTTCTCATACGCCCAGGGTGGGTCAGCGACAATGGTCCCGAACGTCATGCCGGAACCCGCCATTCGAGAACGTGTCGCTTGTATGCCTCTTCTGCTCCTATCAGCGGAACATCGGCAAGCGCTTCCCAGACCATCTGGGCACCCTTGTGGCCCGGCTGATTGAATATCCGGTCCTCGTTGTCTGCGAAGAGTTCCGCCAGGAGCATCAAGTCGTACAGGGTTGGAGTCACCCAAGGAGGTGCCCAGATGTCTATGCGCTGGTCTGGCTCGTGCGGCCACGGCTTCACCTTCGAGCCGGGCATCTGCCGGACCCAAAGGCCCGAACTGGTTCTCTCGGCCTTGCCTAGCGGCCACTTCGACTCCCGTGATCTACTGTCCACAGGCCGGTTCCTCCCGAGGTGAGGGTCCTGGTTTAGACCTGGGCTGAGCGGCAATCTCAGCCCAGGTCGCTTCCGTTATTTGTCGTTGGTCGGCGGCGGGGCTGGAGCGGGCACTCTCCCCGCCGCCGGGGTCTTGGGGTGGTGTTTCTCCGCCACGTGGGCGTCCCACCGGGTGCGGAGGATGTGACGGCTGTGACGGTGACACCAGATGTACTGGGACCGGCCACCGTCGGCCGCGGTGAACGCCGGGTCGGTCATGCGGCACGTCCCAGGTCCCAGTATTGGGCGATGGTGAGCCCGAACTCGGCGGCCTCATCGCGGAGGGCGTTGTGGTAGCGGCCTGAGCAGCGGCAACGGCAGATGTCGTCCCGGGCTTTGACACAGTTCCAGTGGCACTTGCCGGTGTCGACGGCTTCGAGCCAGTCCTCCGGCCAGGGGCGTCGGCTCATTGGAACGCCCAGTCGTCGGAGTCGTCGTCGTCCACGTCCACATGGCAATGGCACATGCAGGCGTCTTCGCGGACGTAGTCGTCACGGTCGGGGCAGTCCTGGCAGCGGCCCCACTGACACGCCAGGGACAGTTCCTCAGTCACCGGATGCCTCCTCGTGGTCGAGTAGCCGGTCAAGCGCGGCCCGGTCCTTACACCCCGCCAGCGCTGCTTTGACCCGCACACCTTCCGCGGCGGTGAGGTCGTTGGTCGACCCGATCGTGCCGGTGCGTCCGGCGAGCTGGGCGGTTATCTGGAGTCGTGCGTCCCTCCACTGGTCGCCGGGGTAGCCGAGCCGTCCGAGGTGCATGACGATGGCCTGGGCGGTGTCCTGCGCCGGCCGTGGCCTGGGCAGGGGCTGGGGGGGATCGGCGTACCACGGGTCGTCGTCGGGGGTCTGGTCGAGCCGGTCAGCTTTCCTGTCCTGCGCCTGCGTGTCCTTGGCGAGCCGGTTGTGTTCGCGTAGCTGCGCGTCGGTCATCTGCCCCGTGGCGGCGAGTTCGGCGTCGGTGGTCCGCGACCGGCTTACCGACCCGTCGGTGTTCCGCGGCAACTCGTCCTTGCTGCGTGGTGGTGGCTTCTGCCTGCCCGGCTTCGCGCCCTGTTCCGCGGCGCGGCCGTCGTCGTCTTCGTCGGCGACAATCCCTGTCACCGCGGCAAGGCAGTACCGGCGGGCGTAGGTGATCGCCGACCCGAGTTGCTGCGGACTGCCGGTGCCGAGGGGGTATTCGCCGTCGATGCTGGTTCCCGAGCTCGCGTGGCGCAGCGAGTAGAAGAGCACGAACTCGCGGACGTCGGGGGGGAAACGGAGCAGCGTCGGCCGGGTGGTCCACGCCAGGCCGCGTTTCGACATGAGGGGGAACAGTTCCCGGCAGATGTCGGCCAGGTCGGCGTATTTGGTGGGCCTGCCGCCGGCGTTGCCTGTGGTGGCTTTGGTGATGACGGGCAGGACGCCTTGCAGGTCGGCGAGAGCATCGTCAACGTTCTTAAAGTCGCTCATATGAATGTCTGCGCCCCGTTCCGGTCTAGTTCGTCAAGCCACCCGAGTAGCCGTGGCAGGTTTTTGTCGGGGCCGTAACGCAGGTATCCGCCGTCGGCGGAGTCGCAGCCCATGCCGTGTGCCTGGCGGATGCGGGTGAGGCTGTTGCACCGGCCCCAGTGGACGTGTTTGCCGCGGGCGCGTGCCTGACGGGTGTAGTCGGCTGCGATGACACCCCATTTGAATTCCATGCTGCCGGCGATGAACAGGACGTCGAAGTCGTCCCACGGGAGCCGGCAGTCGTCCTGGAGTGCGAGCGCTGCGGGGTATCCCATTCGCCGGATGTGGTAAAGCCACGGCCGGGACAGGCGCAATGTGGCGGCCATGTCGAATGGGACGTCGGGGGCGACAGCGAATGCGCATGTCTGGGCGTAGGGGCGGTAGGAGGCAAGCCACGCTTCGTAGCGGAGGGGGCCGGGCCAGCCTTTGCCGAACCGTCCGTTGTCAGCGCACCATGGTGCGCCGGGGGGAATTGTGTTTCCCTGCCCTGGGGTGATGATGCAGCCGATACGTCCGGCGGACATGTGGTCACGCGCCGCTTTCACGGGGTTGGCGTAGTACAGCACGGCGTATCACCACCCCGAGCGCGACGACACCGGCGGTGACGTATGCCTTGCCGAGGAGCTGACCGCCGAACGTGGCCGTGGTGACGGGGAACCCGGCGAGAGTGAGGAACAGGAACGTGTCCGCGGCGATGCCGGTCGTGTTCGCAGCGCCGACAACCAGGGACCAGCGGCCGGTTCCCCAGCCGGTCCGGCGGCGCAGCGGCGTGTACACGGCGAACTCGAGGGATTCGCCGATGAGGAATGTGGCACCGGACGCGAACGCGATCTGGTGGCTGGATGTGGCATACGAGAGGGCAGCTCCGGCTGTGATCGCGGCGAGGACCGCCCAGCGGCCTAGTGCGTCCTGGAGGAAGTCGCGGGTCATGATCGCGCCGCCTGCGGCGAACGTTCCGGCGGTGGTGAGATAGCCGAACCCGGCGGCGATGAGCCCGTATCGGGTGGTGAGCCAGTTCGCCGCCCAGATCGAGGTGATGTAGGTGGCGAGGAGTGCGATGCCGGTGGTGCGTCTAGTCATCGTCGTCGTCCTTGTCCTGGACGAAGATCGCCCACGCGTAGGGGGTGTACAGCTGGCAGGCTGTGCAGTAGAACCCGTCGGGTTCGGTTTCGACGTCGCCGTAACAGTCACGGCACACGGGGATGTCGCGGACGCGGGCGGTCACCGGTCTTCGTCTTCGGTTGCGTGGCGGAGGTTCGACCATTCGGAGTGGGCGTACTGGGCGAGTATCCTGCGGTGTTCGGCGCGGATCTGTGCTTCCTGGGCGCGGCGCAGAATGTTCGCCTGCACGTCGGGGTCGGTGCGCCGGGCGAGCCGGGTTTCGCGTCGGTGCAGCCAGCCGAGCCAGGGCAGGGTGCCGATGAGGAGGAGTCCTTGCGGCTGCCCGGCTGCGGTGAGGAGGATTGCAACGGCGAATGCGATCCACGCGCCGGCGTGGTAGACGAACGCCGCGGCCCGGTGGCCGTTCATGGCCTGCGTCCTTCGTCGATGTGCCAGGGGCAGCCCCGTACCCAGTGGGTGCGGACCCACCGGGGGGGGCGGGTGGAGTGCTGGTTGACTGGCTGGGAGTAATGCCAGGTGCATATGCAGTTGCGGGGGATGTCGCGGGTTGCGGTGTCGTCGCGGGTCATGTCATGCACCACCCGTTGTCGCAATGGACGTCGTCGTCGGTTCCTGCAAGGGTGAGCTGGCCCGGATGCCCGATCGGCGCTTCGAGGAGCGGCCGGGCGAACCTGGTCAGATAGACGTGGTCTTTGCCCAGGGCGTCGCGGCGCTCGTTTAGCAGCGCCTCAAGTTCGGCAGCCTTGTAAAACAGTTCGGGTTCGTTGCGCTGCATGTACGCCCACGTGTCAGGGCGGTGGAACGGGCAGAAGTAGCAGGCTGATTTGCCTGGAACTGGGAGGCCTGCGGCGCGGATGACGTCCATGCAGTCGGTGCGCCGCAGGCGCAGGTCTAGCAGCGGGTAGACAACGTTTTCGTAGGGCTCTACCTTGCGGTTATTGGCGCGGTGGAGTTCGTCGACGCTGATGCCAACGGCGACGGTGGCGGGGTTGTCCGCACTGGCACCGTGTTCCTTGAGCCACTTCCCGATCACCTTGATTTTGAAATGTGAGGTGCAATTGCGGGTTCCGGGTGCGCCGTTGTCCATGCGGACGGGGATGGGAAGTGACCGGGAACCTTCGCGGGTGAGGCGGCCGTACAGGGTTTCGACTCCGACGAACTGGCCGCGGACGTTCACCTTTTGCAGTTCATGGATGGTGATGCCGTGCGCCTGGGCGTAGGGCACCGCGATTTCGCGGAGGTAGCGGAGAGTGGCGGGGTGTTCGGAGTCGTCGCCGACGTTGGCGAATAGGAATGTCTGATAGTCGATGCGGCCGGTGGCTGCGAGGACGAGCATGGCTGTGGTCTGGACGCCGCCGCCGTGGGAGACGACTCGAAGCGGGTTCATGACGGGTGCTTTCCGCAGGTTGCGCCGTCGCGGCGCACCCACTGCTGCAGTTCGGGGTTCCAGGTGTGGGGGCAGCGGCAGTCGCGGGGAACGTCCCTGTGCCATGCGGCTTGCTGGACCGCGTGCTTGACGACGTCGTACACGGGGGCGGTCATGACGCTCTCCGCTTGGCGCGGAGCTGGTTGTCGTTACCCCGTGCACACCACCGGCACAGGGGTGCGCCGTCTTTGGCGGTGATGGCGTCGCATGGGTTGATGCTGAGGCAGGGGACGGGGTTGCGGCACCGTCCGCACACGCAGTCATAGC